>Ga0208041_1000425_pt1 | contig 42775 bp, 39 predicted proteins | sample AD_SCU002_MetaG_FD_184453 | JGI IMG/M metagenome (GOLD analysis project Ga0208041, IMG submission 184453) | Active sludge microbial communities of municipal wastewater-treating anaerobic digesters from China - AD_SCU002_MetaG (SPAdes) (version 2) | ecosystem: Engineered > Bioreactor > Anaerobic...
CCCTTTCTTTGACGTTTACCCTCGTAATAGCTCAAGCTGGAAGGCTTAACTTCCGCTTATGATACTATTCAAACTTAGAAAGGGCGATCCATCTGACTCACAAGCTGATGCAACGGCATCGCTTACTGGGGACGACGATCTACCCAAACTAACGCACTCCTCACCTACCCTTTATGATAGTTTACGCTATGATTCTACTCCCTTAAGGGTAAAGCCCATAGCTTTTGGTAGCTATTGTACGAGAGGGACGGGGGTACTGACTCACTTTCTAAATCCTACTAACACTTTATTAATGATACTTTATGGCAAGTCTCTTTCTTTCATTTTCAACACAGTTAATTTTTTTTATATCTACCCTAATTATTAGTATTTATAAGCATTATAAGACATTTTTTTAATACATGACTTATTAATATTTTTAATAAATATAGCATTTTAACAAGCAATAGTGAGAGTATATAGAAGTAATAAGATAAGATTTTAACTTCCTTTTGAAATAAACCATCATTATAAAAACAGGTTAACATTCTTTATTCATGAGTGTTTAAAGCAAATAAAATTGAGTCAGTACCCCCGTCCCTGCGACTCAATTTTGGGGAAAAGATAAGGGGATAGTTTACAAATTTTTTACACTTTGCTTTCTTTTTTTTACCAGCAATTTACAGCAAATCGCCATATAATGCATCTTTAAGGTAAATGAGAGAGGGTTAATTAAAGATGAAAGAAGGCAATAAGCTAAAATGAAACACTTTTCAAGAATCACCATGTCCATATTTATTGAAATCATGATATGTCTTGGCTTTATTAGCTTCCTCTTCGTTTTTGTGCAATTACTAAACCTTATACTTGCATGATTCCCGCTTTACGCAACGATGATTGGTCTACTATCCTGCATTTCTCAGGAGCAGTTTTTTTCTTCCTTGGAGTGGCAGTTTTACTACCAGTAATTATCGCTCTTTTTGCCTCAGAATGGTCCAGCGCAGTAGATTTTTTCTTCACCGCAACTGTACTTTTCCTTTTGGGAGGTATTTTTTACTTATACTTTCGCCCAAAAAAAGATGCAGGATGGCTCCATGGAATGTGCATCACAGCATTTTCATGGATCATTTCGATGCTAATCCTGGCAATCCCCTATTATCTCAGTCCTCATTTTTTATCTTACCTAGACGCTTGTTTCGATGTAATGAGTGGTCTCACCACTACAGGCTTGGTTCTCATACAAGATATCGACCACCTGCCTTTATCCATGAACCTTTGGCGACATTTTTTAACCTATCTTGGGGGTCAGGGAATCATAATAGTCGCAGTAGCATTCATCCCTTCCATTGGAGTCAACTTTAAGGCCATGGTAGGAGAGGGAAAAGAAGAAAGATTGTCCCCCAACATCAAACATACGGGACGCTTCATCTGGCTGATCAGTTTTGCATTTTTAGTCATCGGCACACTCATTCTATTTTTACTTGGCCTGCATATTGGTTTAAAACCTGGATGGTCGCTGTTTCATGGCTTATCTATGTTTATGTCCACCTGGAGTACAGGAGGCTTTGCACCCCAATCCATCAATGCCCTTTATTATCACAATGTATACTACGAGGTAGCATTGACCGTATTCTCTATCGTTGGATCCATGAATTTTGGCTTACACTATTACATGTGGTTTAAAAATCGAAAAGCTATTTTCCAAGATATCGAAACCAGGGCATGGTTTGTTTCTGTCGTCGTACTATTTATGATAATGACTTCCTATTTAATAAGACAAAACCTGTACCCCTCCACCTTCTCTCTCTTCAGGAAAGCACTGTTCATACTGATTTCAGGGCACACCACTACTGGCACTCAAACCATCTATTCAGCTCAATTTTTAAATCTCTGGCCCCCGATGGTACTGATTTGCTTGATCGTTGCTATGTCCATTGGTGGTTCGAGCGCTTCGACTGCTGGAGGATTTAAAGGAATTCGCATGGGTATCCTCTTTAAATCGATCATACAGGATGTCAAACAATTCTTCCTTCCTTCCCACGGAGTCAGTGTTGCCACCTTTCATCATATCGGCAAGCAAGTATTAAACGATAAAATGATAAAATCCACCATAAGCATTGTTTTACTATACATCCTCTTCTATGTCCTTGGAGCGATCTTGGGAGTTGCGTATGGTTATCCTGCAAAAATGGCACTTTTTGACTCAGTATCAGCAGGATCGAATACAGGATTAAGCACTGGTCTGGTCAGTGCATCCATGCCCTCCGTAATGAAAGTTTACTTTATTCTTTCGATGTTTTTAGGTAGAGTGGAATTCTTCTCTGTCCTGATATTTATCACCTTTCTTGTTCGTTATATCACCCAAAGAGCAATAAAATGAAAAAACTATTTATCTCAAAGGGAGTTTTGTTGTTTCTGTGTCTCTTGTTTATCCTAAACGGTACTTTCTTTGCAAATGCAAATCCCCCAGTCAAGCAAGCAGAAAAAGCCCTCACAATAAGGGAATTCCTGGAACACCCCTTTTATTGGGATCAACGTTCGATTAGCCTTACAGGGGAAGTGATTGGTCAGGTCCTTTTTTCTGGCGATCAAGCCTGCATCCACTTATTGGACCACGAAGGAAATTTAATAGGAGTTTGGATGGACCGAAAACTACAAGAGAAAATCAGCTGTTATGGTAAGCACGGCATCAAAGGGGATACCGTCAAGGTTGAGGGTATATTCCACGAAATATGTACCCAACATTCAGGAGACACCGACCTCCATGCGACTAAAATATCTATTGTTGAAGCTGGTTCCATTCTACCCCCTGCAAAAGTAGTTTGGACAAGATTATGGGTCAGTCTGCTAATCCTGGTGATACTTTCTTTTATGTACCTGCGATTCAAACAAAGAAAATCCCAATTTTCAGAGTAAATTGAACAAAATCAGCATATAATGATTCCTGATTATGAGAAATGAAAAGGAAAAAAAAGTGAAGCACCCGCTCTCATCGTCGGATACAGGAAATCTTCATGCCCCCCCTTTCCCTGGTACCCTGACCATCTTCCTCGGAGCAGCATCAGGAGTAGGAAAAACCTATGCTATGCTGGAAACGGCCAAAGAGAAGATCGCTGAAAGAAAAGAGGTAGTAATTGCCTTCCTGGAAACTCATGGGAGAAGTGAAACTGAAAACATAGCTCAGGGCATCCCCGTCATCGAACCACTTCTCATCGAAAAAAATGGCACTTACATCAAAGAATTGAACCTGGATGAAGTACTCGGAAACAAACCAGATATTGCAGTCGTTGACGACATGGCTCACTCCAATCATCCAAAGCTTCGAAACAGAAAGAGATATCAAGACCTTGAAGAACTCTTAAAACATGGAATTGATGTATACACCACCCTCAATATTCAGAATATAGAAAGCTTATTTCATATTTGCGCTGATATCACTGAGTTAAGCATTCAAGAGACAGTACCCGATAACTTTCTACAAAACGCTCGTATACAATTGGTAGACCTGGATCCCGAGACGCTAATTCAAAGATTACTTGATGATAAAGTCTTTATACCAGGGCTTTCAAAAGAGGAAATGCATCACTTCTATCGACCTGGAAACATCAATGCACTTCGAGAAATCGCCCTTCGATACACTGCCAAACAAGTCGATAAAGAGCTGAGTACTTACATGGAAAACCACTCCATTGAGGGTCCCTGGTCAACTTCGGAAAAAGTACTTCTTTATATTGAAACCTCAACAAATCCTATCCATTTACTACGAACTGCTAAAAACCTTTCAGATAGCTTGCAAGGGGAACTGGTTGTTGCCATACAACAAACTCCCACCTACTTCAACAGCGAAAAAAGCAAAACCATCCTGGCACAAACCATACAACTCGCTGAAGAATTTGGCGCAGAGATCATTTTACTCTCTACCGACAAATTACTGGATTCCATTATTCAAATAGTCAAAAAGAAAAATATAAGCCAAGTCCTTATGGGAAAACACAAAAACAAATTCCGATGGATGAATGTTTTCAAAGAACCCTTTGAAAATGTTTTGCTTGGCAACTTAAATAATGTCAGAGTTCATTTACTGCCACTACAAAAAGAGACAAAAAAAAGATCGCTGGAAAAATTCAAATTCATAAACACCATCCATATCATTCCCCTCTTATACCATATCTTGTTGGTCGTCATTTTAACAATCATTTGTAAAATCTACTTGGAAAAACTTGGTATGATCAATATTTCCACCTTATTCATAATTCCCTTGCTCTTATCTTCTTTGTGGGGCTATCAAAACTCCATCATTGTAACACTTGTGAGTTTTCTCTTGTATGATTTCTTTTTTATCACCCCACAAAACACTTTCATCATAAGCGATCCCAGGTATTTGATTAGTTTGATCATATTTCTTTTCATAGCCTTCCTGGCTGGATACATTTCCTTACTGTATCAAAAAAAAGCAGATATGGTCGAAGCAAGCCATATACAAATCAATTCATTGTTTTCTTTAAGCAAGGATATTGCTCTGGATATCAGCATTGATTCCATCATTACGAAGATTGTCTTTGAAATCTCAGAATTTACCGATTCCAAGGTAGCAGTGCTTCTCCCCAACAGTTCAAACAAGCTGCAGATAAAAAGCTCCAACGATGAAAAGTTAAGCAAAGAAATTCATAACAAAGAAATGGAAACTGCAAGATGGACCTTCAACAACAAACAAATGTCCGGCAAAGGCACTCAGACCCATCACGAATCATCGCTTTTCTTCTACCCCATCTTGTCCAGCAACGCCATCTTTGGTGTCATCGCCTTAAGTAACTCCTGGTTGGATTTTAAAAAGGATCCTCTGATGAAACGATTTCTTGAGGCGATATCACATCTCACCGCTATTGCTTTACACCGGCATCAATTAACTGAAAAGGCTAATGAGGTTAAATTGATTGATGAATCTCAAAGGCTTCAGAAAGCCTTATTTGATTCCATATCCCATGACTTAAACACACCCTTGACTTCCATCATTGGCGCTTCAAGCAGTTTGCTGGATGAAGGCGAATTGTACTCAAAAGAAGACAGGAAAGAGCTTATGCAATCTATTCTGCAGGATGCCAACGACATGAATCGCTTGGTCAGGAATCTGCTAGACATGGCTTTGCTAGACAATAGAGTGCTTCAACTGAAAAAAGAATTTGTAGATATTGCAGATATTGTTGATTATTGCATTCGAAAAATGAAACATAGCGATAAAAGAAAAATTGTACGTATGATTGACGATGCTCTGCCTTCCATACCATTGGATACCTCATTAATTCAACAAGTAGTAAGTAATCTATTGGACAATGCTTTCAAGTATTCCCCCGAAAATTCAAAAATCACGATCAATGCCTACAAAGCACATCGAAAGCTGTATTTTTCGATCGAAGACGAGGGTATAGGGATCCCCTCAAAAGATATGGACCTGGTTTTCACCAAGTTTTACCGCTCTGGAAATGCAAAATCCCAAAGAGGATCTGGTTTGGGCCTTTCCATTTGTAAAGGCATTATTGAGGCACATAAAGGTGAAATCTGGGTAAAAAGAAACCGCCTGAAGGGATCAGAGATTGTTTTTTTTATACCCTATGAAAGGAAGACAAGCTAGATGGAAACCCAAAAAACCAGAATCCTCGTAGTCGATGATGAATCGCAAATACGGAAACTGCTTTCCATAGCACTCAACGCCCATGATTTTCATGTAGAAACTGCTGAAAATGGAAACAGTGGAATACAGGCTGTAGCCTGCTTCAAGCCTGATCTCATCCTGCTGGATTTAAGCCTTCCAGATATCGACGGGGTGCAAGTGATAAAAAGGGTCAGAGAATGGACGCAAATTCCCATACTGATCCTTTCAGTTCGTGGCACTGATGAAGACAAAGTCGAAGCATTAGACAGCGGAGCAGACGATTATCTCACCAAACCTTTCAGCATGAATGAGCTTTTTGCCCGAATCCGCACCGCTCTTCGTCACATAGCCAAAACATATGACAATCCAGCGATGGAATGTAATGGAATTAAAATCGATTTTTTAAAAAGACAGGTTTTTGTAGATTCCCGTGAAATCAAGTTAACTCCTACAGAATATGAAATCCTCAAAGCCCTGATTATGAATTTTGAAAAAGTACTGACCCAAAAACAACTACTCCAAACCGTGTGGGGGTCTTCATACAACGAAGAAACTCATTATCTAAGGATCTACATGCGAAAACTACGAAAAAAAATAGAACAAGATCCATCCAACCCCAAACATCTCATCACCGAATCAGGTATAGGGTATCGCTTAATCTGAGTCTTTATAGCCTATGCACTTTTTTTTGCTATAATTCTCACTATGGAAGAGAAAGAAATAAAAGAGAGTAAAAAGCCGGAAATCCAGTGGGATCATGACATCCCCCTCTATAATCGCTTTATCGCCAAAGACGCTTTTGTGGCTTTCGGTCTTCCCACCCTCATCATTGCACTATGGATAGGAAGCATGTACCTTTCCGACATCCGCAGTGGCCAAAGCGTCTCCTTCGATGGCTTTCAGTACGCCCTGGGTATGGTCATCATCCTTATTCTCTGCACCATGCTCCTTTTATGGATCCTCTACGGAAACCGCTTTGAAACCCGTTTCATCGTCAACAGCAAGGGCGTCAAACTCTCCCTTCAGGCAGGTACCCGCAAAAAAAGCCGCATCGTCAACTTCCTGCTCATCTTCGCTGGAATGGCTTCCAAAAAGCCTGGTTATGCTGGCATTGGCCTCATCTCCCAATCCCAGGAATCCTTCAGCGCCTCCTGGAAAGACATCTTCAGCTACCAGCCCTACCCCCGCATTTATTGCATCGTCCTGCGCAACTCATGGCGCAAACTCGCCGTGCTCCATTGCAGTAAAGAAAACTATCAGGAAGTCTTGCAAACCCTCGATCACTACATGCTCCCCCGTCGCGAAAGCATCAAAAAAGAACTCAGCTCCATCCGCAAAGAACGCCTTAAAAACCTTTACTATATCCCCTTTATCGCCCTCTCCGCCTTCTTCATGACCGCCATATACGAATACGACTTTGACAGCAAAGTCATGGTCTATCTCGTGGCTTTCTGGGTGCTCTTCGGGGTTCTGGTCGATTTGGAGTTCAAGCCCATCTTCAGCTACCTGGGATATGCAGGCATAGCGCTCCTCTGGGTAGTCTTCAGCTTCTCCTTCTTCGACTCCTCCATCTGGTCCTACGACTTTCCTCGCTGGCTCTTTTTCACCCTCGGCAGTCTGGGCATGATCCTCATTCTCTACCTTCAAAATCGCAGAACTGCCAAGCACAACAAAGAAATCAACGCAATCTATTAGCCAGTTTAGTTTCCACTATCAATTTTCCAGCTATCCATCAAAGCCCCCTGCCCATCCACCACCTGCAAGCTCCTAAAACAGGAAGCAGTCACGCAGGTATGATTGGGAATAATATGTAGCTCATCCCCCGCTTTCAGAGAAGACTGAGGAGGCACTTTAAGCCAACCAAGCTCTTCTGAAAGTCTGTACAACTCAGCCTCGGTATGCTCCAACACATAGCCATAAGATCCAAGCGTCGAGCTTCCATGGGCCCCTTTATCCAGGCCCAACTGCTTACTCCCCGTATTAATCACCGCATGATGAAGATTTGGACGACTCAGCACACTGGCTTTAACTTTCAAAGCGCATTGTTCCAGGCTTGCCACCCCAAGCTTCACTTGAGTCACGTCATAAAACACATAATTGCCAGGACGCACCTCGTTGATCCCCTCAAAACCATCCGCCCCCAAAACCGTTGGAGTCGATCCAATAGCAACCCTCGAAAGGGGAGCAAAGGTTCTCAGCACCTCAGAAGCTCTTCGTACCGCCTCCTGCTCTATCATCGCAATTCGCTTCACTTCTTCCAGAGCTTGGGAAGCATACACCTGCCCAGCATGAGTACTCACACCACACAACTCCAAAAAGGGCAAGTCCAGCACTGCTTTGGCTAGCTTTTCCAGTTTCTCAGTATCTTCGGGCAAAACTCCCAAACGGTGCAGACCCGAGTCGATTTTGATCAAAACCTTCACTGCTTTCCGCCCGGAAAACTTTGCAAAACCAGCAAAACACTCCTTTAAAAAGACCAAATGCTCCATACTGTCCACTGTAAAAGTTAGCTCTGCTTCTTCCGTCAGCTCCTGATAAAAGGGAAACAGCTCCTTCTGAACCAAAGGATAGGCCAGAGTAATATCCCTGCAAGCCACCGAGCGCGCCAAAAAAGCCTCCCTGGCATTTGCCACCAAAACGCCCGTTGCGCCTGCATCCAACTGCATCCGAATAATTTCCGCACACTTATGCGTCTTGACCATAGGACGCAAAAGCACCCCATGCTCCCTGCACCTGTTTTGCATCCGCTCTATGTTTTGCTTGAGTTTTTCAATATCACAGATCAAAGACGGACTGGAAATCATCCTCTGCCTCCTTTCGCTTCTCCAAAAACGATTTACTTATTTCTTCTCTTTTATTATCTTTCATTTCATAGATAATAAAAAGGATAAAGGAGGGATAGCGCATTGATCAATTATTTTCTAATGGAAAAGCTGTACGATGCAGCCCATATACAGCGATGGAACGACCATCTCCGCACGAAAGGCTTTACGGAGTTGGACAAACAATCCCATAAAATGGTGATTGCTTATGTTTTGGGTAAATGTCAGGAAGATAGCCAAAAAGCTCCCCTAAACTGGAATCTACTCCTCGAAATGGGCTTTTTTGAGTTTATCAAACGAGTCATCCTGACCGACATCAAACCAGCCATCTATCATGAAATGGTCAAAGTCAGCGGCCCCGAGCTCAACCAGTGGATCTGGCAACAATGCCAGCAAGAACCCTCCTGGCTGCCACCCGAGCTATATGCCAAGCTGGAGCACTACCTTTCCCATCCCCTTCCCGACTGCATCGAAAGCAAAATACTCAAAGCCGCCCACTATTACAGCACCCTCTGGGAATTCAACGTCATCTATCCTTTCAACAAAGTCTTCTTTAACTCTTCCGAAACCCGAGAACAACTCGACAACGAATGGGAAAACTATAGCGACTTGATTGGCATGCAAAAACTGAGCATGCAAAAAAACCTCTATCGTTTTCTTGACATGGTAGGACAACTTCGCTTTCAACAACGATGGTCCCGCACCCCTCGCATCCCCGAAACTTCCGTGCTGGGGCATATGCTCATCGTAGCCTGGCTTTCCTGGATTTGTTCCTACGAGCTTTCCGCCTGCCCCAAACGCAGTTACCACAATTTTTTTACCGGGCTTTTCCACGATATTCCCGAAATACTCACCCGGGACATCGTGTCCCCCATCAAAAAATCCATTGGAAAGCTGGAAGAGCTCATCTCCGGCATCGAAGACGAACTCATGAAAACAAGAATCTACCCCCTCCTCCCCCGTCCATGGCACGAAGAATTTCACTACTGGGTCGATCAACCCTTCATCAATCGCATCCGCCAAAACAAACAATGTATTCAGCTATCCCCAGAGCAGATTGGAGCTGAATTCAACCAAGACGACTATGAAGCCCTCGATGGACAAATGATCAAATCCTGCGACCTCCTATCCGCCTTCACCGAAGCCTATTTTTCACTCAAACATGGCATCCGCTCCCGCGAGTTAAAGGAAGCCTGCCTTAGCCTGGAACAAACTTTTCAGGATCGTTCCAAACAGGAGTCATACCCCTTCGCTCAGGTCTTGGAAGAGCTCCGTCAGCATTACAACTGGAAAGAATAAGGACCAAGGAGAATGAAAGTCATGAACACGGTAAAACCTATCATTGTCATCAGCAAATGCCTCACCTTCGATGCCTGTCGCTACAACAGCCAAATGATCCCCGATTCCTTCATCGAAAAGATGAAAAACTTTGTAGATTTCATCCCTGTCTGCCCCGAAGTTTCCATCCATCTGGGAGTCCCAAGAAAACCCATACGCCTGGTATTAACTAATGAAAAATACCAACTTGTCCAACCTGCCAGCGGGAAAGACTGCACCCAGGACATGGAGCAATTTGCCCACAAATGGCTGGGTAGTCTGAAGGAAGTTGATGGCTTCATCCTCAAAAGCCGATCCCCCTCCTGTGGCATCAAAGATGTGCGAGTATATCCTGCCATCGATAGCAAAGCCTCCATCAAAAAAGACATTGGTTTCTTCGGAAAAAAAGTAATGTTCCTCTTTCCCCATCTTGCCCAGGAAGACGAAGGTCGCATGCTTAATGCCAACATTCGAGAGCATTTTTTAAGCCAAATCTTTCTTCAGGCTCAATTTCGCGAACTCCAAAAACAATACTCCATCAGCCGTCTGATCGACTTTCACGCCAGGAACAAATACCTTTTTATGGCATGCAACCAATCCGAACTCAGCAAAATGGGTCGTCTGGTGGCTCATGCCAAACGTCTCCCCCAGGAGCAAGTATTGAAAAGCTATCAGGAACACATCCAGGCCATGTTTTGCAAGCTTCCCCGTATTGCCACCATGATCAACGCCTTGCTCCACTGCTTTGGCTATGTTTCCGACAAACTCAGCTCCGAAGAACGCTCCTATTTCCTCGATTTGATACAACAGTATAAAGGCAAGCTCATCCCCCTCAGCGTCCTGGTTTCAGTCATGAAATCCTGGATCATCCGCTTCAAAGAGCCTTATCTGAGCGACCAAACTCTCTTCAACCCCTACCCCGAAGCCCTTGCAAACATGAGCGATTCCGGGAAAAATGAGTGACTTGGAAAGCCTGCATCAACGTATCAGCGAAACCCCCCGACCCATCCCGCACCAAAGAGCCTACGTGCTCTACTGGATGCAAGCCTCCCAACGCATAGACTATAATCCTGCCCTCAACTACGCCCAATGGATAGCCAACCAGCAGGAATTGCCACTCCTCATATACTTTGGCATCAGCGAAAACTATCCCGAAGCCCAACTCCGCCATTACCAATTTATGTGGGAAGGGCTAAAGGAGCTTCACACTGAAGCAAGCAAAAGAAGACTCAAAGTTCTTATGAGAATAGAAGATCCTCTGATGGGAGCTCTTCACCTTTCCAAAGAAGCCTCCTGGGTAGTAGCCGATCAAGGCTATCTCCGACATCAAGTAGCATGGAGAGAAGAGCTATCTCGCCACATAGACACCCCCTTCAGCCTCGTCGAGAGCGAAGCCAGCATCCCAGTACGATCCGCCTACCCCAAAGAAGCCTGGCAAGCAGGACACCTTCGCAAAAAATTACTCTCCCAGCTCAAGCCCAACGGGGTAGAATGGCACTCCGTCATTCCAGCAGTTGATGCCTTTGCAAGCCTGTCTCAGCTTCAAGGTCTTCCTCCCAGCCGTTTTCAAGTCAGTTCCCTTAAAATCCCTAAAGAAGTCCTTCCCGTCACCTGGCTCAAAGGAGGGCGACAAGAAGCACTCAAGCAGTTGAAACGTTTTTTATCCAAAGACCTGGCGCAGTATGCCGAAAAAAGAAATCACCTGGATCATCCAGCCCAGTCCAATCTCAGCCCCTACCTTCATTTTGGGCAGATCTCCGCCATCGAAATCGTCCAAAAAGTCCTCGAAAGCAGTCCCAAGGTAGCAGACAGCTTTCTGGATGAGCTACTCGTCCGTCGAGAGCTCTCATTCAATTTCTGCCATTATAATCCCCGTTATGACCAATATGAAGGTCTTCCAGAATGGGCAAAAACAACCCTAAATGAGCACAAGACAGACTCCCGACCCTATATCTATACTCCCCAGGAGTGGGAAAAAGCAAAAACCCACGATCCCTTCTGGAATGCTGCACAACGAGAAATGTTAGAAACGGGCAAAATGCACAACTACCTGCGCATGTATTGGGGTAAAAAACTCCTCGAATGGTCAGAAACGCCTGAAGAAGGCTTCAAAACAGCCCTTTACCTCAACAACAAATATTCCCTCGACGGACGAGATCCCAATAGCTATGCCGGGGTGGCATGGTGCTTTGGCAAACACGACCATCCCTTTCAAGAACGCCCCATCTATGGCAAAATCCGCTCCATGAACGCCAACGGCCTACGCAAAAAACCTGGCTTCGAAGCCTACCTTGCCCAGTGGAACAACTGACAAAACTGAGTCAGTCACAGGGACGGGGGTGTTGACTCACTTTTTTGCAAAAGTCCTTTGACTTTTGCAAATCAACTCCAGGGAATACTGGAAGATTCTCTCCAATCCTGAGTTTGCGTCAATGCAATGATAGGACACGAGTAGTTCAGACTTCATTTTCAAGTGTCCGATAATTTCGGACAACTGGCTACCATCTTCCTCAGATTTTATGCATCCAGCATACTCTCCAAGACGAAACTTTGAGATGGTCATAAGCTGATGCGTCATGGCAATTGACGCAAAAGCCAGCTGAGTATCCTCTTGCACTAAGCAAATTTGATTTTGTTTCATTATTTTATATACTTTCAACAAATGTTGAAACATATACTTGGAGTGAAACAGGAGTGAACAAAATAGCTTTGATTGAGTGCGTCAAAAGTAACATCAATTCTATGTTTTCATCAGTTAGCTTTGTTCAGGTTTCATTTATTCAAAACGAGAAAAATGAACCCTACTCAGGACTTGATTTGCTTGCTGAAGCAATCATCGACAAAAATAAAAAGATTCGCCTTTTATTTGCAATAAAGCCAGAAGGACAGCCAAGATATGCTCGTATGGCTGCAATAGAGTTAAAAACTCAAATCAATCAGAATAAAGACAGCTATGGCATATTTGTTGCCCCTTACATATCAAATGAATCAAAAATAATCTGCAGAGATAACAATATTGGCTTTATGGATCTAGCAGGGAATTATCTCTTCTCCTTTAAAAATGTATACTTGAACAGGGAAGGACAAATCAATCCATCTCCAAACAATCGCCCAGTTAAGTCTATTTTTACCCCCAAATCTTCCCGGATCTTAAGAGTTCTTTTATGTAATCCAAAAAATGAATGGTATGTGCAAGATTTAGCTAAAGAAGCAAAAGTTAGCATTGGACAAACGTCAAACATTAAAAAGCAACTTCTTGATATGGAGTATTTGGAAGAGAAACTTGTTGGAAAAAAAATAAAACTAGTTCTTAAAAAGCCAGAATTGTTGCTTCAAGAATGGTCAGAAAACTATAAATACTCACAAAACAAATCAAGAAATTACTATACCCTACACGATCTCGCAAAGTCAGAAAATGATATTATCGAGTACTTCACAAAAAACAAAGATAACTATGCATTTACATTGACTTCTGGCGCTTCCAGAATCACTCCTCATCTTCGATACAAGCGAATATATTTTTACTATCAGGGGGATATTGATCAAATGGTAAAAGAATTAGGGTGGAAAGAAGTAGATACAGGTCCAAATATCACGATTATGGATCCATATGATAGTGGAATATTTTATCAACTACAGGATATCAATCATGCTAAAATTGTATCTAATGTTCAGCTTTATCTCGATCTTTTAAAGCTTGAATCAAGAGGTAAAGAAGCAGCTCAATATCTTTTGGATCAGAAATTGAGAAAAGAATGGTAACAAGGCACAGTTACGGGAAAAAAGAAACAGAACTATGCCTTTCAGTCTTACTGGAATTGCATCCTATCCTCGGAGAGTTTCGAGATAAAATCGTATTAGTAGGGGGTTGGATTCCGTATTTTCTAATGGTAGAACACCAATCTGAACATGTTGGAAGCTTGGATATTGACATGGCAATTGCTTTGCAAGATAAAACAGAACAAACTTATCAGACCATTCTCAGAGCTCTAAGCAAAAGAGGGTATATAGAAGGCAAGCAACCTTTTCAGTTCTTTCGACCGATAACTAGTGATTCAGACACTCAGTTAGTCATTGAAATCGATCTTCTCGCAGGAGAATATGGAGGGACTGGTAAAACTCATCGAACCCAATCAGTACAGGATGTAAGAGCGAGAAAAGCACGAGGTTGCGATCTTGTTTTTGATCATTATCAAATGGTAAAAGTATCAGGAACAATGCCCGATGGTTCAACAAACGAGATTAATATTAAAATTGCAAATGCTGTATCATTTCTTACGATGAAGGGAATGGCAATATGGGATAGAATGAAGGAAAAAGATGCCTATGACATCTATTTTACCGTTCTGCATTACCCAGGAGGATTGTCTGAACTAATCAAGATCTTTGATCCACACAAAAACAACACCCTGGTAAAAGAGGGTTTGGGAAAGATTAAGGCAAAGTTTAAAAGTATCAATTCACCTGGACCAGTCTGGATAACAAAATTTGAAAATATCGAAACATCCGAAGAAATAGATCGAGTAAAAAGAGATGCTTTTGAACGGATCAATACCTTTCTAGATGCCTTAGCCATCTATGAATACGAAGAGTTATCCTAACCCTCCCCCTGCCCCCACTCAAGCGATATCCAGAAAAATACGCATAAGGTTTCTGATGTTTTCACGTGTTTCCTCAGATTTTATGCATCCAGCATACTCTCCAAGACGTAACTTTGAGATGGTCATAAGCTGATGCGTCATGGCAATTGACGCAAAAGCCAGCTGAGTATCCTCTTGTGTGAGTAACATTTCCGTGGGAAAAATCGTCCTTCCCGGTCGAAAGGAAGTAAAGGGGACGACACACACGACAGGTAATGCTTGGTTCACTGCTTCCTCAGAAACTACCAATACAGGTCTTCTGCCTGCCTGCTCTGATCCCTCCACAGAATTCAAGTCCGCCCAAAAGATATTCCACTGATACTTCATCTTTTAGCAGGCTCAGGCAAGACTTCATCGTCCACTGCTTCAAAATCTTTCATGCAAGCTTGAAGATCTTCCATAAACAAGGGGTCAGCAGCTGCTTTTTGCATTTCCTGCTGAAGCCATGCCTTATTCATCTTTAGAACATAATACTCCACTGCTTCCCTGACCATGGTGTTAATGGAAGGGTTTTCATCAATCTCAGCATAGCTTTTTACTTTATCCATCAGCTCCACAGGGAGCGAAAAGGTATAATTCTTAGTGTTTTTGGCCATATACTCCACCTCCAACTATATTGTAAATATATATGGTAATTTTTACAAGTATTACATTTTGCTTTCCTAATCTTGTATACTTTCAACAAATGTTGAAACATATAATATAAGTGAAACAAGAGCAGATATAAGTTACGCTGTTATGGCTTGATAGGTGAGGAGGAGCGTATGCCTACTTTTTTTTATTTTTACTTTCCGTTGTTGTTCATCGCGATGGTCATCGCTATTGTTTACGGATTCAAAAGAGCAAAAAAACAAATTTTAGCAGACGCAGAAGCAAAGGGCTGGAAAAACATCAAAGTTAGACAAGGTTTTTGGGATTGGCTTGTCACCTATCAAGATGAAAACGGAGTGCAAACTACAACTCACTGCAGCACACCTTTTTACAAAACCAGTTGGATGAATGATACCGATGACTTATATCTTGACCAGAAAACCTATAAAGCAAAAACAAAAAACTGGAAAATCATCAGCACTGTGTGTGGGCTCTGCTTTTTGATTCTCTTTGTGGGATACCTATACGAGCAACTCTCATGGAATACCTTCCGGTATTCTTTTGTAAAAAATGGCGAAGCAGTCAGGATAGACAATCAATTTGCAATAGGCATAGAAAGCATCCTCCGAGGTGAAGAAACACTAAAACTGGTTAACACGCTTTATCCAGATCTCGATCCACCTCAGGAAAGTAAGGAATTAGCCATTATAAAGCTAAAAATCAAAAACATCAGCAAGAAAACCTCAGACAAAATAAGGATCAATGACATTTCTCTATATAGTGGTACCTCATATTCCTTTCTGATTCACCTTGATGGTGCTCTCAATTCAATTGAACCAACATCATTGGCTACAGAGGAAGTAGTGTTCAAGTCTTTTATTGGAGAAGTAAACAGAAATAAGCCGATAAGTAAAATTTCTCCATTAATAGAGATTAGTGGTAACTATAATGACTTCTCTTATTATTCTTTGAGAGAGAACCCCCTTATGACTAACTCGTTTTTGGTATTGATTTATTGGCTTTTTGCCTTTGTTATCGTCTATAGTGCTTTGCGCAAACGTTGGCATCTTTTGCTCAAGTCTAAAAAAACCAGAGGATACGTCCTATTCCCTATGTTCATCCCGCTTCTATCTATAGTCACCATTTTGACTTCCTATGATGCGGACTCAACTCAAGCATTCTTTTTCCACGTAATCATGATAGCTCTCTTCAACATTGCCTGGTGGAATATTATTTTACTCGCCTCCACCAAACCTGAACCCGTTAGCACTTGAGCCAGAGAACACAGAGGGGTTTTGTCTGTAAATATTTAGCTAAATATTTACACTTAAGTGCATAAAATGTTGTTAAAATATACACTTGATGGCAAAGTTTTATATCATAACCCACACGAGTAATTTTGCCTCCAGTCAAAAATACTCGCGACTTTTTTCGACTGCTCGTTGATTTACTGCCCAACACATCAGCTCACCGGCTTAGTTAAAGTTCATCCTTGCAGTGCATGTGCGCTATTATTGGTTCATCATGGGCTTTAAGGCTTTCTATGTATAGCTCAATCGCCTCTTTTACAATGGTCATAGTTTGCTCAAGGTTTTCTCCATAAGTAATGCAACCAGGAAGAGAAGGAACAATGGCAGTATATCCCCTGTCTTGTTCTTTTTTAAGAATCACGCGATAGTTTAAAATTTTCATACTTCACCTTCCCCCCAGCTTATATAAACTCAGCAAGAAATATCTCGGCTGGGGCTATACGTATGCCTTCCTTAGTGTTTACAACTTTCTTGCCTTCCAGAGAAACATGCCAAGCCTTACATTCAGGATACTTGCTTAAAAAATACTTCATCGCCTGGGTCGGGTTTTCATCCTTGATCTTACATTCAACACAAAGCAAGGGATGGTCGTCTTCTACGATCAAAAAATCAATTTCCCTACCATCAACATCCCGAAAATATCGAAGCTCAATATTTCTTCCCTCTGTGTCCTGCAACCAATAGACCCATTTGAGCAAATGCAGAGCTATCATGTTTTCAAACTTCGCTCCTTCGTCCTTCACTTGGGTCCAATCAAAATGATAGTGCTTTTGCTCTTTTTTTACTGCGCGAAGTAAATTGCTTTCAAAGGGAGGCAGTCTAAAAATAGCATACAATCTTTCCATAATTTCAAGCCAGGAGCTTACAGCTTTATGGCTAACATTTAAATCTTCTCTGAGTGCATTCACAGAGAGGGGTGAACCTACCAAATGGGGAAGTCTGAGCATCATGAGTTCAATCTTTTGAACCAAAATAGTGTTCTCAAGGCTCACAATATCTTCCTGAACCATACGCATACGATATTCACGCGACCAACGTTTTAGGAAATTTTCAGAAGCAGAAAAAAACGGCTCTGGAAAGCCACCCAGCAGAAGCAATTGTTTCAGATCCTCTTTGTTACATATGCCCAGTTCAAATGCGGATAAAGGAAACATGCGCAGGTAATGATATCTCCCCTGCAACGAATCGCCTCCATGCCTGTAATAATCCAAACGAGCGCTACCTGTCACAAGAATTTTCTTGCTATTTCCATACAAATCAAAGATACCTTTAAGATAAGGTCTCCATGCTTTGTACTTGTGAATTTCATCAAATACGATCATGGGAGCTTCAGGAATTTCATTGTTAAGAATCATTTCGCGATGCTTTGCGACATCCCAATTTAGATATACTCCTTCAGACCCAAGAAGTATCTTTGCCAGGGTAGTTTTTCCAACCTGTCTGGGACCACCCACAAAAACCATCTTATGTTCCAGATCCTTTTTTATCTGCTCTGCAAGATAGCGTGATTTCATCTCATTGCTCCACAAAATTGACTCCTATTAGTATACGAGTAATTTTGCCTCCAGTCAAAAACACTCGCGAGTTTTTTCGACTACTCGTTTACTCGCCCCCTCTTAAAATTTCTTCCTAATCTTGTATACTTTCAACAAATGTTGAAACATTCAATATCCATAGTCATGGCTTGATGGATGAGGAGGGGTAGTTGGAGTGAAATATGATTTATAGTTTTTTCCTGGCGATACTCCTCGTCTTTGTAATTTTTTACAAACTGGGTAAAAAATACATCATCCAAGATGCAGCTGAAATGGGTTGGAAAGTTACCAAAATCAAGTTCAATTGGTGGAATTCCATAGTAGACTATCAAGATGAAAACGGTGTGCCCCACACCACCCACTGCAGGGCTGATTTTTATGAAGTCAAATGGGAAGAAGATACCGACGGGTTATTTCTTGACCAGAAAACGTATAAAAAAAAGACAAGATTCAGGAAAATCATCAGTATAGTATGTGGACTCTGTTTTTTGTATCTTTTTGTGGGATATCAATATGAGCAAATCTCATGGAATGTATTCCGGTATTCTTTCGTGAAAAATGGCAATGTAATCAAAACAGATAATCGGATTGCTATTGGTCTGGAAAGCATCATTCGTGGGGAAGAAGCGCTAAAACTGATCAATACCCTTAATCCCGATCATAAGCCACCCCAGGAATACAATGAGTTTGTTGTTATCAAGCTGAAGATTAAAAATCTCAGCAAAACAGGCGCTGAAGAACTTAACTTTTCGGAAATTTCAGTCAATAGATATTATTCTAATTTTGAATTGACAGCGCTAACAACTTTTCCCGATTACAGAGATCCATTGGTGCTATCTGAAGGTGAAACAAAGTCCCTCGCCTTCCAGGGAGAAACCAACATGGACGGACCTATTTATACGCTAAATTTACCGTTCTACCTAATAGATCATGGATATGAATCCAAAGAGCTTTCCCTGAGCAATAATCCATTAAAAGGTGATAGTTCTCCCTTCTTGTTTTACTGGTTTTATGCCCTTTTCATTGTCCCAAACGTCGCGCTGAATCGATGGTACCTTTTACTCAAGTCGAAAAAAACCAAAGGCTACATCCTATTACCAATAAGCATCGTCATAGTATCAATAGCAACTATTTTGTTATCACAAGATATGGAATACTCTACAAATCAGTATCTAAATTTATTCATGCCGTTTCTCTTCATCATTGCCTGGTGGAATATTATCCTACTCGCTTCCACCAAACCTGAACCCACCACCACCTGATTCTTGCGTACCTGACTCACTCCCCCCCTGCTTTCATTTTGTTTCCACCGCCATCTAGCTTACAATAGAAGCAAATGGAAGAAGAAAAAGAAAAAAGCGCGGAAAATTGGTCCTACATTGCCTCCAAATGGAAGAAATCGGTGCTTTCACTCAAAGAATACCTACTCACCGACAGCAACGAGCAAGCCAGCCAAAGCTTTTCCTACGCTTCCCTCAACCTTCCCAGCCAGGACTATAGCAACGCCAACCAGCTTCGAGAAAAACTCCTGCAACAATACCAGGGAAAAGTTTGCAGTGAAATATTCCCCGGGGAAGTCTGCGAAAACGCTTATGGCAAATGCTATCATATCACCACCCGCGTTCCCCTGTTCAGCTCCAGCTTCAAGCAGGAAAAATGCCAGGACTTGCTAAACCACCTCGAACTGTTGCCCGGTATAGGACCCATCACCCGTCAAAAACTCGTCGAAGAGGGCTACTGCAAAATCAGCGATCTCTGCTCCCACCCCCGCTATCAAAACCTCGCAAGCTCTTTCATGGATCATTTCCAGCAAGCCTCCCTCGAAAACCTCTACCAATGGCTGGGCACCAGATTCAAACGATCCCACCCCGCCTGGCTCAAACTCCTTGCCATGGCGCCCCCAGGCGATTGGGCCTTCGTGGATATCGAAACCCTCGGGCTTTTTTCCCGGCCCATCATCCTCATCGGAGCAGGAACAGTGGAAAACCATGAGCTGGTGATCCATCAATGGCTGGTGCGTCAGATTGAGGAAGAAGCCAGCGCTCTGATGGAATACTATCAGGTGGTGCAAAAAACCAAATTTCTCATCACCTACAACGGACAGCGCTTTGATATCCCCTATATCAACGACCGCTGGGCCTATTATGGCATACGAAGCCACCTCAACTTTTACAGCCTCGACATGCTCTACCCTTCGCGCTCCGTCTGGAAGCAAAGTCTTCCCGACTGCAAACTCCAAACCATCGAGCAGGCCATCCTACACAAACAACGTTCCGAAGATGTCCCCGGAGCCCTGGTGCCCGAGTTTTACCAGAGCTATCTCCAAAGTAGCAACCTTGGACCCCTCGTGCCCATAGTCAGCCACAACCAGGTGGATATTGCCAGCCTGGCAGAACTCAGCCTCCTGCTCTATGAACGCTAAAATTCGTATGGTATTCCCAATAAACCCTGAAGCGATGAGCATAGTGAATATATCTAATGTTTTAAGCGATACAATAACAGGTACAATGACTGGTACAATGACTATCAATACCTGGGGGCATGGTTCCCATTCATGCTGGTTTTTTGCTTTACATTTACAAATTGCTAACTATAATTAGCAAAAAGTAGGTAATTTGCGAATTACGAAATAAATGGAGCAAGCAATGCAAGAGTTGTTATTAAAACAAAATCCTCAATGGTCGGGCCAATCACCAGACATTGGCATAAGAAGAGAAATTACTCCCAAGCTAATCTCAGCCCTCAATATCCATCACATGATAGCTATCACAGGAGCAAGACGATCGGGCAAATCCACTCTTTTCCGTCAACTCATAGCCCATCTACTCGACACCGGGACTCCCCCCTCCAACATCCTCTTCATCAATTTTGAAGATCCCTGGTTTGCGATGAAACATAAAGATCCTCAGGTTCTTGAGCAGATCTTGCAAGAATACAAAATCCAAACCAACCCCTCGGGTAGAATCTATCTTTTTTTCGACGAAATCCAAAACATACCCCATTGGCACCTTTGGGTACGCGAACTATACGACCGGGATCCACAGGTAAAGATACTCCTCACCGGATCCAATTCCGAAATGCTATCTATCGATCTCGCAAGCCACCTCACAGGACGCATCCTGGCTTTTGAAAACTTCCCCTTTTCCTTCCGAGAGTTCCTTTCGAGCGAAGCAAGCTTGCAACTGCCGACCAAAATCACCTATACTACAGCTTTTCCTTATCGCGAAACGCTCCTGCATCTATTGGAAGAACGGCTTTACCGAGGCTTGTTTCCCGAAATAGTACAACTAAATGAAGCTTCATTGGAAAAGGAAATCCTTCTTCAATACTTTCAGAACGTGCTATTTAAAGATATTGTGCCACGTTTTTTGATTCGAAACCATCAAAGCATCGAGCAACTTGCCCATTATGGATCCTACACTTTCGCATCGCGTTTCACCTATCGAAGTCTTGCAAAAGCTGTTTCCAGCAATGAAAATACCATCAAAGAATACCTTTCCTATTTTGAAAAAACCTACCTCTTCTTCACTTTGGAAAATTTTGACTACTCCATCAAGCGTCAAATCAAATATGCAAAAAAACTTTACATCTCAGACAACGGGCTCCGAAATGCCACAAGCCCTTCCTTCTCCTCCGACCTGGGGCGCTTGGCTGAAAACATGGTCTTTACACACTTACGAAGGCAAGAACAGAATATATACTTCTGGCAGGATGAAAAAACAGGCAAAGAGTTGGATTTTATTACCAAAGAACAACAAAGTCTTAATTTGTACCAGGTTTCCTACACCGACCAACTACCAGAAAGAGAATTAGATGCCTTCAACAGTTTTCTCTCAAGCAAGCCCAAGCAAAACTGTCAATGCAGGATCATTACCCGAAATCGTTATGAAACCATCCTTCACCATCAAACAAGCATCCACCTCATCCCCTTGTGGCTATTCCTGCTGACATGAGACTATGAACGCTAAAGACCAACTGGATGAATATCTGATTTTTGGAGGCTCTCCCCAGCATCTGGTGCAAGAAAGATTTGAAAATGAAATACTTCCGGAGCTTCTGGATGGCCTGGATGCATCTCAGCGCACCTGCTTCATGGAAGTCCTGCGAGTCATCGCGGGAAGTCTCGGAATGATACATCGCCTCTCAGCCTTGTCGAAAAGCCTTGCCATCAGCAAAACCAGCATAACGCTCTATCTGGATCGCATGGAAAAATCCTCGCTTCTACATCGTATAAACCCCTATTTCTGCGACAGCGAAAAAGAAATTTCTACCTTTCCCCAGTATTACTTCAACGATTTAGGCGTGCGAAACTATATCCACGGCACCTTGACCCCTTCGCTCCCCGAGCATGAAATGAACTACCTGTTCACTAACTATGTCTTCCTTATGCTAAAAAACAAACTCCACGACAACTCAACAAGCATTCACTTCTGGAAAACGCATACCAAAGCCCAACTTGCCTTTGTACTTGTTCAAGGCAAGGAAACCCTGCCCATCGAAGCTAGCTACAGCTATATCTCAAAACCCGAGATATCGCCCTCCATGAAAGCCTATCTCTCCCTCTACCGCCCCAAAAAAGCCATCATCGTCCATTTGGGAGAACATCTCAGCATCATCGAAGACAACACCCATGTCTGCTGGCTCCCCTTTCATGAGTTTGTGGAGCTTGAGATTGCTATCTGAGGGTAACTGTTCTGATAACTGCGGATATTTTCAGTTGGTGAGTAGCACTAACCAACTCGTCACTCCATCTCACAAGAGCTTCAAAATCCTCTCGGCGTTGCTTCCCACCATGGCTTGCTGGGTTAAAATCTGCCAGCCAAAGTTGTTGCCCCATTCCGATCCCCTTTTTCCCAATCCTTGAAGCCCATTTTCTTTCGACCCCAGATATCATTCTCCAGAGCAATATCCAGGTTGCTTTGATTCACTTTAATGATACGGAGCTTTGCCATCAAAAACCTCCCAAAAGGAATATCTTCCCTTAAAGTATAAATCGAACTTGCGAAATTCCTAAGAGTTTTACTCCTCTATCCTGTCGCTCCAGCTTAGCGAATATTTCCGCCAAAGTTGAAGTAACAATAATCCAAGTATTTTGATAGTTGACTGTAATTTTAACTGGGTTAAAATGATAATATGATAAAAAGAAGATTGCTTCCCGAATTAATTAAACATCTCAAAGAAAAAGAGATTAGCCTGATTGTAGGCCCAAGACAAGCGGGTAAAACCACGCTGATGAAGCTTCTTATGCATGAGCTGGCTAAGCAAAACCAGCCTTCCCTGATGCTCAATCTTGATATTGAGGAAGATAAAAAGTATTTTGATTCCCAGGAACACCTTTTGCGCAAGATCAGGCTCGAGCTTGGAAATCAGGGCTATGTGTTTGTGGATGAAATTCAACGGAAAGAAAATGCCGGGCTGTTTTTAAAGGGTCTTTACGACATGGATCTTCCCTACCATTGGATGGTCTCTGGATCGGGTTCGCTGGAGCTTAAAGAAAAGATCCATGAATCCCTGGCTGGCAGAAAACGGGTTTTTGAGCTATCCACCTTGAGTTGGGAAGAATGGGTGGAGTATCGCACTTCCTATCGCTTTGAGCAAAACCTGGGCGAGTTTATGGAGTTGGAAGCAACAAAAACAAAGGCTTTGCTTGAAGAATACCTGAGTTTTGGGGGGTTTCCGAGAATTGTGCTGGAGCAGGAACTCTCAGAAAAAAGAAAGATTATGTCAGAGCTATATGAAAGCTATCTCTTAAAAGATCTGGTGGAGCTTTTGGGCATCCAGAAAACCGAAGAGTTTACTGGTTTAGCGCGCTTAATGGCCTCTCAGCTGGGCAAGATGGTAAATAAGCAGGAGCTTTCCAGCACCCTGGGGTTGCATATTCATACGATCAATCACTATCTTTGGTACATGGAAAAGACTTTTTATATTGAAAAAGTGACTCCCTTTTATCGCAATATTCGCAAAGAAATCTGCAAAGCTCCGGTGTATTACTTTTCTGATTTGGGGATGAGGAACTTTGCTCTGGGGCTCTTTGGATCCTCTGCTCCTTTGCTGAGTGATGGCTTTTTGTTTCAGAATTTTGTCTTTCACCGCTTGAAAGATTGGGTAAGGGATACCTCGTGGCAAATCCATTATTGGCGTACCACCAACAAGGCTGAGGTGGATTTCGTGGTAGATCAGGGAATAGAGATTACTCCCGTGGAAGTGAAATATCAAAACCTGCTAAAGCCAAATCCCGGAAGATCTTTGCTCAGTTTTTTGGCGCAATATCAACCCAAAAAAGCTTATATCGTCCATCTGGGCAAGGAAATGCGAAGGATGGAAGGAAATACCGAGTTGGTATTTTTGCCTTTTTATCGCTTGATCCCTGCCTCGATGGAATAGGCATTGACTCACAACGGGTGAAGAGCTTAGCTTCACTAATCTAAATATTTATCATGCTCATTTCATTTTCCTAAAGCTTTGTGCTATACTAGTGCTATGCTTTTTTTGAGGTGATTTGGATGTCAATACGTTATACCAAGCTGTTTAATTTGCTGTCAGAAAGGAAAATATCTAAAACCACTTTACAGAAAGAGCTGAAAGTATCTTCTGCTACCCTGGCGAAATTTTCAAAAAATGAATTGGTATCGCTGAAAGTCATTGAAGAGATCTGCAAGTTTTTACATTGCCAGGCGAGTGATATTTTGGAAATCGTCAATGATTCAGATAAGCCTTTGTTACAGCGTTTCAGAGAAGAAATGAAGATGAAGCAGAAGGGTGGCTTGTATCATCAAACGCAAATCAAACTGGCTTATCATTCCAATCGAATAGAAGGAAGTATGCTATCCGAGGCTCAGACCAGGTATATTTTTGAAACCAATACCCTTGGATGCTCCCAGGATGAAGCCACATCGGTGGACGATATCATCGAAACGATCAATCACTTCCAGTGCTTCGATTTTATGATCAAGGTAGCCGACCAGGTTTTAACCGAGGATGTGATTAAAGAGTTTCATCGACTCATCAAGATGAATACTTCGGACAGTAGAAAAGAATGGTTTAAGGTGGGGGAGTATAAGGCTAGATCGAATATGGTGGGGGATAGCAAAACTGTAACACCCTCGAAAGTGAAAGGTGAGATGGCAAAGCTTGTGATCAATTACAACTCCATGAAGACGGTTGCATTTGAAGATTTGGTAGAGTTTCATTATCTTTTTGAGTCGATTCATCCCTTTCAGGATGGGAATGGTCGAGTGGGGCGGATGATCCTTTTCAAGGAATGCTTGCGATGGGGGATTACTCCCTTTATCATTGACGAACGGCATAAGCAGTTTTACTATCGGGGCTTGAAAGAGTATGAGGTCGATCGGGCCTATCTGATAGACACTTGCTACTCGTCTCAGGATGAATACGCTGCTTTGGTGAAGTATTTCATGGAGGGGGAATAAATTTTGACACTATCTTGGAAAGGTTGCCAGTGTTGCTTCTTCCCACTCAGCATCAAGAGAAGTATCTTCCGTCTTTGTTTTTTGGTAGCCCTCGATGAGGAGTCTGTCCAGCTCCCTTTGCTTTATTTCTTTAAGCTCTCTCTTAATAGCCAGAGAGTTTAATCTAACCAAAGATCACCTCCTACTTTTTTATGTATGATACAGTCATTATAGTTCATAAACAATACACATAGCTCCCAACAGCTTCAAAATCCTATCAGCGTTGCTTCTCAGCTTTGCTTGCTGGGTCAAAATCTGTCAGCAAAAGTTTTTACCCCATTCCTCCAACAGGATAGGCTTGATCTTCTCCAGATACCTAATTACTGCACTGTTTTATTCTGGCATAGTTGTATATAATAATCTTAAAAAGTTGAGTTAATTGAAGTACAATTTTGTGGCCAACAGATATGATAAAGTTGATTAAAATCAACGGAGGTTGTCATGAATAGTTTGTTGTTTAAAAAAATTATCGCCGTTGTACTCATAGGTATCTTTTACTTTTTTAACCTAGTTTATACAGAATCCTCTACATCAAAACAACCGATTGATTATAATTGGGCTTACGATATCAATGATCTTGATATTGACTATCCCTTTTCTTTCGAAAGATACTCCCTTCATCGTTACGTAAAAGCAGAGGTCTTCCAAAATAATCTTTATTTTGCTCGAGGCACCGATACTCCTATTGAGCTTATTTCTTTCAATAGGGTCAGTGGTAAAGTTAACTGGACTATTCAACTACAAAATCGGTGGAATCAAGATACACCCTTCATCATCAATGAAGAAACCATATTACTGAATCTGGAAAATGAAACACAAATATATGCTTCTCATGATGGATCCTTCCTTGAGAAAATCCTTACTCCGGATTCCACTAGAAAAGGTATTTATTGTGACCATGAAAAAGTTTTACTTGAAGACCCAGGAAAGACTCTAAGCTGCTGGGATCGAATCAATCAAAAAATCATTTGGTCTTATCGCTTAGATTCCTTTAAATCATATCGTTTGGCAGGACCATGGGAGAGCCAATATGTTCTTTTTTCACAAGAGGCTGAATCTGTTAGTTTGTTATGTTTGGACTTTCAAAATGGAAATACTACAGAATTAGCCAACTGGAAAGAATCTCCATTGCGTATGGACTTGGTTTTTGAGGATTCAATAATCTGGATAAGCTGCTTATATCGGGATGGATCAATAAATATCGAAAGCATTCAAAGTGAAGGGCAAAAACAAATTGATGCAAGCTTCCCAAGAATATGGTCAGCAGAAAAGCTCAAAGCTCAATCAAATCTCTTGCTTTCAGAATATGAGGATCTGGGTATCCGCCTATTTTGCAATCAGGATACGAAATATATATGCACTTCACTTGTAGAAGTTTCTCGCGGGGTCGATTTGCAGATTATTGCTCTTGATTCATCTTTCCAGCAAATATGGAAAAAAGACTTTCCCTCTGTGTTGGTAAGCAGAAATATACTTGATCAAACTTTTCTCGACCAATCAATGTTAGTTTTCCAGTATTTATCGCGAAGTCAGGATTCCATGAGGATTGCAACTAGTTTCTGGGTTGATCTTACAAGCGGGAATATAGTACAGTCTTTTTATGAAACTATGGATTATTTTCGTGGTGCTCCCTCCTCCAGCATTCAATTTTTACCAGGAGTTTTTTTAGTTACAGCTTATCCAGAATCAAATTACGTGACTTTCATAGTGGGATATTCAAACCAGGAAGATTTGCTATATCGGGAAAAAGAAGAAACCTATTCTTGCACTAAAATTGAATTGGAATCACTATGGGAAAAGAATTATTCAGAGGTTGAGTATTGCTCTATTTATCAATCTTTTCTATACAAAAATAATATTTGCTTTTTTTCCACTTATTATGATCCAAAAACAGAGCGAAGAGAAGCAAAACTCATCCAATATAATCCTATTGAAAGGATAGAGCTGGAGAGTATTGATTTTAAAAAGTTTGAAGGTTATAACCAGTTTTGTAGTATTATTGAGGGTGACAACCTAATCACCACAAGTTACGATAACTACACCAAAAAAGAATATTTAATTTGTTATCAATTAACCACAGGAAGCACTCTCTGGAAAAAAGCAAGAAATGTAGTTGAGCAGATCGGAGAACTTTTGTTAACGGAAAATCAAACAAGTAATTCACATTCGTTCTCACTTTACCATTATCAAGACAATAAACCTAAATGGACATTCAGATTTCCATCCTCCGATGTGAGATTTCTGGGTATAAATTCTAAAAATCAAGCGTTGTTTTTCCGAGAATCGACGATCATCTCAATCCTCAACTTAGAGGATGGAAGCTTGGATGATGAATTACTCCTGAGCTATCCCTATGGATGCGACGTTAGACTTATGGAGGATTTCCTTTTCTTTCGAACACAATACAGTACCATAGTCTGTTTTAACATTGACGCCAAAAAGGTTGTCTGGGAAAAAGATCTGGGAGATTATTTTCAGTGTTTTATTCAGGAAGATTTTTTTAGCAGTTATTGGAAAGGATACCAGATCTCCCAGGATACGATGATATCGTATTATGAAAATAGTCTGGTTTTCTTTGATTTAATCAATGGAAAGCCTTTATATCGTTTAATACATGATCCCTCTCCTATTGAGTATCTGAGAAAAATTGATTCACATCAATTTCTCATCACTCCCCAAGACTTTGAAACAAAACAACGATTAATTGAATTTTCTCTTGAGGATAGCAGCCAGAACATTGAATATTACTTCCAACCCTATGTTCTGAAATATCGAAATTTTTACTTGGAAAACAGATATACCATCCAAGGAGAAACATACTTTTGTCGTGTATATCAGGATGAGATTTTTCATATAAGCAAAGTGCCCGATAAGATTACCACAAAAGCTCAGGAATTGGAGCCAATTAAAGTTAAACCAGAAAGCACCAACTTCCTGTATTACAACGACTATTTAATCTTCCAGAGCAGTATCGGAAGTAAAAATTCCAATTTCTACCTAGTTGCGTACCACCTTAAGACGGGAGAAATCACCCAAATTCAAAAGGGAGTTCATGAAAGATTTTTTATTCACAAAGAGGTGTTGTTTTTAGAAAGATGGGGGCAATACTACTGTTGTCTGCTTGGTAATTTTGATATGGTTTATCCGTGTGATTATTTTCCGGAACCTCCAAAAAGCACAAAAGCAGGAGAAACATATGAGCCATCAGATCAAAAAGAAGATTTACCCGTCCAGTTAAAGAAGCTGGATTTATATTATGTCAACCAAATTATATCTGGACATTTCTCACAAACTGATGAAGAGGAGCAGTTGTTTGTTACAGGTGACACTTCCCAGTGCAAAATAGGCATCATGCAGAAGAATGAGGCATTAGATTTGTACATCCCTTCTATCACAGGGGAGTTAATCTTCAAAGATACCAATTATGCAAAAAAGAGTTATTTTTCCTTCTGGCAATCACAGATTTGCAATATTGATGATGACGAGTTGGATGAATTATTTATCATGAGATATGATTATTATGATCGATCCGCTCTGATATATGTTTGGGACTATTCAGAATCTGAGAAAACCATGAAAGCTCATTATGCCTATATCATGAATGATGTTTTTGATCCTGAGCTAATTCTGGAAAACAATGAAATATTCTGTCAAGGCTATTATTACAACGATAAGGGTGAAAAATCTTATCAATGTCATCAAATTATTTACAAGCCATCCGCAAAAACAAATTATTCTCATCAAGAACTAAACGAGAAGAAAATATCTCAGTTATTTCCTCATCAATATGGAAAAGCACTGTCTAATTTTCAATTTCTGGAAAGACCGATTGATCCAGAAGAATATTGGAAAGAAAAACCTACTACTTCGACAGCATTTCCCTTGGTAAAAATGCCAGCCTTGCTTTTTACTGATTCAACTCAAACAAACGAGCAGGAAAATAAATATGTCGAGGAGCGAAACCAATACTTAGAGAAATTTATCCAACTGCTAAACCAAGAAAATGATCCTTTTAAAGGCATCAGAATAGAGTCTTTTTCCTTTGATACCAGCAGGTCATATACGATCTCCCTTCAAAGCAAGGAAATTGATTGGAGCGCAGAAGAAATAGTAATAACCAGTATCCCTGCTTTTCTCCTGATTCGCGACCAAGGGGAAAATTATATTATTGTTAAAGCAATAGATTCTTGGGATGGTAGACATATCATTTTGTTTTCCGATCAATTTCAGTTTTTAGACGTGTTCAGCACCAATGGCAATGATGCGGAGTATGATGCCGAATGCATTGTCAGTTTGAAACATCCAGAAAGCTTCTGGATCAACACTTCAATGTGGAGAGGCCCTTATCGCTTATGTTCTTTTGCTGTAAATCAAGGTAAACTGAACGGGAATATGATCTTTGGTTATCCCATGTTGGTTAAAAAAGGGGAAGAAACTTTTTTTGAAATGATTGATGGTTATCACTATGTGGATGGAATGGGGAGAAGTAGTTACATCGACGGTTACCAGTATTACGATCCATGGTCTGGGCAGCTGTGCAGTCAACTATTTCTTCCAGAGATGAGAACTCAGCTGGATTTGTTATACGCTTATTATTTCTTTTATCGATCTTTTTGCGTAACTCCAGGTAAGGTTCCTTATGGAGATACAGAAGCAATTTTATATGATGGCAGAAAAAAACCAGTTTATATTTCTGATTCCTTATATATACTCCAAAATTTTGAATTTTGGTTTTACCTATATGACGAAGACATGTCGAATTGATTCGATCCAGGAGGCATCAAGCAACAATTAATGACAATGACTCGTCCAGCAGGATATGATTTTGTAAAGTTTGAGTTACAAAAGCTTTAAAATCCTCTCAGCATTTCTTCCCACCATGACTTGCTGAGTCAGGTTTGCAATATCTTTCCTTAAATTACAAATTGAACTTGTGGATTTCCTAAGAGAACTTTTGGCCACCCCCCCTCCCTGAAGCTGAGATATGGTCGCTTGGCAGTCGACAAATTTATATAAATTTTGTCGATTAGTAATTGACAGATTTGTATTTTTACAGATAATTTAGCCATGTACATCGATAGAAAGCTGTTTAACGATTTATTGCCTGTGCTTGAGGATAAAGAAATACTCGTCATTACAGGCATGCGAAGAGTAGGGAAAACCACCCTTTTACAGCGACTCTATGATCACATTCCTTCCTCCAACAAGCTCATGCTGGATCTCGAAAACCCCTTAAACCAGCTTCTCTTTCAAGAAAGAGATTTTGATCAGATTTTGATTAATCTTCGGGCATCGGGCTTGACTTCAAATGAAAAAATGTACCTTTTTCTGGACGAGATCCAAACGGTTCCCGAAATTGTCCAGGCAATAAAATATCTTTTTGATCATTACGATATCAAGTTTGTTTTAACAGGATCGAGCAGTTTCTATTTAAAAAACCTATTCCCAGAAAGTCTGGCAGGAAGAAAATATCTGTTTGAGTTGTATCCTTTGTGTTTTGAAGAATTTCTCGGTTTTCAACAGGTGCAGGCTTCTTTTGCTTCTTCATGGAAAGAGAAAGATGCAAACAAAACGAAGTATCTGAGTGAAAAATATCATAAATACTATCTCGATTATCTTCACTACGGAGCCTTCCCTCAGATTGCCCTGATAGCCGACATTGAAAAGAAAAAGAGGAGCCTGATCGATATTTTTAATGCCTACTTTGACAAAGAAGTGGCTCAATTGGCTGATTTTAAATACTTAAACAAGTTTCGTGATTTGATGTTTTTGCTGATGAAAAGAGTCGGATCACGCATGGATATCACCAAGCTGTCCCAAGAGTGCGGGATTAGTCGGGATACGGTGTACGCCTACCTTACCTTTCTTGAAAAGACATATTTTATGGATTTTTTGTCCCCTTATTCATTAAATGTGGACCGAGAAATCAGCGGATCGCGAAAACCTTACTTTGCAGATCATGGAATCCTGCAGATGATGCAAGCTGTGCCCACAGGGACTGTGCTCGAAAACGCCATCATGACACAACTGCGAGTCAGAGCCAGCAAGGTGCAATACTACCAGAAACGCAATGGGAAGGAAATTGACTTTATTCTCGACCAGCAGGTGGCTCTGGAAGTAAAAGAAACAGGCACTCCCTCCGATTATGCGGAGTTAAAAAAGACCTGTGAAGTTCTTGGGATCAAAGAATACTATATCGTGACCCTGAACTATGTAGACCTGCCAGGCTTTATCCCTGCCTCGATGGTGTAGGTGTTACAAAAAAACCTAACTTTCCGCCAAAGTTGAAAGTAAAAACGCTCCAAAGTTAAAAACAGAATTGCGCCAAAGTTTAAAATAGCATATACTGTACTTACAAAAAAGGAGGGGATATGATGAAAAAATATTATCCTCGAATAGCTGATAAATTGCTTGAGAGTTCTTTAGAATCCTCGGGTGCAGTATTAATTGAGGGCCCAAAATGGTGCGGAAAAACACGAACAGCATCGGAAAGAGCCAACAGTGTTCTTTATATGCAAGATCCAGACACGAGAGAGAGCAATCTTCAGGCAGCAAATATCAAGCCCTCTTTATTGTTGCAAGGCAAAACTCCAAGACTGATTGATGAATGGCAAGTTGCCCCCATTTTATGGGATGCAGTAAGACATGAAGTTGATCGTCGTGGTGAAGAGGGCCAGTTCATTTTAACAGGCTCCGTCACTCCTGTGTTGGATGATAAGATTTCCCATACAGGAACAGGTAGAATATCAAGAGTCAAAATGAGACCCATGAGCCTATTTGAATCCAACGAATCCAATGGAAAAATAAGCCTTGGGGATCTATTTGGTAATATAGATGAAATTAGCGCCATCAGCCAGTTGGAAATTGAGGACATTGCTCAAGCAATTGTAAGGGGTGGCTGGCCAGCATCCGTGACATCAAAAGCTGGATCAGCAGAAAAAAGAGCGCAAGATTATGTTGATTCTATCGTAAACTTTGAGGTATCTTTGGTAGATAGGGCAGAGAAAAATCGAAGCAAAATGTTTGCCTTGCTTCGTTCATTGTCCAGAAATATCGCAACTGAAGCTAAGAATTCAGTAATCATGAAAGATATGGAGGGTGGTGAAAATGAGTCCATTAGCTATCCCACTATACAGTCTTACCTCAATGTGCTCCAAAGATTGTTCGTAGTAGAAGATTTGGAAGCCTGGAATCCTTCCGTTCGATCTTCAACACCCCTGAGAGTAAGTCCAAAACGTCATTTTGTGGATTCTTCAATCGCCTGCGCATCATTAGGAATGAATCATGAACATCTTTTAAACGACTTCAACACCTTTGGCTTCATGTTTGAGTCAATGTGCATCAGAGACTTAAGAGTTTATGCAGAAGCCATGGGAGGAAAGGTTTATCACTATCGAGATAAAAACGGACTTGAATGCGATGCAGTGATTGTGCTGAGGGATGGACGATGGGGTGCTGTTGAGATCAAGCTTGGTGCCAATGAGTTTGAAAAAGCATCCAGGAATTTAAAATCCCTCGAAGCAATCATTGATACAGAAAAAATGAATAAACCTTCCTTCTTGATGATTGTTACTGGAAGTAAGCTAGGGTATAGAAGAGACGAAGGAGTGCTGATTGTTCCCATTGGATGTTTAAGGAATTAGGATTTTGCAGTAATTCCTAAGTTGACAATTCTCCCTGCCTCGATGGTATAGGGGACTTGCTTTTTGTGAAAAACTACACATAATTATTTATGTTTATGTGATATTTATCACATTATTATTTATATTTTTGTGCATTGACCATGGAGTATGGGATGAATAGAGAAATTCTTTCGCGCTTGTTGAAGTGGAAAAACTCCCCTTATCGTAAGCCTTTGATTTTAAAAGGGGTGCGCCAGGTGGGCAAAACCTGGGCTTTAAAGGAATTTGCTCGTACGCATTACCAAAATATAGCTTATTTCAACTTTGATGAGCACATGGAATATCATGCATTTTTTGAAAGCACCAAAGATATTGATCGTATAGTGCAAAACCTTATCCTTGCAAGTGGTCAGTCGATAAAAAAGGGGGACACCCTGCTTATTTTTGATGAAATTCAGGCTTGTCCCAATGCGCTCAATACCTTAAAATATTTTTTTGAAAATGCCAGGGAGTATCATGTGGCTTGTGCTGGGTCTTTGCTGGGGGTAGCGCTATCTCGTCCTTCTTCTTTTCCAGTGGGATCGGTCGATTTCCTCGAGTTGTTTCCAATGTCGTTTTCAGAGTTTTTATCTGCCAATGGAGACGAAAATCTGCTGAGGTATATGAGTTCGTTGGACCAAATTGAGCCTGTTCCCCCTGCCTTTTTCAATCCCTTATACGAAAAATTGAAGATGTATTATGTGTCGGGAGGCATGCCCGAATCAGTAAAACATTGGACCCAGCACCGAGATGTTGAAGCTATGCAAAATGCTTTGATAAATATTTTGAACGCTTATGAAAGGGATTTTGCCAAATACCCCGAGAGCAGAGAGTTTCCAAAGATTTCCGCGATATGGAAATCCATGCCTTCGCAGTTGAGTCGTGAAAACAAAAAGTTTCTATTCAAATTGGCGAAAGAGGGGGCTCGAGCAAGGGAATATGAAGACGCTCTGCAATGGCTGGTAGATGCTGGTTTGCTTATCAAAGTTTATCGAAGCAGTCGACCAGGTCTTCCTCTTTCAGCCTATGATGACCTGTCGGCATTCAAGCTGTATATGGTAGACATTGGCTTACTAAGACGCCTATCTCTGCTCTCTCCCACAGCATTTGGAGAGGGAAATCGTTTGTTTTCAGCTTTTAAAGGGGCACTGAGTGAAAACTTTGTCTTGCAGTCTCTCCGACCCTTGTTTGAAGCAGTTCCACGCTATTGGAGCAGTGATAATCCCAGGTATGAGGTGGATTTTATGATCCAACGGGATAATGATGTTTTCCCTGTGGAAGTCAAGGCTGAGGATAACACCGATAGCAAGAGTTTGAGGAAGTTTAAGGAAAACTTTGGTGATCAGGTTAAATTGCGTATTCGCTTTTCTCTGGACAACTTGAAGCTGGATGGTGATGTGCTCAATATTCCTTTGTTTCTGGTGGATCATAGCGATCGATTAATAGGGCTTGCTCTTGAGAAAAAGAAGTGATTTGGTGCGCTTCATAGCCCCTTAGATAGCCATTACCGGTGGCAAAAGAGCTTGAATAACTCATTTCTTGCTGGGAACATAGTATAGCTCTACCGTGTTTCCCATGGGGTCCCGAACCGTAAATCCCCAATAGGATTCCTGCCTAAACTGCGGTTCTTCCTGAAATAGGGGGTACTTTTCCTCTTTGCATTTCTCTACCACTTCCTCGAACTTGCTTTCCTCAATTTCAATCGCCCAGGAAGTCACTTCTCTCGTCCCACCTGAATATCCCGGCTGGCAAGCCCATTCGGAAGATATCGCCTGAGGGGTATCAGCTCTAAACCAATCCATTTCCAAGTCCCCCATATGATACGATAACCAACCAAAAGCATCATCCTCAAAATAGCTATTCTCTGGAAGTCCGATCACATCAGTGTAAAAATGCCTAATCTCAGGCAAGTCATTTGCAATCATAAACAAAAAACCTAATCGGGGTTTTTTAAACTCACTCATCCCATGCCCTCCCAAAAGGAATATCTTAGTATAAATTATAAATCGAACTTGCGAATTTCCTAAGCTGAAATATCGACTGCTTATTTTTGAGAAAAGAAATAACCAAGAAGAAATTGTCGACAGTGTCGACAAAATTCAGGTGGAGTAGTTTAGTAGAAGCGATGAATGCTACCCCCCAATTATGCAACAGCTTGTTGCGCAATTGCTATCGAGTTAAAATAGAAAAAGTACCAAGCTAACACCAAAAAGGTGCCAGGTTGCTTCGCTTGCAAATGCTCATCAACAAACGTTTTTAAAAAATAGGGTATCACAAAAGGTGCCAGGCTACCCCAAAAAAGGTGCCAAGCTTCCGCCTTAAATCACTAAAACAGATTATTTCCTACTTTCACATACAGCAAACAACTCAATCTTCTTGCACTTGTAATGCATTGTTATACAATACTAAAAATTAGCAATTGTTTCATTACCGCAAGAGACATTAACAGTAAGGAGAAAAAAAGGAATCACTCTTTCTACGCTAGTTCGAATCTGCTTGATTGAAAAATTGCAGGATGAGGCAACTAGACAAAACGGACGGCAATTCCCTATGCGCCACCTCCCCCATCTCACAACAGCTTCAAAATCCTATCAGCGTTGCTTCTCACCATGGCTTGCTGAGTTAAAAGCTACCAATCTAAAACCTCCCAAGAGGAATAATGTAGCCATTAGTTCAATATCAGTTATAGATTTTAGAAAATAAAAACACGTCCTGGCAAACAAGTAATGCGTTTTCCACCAACCCCGACATAAATCCCGACACTTTGTCGGGGGAAGAAAAATATAGCTCAAGCAATTGTCAGGGGTGTCTGGGACCCAGCTTAATGTCTAAAAAAGTGAAGGCTGTGGTTCTGGTCGTTTTGGGGGATAAAAAACCCCAATGATAACAAATGGGTTTGGGGCAATATTATGGAATCTCTTGGTTGTTCCCAGAAACAATATATCCCTAGAACGCTTTATAACATCAGTCACTGTTCATAAATGCTTAATAGGAAGGCCATATCGAGATTCAATCAGGTTGCATATTCGAGATCGATGGCAATAGAGATGGCTCTTTTCAAAGCAGGTCAAAACCACTCTCTTTTGCACCTTGAATTCACTTACAATCTTCCACACATACCCATCAGATTGACTTAGCACTTCTTTTTCATAAGAGTCGAAGAGCTTGTTGTAGCTTTCCAACGAAGACAATTCTTGCCTTTCTTTTGATTCTATGCCAAGTTCGGGCAAGTGGAGGTATTTAATATCCAAGGCATCAAGGGTCTTTTCCAGAGTTTTCTTGGAAAAACCATACTTCATGCTTATTGGATTTTTCCTCACATCAATAACTGTTTTGATATCCATTCGCACCAAAGTATTCAAATATGCATCAATCGAAATCCCTTCATACCCCAAGGAATATATAGCTTCTACATTCATGTAATCGATAACGGTATCTTTAAGCAGGCTATTTCCAATTCGTTCTCTGATTTCACTTTTGCGTGCATAGTAGGGATACTTCGAATAGATATACCGAATGAGGTTGTCTCCCGATAGGGTTCGATAACTTTGATAAAACTCTCTCAAATAAGTCTGGTCCAATTTGCTCAATAAAGACAGGTATGATTTTGTGGTATTATTGGTCACACAATCTTCTTCAGTAATAAGACCTAATTCAGATAAACGCCTAATATCTGCATAAGCTTGAAATGAAAACGGACCATATCGATAGGGAACAAAGTCAAAATCTTTTTTTGCTTCTTTGTAGAGCTGGTTGTATAAAAACAGAAACTTCATCAAATCAGTTTTAGTCAGTTTATTTTTAAATACCTGTACCATTGCTATAAGAAATCGTTGCCTGTAAAACTGGGGCAACTTATCATTTTCAAGACTTATTTGCTTATTCATCATGGTAAAAACTATACTTACCAAGGTATTTTATTGCAAGCCAAACGTTTTCTGCCAGTTAAATCCCGGCACTTTGTCGGGATAAGAGCTTCCAAAGCACCCACCCAAATTGTGCAACAACCTGTTGCCCAATTACCTTAGGGTCAAAATAGAAAAAGTACCAAGCTCCTCTTCTGGAATCACTAAAACAGATTATTGGTGATCATGGACGACTTAGATATCGGACATTCACAAGAAAACTTTATACCAAGCTCTTTTACCATTTGATAATCATCTATCCATCTTATCCCCATATTCTCGCAAACATCGGGAATATGGATCTTTTTTGGGTTAGGATTTGAGTAGTTTGATTTATTTTCCTTGGTTACTACCGTTGCTTTGTTTTTCATAGCATGAGCAATAACCCAAGGGTCAGCCAATGATTTTCCTTTGCTTTCCTGGACAAGATTTATATGCAATGGATTAGCTTCAAAGATTCTTGTAACATTACCTGTTACGATATTGTCAGTACTATGCACTGGAATAGAACTTTCCTTCAGCCATTTTGTCAATTCATCTTTACTGCTATCAATCTCATTAAAGACTTCCTTGGGCATGAAAATAATGTTTCGCTGCCCAAGTTCATTGAGTATGCACCAATAATCAGGGCAAAAGTTGGGAGAATAATACTTGTTCCAAGCTTCAATGAATACATTGGTATCAAGGCAATACATGGACCGTCCGTTCATCGAAAAGCTTGTTCTTCCAGTTTGCTTAAATTGCCAGCCTTCACATTCAATAAATAACTTGCTTGTGAAACTTCAATTTCTCCAGTTCTGTAGGCATTCAAAACCGTCTGAATAAATAATTTTCCATTCTTGTTTACCAGGATAGGATAATAGATGGGGGAATCCTTGGATTTTTCAGTTTTAGCTTGTTTCTCTTCCACATACTCATTAAACCGAACATTCAATTCAGATTTAATTTTGAAATAATCCTTTTGGGAAATCATTCCAAGCTTCTTCATGCGGTACAATAACGCAAAGCTACTGATTCCAAGGTTTCTGGAAATCTCATCAATTACTTTCACCTTTTTGTAATCTAGTTTAGTGATACTTTTCATTAAATCCTCAGGCATCAAAACATTCGCAGACACTTCACTGCAGAAAAGTTCAACAGGATCCAATTGTGCGTCGATCTTATTTTCAATATGGCAAGCAATTTCATTGGAAATACCCGACTCGCCTATCCAGATATGCGCAAGCTCATGCACCAAGGTAAACAACTGGGGAGATTTCCAGTCTTTGGAATTGATGAAAACAAAAGGAGCATAGGGATCCACAATGGCAAAGCCTTGCAATTCCTCAGGATTAATCTTTAGACATGTATAGATATAGCTGATTCTTGAGACATTGATACCTATTGATTGAACCTTATCGATCCAGTAATTTAAAAGCGATTTATTTTTTACAATTTTGCTAGGATCAATTTCCAGGGTATCTAAGATATGTTTTGCCACAGCCACGGGATCATCTTCTATGGAAAACTTGCCCACAAAAGGCAGGGGATCCTGCTGGTTATCGATCAAATTCTCTCTCATCCATGCTTGCTTTTGTTGAATCTCTCTGATGATAAAAACTGAAGCTGTTTTTAAAGGAGTGGATGTTTTTCTGCGAAAATCACGCAATGGGTAGAAGTCTTCCGGCATCTCCGGAAAAAAGAATAAAGCAAAAGGCCTGCGGTAGATTTTTGCTAATTTCTGAGCTTGTTTGATCGTTGGAAAAGACTCTCCTTTTTCCCACATTTCAATTTTAACCTCAGACACCTTCATTTTGGAAGCAACGGTTTCAATAGACATTTTAGCTGTATCTCTAGCCCATATAAGGATTTCAGGATTAACCTTAGCCAAATTGCCCATATAAAATACTCCTCAAAAAAATGCTATTCTTCTGATACTATTTTAGTATCCATATTATGGATTAGCAAGGAAAAAAGGCATGATCAGAATGCAAATACAAACACCAGTGCTTATTCTTAAAAATAGCAAGCAAATCCTTTTTTAGAAAAAGAATTTAGAAATAAAAAACATGTCCTGGCACACAAGTAATGCGTTTTCCACCTACCCCGACATAAATCCCGACAAAGTGTCGGGATAAGAGCTTCCAAAGCACCCACCCAAATTGTGCAACAACCTGTTGCCCAATTACCTTAGGGTCAAAATGGAAAAAAGTACCAAGCTAACACCAAAAAGGTACCAGGTTGCTTCGCTTGTAAATGCGCATCAACAAACGTTTTTCAAAAAATAGTGTATCACAAAAGGTATCAAGCTGCTCCAAAAAAGGTACCAAGCTTCCCCCCCTTTAAATCACTAAAACAGATTATTTCCTACTTTCACATACAACAAACAACTCAATCTTCTTGAACTTGTAATGCATTGTTATACAATACTAAAAATTAGCAATTGTTTCATTACCGCTAGAGACATTAGCAGTAAGGAGAGAAAACTTATATGAGTGATGAAAGAAAAAAAATACCACTTTTTAAAACAATGCAAGAAGAAGCTGACTTCTGGGACACCCACAGCATCAATGACTACTTGCCAGAATTGAAAGAAACCAGAATAGAATACCTTCCCAAAGTAAAAAAAGAATCAAATATCGTATTAAGAATGGAGCCAGAACTTAAAAAAAGATTGGCAGCCTTATCAAGAAAAAAAGGAATCACTCTTTCTGCGCTAGTTCGAATCTGGTTGATTGAAAAATTGCAGGATGAGGCAACTAGACAAAACGGACGGTAATTTCCCATGTGCCACCTCCCCCATCTCACAACAGCTTCAAAATCCTATCAGCGTTGCTTCTCACCATGGCTTTCTGAGTAAAAACTACCAATCTGAACATCTCAAAAGGTATAATGTGGCCATTAGTGCAATACCAGTTATAGATTCTAGAAAAAAACGTCCTGGCGAATAATAAATGCATTGACCACCTACTCCGACATAAATCCCGACAATTTCTTCTTTGAAAAAACATTTCTGCAAATCTTACATTCCAGACATGGAAAAGCTTTCAAGCGAGGGGCTGAAAGGATATACCTTAGGGGGACGGTTCCTCTGACTCCCCTTTGGAAAAGTCTTGGAGGCTGTATATAATAAATAGTATAAAGGTACAAGGAGGATAGCGGTATGGGAGTGAAAACGCTTGCTCAGGGGTTTTTAAAAGAAGAAACTGGCAATAGTCCTGCCTTAGCCAAGGTCAATGGCAAAAAAGCTATCATTACCGTTCTCGCCACTACTCTTGCTACCGGTCTTATGCTCTCTCCTTCTTCTTACGAACAACTCTCTGCCAAAGAGGATTTTATTCCCCTAGAAAGCAAAGTTATAGTAGAAAACTTAGCTCGAAGCGACAGAGCTAATGGCTCATTTTTTCTTGATGCTTCCACCTGGGTAAATGGTCGAGAAAATTTCTTTCCCCTCCGCTATCCTCTCAAAAGAAGCGACAACAGAGAAGCATGGGGGAGCACAGAAATAAATAGCCGTGCCGATTTTTATCTTTATAAACCACCCAAACCTTATGACGGAGTCCCTCAATACATTGCCAATGGTAATGAAAGCGATATGAAATACAGTGGTGGAAGAGGTTTATTCTATGATAATGTCAATAAAGCCCTCAGCGAAGCTCTAAAAAACCAAAAACAACTAGCCACTTTTAGCATCAAAGAAAACCAAAAAAACTCTGATTTCGAGTTAGAGCTAAAAACCACTGACAAAAAACTAATTGCCAATCGCAATCTCAATCTCATCGTCGTCTCTTACCTCGATTATGCCAACAATAACAGTCCTGATAAATTACCAAAGGGTTATGATTATCCCGATTTTATCTACAACAATCTCGTTCGCGAGCTTCCCCTCGGTAGCGAAGGCAAGAGGATTATGTTCAAAAACGATGGTCTTATCAAAGACAAATTTTCTTTCAAAAAAATAACAGACGAAAACCGCCAACAATCTGGCTTTGTCGCCTTTGTCCAAGACAGGTCCACCAAAGAAATCTTGGCCACAGCCACCTGTCGTCTTGCCAATCTCGACGGTATCGACAAACCCATGTATCTTAATTGGAATAATCAACCAGAAAATGTATTTGATGAATATTATAAAAATGAAGAAAATGTAAAAAAAATACTCAATTACACTGGCCTCCAAGAAATGACTCTCAATGTCAAAGACATCCCCACCAATACTGATCTTAAAAAAATAGGTATAGAAATTGGTAAATCTGGTGGTAATCCAGGTTATATCGACTCTGAATACTTCGACATCTTGGGCTATACCATCCCTCAATCTCTCCAAGAAAACATAAAATATCTCGATTTCGATCCCGATACCTCTCGTCTGGAAATAGAGTTTATCCGACCCCTCACTCATCTTGATCCCGAAACCCCCATTTTTACCTACATCACTCACTTTAAACAAAACAATAAAGAAAAAGGCACCTTTAACTTCCAGGCCAAAAACCTCCAAATTCTAGATAGTAATGATTGCATCCCTTATTTTTATCTAAACAATCCTAAAATTTGGCATAGAAATCAACTTCTAATAGACCCAAATCCTCTCGACCTCAACCAAGACACCTGGATAAACGAGCACGACCTTTCCCATCTCATCGACCGATTCGGCACCAACGAAAAAGACGAAAACTGGGATCCCATCTACGATATTTGTCAAGAAAGTGGTAGTCTGGGTAGAGTAGATATCCGCGATATTAGAAAAATGATGATGGAGGTCAATCGTCAAAATCGATTCAAAAAAATTATAAAAGAACAAAACCCCTGGGCCGAATTGGACAGCGTGGACCCCGCCCTCAAGGCCGAAGTCCAAGCCAAGCTAAAACGCCTTCTTCCCGAATACGCTGGCTCTTCCTTGCCACTTTCTACTACCAACAAACTGGTAGCCGTATAGGGGAAGATACTTACCTGAAGGGGACGGTTCTCATCTTTCCACCATCCTGAAGATAAGCTGTTGCATAGTCAAAAGCTATACTCCTACTCAATTGATTTTAAGAGTAACTCTTGATCGCGGATGTAGAAGATTATAGCGACTAGATCGCGAATATCGATTCGGTTTAGATTATCAGTATTGTCAACATTATAAATTTCTTCATAATCAAAGTCATTACTGTTAAGGCCAAAAAAAGGAAGGAGGAGGTCAATGTCGTCATAATCAACTATTTTATCGTCATTAAAGTCCATGGGGTTGGGATAGCTTTGCATTTGTGCGGTGTAATATAACTGAATGTTGTTGATATCGTATCTAGGTGTTTCGTTTTTTATATCAAAAACTTGAAAGTTTTCAACCTTAAAACTTACAGCCCAATCGTCTCCTGTGGCCTTGTAATGATCAACAATAAATTCAAAAATGTCTTTGTTTCCACTAATCGGGGTTTCGAAAGTAATTTCAACGGTACTTGGTCTTCTAAAAACGATATCACAATTTGGATAAAGTTTTTTGACACCTAGTATTTCATAATACTTTCTTTCCTCGTTTCCATAAAAAATAGAAAAAGATATTTTTTTGATCTCTTTCATTTTTTCACCAGAAAAAACCATAGATTGAAGACCAATATAGGTCTTACATTCAGGAAGCGATTTTCCATTGTGGTCAAAAAAATCTTTTGGCCAATGGTTCCAATTAAAGTAAACTGGTTCTTCGTTTGAAAAACGATAAAGGCCAGTGCCTAGGATTTCATGAGTATCCATGTCTTGGACAAAACCGACTATACCCATTAAATTTTTTCTGACATTCTTGGCTGTGATTGTAAAAACAAATGATTTTTCAATAATTGTATTTTGTTTTAGGGTGATTTTTTCACCAGTAGGGCCAAGGGGCAAACCGCGCACTAGGTTGCGGTGGGTGGTTTCATCAATTTTAGTTCTAAAATTTACC
>Ga0208041_1000434_pt1 | contig 42096 bp, 30 predicted proteins | sample AD_SCU002_MetaG_FD_184453 | JGI IMG/M metagenome (GOLD analysis project Ga0208041, IMG submission 184453) | Active sludge microbial communities of municipal wastewater-treating anaerobic digesters from China - AD_SCU002_MetaG (SPAdes) (version 2) | ecosystem: Engineered > Bioreactor > Anaerobic...
GGGCGGCCCTGCGATGGGGCGGCGCTTGCGATGGGGGGGCTGCGATGGGGGGGCCTGCGATGGGCGGCCCTGCGATGGGCGGCCCTGTACGGGCGAACCTGCGTGTTCGCCCCTGAGGTCCGGGGCGGACACGGAGGTCCGCCCCTACGGATTTTGCCGTGATCATGCGTTACCGTATATGCTTGACCTTTTTTAAAAATTCCTGTACATTCGCTTGCAAATATACACCTGACTATTGCTGGGGCAACGTATGGCGATCCGTCGAATGCTTGCGATTTCCGCTGCTGTGTGTGCCGTGCTTTTCGCTTCGGCGCCGTTGCTGGCGCAACCTGCTCTCACCATCAAACGCACGGTGCTCAACTGGCCCACGGTGCGCATCCATTTTACCGCGTCGTGCAATGGTGTACAGGAGTACACCTTGGGTGCGGGAGATGTCACGATCACCGAGGAAGGCGTAATCAAATCCGTACGCATGCTGCACTGCACGGATCCCGCACAGCGCTGCGTGCAATCGGTGGCTATGGTGCTCGACGCATCGGGATCCATGATCGGCAGCAGTGCGGAGGGAGCCAAGCTCGCAGCGAAAACCTATATCGCACGACTGGATGGCAGCAGCGATGAAGCAGCCCTGTTTTTTTTCAATACCGATGTGAAACTCCAGCAAGCCATGACGCGCGATAAAATCGCGCTGGCTCATGCGGTGGACAGTATGCTGCCCTCAGGTCCAACCGCGCTGTGGAACGCCGCCTACGCCGGTATCGAGCATGTGAACGCCAACGGGCACAATCCCTGCAAGGCGGTGATAGTTCTCACCGATGGCGCGGACAACGTTTCCACCAAAACAGCCGCGGAATGCATCGCTCTCGCGCAGCGTGTCGGTATCCGGGTGTTCACCGTCGCCATCGGCTCGAGCACCAATGCCACAGCACTCGACCAGCTCGCCACGCTGTCCGGAGGCCGCTTCTTCCAGACCCCGAATGCCGCGCAACTGGCGGCCATTTTCAACGATATCTTCGATATCATCGCTCTCGATGGCAATGAATGTGTGGCGGAGTACGAGACGCGCTGCCCCGACGGGAGCATGCGATCCGGCACACTCGCAGTGACTCCTTCATGTGGCGGCACAGCCAGTGCGCCATTTTCCTTCGGCGCCATCGACGACAGCACTTTGTACGATCCCGTGCCTTTCGCACTCGATACCGTCGCGGTGAAAGGTGGGGACGAGGCCCTGCTCCGCTTCACCCTGCACGCGCTCCCTGTGGATGTGACCTTTTCCTCTCTCGATGCGACGCTGCGCTTCGATACGAATCTGCTCGATTTCGCCGGGCTGGTCACATCCGCGGGCGACGCATTGCACAATGCCGGCGTCACGGTGTCGCCTGTTGCCGGCGGCCTGCGACTGCAATGCGCCGCAACGCAACCCATAGCACTGCCCGCGCTGCTCGGGTCGCTCCGGTTTACAACACGCAGCGTCTCCGATACGATGTGTGCGGGCATACTGGTGGAGGATGTGGTGCTCGATGCGCAATGCGTGCGTCCTTTCGTTTTCCAGGGAGCCGTCTGTCTGTATCCCCCCGCGCCGCTGCTGTCCTGCTTGGTGCGTGCTCCATCCGCGGCGCGCTGGGACAGTCAGAAACGAAGCTTCATTCCCGGCACCTTCGTGACCACGTTACTCCTGCGCAACGATGGCGATGCGGCGGCCACGGCGCTGCGCGCACGCATCGTCTACGATGGGAACAGAGTGCAACTCGCGGGCGGACAGAACGACGTCGTTCAGCTTTCAGCGGCTCTCGCCGCCGGCGCGCGTGATTCCGTGTCATGGACGTTCACTCCCCTGATGGCTGCGAGCAGCGATACCGTTGTGTTCACCATTGTGACGGAGAGTGACAACCATCCTCTCATCAACTGCGACGCTTCCGTGGTGATTGACGCTGCGCCCGCGCGGCTGTTGTGCGATCTCGATGTACCGGTGATCGTGGCGAATCAACGCGAGCAGCGCTACGATCCCATGCCCTTCGAACTCACGATGCGCATTGTGAATGATGGCGGAGCGAGCAGCGATCTTGTGCGCGGACGTATCGTTCTCCCACCATCACTCACCCTCGACGCGCCGGACACGGCGGACGACTATATCAAGACCCTTCCATCCGGAACATTGGCGAGGTATCAGGTCGGCTATCTGCGCTGGTCGTTGCGACACGATCCCAGCACCTCGGGGAAGACGCTTCCAGTAACCGTATGGTTGAGCAATGGCGATCGCGACTCCGTGAGTTGCACGATCAACGTCACCATCCCCGCTCTACAGCCGTGGTTTCTCGCAGCCATGGCGGGCGGCTCGCAGCGCACACGTTGCGGAGACGACACGTTGTGGCTGGACGCCGGCGATGGCTATGTCGTGTATGAATGGAGCACGGGCGCAAGTACACGGCAACTGGCGGTGACCGCTGCCGGGAGCTATTATTGCCGTCTGCAGGATGCCGGTGGCAGGTATGGCACGACAGATACCGTGTGGGTTGTCGACGCGCCCCGTCCCGCCGTGCCGGGCATTACACGCGCACTCGACGTGCTGAGCACGAATGCCAATGCGGCGCGTTTTCAATGGTATCGCAACGGGCTACCTTTGCCGGGCGAAACCACGCGCGATCTTCAACTCCGCACACCCGGGAGCTACACACTCATGGTGTACAATGCGGAGGGCTGCGGCGCGATGTCCGATCCCTTTGACGTGACCGTGCTTTCCACCTTCGATGCCACGACGGTTCAGCGCTTCGATGTGTTTCCCGAGCCGAACGACGGCGAATGCACCGTGTCGTTACAACTTTTCCATCCCGAGCGGGTGAGCGTTGTGGTGAACAACATTCTCGGCCAGGAGGTCCTGCGTCTCACCTCCGCGGTCCCGGTTGTTTTCTTCCGTGAAATCGTGCGGCTGCACGGCTTCCCGGCGGGAGTGTACGTATTGGACATCACCGCGGGCGAGTCGCGGTGGATGCGCAGCATCATTCGACGATGATGCGGAAATATTTTGGAAAAAAGTTGAAGAAATTTTCCGCAAACGCGTAGTCTTGCGCTAATACATAGGTAGCAACGGCCCCCCGTCGATCTGCAGTACTTCCACGGAAGTGTTTTCGGGGCTGGGTCGCATTACATACGTGCGTGCATGACAATTACGAGGCACAGTTCCAGTATGCGTGAGCGGAATGCAGCGCTGTGCCGGTGCGGCACATGCACATTCGACGGGATTGTCGGCGATGGTAATCGCGACAGAATTCCCCTACCGACTGACCATGGACGCTGTTCGGTCGAGTACCATGGCAGTGGCTCCGGTAGCCACCGTCTTCTCATCGTATAGCCGATCCATGGAGAAATTATGGCTCATCTTTCCCTGACGTTGAACGAGGCGGTTGCACTGCTCTTGCGTACGGGTTTGCCCGAGGAAATCCGCAGCATAGGCGCCGAAAACGACTGCATCGTCGTAACGGTGAAATACAGTCGCCTCGTGCCGGCGCTCGCGGTGCATCTGTGCGTGGATCGCTTCGAGGAAAACACACTGGTGTTCAAACATGACGGCAACAGTGTTGTCCGCATGTTACTCGAGCGCGTGTTGCCTCGCCTCGGCGAGGTGTGTACTCTCAACGGGAAGGAATTGCATTTGGACATCAACACCTGGCTCACTGCCGAGTGGGGCATCCGTGTCGTGGGAATGAAGCGCGTGTCCGGGGTGCTGCATGTGGACGTGGTGTTCGAGGATGGCGTGTTACGGCAAGGGTGAAAGACGAAGTCGGTGTGCATGAACGCGATATGACATTCCTGCACGTTGGGTCACTCCTGATTGTTGCGCAGAGGTCGCGGAGGTCGCAGAGCACACGGAGGAGGGGTGGGGTAGCATTTCACTGAAGTTTCGGCCGCCCTGCAGAACGCAAAGGCGCAGGGACTAGCCCCCGGCAATCGAGTCAACCCAAAGGTGCGGAGACACGAAGCCGGGACCCCCTCCGGGTCCTCGGTGTTGGCGAAGCTCTCCGGGCCCTCTGCGTTCGCGAAGCCCTCCGGGTCCTCGGTGTTGGCGAAGCCCTCCGGGCCCTCTGCGTTCGCGAAGCGCTTTGTGTGTTCAGTGTCTTGTCCGGAGCCGCCGATTCACCTTGCCCTTGGGAGGGGCTTTCGATAACTTTGATGGATGTCCAGTACCATGAATTCGGGAATACGCATGACTCGATACGTTGCAGCGTTGGTGGCGATTGTCTTTGTGATGATGGTGAATGTGAGCGAGCTTCGCGCCCAGGATACACGGGAGGCCGCGGAGTTCAAGCTGGCGGTGCGCCTGTACAACGATGGGCTGTACGCGCAGGCCGAGGAGCAGTTCGCTTCTTTCATCAACCGCTTCCCGAACACGGCCAGTGCCATCGAGGCACGGTTGTATCTGGGCTTGCTGCAGAAACAATCACGCAATTACGGTGCGGCTAAAAGCACGCTGCAGGACTTCGCGCTGCGTTATCAGGAACATCCGAAAGCGCCGGACGCATGGTGGAATCTTGGCGAAGTGTACGCGGCGGAACACAATTACGCCGAAGCGGGGCAGGCCTTCGCCAAGCTGAAGAGCTTTCATCCGCGCAGCACCCGTGCTCCCGAAGCCCTGCTCATGGCCAGCCGCTACTTTCTGAAAGTGGACGACACCGAAAACGCGCGCACCGTGCTCAATGCCATTCTTCTGGAATACCCGCAGGCCACAGTGCGGGGCGAGGCGCAATTTGAATTGGGCCGTCTGTATCTGGCCATGGGCGATCCCGAGCGGGCGTTGCGGGAATTCCGTCGCCTGCAAACGGAGACGACCTCGCAGGAATTGCGCGCTCGCACGCTGGCGGCCATTGGCGAGGCGCACAGCGCGCTCGGCAACCGCACCGAAGCCGAGGCGCGGCTGAAGGAAACCATCAGTCTCTATCCGAAATCCGCCGCGGCCGTGGAAGCGCAGGTGTTGCTCGGCGACGTGCAACTCGGCTTCCGCGATTACGACGCGGCCGTTGTGAATTATCGGGCCTCCGCCGACAATGCCACCGCGCCGCAGGAGCTGCGCGTGCGCGCATTCGTCGGCCTCGCCTCGGCGCAGCAGGGCAAGAGCGACAACGCAGCTGCCTTGCTGTCCTATGAATCGCTGTTCAAACTCGTGCCGTGGGAAAACATCGAACCCTCGGTTGTACGCAAGGCCGCAGCCACGGCGCGTAAGGCGGGGAATTTCACAACAGCGCAAGCATGGCTCGAGCGCCTCTTCGCCGACACGCTGGTGAATGTGGATCGGCGCGCGGTACTGGCCGAACTTGGCGACATCGCCCGCGAAGGCCGCTCCAACGCCGCGGCGGTGTCGTGGTATCGGCGCTATGTTCAGCAGTTCCCCGTCGATGCGGGTGCGCCGTTCGCATTGCTGCGCATCGCCGAAATCAACGAGGGCGAATTCCGCAATTACACCGAGGCCATCGGACTCTATGCGTCGGTGGTGGAGCGCTTCGGTATCACGCGTGTGGCCGACGACGCGCAATTCGCCCGCGCCCGCGCACTCGAAGCCCAGGGACGTGTGGCACAGGCCGCCGAGGCCTATGCCCAGCTCGTGGTGCAATATCCCGCCTCGGACAATATCGACGAAGCCGCCGCACGCATTTCAGTGCTGGATGTGGACAATGCCACGGGCAACGCCACAATCGATCGCCTTACCACGGCCATCGCGGCACTGCAACAGCAGTCCGACGCCCGCGTGCTGCTGCTTCTCGGACAATTGTATCTTAATGATCTCAAGAAATACGATCTCGCCGGGCAGGCCTTCGACGATGCCCTCGCCAAAGGCGTGTCGGGTGCCGATGCCGAGGCGGCGGCGTTCGGTTCGGCCATGGCGGCCATTCGCAAGGCGCAGACGGGGAGTGGCGATGCCGCGGAAGCCCGACGGCGCAGTGAGCGCTATTTTTCCGCGCATCCTTCGGGAGCGCAACGCGACGAATTGGGATGGGCATTGTTCCAGCTTGAGCGCGTGAACGCCTCGGCCGCCGACGTGCTTACCGCCGCTTCGCGCTTCCTCGCCCTGCAACCCGCCACGCATCGCGAGAGCGCCCGCATCGCATCGGCCGATGCGCTCGCCGCCATCGGACGCGCCGACGAAGCAGAGAAAGAATACACCGCGGTGATCGAAACAGCGGGCGTATCGCTGGCCGGCGCCGAGGCCTGGTACGGCCGCGCTCGCGTGCGCGCTCAGAATCGCCGCTTCGACGAGGCGCTGCGCGATCTCGCCATGGTCGAGTCGCAGGCGCCCGAAAGTCGCGGTGCCGCCGCCGCACTGCTGCTGCGTGGACAACTGCTCGACCGCGTCGGCCGCTATGGCGAGGCTGTGGAAATCTTCCGCCGCCTCGCGTCCCGTTTTCCGTACAGCAGCCTTGCCGACAGTGCGCGCATGGCCGAAATCCGCGCACTGCTCAGCGCGGGCGAAATGCGCGAAGCCGTCACCCGCAGTACGCGCTATTTGCGCGATGTGCAGGACAATCCCTTCCTGCCCGTGGAGTTGGGCGACGATTATCTGTTCAATCACGCGCAAACGCTGGCGCTGGCCCGCGAGCGCGGCGCGGCGCGACAGGTGCTGCTCGGCTATCTCGAAACGCACCCCGACGGCCGCCACGTGGCCGAGGTGTATTACGCGCTCGGGCAAATGTACAAGGACGAAGGAAAAATCGACCTGGCGAGTTCCTATCTCCAACAATCGGCCAATTTGCGCAACGGCGGTGAGGCGCTGCGCGATGCTGCCGATTTGCTGTTGGAAAGCGGACGCTTCGAAGCAGCCATCGCGCAGTATCAGCGCATGGAAAGCTCTGCCACCGCCACCGCGGTGGAGAAGCAGTACGCGCGCGCGCGCATTGTCGTGGCGCTGTACCGCGCTGGCAAACTGGCCGAAGCCGACAAAGCCGCGGCGGACTTCCTCTCCGCGTTCAAGGACGCCGCTGTCGCGGCCGACGAATTCGCGCTGGAAAAAGGGAAGCTGTATTTCCGTCAGAACGATTACCGCAAGGCGGCGGATCTCTTCGATGACGTGGAAGACAGCGATGCTCCAGCCCTCGCCGCGCTGGGCATGTACTGGAATGGACGCTGCCTCGAGGCGCAGAGCAAGAACGCCGACGCGTTGGGACAGTTCGAGAACACGACAAAGAAGTATCCGGGGACGGAAGGCGCGCTCGAAGCGCTCATGTCCATCGGTCGCATGCACATGCGCGCTGAGAAATATCAGGACGCGGCGATGACCTTTAAAAGTGTTGTGGATGCGGGAACGATTCCCGAAGCCATGCTCAAGGAAGCGCTCAATGGCTTGATCCGCTGCTATGAGGAACTGAACCTCGCCGATGCCGCGGCCGAGATGACCAAGCGTTTCCTCGAGGCCTATCCCTCCGACAACACCGCCTTTCGCAAGCGTGTGAATCTCGGCGTGTACTACTATCAAATGCGCTATTTCGATCAGTCCATCACGCATCTGGAAGGACTGCTCGCGGAAGCTTCGCCCGATGACCAGGCCGAAATCCGCTACTACATCGGCGAAAATTATTACTATAAAAACGATTTCAATCAGGCCGCGCTCGAATTTCTCAAGGTACCCTATTTGGTGGTGGGAAAAACCGAGATCGACTGGACGGCGAGTTCGTATTACATGGCCGGGCAATCCTATGAGAAACTCAACCGCCCGCAGCTCGCCATCGAGATGTATCAGAAAATCATCAACACCCCGGGTGTGGACGCGCGCTTCCGCGCGCAGGCCGAAAAGGAACTGGCCCGCGTGCGCGCCCTGCTCGAGTAAACCGCGGAGTCGGAGGCCGTGATGGGCGGCATAGAATGGACGCAGGAACTGCGCTTCCTCGTGGCCCTGGGGCTGGGTTTGCTCGTGGGTCTCGAGCGCGAAAGTTCGGGTGCCGACAGGAAAAGCGGCAAGGTGTTCGCCGGAGTACGCACGTACACCATCGTGTCGCTGTACGGCTTCGCCTGCGCCTGGATGTATCGCGAAGGGCTGGAACTCGCGCTGCCCGTGGGAATGCTGTCCCTGGCCGCGGTAGCCATCACGGGCTATCTGGCCAAACTTCGCGAAGGCCGCGTGGGCTGGACCAGCGAAATCGCCGCGCTGCTCACCTTCGTCGTGGGAGCACTGTCCCTGCTCACTGATGTGTGGGTGCCCATCACGCTGGCTGTGGTCTGCACGGTGTTGTTATCGGAAAAAGGGGAGCTGGAGCGTTTTGTCGAACGACTCGACAAGGCGGAATTTCTCGCCGTGCTGAAATTCCTCGTCATCACCGCCATCATCCTTCCTGCGCTGCCCGATCGCGAATACACGCGCTTCGGCCTGAATCCCGTGCGCATCTGGCAGGTGGTGATCATGGTGTCGTCCATCGGTTTCTTCGGTTATGTGCTCACGAAAAAACTCGGCGGACGCGTGGGGCTGTGGCTGAGCGGCGTGCTGGGCGGTATCGTATCGAGCACCGCCGTGAGTGTTGCCGCCGGACGTCTCGCACAACGATCGCCCGAGCATGCCGTACCCGCTCTGCAGATGGCCATGCTCGCGAGTGCCGTGATGTATGTGCGCATTCTCGTTCTGATCTGGATTGTGGCTCCGGTGTGGGCGGAGCGGCTATGGTTGCCTTGCCTGCTGCTCGCGCTCGCGGGCGTGCTGCTGTCCCTGCATCGTCAGGCCTCGCCCGCAGTGGGCGATGATTCGCATATCGCCGCGCTGTCCAATCCCTTCGAATTGCGTCCCGCCCTGCTCTTTGCCGCACTGTTTGCATTGTTGCTCGTGCTCACCACCTTGGCGCGCGAGATGTTCGGCGGAGCGGGACTCACCTTGCTCGCACTCGTCGTGGGTGTAGTGGATATTGATCCGTTCATACTCTCGGTGGTGCGCGAACAGGCGGGGCAATACTCCGTGCTCGTGCCTGTGCTGCTCGCGATGATGAGCAACACCATCGCGAAGGGCGTGTATGTGGCAGTGCTGGCACAAGGCGTCCGTCGTGACGCTGCGTGGCGCTATGGAGTGTGGGCCGTACTGCACGTACCGCTGATGCTTTTATAACACGCGTGTCCTCTGCGACCGGGAATCGGAAGCGCTTGCCCTTTTCCGATGAATTCCCGATGTTGCTGTCGAGTTATCGCCTCTCAACGTTCGAGTGCTGTGGAGGACACATGCGCCTGCGATCCATTTCCTGGCTTTCGCTGCTCCTCATGTTCACCGCATTAGTCTGCGCACCATCCATTGGCGTGGCGCAGAAGGCCGTGGGTCCGGTGCTGCGCATCACACCCAATCCCGTGCGTTTCGATTCGGCCCTGTGCCGCGTGCGCTGGTGTCAGCCCGTCACGTTCAGCAATATCGGCGACACGGCACTGGTGGTACACAATCTCGACAAGATTCAGCGGCCGTTTTACGCGCGCGTGGACACACCGTTCACCTTGCAACCGGGAGAGTCCCGCAGTTTTGATTATTGCTACACGCCGCTGAGCTGGGGCAAGGATTCGCAGTTGGTGAAGCTGCGCGCCGATTCACGCGTGTCCATGTCCATTGGCATGCTCTTCGATGTGAGCTTCAGCATGATCACGCGCATGCCCGACGGGAAACAGCGCATCGAGGCCACGAATGTGGCGGGCAGGGAATTCGTTGGCTATTTGCTCGACACGCTGGGCATCGAGGACGAAGCGGCGGTATACACCTACGATATCGACGAAAGTTTCAAGCTGAAGCAGTTCTTCACCAAGGACACATCGTTGTTGCGTGCGGCCATTCCCGCTGTGGTGACCGGCACTGCCACCTGCACCTACGATGCCGTGTCGCGCGTAATCGATTCGCTGCGATCACGTGCGAAGGCGCGCTTCATTGTGGTGCTCACCGACGGCGACGACAGTGGCCCCGTTACCTGCGGCCCGGCCACGGTGGAGCAGGTGATCAACAAGGCGAAGCAGTACAACACGCGCATATACACGATCAGCATTGGAACGGTGGACCACTCCGCGCTCGCGCAGATCGCGCAGGCCACGGGAGGCGAGTATTTCAACGCAACGACGTCCATCGACCTGCTGTCGATTTATCGGCAAATCGCCACGGAGTTGAGCAAGAACAATGTGCTGGAGTATTCCACCGCTGGCAGCGCGGTGGGACATCGCATCGAGATCGAGCCGATGACGCTGGATTTTGACAGCGTGCAGGTGGGGCAATCGCGCTGTCTGCCCATCACGGTGCGCAATGGCGGCAATCTTCCGTTGAGCGCGGATTCCGTGCGCGCGTTGTTCAAGCCGCCGTATGCGATCATGGATCTGATACCGGATTTCATTCTCCCATACCAAACTGTGCCGGCCTTGCTCTGCTTCTCGCCCACCGTGCCAACGGATTACACGCAGCCGATCACCTTTCTGTCTTCGCCCTGCGAGGTGTTTGCCGACACCATGCGTGTGGAAGCGTCGAGTTTTCTTCTGCCGCGCGAGTTGCGAAAGTATCCCGCCCTCAGTGCCGAATTGGGCGCCATCGACACAACGATGTGCGGCACGAGCGAATGCTTCGAGCTGCTGCTGCGCAACACCGGCGACACACTGCTGACTGTGTACGATGTGGACGAGCCGGCGCCGCCGTTCTATGGAAGTGTCGCCACGCCGTTCACCATCGCCCCGGGAGACACCCGCGCCATCACCGTGTGCTATCGGCCCGTGGTGGCTCCCGCGCACGACACGTTGCGTCTGGGTTTCGAAGCCGATCAGCGTCCGCGGCAGCACGTGGCGCTGCTCTTCGATGAAGGACAGAGCATGGGCGTCGACTATCTGCCAGGTGTGACACGTTTGACCGCGGCGATTGCGGGCGCGAACGATTTTCTCGATGGACTGCTGCTCGGTGCTGCCTCGCCCGATAGGGCGGCGGTGCTGCGCTTCACCGGACGCGACACCTTGCGCGTATCCCCCTTCGTCAGTGATCGTGCGTTGCTGCGCGCGGCACTCTCGGACACGGTGCGGAAGGCGTCGCGGTCCTGCGTGTTCTCGGCACTGCAGCAGAGCATTCCGCTGGTCGCCACCGAGGACGAGGATCGCAGTATCGTGCTGTTCACCGCCGGCGTCGATGCGGGTGCGGCCTGTGGCACAGCGACGCCCGAGGCGGTGGCCGCGCTGGCGGCGGCCGCGCATGTACGCGTGCATGTTCTGCAACTGGGGCCGGCCGACAGCAGCGCACTTGCGCTCGTCGCACAGGGCAGCGGGGGACGGTACCATCGGTCGACGGATCTCTATGATTTGATTCTCACACTGCGCGACATCGATGCCTCATTGGTCGGGCGCGCGCGCTCCGAATTCACTCTCGTGGGACATGCGGTGACGCCCCTGGTGGCAGTATCGCCGCAAGCGCTGGATTTCGGATCCAACGACACCGGCAAGGCGGTGCTGCGGAATATCATGCTGCGCAATTACGGCAATGCCGCGCTGCGCATTCCCACGGCCACGGGCTTGCGGCCGCCCTTCTATTTCGATTGTTCGCAGTTGCCGGGGGCGAATGGCATACTCCCCGATACGCTGGTGATACAGCCGGGCGATTCGCTGGAGGTATGCGTGGGCTTCCATCCGGCGCGGCATGGAACCGTCAGCGACACACTGCCGCTGGCGCACAATGGATGTATGCAAGCTGCGCTGCGCATTCCGCTCAATGGACGAGGAGTGGAGAAGCGGGACGAGCGTTGGAATCTGCCCGGCACCCTGGCGTCGGCCACGGAGATCGACCTCGGCCGCGTGCAATGCAACAGTACGCAGTGCGAAGAACTGCGTTTCGACAATCCCGGCGGGCTGTCCTCCCTTCTGCGCATCACCCGCCCACCGCGTCCGCCGTTCTCGGTGCGGCCGGAGGATTCGCTGTGGATTCCCGCTGGCGCCTTCGACGAAGTCGAAATCTGCTACACCCCGGACGGACGTCGATTTGACAGCGACACGCTCGGTGTGGAATTCCTCGATCGCCAGGATTATGGCGTTGTACTGCTACTCGCGCGCGACATCTCCATGAACCGCCTGCTCCCCGACGGCATCACGGCCGGAGACGCCTCTCTTGCGGCAATGGATGCATTGATCCTGAATCTCGATGCGGCGGCGGATCGCGTCGTGGTCTACGATGTCGATGGACAGGGGCTGCGCTTTGTACAGGAGCGGCGCGCGGGCGTGATTGTGCGCGGTGGAGCACCATCGCGTGAATTCGCGGGCAATCCCGCCGATTTCCCTGCCATGCTGCGCATCGCGGTGGACTCCGCCGCATTGCTCGGCGGCGATCGATCGGTGTTGCTGCTCGCCAGTGATGTGTCCTCCACACAAGCGATGGATGCCACAGCGCTCGGTCAGCACGCGCGCGATGCGGGTGTTCGCATGATGCATCTGCTTGCGGCGCCATCGGGTGCGGACGTATTGCAGGCCCATGCGGGGACGCTGTGGAATTACGCGGAGTATCAGTCCATGGCCCAGCAGTCCCGCGAGCTGCACGAACACCTCTACCGCGGTTTGCGCGTGAGCAAACGTAGCATCGTGCTGCGAGGGCAGGGCACAGCGCCAACGCTCTCGATGCAGCCTGTGTCGTTGGACTTCGGCGAGGTGCGTGTGGGCGGCGAGCGCTGTCTGCCGCTGATGCTGCGCAACCTCGGTGATGCGCCGCTGCGCGTGCGTGCCATCATCAATCCCGGACAAAGCGTTCCGGTGGAATTGCCCGACGATATTGCGCCGGGTGACAGTGCGGAGGTGGATCTCTGTTTCGAACCCACAATCATCGGTCCGCAGCAGGGTGATGTGCTGATCGTGTATGAGAGCTGCCCCGAAGACACCGCGCGTGTGCGTTTCAAAGTGTTGGGTGTGGACAGTGTGACGGTGGGCATTCGCGGAGCCTGGCACGGTAAGCCGGGTTCGGTGGTGCAATTGCCGCTGCGCTTGTTTGGCGACATTCCCGAGCAGTACTTCGTGAATACCTTCGAGGTGGAAGTGCGTTGCAATAAAACCATGCTGTATCCGCTTCCACCATCCGAACCGTTGGAGAATTCCCTCGCCGGGGGTATGACGCCGGATCGCGTGTCCATCACTGTGTCGATGATCGGTGACGAGGCGATAGCGCGCTACCGCATCACGGGCACGCGTCCGCTGATCAACCCCGTGCAGGACAGCGTACTGTTGCGACTGCCATTCCTTGTATTGCTGGGCGATTCGCTTCACACCGATGTACGCGTGACAGATATCCGCTTCAATAATGGATCGCCTCGCGCGGGCGTGGCGGTGTATGGCAGCTTCCATGTGGACAGTCTGTGCTATCTCGAACAGCGCTTGCTCGATGCCTCGGAACGACGGCTCGCGAAATTCCTGGGTGTAGCACCAAACCCCTTTACCGATCGAACCACAGTGCGCTTCGCGCTGGCGCGCGACGCCGTTGTGCGTCTCGTGGTACACAATGCCATGGGAATGGAGGTGGCGGAATTGCACAATGGTCCGCTTGCCGCCGGAGAGTATCAGCGGCTGTTCGACGCCGCCTCGTTGCCCAGCGGAGTGTATCTGTGCTTGCTTCATTGCGAGGGAAGCATGCAGTCCATTCGATTCATTCTCAGCAAATAAGGGAGAAAGCGATGAAACATGCCGCGGTGATATTGCTGCTGATCTGCGCGACGACAATCGCAACGGCACAGCCACAGCCCTCGGATGCGCCGTTGTTGCTTGGTGGCGGAGTCGGGGCGCTGTTTTCCTGGCATGAAGGCACGGTGAGCATCGGCGACGGTCGCTACGACTGTTGCTCTTTCGGTGCTGGCAATGGCACGGGATTCATGGCACAGGCCGGAGTGCTGCTACGGCTCGCTCCGGCGCTGCGTCTGCGTGTGGGGTTGGGTTGGGAAGCGGCTCCGGCGGATTTCGACGAGGTGCGTCTCTCCTATCCCGTTCTCGGTACGGGCAATGTGCCCGAACTCGCCGATTTGGATGAGCGTCTCGAGGCGAGTGTTTCCATGGCCACTGTGGATGCGCGTGTTCTGGTCGAATTGGCTGGCACGGGCCTGTATCTCGGTGCCGGTCCGGCCCTGCATCTGCCGTTGGCCAAGGAGTACACGCACAGCGAAACCATTGCGGGCCCTTCGGGTGTGCGCTATGTGGATGGTAGTGTGTCGAAGGAATTGCGTCGCGGGGAATTCGACGAGATGTCGACCTTTCTCTCGCTGCGTCTCGGTGCGGGTGCCCTGGTTTCGGCCGGTGAGCGTTTCGTGGTCAATCCCGATCTGTTCTATTCCATTCCGCTCTCCGATCTCCGCTCGGAATCCGAATGGTCCGTTTCGGGTTTCTCTCTTTCCGTGAACGTGTTCGTGGCACTGTAACAGTCGACATGCGGCGCACCGAGCGCTGCGCTGCGCCATCGCATTCGCGTATCAATGCGTCCGCAGCACTCCTCACATGCCGTCGGGGATACGCTCCAGCTGCAGCATCGCTTCAATGCTCTGGCGCTCGCGCGAAAGCGTCCAGCGTTCTCCGCTGACGACGACCTCCGCGGCGAGAGGGCGCGAGTTGTAGGTGGAACTCATGCTCGACGCGTACGCCCCCGCCGAAAGCACCGCCACCACATCGCCTTGTTCAACAGCGATGGGGAGCGGGTAGCGCCGCGCGAACGTGTCGCCAGTCTCGCACACCGGCCCCACGACTTCGTAGGTGAGCTGCTCGTCGTTCTCATACTCCCGTAATGGAACGATGCGGTGCAACGCGCCGTACAGCGCAGGTCGCAGCAAATCGTTCATTCCCGCATCGATGATGAGAAAGGTGCCGGAGGGCGAGGGTTTGATATGCTCGACGGTGGAGAGCAGCACGCCGGCATTGGCCACGATCGAGCGGCCGGGCTCGGTGATCACTTCGAGGGACGAGACGCGCTCGCCCAGCACCTCGCGCAGCGCGTTCGCAAGCAGTGATAGTGGAAATGCCGTCTGATCCTCCTCGTATGCCACACCGAAGCCCCCGCCGATATCGAGCACCGTCGGTGCGTCGGCCAGCAACGGCGTGATGCTGTCGAGCACGTGCACGAGAAGGTGCAAGGCCTGAATGTACGGTTCGGGGGATAGAATTTGCGACCCGAGATGAAAGGAAAGTCCTGCGATACGCAATCCCGGCAGCCACGCGGCCTGCGAGGCGAGCGCGTGAATATCAGCTGCGCCGAGTCCGAATTTATGCGCGGCTTCGCCGGTGGAAATGTAGGGATGCGTGTCGGTTTCCACATCGGGATTCAGGCGCAACAGCACTTCGGCACAGACGCCACGGCGCTCGGCGATATCCGAAATCATGCGGCATTCGCTGGCCGACTCGATGTTGAAGCGGAGCACGCCCGCATCGAACGCCGCTTCGACATCGCGGCGCGATTTGCCCACACCGGTCATGGTGATCAACGCGGGATCGGCGCCAGCGCGGAGGCAGCGCGCAAGTTCGCCCGCGGAGTTCGCATCAAAACCACAGCCCTCGCGTGCGAGCGCGTGCAGCAAGGCCAGCGAGCCATTGGCTTTCACGGCGTAGCACGCGCGGTGCCGCAGGCCCGCGAAGGCGGCAACATGCTCGCGGTAGCGTGCGCGCACGGCATCGAGATTGTATACGAAGGTGGGAGTGCCCACGTCGGCGGCGATGGTGGATAGTGCGACATTGGCGCAGTACAGCGCGCCGTCGCGCCGGGAAATTCCTTCGGCGAAGGTCATGGTGCGTCCTTGAAATTCGAGGGTCTGGCCGTCAATCGGCGGAAAAATAGAAAAGCCCGACGTCGTATCAAATACGCGGGCGGCGCTATTCGAAAATACCCGGCTCGGATATGGAGGAGAAAAACTCCGCGTGCAATTCCGTCACCGCCTCGGGCACATGCTCGTTGTCGATCACCATGGTGAGATTGATTTCCGAGGCGCCGTGGCTGATCATGTCGATGGGAATATCACGCAGCCGGCTGAACACCCGGCCCGCGATGCCCGCTTCCGAGCGCAGGCGCTCGCCCACCAGACAGATGATGGCCTTGTTCTTGCGCACCGAAATCTGGCCGAATTCGCCCAGACGCGCGATCAGCTTGTCCAGGGCCGGCGTGGATTCGATGCTCAGCGACACGCTGACTTCAGAGGTGGTGACAAGGTCCACCGAGGTGTGGCATTCGGCGAAAATGTCGAAGATCTTCTTCATGAAGCCGTAACTGCCCAGCATGCGCGTGGAACTGATGTTGAGTATGGTGATGCCGCGCTTGTAGGAAATGGATTTCACCGCCATGCGCGAAGGAGGCACCTGCCGCCGGATCAGCGTGCCGTCGGCGCGGGAACGCCGCGAATTGAGAATGTGGACGGGAATATCCTTTTCTACTGCGGGGAGCAGGGTACTTGGATGCAGCACCTTGGCGCCGAAGTAGGCCAGCTCCGCCGCTTCCTGGAAAGACATCTCGCGAATGCGCAGTGCGCCCGGCACAACGTTCGGGTCGGCCGACAGAATGCCGTCCACATCGGTCCAGATTTCGATGTCCTCGGCCTGCATCACCGCGCCGAAAATGGCCGCCGAATAGTCCGAGCCGCCGCGGCCCAGCGTGGTCGTCACGCCGTGCACATCCGCGCCGATGAAGCCCTGCAGCACGGGCACGTGTCCATCGCGCACGAGGGGGAGAATGTGCGTCGAACAGGCGTAGGCGGTTTCGTCCATCAGCGGTTCGGCCTTGCCGAAAGCGCTGGTGGTGATCATGCATTTGCGCGCATCCATCAACTCGGCGCGCAGACGATGCTCGCGCAGGGCCACCACCGCAATGCTCGTGGACATGCGTTCGCCGTAGGACATCACGAAGTCCAGCACACGCGGCGAGAGATCGCCGGTGATGGAAATGCCATAGAGCAGACTGGATAATTCCTCGTCGTATTGCTTGAATTGGCGGATGAGCAAATCCTGTTCGCGCAGGCCTTGAATCAGATTCATGATCATCTGATAGTGCCGTTCGATGATTTTCTCGCGCAGCACGCCCTGGGCTTCCCCGCGCCGACCCTCGGCGGCCATTTCCGCGCAGCGTATCAAGGCGTTGGTGATACCGGCCGCCGCCGACAGCACAACCACGGGCTGCCGCTTGGCGCGTCCCTTGACGATATCGCACATATTCGCGAGTGCCGCGGCATCCTCCACCGAAGTGCCGCCGAATTTCATGATGATCATGGTTGTCGCTTCATCCGTGAACGTTTCGGGCCGCGCGCAAGCGTCCCAATCAAACCCACAATGTACGGAAATTCGCGAGATGGAGCATGGGCGCCCAGCGCAATGACCATGGAGCATGCAGAGAGCTTCGCCAATACAGTGAAGAAGAGAGTAAGGAGGGGGGGAGGGTAAGGAGGGGGCTTCGCTAATACGGAGTACCCTGAGCGCTTCGCGAACACAGGGCTTCGCCACACGGAGTACCCTGAGCGCTTCGCGAACACAGGGCTTCGCCACACGGAGTACCCTGAGCGCTTCGCGAACACAGGGCTTCGCCACACGGAGTACCCTGAGCGCTTCGCGAACACAGAGAACCCGGAGGTATCGCGGCCGGAGCCATTGCGGAGCGGGGTCGCGGTTGACGTGCAGCAGCGCCATCCCCGCATTACCATTTCCTTCGCGTCTTCGCGCCTTCGCGTGAGCGAATTCCCTTCGCGTCCTCGCGTGAGCGAATCCCCAATCACGGACACGCCGCTTCCGAATTGCGGACATTCCGGTTTTGATATCATCACGGAAATTGTGATTTTTGTAACGATCGCCGGAGCGCGATCGATTGTTGGAAACCCGCCCGTGCTCCGCCGATGCACCGACCCACTTGTTCTCATCACTCTCAATACCGTTATGATCTTCAAAACATTTCCCGGAGGGGTTCATCCTGCAGAGCAGAAGGAACTCAGCGAACATTGCGCCTTCGAGATCATGCCCGATCCGGACGTGGTCATCCTGCCGCTGTCGCAGCATCTCGGCAAGCAAGCGCGTCCCCTGGTGGAGAAACGCGCCGTCGTGGTGAAGGGACAAGTGGTGGCCGAAGCCGACGGCTTCATCTCCGCACCGGTGCACAGCCCCGTCAACGGCACGGTTAAAAGCATTGGCCGCGAGAGCAACGCGAGCGGCTTTGTCAAGGACGCCCTCGTCATCATTCCCGCCGCTCCCGCCGAAGGCGAGGAAGCGCCCACTCAGCAATTCCTGCCGCCGCTGGATGCGGCCACCGTGTCGCCCGCCGACATCCGCGCGCGCGTCAAGGAAGCGGGCATTGTCGGTCAGGGCGGCGCCGCTTTCCCGACCTTTGTCAAGCTCAGCCCGCCCGAAGGTAAAACCATCGAGGTGGTCATTCTCAACGGCTGCGAATGCGAGCCCTATCTCACGCGCGATCATCGCTTCATGCTCGAACGCCCCGAAGCCATCGTGGGCGGTCTGCAGCTGATCATGCGCGCCCTGGGCGTGCGCAAAGGCGCCATTGGCATCGAGAACAACAAGCCCGACGCCATCGAAGCAATGCGCCGCGCGGTGCAGGGCGTGGAAGGACTCGAGGTCGTCGCCCTGAAAACCAAGTATCCGCAAGGCGCCGAGAAAATGCTCATCAAGGCGGTGAACGGCAGGGAAGTGCCTGTGGGCAAACTGCCGCTGGATGTGGGCGCGGTGATTCAGAATATCGGCACCGCCGTGGCGGTGTTCGACGCCGTGACCAAAGGCGAGCCCTCGCTCACCGCGGCCCTCACCATCACCGGCCATGGCATTCGCACACCGAAAAATCTCATCGTGCCCGTGGGCACGCCGCTGCGCAACGTCATCGCCTACTGCGGCGGCCTCACCGACGATGCGGCGAAAGTGATCGTGGGCGGACCCATGATGGGCGTCGCCCAGCACGATCTCTCCGCCCCGGTGATGAAGGCCACCTCCGGCATCGTGGTTCTCACCAAGGCGCAAGCCCGCGCCGAAGAGGAAACCGCCTGCCTGCGTTGTGGCAAATGCATCGACGCCTGTCCCTTGCATTTGCAGCCCACGCGCCTGGCGCGCACCTCGCAGCTCGGCATGCTCGAACAAGCCGAAGAGTACGGCATCACCGTGTGCATGGAGTGCGGCAGCTGCGCCTATACCTGCCCCGCGCATATCCCGCTCGTGCAGTGGCTGCGCCTCGGCAAGCAGAAAGTGATACAAATGCAACGCAAACGCAGCGCCACCACCTAGGCGGCGTGCGATTTCCCGAGAACATGTTTTTTTCACGATAGCAGAACAGGACGTATGTCAACAGTCACAGTGTCAGAAGCGGGCGGCGGTCGTGATCTCGTGATCACCACGTCGCCTCACATGCATTCGCGCTGGACAACCCGTCAGGTGATGTGGTTCGTGGTTCTGTCGCTTCTTCCCTGCGTCATCTCGGCCGTGCTGTTTTTCGGTGTCGGGCAATTGCTCGTCATCGGCTCGGCGGTGCTGTTCGCGGTGGGAACCGAGGCGCTGATCCAGTATCTGACGAAAAAGCCCATCGCGATTCGCGACGGCAGCGCGGTTATCACCGGTCTGCTGCTTGGCTTGGTGCTGCCACCGAATTTCTCGCCCGTATTCACCGCGCTCGGCGCGATTTTCTCCATTGCCGTGGGGAAAATGGTATTCGGCGGACTCGGCTACAACATTTTCAATCCCGCACTGGCGGGCCGCGCCTTCCTGCAGGCCGCCTTCCCCGTGGCTATCACCACGTGGACCATGCCGCAATTCGCGGTGGATACCGTGTCGAAGGCCACGCCGCTGGCGGCATTCAAATTCGATCACGTGATCACCGGTATGCAGCCACTTGTTATCGGCAATGTGGGCGGTTCGCTGGGCGAAACCTCCGCCATCGCTGTGCTCATCGGCGGCGGCTTCCTGCTGGTCACCCGCGTGGCCAACTGGCGCATCCCGCTCTCCATGCTCGTCGGCGTGCTGCTCTTCGGTGGCATTATCTGGCTCATTGATCCGGCCGCGCCCAATCCGCTCTTCCATGTGTTTGCCGGCAGCTTCCTCTTCGGCGCCATGTTCATGGCCACCGACTATGTCACCTCGCCGGTCACCAACCTCGGGCTCTGGATTTACGGCATGGGCATTTCACTGATCATCGTGCTCATCCGCGTGTACGGTGGTTTGCCCGAAGGCGTGATGTACTCGATTCTCTTCATGAACGCCTTCGTGCCGTTGATCAATCGCTACACGCGTCCGAAAATCTTCGGGGAGGTCGCATGAAAACCATCATCGCCATGCTGGTGACGCTCAGCGTCATTGGTATCGTGTCGGGCGGCGGGCTGGCCATGGTCAGTTCCTGGGCCGATCCCCTCATCGCCAAAAACAAGCAGGCGGAAACCGAGCGCGCCATCTTCCTGGTGCAGCCGCAAGGCAAGAGCTACGAAGCCGTGGCCGATGCGAAAATCGTCATTTACCGCGTCTTCGATGAAAACAAGCAGCCCATCGGCTACTCGCTTCCGTGGGTGGGCAATGGCTTTCAGGGTAAGGTCGTGATCATGATCGGTTTGAAAACAGACCTGAAATCGCTCACGTCCATAGAAATTCTCGAGCAGGTGGAAACTCCCGGTCTCGGTACGAAAATCATGGAGGATCCCTTCCGCAAGCAATTCGATGCGTTGCAGGTGGATCCGCAGGTGGATTGGGTGAAGGGCGCTCCGGCCACGAAGCCGAATGAGATTCAAACCATCACCGGCGCCACCATCTCTTCGAAAGCGGTGGTTGCCATTGTGAATGATGGACTCGTGAAAGCGCGCGCCGCGCTGGGAGGTTCGAGCAAATGAAAAAGCAAGTCAGTCTCGTTCGTGAATACACGAAGGGTATCTGGGATCAAAATCCCGCTCTCCGCCAGTTGCTGGGCATGTGTCCCACACTCGCGGTCACCGTCTCGGCCATGAACGGCATCGCCATGTCGCTGGCCGCCACCTTCGTGCTGGTGTTCTCGAGCTTCATCATTTCGCTGGTGCGCAACTTCATCCCGAGCCAGGTGCGCATCGCTTCCTACATCGTCATCATCGCCACCTTCGTCACCATCGTCGACCTGGTGATGCGCGCGCAATTCCCGGCCATGAGCAAGGAACTCGGTCCGTACATTCCGCTGATCGTGGTGAACTGCATCATCCTGGGCCGCGCCGAGGCCTTCGCCTCGAAAAACGGTCCCTTCCGCTCCATTCTCGACGCGCTGGGCATGGGCACGGGCTTTCTGATTGCCCTTGCGGCGCTGGGCGGCATTCGCGAAATTTTAGGTTCCCGCTCGCTGCTGGGTATGCAGGTGCTGCCCGACGCGTTCGAGCCCTGGCTGGTCATGATTCTGCCCGCCGGTGCCTTTCTCACCTTCGGCCTGTGCCTCGGCGCCATCAACGCGCTGCTCAACAGGAAGAAGAACAAGGAAGAGGAAGCTCTGGTCGCCCGACACATGGAACAGGCCAATCTCGCACTTACCGACGTGAAGGAGGGTTGACGCATGGAACTGCTGCTGATCTTCATCTCCGCAACGCTTATCAACAACTTCGTCCTCGCCTACTTCCTGGGCATCTGCCCCTTCATCGGCGTGTCGAACAAGTTGTCGTCGGCTTTTCCCATGGGTCTGGCCACCACCTTCGTGCTGGTGCTCACCGCCATCGCGAGTTGGCTGATCTACTTCCTCATCCTCGTACCCTATCACGTTGAGTATCTGCAGTACGTGGCGTTTATTCTCGTCATCGCCGCGCTGGTGCAATTCGTGGAAATGGTGATCAAGAAAGTAAGCCAGCCGCTGTATCGCGCGCTGGGCATTTTCCTGCCACTCATCACCACCAACTGCGCCATTCTCGGCCTGGCGCTGTTCATCGTGCTCAAGGAATACAATTTCATGGAGAGCATTGTGTTCGGCATCGGCGCGGGCGCGGGTTTCACCCTGGCCATCAGCATCATGGCAGGCATTCGTGAGGAACTCGAACTCGCCAACGTGCCGAAGGCCTTCCAGGGCGCTCCCATCACCCTGATCGTCGCGGGTCTGCTGGCCCTGGCGTTCATGGGTTTCGCAGGTATGATCACCGTCTAACACAGCGAATCGCAGTAAGGAGTATACAATGATTTCTCGCAGATCCTTTCTTAAAATCGCCGGTTTGACGGCGGTGGCGGCGGGCACCGGCGCCGGCGCGGCGCAATTGCTGCCGCGCTCGTCCGCGCAGCGCTTCGCCCTGCACGGCTTCATTCCGGACGACGACCGCATGATCGCCGCCACGCTGCGCGCCTTCGTGGCCGAGTTGCCGAAGGATGCCCGCGGGCTCGCTCCCGTGGTACACGCGCCGGCAAACTACACCTCCGTGGTGCGCGGCGCCATGGGCACGGCCTCATCGCCGCTGTCGGGCAAGCGCCTCGTGGTGCGCGTCTCGCGTCTCGGACACAGCGTGCCCGCCGACGTGTTGCTGCACGACGACAACAAGCGCGTGTACGATCCGTCGCGCGATTTCAACGGCGCCCTCGTGTCGCTGCGCGCCTCCCTGCGCAACGCACCCGCCGGTCTGATGCTCAGCGCCGAGTATGTTGACGAAGCGCCGCTGGCCGCCTTGTTCGCAGGCGAGCGCGTGCTCGTCGTCGAGAACGAGCGCGGAGTGGTGGACAAAATCGCCATGCGCCATACGCGCACACTCAGCGTCGACGGCCCGCAGGGCCGCACGGGCATCACCGTGTCCTCGCACAGCGCGCATGTGCACAGCGCAAGCTGTCGCCACGAACTCTGCCGCCGGCAGGGTGCCGTGACCATGCCGGGCGAAGTCATTGCCTGCGCGCCCAACCGCGTGTTGCTGCGCGTCGAGCAGGCCTGAGTGCCGGTGACGACATTTCCGATACACGCTTCGTAAATCACCGATGAACGCGCGCGGTATATTCCGTCATCCCATCGCTCTGATCGGCTACCTGCTGGTGGTCGCCGCCGTGGCATTCGTCGTGGCGCGGCGGTGGAATGCGGAGCGCGATGCCGTGGTGACCCGTACGCAGATCGCCATGGGCACCGTGGTGGAAATACAACTGCGCGGCATGAGCGAGGAGGAGGTCCGTCCCGCAATGGACGCGGCCTTCGCCGAAATCTGCCGCGTGGACACGCTGTTTTCCACCTATGTTGCCGGACCGGTCTGGCGGTTGAATCATGCGGGCGACACCGTGGCGGTGCTGCCCGACGAGCTGCACGCGCTGCTGCGCCGCTGCGATACGCTGTGGCGCGACAGCGACGGCGCCTTCGACATCGCTATCGAGCGCCTCGTCGAGGCGTGGGGATTCGGAGGCGACGCTCCCGGTATTCCCTCGCCGGATGCACTGCGCGAGGCCCGCGAACGGAGCGGCTGGCGGCATGTGACGCTGCTCGACAGCAATACCGTGCGACTCGCCAACGGCGTGGGCATCAACTTCGGCGCCATCGCCAAAGGCTACGGAGTGGATCGCGCGGTGGCCGTGCTGCGGTCGCATGGTGCTCACGACGCGCTGGTGAACGCCGGCGGCGAGGTGCGCTGCACCGGGGGCCAATGGATCGTGGGCATTCAGCACCCGCGCGAACAGCATCGACTGCTGGCGGCGCTGCGCAGCGACGGGCGCGCCATCGCCACCTCCGGAGACTACGAGCAGTATTTCGAAGCGAACGGACAGCGCTACCATCACATCTTCGATCCCGCCACGGGCCAACCTGCTCGCGGCTGCCGCAGTGTGACCATCCTTGCTCCCGACGATATGACCGCCGACGCCCTCGCCACCGCAGTGTTCGTGATGGGGCCGTCCAAGGGCATGGAATTTCTTCGACGTCAACAACATATTGATGGAATGATCGTCGACGACCGCGGCCGTGTGAGCAGCACGCCCGGTTTCGACAGGCATATTCAAAGGTAGAACGACATGGATATCAATTTCCTGATTGCGATTGCCACAATGGGCGGCCTGGGCTTTGTGTTTGCCGGCGCGCTTGCCATCGCCGACAAGAAACTGCGCGTCGAAGAGAATCCTCTCATCGGCGATATCAACGAGGTGCTGCCCGGCGCCAATTGCGGTGCTTGCGGCAAGGCGGGGTGCTATGACTTCGCCGTGAATGTGGTGGACGGAAGCGCCAAGGTCAACGGCTGCCCCGTGGGCGGCCAGGATGTGGCCAATGCCATTGCCGCGCTGCTGGGCATCGAAGCCGATACCTCGGTGAAAATCGTTGCGCGCGTGCTTTGCCGCGGCGGCAATATCGAAGCGGCGAAAAAGCTGGTGGAGTATCGCGGCCCGCAAAGCTGCGCCACCATGGATCTCGTGAGCGGCGGCAGCAAGCTGTGCCAATACGGCTGCATGGGTGGAGGCGATTGCGTGGAGGCATGCCAGTTCAATGCCATTCACCTCAACGAGAACGGCCTGCCCGTGGTGATCGATGAACTGTGCACCGGCTGCGCCATGTGCGAAAAGGCCTGCCCGCGCAACATCATCGAAATGCACCCGATCAACCGCGAAGTGTTCGTGTTCTGCAAAAATCACTACGATCCGAAAACCGCCCAGGCGGTGTGCGATGTGGCCTGCATCGGCTGCGGCATCTGCGCGCGGAAATCGGATGGCGGTATCGTTATGCAGGACGGACTCGCCGTGATCAACTGGGACAATTTCGATCCCAACAAGATTCCCTTCGACAAATGCAAAACCAGCGCGATTTGCTATCTCAAGGATGCTTATGCGAAGCATGTCGAAGAGCAGGCCGCTGTCGCAAGCACCGAAAGCGAATAAGCTCCGCATCGCGGAAAGAAAGGAAACCGCCATGCGTGGCGAGGATATGTACGAGGAAGGCATTGTCACGGCGACGGCGCGTGGACGCGCGACCGTCGCCGTTGCGCAATCCGACGCCTGTGAGGAATGCACGGCGAAAATTTTCTGCAAGAACACTCCCGACGAGGCGCAGTCCGTGGATGTGCGCGATCCCTTCGGAGTGAGTACGGGCGACACCGTGCGCTTCGTGATTCGCGGTGAGTCGCTGTTCGCCGCCGCCGGTCTACTCTACGGCATTCCACTGCTGCTGCTGCTCGCCGGCGTGCTCGTGGGCATGTACGCCTGGGATCCCGGTATCATGCGCAAGGAGCTGTGGTCCTTCCTGCTCGGCATCGGCGCCACGGCTGCATACTACCTCGCGCTGTTCCTCTCCGGTCTCGGCCGTGGATCGGCTGGCGCGCTGATGCCCGAAATCGTGTTGGTGCATGCGCGTGTGAGCCAGACCTCCGACTCCGCGGTCCCCGACGCACCCGGCGACGCCGTAGCGCATTCCTGATTTTTTTTTGCCCGCTCTCCCACGCCACCGCTTCCGAGCGGTGGCGTTTGCATTGCCGGTAGTGTGGATGTGGGCGAAGTGAGAGGATAGTATCACTGGCGTCGTCCTCAGCAAAGTGGACGACCGTGATCGCCTCGCGCACGACGCACAAATTCCATGGATTCTTTTCATGTTCACGGTGCACTCCTGACTTCGCCATGCAAGCTGGGAATGCAAATGCGAGTTTTTGTTTTCAACGACTTACGGGTATTCTGTTTGTGATTTGGGTGCTGCAATGGCGAAAGCAGACCGGAGGCGTCCATTTCACGAAGCGATTGGACTCATGAGAATAGCCATTCATTGCGTCACTGCACCTTGGCGTCTTTGCGTTGAATTTCCTTCCGACTTCAGAAGAATGGAACGCAAGGACGCAGAGGAGCAGAGACGCAACGTACGAGAGGGTATTTTCTCGTTTCGCGATTCAACGAACCTTCCGCAGCGGTGAGGAAACTGTGCTTCCTTCCCGTGTCTCGGGTGCTGCAATGGCGAAATCAGGTCCAGCCAGACATATTCAGTGAATAGCCAAGTCCGAATCCGGGATCAGGCTCGAGCATCCCCATCCGCCACATTCACTGAATAGCCAAGCCCGGGACCTCGGCCCTCGCCAGCGGCATCAGCCGGCATATTCACTGAATAGCCAAATCCCCGCCGTCCGCTCCGCCTTCCGCTCAGGGCGTGGGTTGTTCACTGAATAGCCAAGCCCGGGGCCTCGGCCCTCGCCAGCGGCATCAACTGGGATATTCACTGAATAGCCAAATCCCCGCCGCCCGCTCCGCCTTCCGCGCCGAGCGTGATATTCAGTGAATAGCCAAGCCCAAATCCGGGACAAGAAGCGAGTATCTCGCGCCGATATTCCCGACTTCGTCATGCTTCAAATAGAGTCATTTTTTTATGACTTACTCGGATTCCGCTTGTGATTTGGGTACTGAAATGGCGAATTCGGGAAGTGGACCACCGTGATCGCCCCGCGCACGACACAAAAATTCCATGGATTCTTTTCATGTTCGCGGTGCACTTTACCTGCCGTAGCGCGGGAAGAACTTTCCCCGCTTAGACTGTCAACGTTTACGCCTTGTGCCGCTTTGCACCTTCGGCGATGCCTGCGTACCTTGGAGAATGAACGATAACCCACTGCAACGGCGACTGACACGCGAGGAAACACTCGCTGTGATCCGCGAGCACCATGTGTTTCCCGGTAACTACCGCATGACTGTCATCGCGAAGTCCACCTCGTCCTTCCATGCGCGTTTGCATTTGCTGCTGGAGGAATTGCAAGGGGAGGGGAGTTTCCACATCGAGGAGATTCCTTCATCGAAACAGACCTACTCCTCCTTTCGCATCACCATTTTTGTCGAATCCGCCGAAACCGCCCTCTGGCGTCGCGAGCGTATCGGCGGCGTCGACGGTGTGCTGATGCTGCTCTGAGTCTTGGCAAGACTGCCCGGGTTTCGCATGCATTACGCGACAGTTCTCTTCACCACGTGCCTGCTATCACTCGGTTTCGCTACCGCGGCCGTTGCGCAGCCGTATGTAGCGGGTGAGGTGTATCACGACGCGGCGCGCGCAATCGAATATCATGCCGGCGATGCGCCTGTCGTGCTTTCCGTACCGCATGGGGGCGCGCTCGCGCCGGATTCTTTGCCCGACCGCGACTGCGAGGGATGCAGCTATCTCCGCGACAGCTACACGCAGGAACTGGCGCGGGAGTTCATCCTCGCCTATCGCGCACGCACCGGTTGTTCGCCGCATGTGGTAATCAATCTCCTGCACCGGCGCAAGCTGGATATGAACCGTGATCTTGCCGAGGCCACGGACAGCCTGGCGGCGAAAGAACTCCTGTGGCGCGCCTACCACGCCTTCGTGGACAGCGCGAAAGCGGCCATACTGCGCGGTTACGGCCGCGGGCTGTGCCTCGATCTTCACGGCCACGGCCATGAGAAACAGCGCATCGAATTGGGATATCTGCTCTCAGCGTCCAGTTTGCGTAAAAGCGACAGCGTGCTCAACACCTCCACCTATCACGCTTACAGCGCCATCCGAGCGTTGGCGGGGAACAACCATTTCGGATTGACGCATGCGGAATTGTTGCGTGGCCCGTACAGCTTCGGCACCCTGCTCGCCACGGCGGGCTACCCGGCGGTGCCATCCATGCAGGATCCATTCCCGCTCGAAGGCGACGAGTATTACGATGGCGGCTACAACACCGCTGCGCATGGATCGCGCATGCAGGGAAGCATCGACGCGATACAGATGGAACTCTACAGCGCCATCCGCTTCAATGCCGCGCAGCGACGCGCCTTTGCGGATTCGCTGGCCGGTATTGTCCTGCGCTTCATCGACATGCATTATCATCCGGGCTTTCTCGCAACACCGTGTGTCGTGCTGGGCGGCGAGCGCATCGCGGCGGCGCGTCCCTGCTATGCGCGTCCCTGGCCCAATCCAGCCGATGCCTGGCTCTGGCTTCCCGCATCAAGCACGCCGCGACGGTTGCGCCTGTACACACTGCTCGGCACGCTCCTGCGCGATCTGGACGGGACGGCAGCTCCCCTGTACATCGGCGATCTCGCGCCTGGAATGTATCTCCTTCTCGTCGAGACGCGCGACGCTCCTCCGCAGCGCCACACCTTCCTGAAACGCTGACTCCCGCAACGCGCACATGTGCGCTGCCCACTGCTCAGGTCGCCTCCGCCAGTACATGGAGCACACAGAGGGCTGCACCAACACAGAGCACCCGGAGTAATTCACTGGCGTTGCGTCTTCGTGCCCTTGCGTCTCTGCGTTTGATACGATCCCTTTGCGTCAAACGCATTCGAATCCAGGTGAAAGGGGAAAAGGAGACCACGGTCCGCTGCCCGGCACCACTGCATCGGCAACAGCACAACCCCTGTGGAGTGCGCTTCAAACAATCCTTCGCGCCTTCGCGTCTTCGCGTGAGGAATTCGCTTCGCGTCTTTGCCGTCGTATAAGTGCGATGCGTATAAATTTCTCCCCGATTGACATTCCACCTGCGAATGCGTAGCTTCAACGAGTGACAGAATACCGGAGCACAATATGCGTTTGTTACATGCGCGCGTACGGATGGCCGCACCTTTCCCTTCATGGACCCCGGCATCCCCAGTGCCGCTGCTTCCGTTTATCGTCGTGTGTTTCCTCGCTCCGGCGTTGCCCGCTCAGCCGGTTCCAGGCAACGGGGGTGTGTCCGGGAAGGTGACAGAGGTGTTGTCCAACGAGATCCGGATGATCGCAGCCGTGCGACCCCGCGATCACCGCTCGCTCGGTTGGCGTTTCGCGGCGTTGGGGGATATCAACGGCGACGGTTACGATGATTTCGCCGTCAGCACCTACTCGGACAGCACCTTCGTATGGCTCGGCGCCGACACACTTGCCCAGCAACCGCTTCTGGGCCTGCCGGGGGGAAGAAGCGCCCTACGCGCCGGCGATGTGAACGACGACGGGCGCATGGATATCGTGACGGCAATTTTTCAACCCCATCCCATGCCTGGAGGAGTACGAGTGTTCCTGAACAAGGGTGCGCCTCGGTATTACGAGGCCGAACCCGACCTCTTCCTGCAAGGCGATTCGGCGGCGGATGCGACAACCATGTGGGGGGTGACTAATAATCGTCCCGATGGCGTGAGCATCGTGGATTTCAACGGCGACGGTAACAGCGATTTGCTGGTGAAGACGACGGAGAATTCCGGGGGCATGTTCAGTTACGGTCTTTTCGTGGGCCCGTATCCCTTCCGCCCCGCCCCCGACCTGTATCTGGACCCACCTTCGTACGCGAAGAAGATCGAATGCAGCGTGGCCCATATGTACGGTGATGTCAACGGCGACCGGGCGACGGATATCCTCTTGCAATTCGTGTGGGAGGACAGCCTTGGCGGTCGGAATGCCGGATGGTTTCTGTATTTGGGCGGTCCATTTCGCGAAACCCCCGGGACCATCCTCTACCTGGATCGAGCCGCACATTGGTTTAATTCTTTAGGATCTCAGGGGCCGGTGTTTCTGGATTTGAACCACGATGGTTGCGATGAAATCGTCTTTCCGGTAGTCCGGAGCCGTTTCGGACGCGTGGCCATACAGTACGGCCGCCCCGACATATCCGTCATCTGGCCGGACGATTCATTGGTGAATCCGGACACCACAATGTTTCGAAACCACCAGTCCAACAATGTTGCCGGCGATCTCGATGGCGATGGCCATGCGGATTTGCTCGTGGCTTACACCCCGAGTATCTTTCCCACATCCCCGGTGTACCATTGCTTCTCCGGTCGGAAGGGGGAGTGGCGCATACCGGTGGGCAGTTTCGGTATCCATCCGGATCTCGAGAATCTGGACCCGTATGAGGTCTTCCCCGTCGGCGATGTGAACGGCGATGGGTACGAGGATGTGGCGCTGACGGGGCTTTCGATGCAGATGACGGAATACAACTCCTATAACGGATTCAAGGTGTACGGCGGCAGTTCGCGTCTGGTCGGTGGCGACAGGATACCGTTGCCGGCGGAGGCCCTGGCTCTGCACGCCTATCCGAATCCCACGGGAGGTATCGACGCGTTGCGGGCGAAGTTGCACGCGCGTCACGAGGGGGTGTATACGGTGGAATTGGTGGATATTCTTGGCCGTGTCCACCATCGCCGCACCCTGCATGCCGTGGCCGGCAGCACGGATATCGATCTCCGCGATGTGCGACTCTCTCCCGGTGCGCATATCCTGCGTTTGCGCGAGCACCCCGAGGTGCATTGCCTCGTGATGGTGGAACGCACAGCCCGCTGAACGCAACGCGCCGGCACAGAGGGCACAGAGATCGCCGAGGGCGCGGAGGAATGTTTGAGGTTGCTTCCCGCTCGAATCCTGCCGGTCTGCTGAGTACGGAATACATTTGAAGAGATGAAAGAGATCGGAGAGAGCGGAGAGGAAGTGTTGAGGGCGCTTCCCGCTCGAATCCGTGCGCCCCGCCGCAATCGAGTCAACGCAAAGACGCAGAGACGCAAACCACGGTCCGCTGCCCGGCGCCACCGCATCGACAACGGCACAATCCCTGTGGAATGCGCCATCAACCATTCCTCCGTGCCCTCGGCGCCCTCGGCGTCCTCTGTGTTGCGATTGCCTGTGACCCAACTGTGCATGTGACCCAACTGCGTTGTTGCCCAAGCACATCGACAGCATCATCTTTCCGCTTCCGCAATAAGCAACGCCCCCCGCGGGAACGGGGGGCGTTGCGCATGTCCGAGGTATGCGAAACTGGCGCTTATTTGCCGGCTTTCTTCGTTGCGGCTTTTTTCGCGGCCGACTTCTTCGCGGCGGGCTTTTTCGCGGCGGGTTTCTTCGCATCCTTGGCCACGGGCCGTGGATTGCGCAGAGCGGCACGGGCGGCAGCCAGGCGCGCGATGGGCACGCGGAACGGCGAACAGCTCACGTAGTTGAGTCCGATGCCGTGGCAGAATTCCACCGAGGCGGGTTCGCCACCATGCTCGCCGCAAATGCCGAGCTTGATGTCGGGACGGCTCTTGCGGCCTTCGCTCACCGCGTGCTTCATCAGGAAGCCCACGCCGCGCTGGTCGATGGTTTCGAAAGGATCGCGCGGATAAATCTCATGCTCGACATACGCCGGCAGGAAACGACCCGCATCGTCGCGGCTCACACCCAGCGTGGTCTGCGTGAGATCGTTGGTGCCGAAGGAGAAGAACTCGGCCACAACAGCGATTTCCTCGGCCGTGATGGCGCCGCGCGGAATCTCGATCATCGTGCCCACCAGGTACTTGAACTTCGTCTTCGTTTCCTTCATCACCTCGTCGGCAACGCGTCGCACGATTTCCTCCTGCGACTTGAGTTCCTTCACGTGGCCGACCAGCGGAATCATGATCTCGGGCAGCACCTTCTTGCCGCGCTTGATCACATTCACCGTGGCCTCGAAGACAGCGCGGGCCTGCATTTCCGTGATTTCCGGATAAATGAGTCCGAGACGGCAACCGCGGAAGCCCAGCATCGGATTGAACTCGTGCAGCGCTTCGACGCGCTCCTTCACGCGCGCGGCGGGAATGCCCAGCGTCTCGGCCACTTCCTTCTGTCCCTTGTCGTCATGCGGCAGGAACTCGTGCAACGGCGGATCGATGGTGCGGATGGTGACCGGACGGCCATTCATCGCTTCGAAAATGCCTTCGAAATCCTTGCGCTGTACGGGCAGCAGCTTGCCCAGGGCCTTCTTGCGATCCTCCACCGTGTCGGCCAGAATCATCTCGCGCATCGGACCGATCTTGCCTTCGCCGAAGAACATGTGCTCGGTGCGGCAGAGGCCGATACCCTCGGCGCCGAAGGCCACGGCGTTCGCGCTTTGATCGGGCTGATCCGCATTGGTGCGAATGTTGATCTGGCGGTACTTGTCGGCCCACTGCATGATGCGATCGTACATCTGAAACACCGGCGCGTCCTTGGGATCCAGCGTCTTGTCGATGAGCACTTGCAGAACTTCGCTCGGCTTGGTGGGGATGTTGCCCAGAATCACTTCGCCGGTGCTGCCGTCGATGGAAATGTAGTCGCCTTCGTGAATCACTTCCTTGCGACCGTCGATGCGCATTTCACCGGTTTTGTAATCGATTTTCAGCGTGCCACAGCCGGCCACGCACACCTTGCCCATTTGACGGGCCACCAGCGCCGCATGCGACGTCATACCGCCGCGCGCGGTGAGAATGCCCTCGGAGGCGTTCATGCCCTTGATGTCCTCGGGCGAGGTCTCGATGCGGACGAGAATGACGGGCATGCCGTTCTTCGCAAATCGCACCGCGTCCTCGGCGTTGAAGGCCACCACGCCCGTGGCCGCGCCGGGGCCGGCGTTGAGTCCCTTCGCGAGCAACTGGTTGTTGTTGATGGCGGTTTTCTTGGCCTTGGTGTCGAAAATCGGACGCAGCAGCTGATTGAGCTGATCCGGATCGATGCGCATGAGGGCTTCCTCCGGCGTGATCAGCTTTTCCTTCACCATGTCCACAGCAATTTTAATGGCCGCGAACGCCGTGCGCTTGCCCACGCGGCACTGCAGCATGTACAGCTTGCCGCTCTGAATGGTGAACTCGATGTCCATCATGTCGCGGTAATGCTTCTCGAGCGTCGCGCGGATGTCCATGAGCTGCTTGAAGGACTGCGGATCCTTGGCCTTGAGTTGTTCGATGGGCAGCGGCGTACGCGTGCCGGCCACCACATCCTCGCCCTGCGCATTCATGAGGAATTCACCGTAGAACAGATTCTCGCCCGAAGCCGCGTCGCGCGTGAAGGCCACGCCCGTGCCGCAGTCGTCGCCGGCGTTACCGAACACCATGGACTGCACGTTGACGGCGGTGCCCCATTCCTCGGGAATGCCGTTGAGCTTGCGATACACGTTGGCGCGCTCGTTCATCCACGAATTGAACACCGCGCCGATGGCGCCCCAGAGCTGCTCTTCGGGATTTTCGGGGAAGGTCTTGCCGGTTTCGCGCTTGATGGCGGCCTTGAATTCGGCAACGAGTTCCTTGAGATCCTCGGCGGTGAGATCGATATCCAATTCCACGCCGCGCGCGTGCTTCTTGGCCTCGAGAATCTCCTCGAAGGGATCGATGTCGGTTTTGGTTTTGGGCTTGAGATCCAGCACCACATCACCGTACATCTGCACAAAACGGCGATACGAATCGTAGGCGAAACGCTCGTTGCCCGAACGGGCGATCAGGCCCTTCACCGTGGTGTCGTTGAGGCCGAGATTGAGAATGGTGTCCATCATGCCCGGCATGGACGCGCGCGCGCCCGAACGCACGGACACGAGCAGGGGATTCTTCGGGTCGCCGAACTTCGCGCCCATTTCCTTCTCGATTTTCGCGAGCGCCTTGGCAACCTGCTCCTTGAGTTCCTTCGGGTACTGGCGTTTGTTGGCGTAGTAGTAGGTGCACACTTCGGTGGTGATGGTGAAGCCCGCGGGTACCGGCAGGCCGATGTTCACCATCTCGGCCAGGTTCGCGCCCTTGCCGCCGAGAAGGTTTTTCATATCGGCTTTGCCATCGGCTTTTTTGCCGCCGAAATAATAGACGTACCTGACTGCTTTTTCGGCGCTGCCGCCGCTCTTGGCTTTCGATTTCGCCATGAAGGTCCTCCGGATGAAAGTGAATATGTTGGTCGCTTGCCTGTTCGGACCGACCCTCCCCTGCGCCACCAGAGCGGTCGGATTTTTCCTCAACTCCAAATATAAGGAATTCCCGAATACGGAGGACAGGGGAGCGCGCGGTGTGCACCGCAGTGCACGTGAATCTTTCCGCGGTTGATCGGTGTTGTGTGAACTGGTACATCATTCATCACCAATGCGATTGGAATGCGAAGCACGGTAATCATTCTTTTTCTCGCTCTTACTTTCACGGCGCAGGCGCAGCAGGCCACAGTGTCCGCTCTCATCGCGCGCGGCGACTCGGCGCAGTACCGTATGGATCCAACGGGCGCACTGCGCCTGTACCGCGAAGCCGAAGCCCGCGCCCCCCGCAATCCGGAGGTGCTGTGGCGCATTTCCAAAGTGGTCTCCGATATTGCCGCGGCCGAAAAGGACGAGCAGCGCGCGCGCGCGCAACTCGACCGCGCATTGCGCTACGCGCGCCGCGCGGTGAGCGCCGACTCCACCAACTCCATGGCTCAGGTGTCGCTGGCCATCGCCTACGGCCAGCTCGCGGTGATCGCTCCGGCCCGGGAAAAACTCGATTTGTCCAAAAATATCCGTGCCCACGCGCTGCGCGCTCTCGAACTCGATGCCGACAACGGCATCGCCATGCTTGTGCTCGGTATCTGGAATCGCGAGGTGGCCTCGCTGAGCTGGGTACTCAAGCTCACCATGCGCGTGGTGTATGGCGAGGTGCCGGAAGCCAGTTTGCAGGAATCCCGCCGACTGCTCAGCCGTGCCGTGGGCAGCAATCCCAACGCCATCATGATGCGCCTGGAATTTGCCAAAACGTTGATCGAACTCGACGAGGAGCAGCAGGCCGTGGCGCAGTTGCGCAAGGCGCTGGAGCTGCCACGCCGCGATGCGGGCGATCCCCGCCGCATCGAGGAGGTGCGCAAGCTGCTCGCCGATCTCACATGACGCAGGCGCTGCGCGTACTCGCGCATTTCCGCATCCCGTTTTCCTTGCTGCTCGCGCCGGTGTTCGTCCTGGGCGCGGCCTTCGCTGCCGCACCCGTGAATGCCCCTCTGCTGCTTATATTTTTCGCCTTCCACATTCTGCTCTACGGCGGCACGCATGCGGTGAATTCCTGCTACGACCGCGACGAGGGGCCCGTGGGCGGCATGTACGAGCCGCTCCCCATTCCCGCATCGCTGTTGGCCGCGGGCCTTGGCGCCAAAGCGCTGGGCCTGCTTCTTGTCGCCGCGATTTCGCTACCAGTGGCCGCGATCTATATCCTCTACGCGCTGCTCTCGCTGCTGTATTCGCATCCCGCGGTGCGGCTCAAGGCGCGTCCGCATGTGGGAGCAGCGGTGGTCACGCTGGGGCAGGGAGCTCTGCCATTTCTCGCCGCCTTCATGCTGAACGGCGCTCCCATGACCATCGCCACCGTGCTGGCCGTTGCCGGCAACATGCTGTTGCTGCTCTCGCTGTATCCGCTGTCGCAGAGCTATCAGCACGAAGAGGATGCCGCGCGCGGCGATATCACACTGTCGCTGACGCTCGGCCTGCGCGGCACCTTCCGTTTCGCGCTGCTGAGCTTCCTGCCCGGCGTGCTGCTGCTTGCCGTGGCGGTGGCACTGCGCTTCGGTACGTACTGGGCGCTGCCGATGCTGCCGGCGGTGATAGTGCTCCCGCTGCTCTTGCGCTCCGGTGGACGCCGCTTCCCCTCCATGTCCTTGCGCGAGCGTTACGATTGGTTGATGCGCCTCAATCTTGCGAACGCGCTGGCCTTCGGCGCGTACGCGCTCGCGTTGTTGCTTATCGCCTGAATCCTGCTCCCGGTTCCGCTTCTCACAAGCGATGATATCGTGCAAGCACAGGGTTGCTGGCGACGATAGCGCCAATATTTCCCTGCATTCTCACCTGCGAAATAGCACGATTCGCGGCGATATTCGCGTCTAGCGTGAAAAATTTGTCGAATTGCTGCTGGAAAATGACCCGTTTGCCGTATATTTGATTCTGGCAATGTCTGCTTCCGGGTGCGGGAGTGTTTCGTGGACCGTCGCCCGGCAAGGCATGCTCCTGCCGATCCGTGTTTCGTCTCTTCACGCACCAACTTAATAAAGGAGCAGTCTATGTATGGGAAAATGAAGGAGTTCCTCGCCCAGGAGCTGCAATCGCTCAAGGACCAGAAACTCTACAAGAACGAACGAATCATCGAAAGTCAGCAGGGCGCCGAAATCCTGGTTCGCGGACAGAAAGTGCTGAACTTTTGCGCCAACAACTATCTCGGGCTTTCCTCGCATCCGGATTTGATTCAGGCCGCGCACGAGACCATCGACAGCCGCGGTTTCGGTCTTTCCTCCGTGCGTTTCATCTGCGGTACGCAGGACATTCACAAGCAACTCGAGCAGAAAGTCAGCGAATTCCTCGGTACCGAGGACACCATTCTTTTTTCCTCCTGCTTCGATGCCAACGGCGCCGTGTTCGAGCCGCTGTTCGGCGAGCAGGATGCCATCATCACCGACTCGCTCAACCACGCCTCCATCATTGACGGCATTCGCCTGAGCAAGGCCCAGCGTTGGATTTACAACCACGGGCATCTTGGCGACACCGAGACCGAGGATCCGGGTACGGGCAAAATGGCCAAGGGCCTCGAGCGCTGCCTGAAGGAAGCGCAGAATTGCCGTTTCCGCGTTATCGTTACCGACGGCGCATTTTCCATGGACGGTGAGATTGCGAAGCTCGATCTGATTTGCGATCTGGCCGAGAAATACGACGCGCTGGTGTTTCACGATGAAAGCCATTGCTCGGGCTTCCTGGGCAAGACCGGTCGCGGCACGCACGAGTATTGCGGCGTGATGGGACGCACCGACATCATCACCACCACCTTCGGCAAGGCGCTTGGCGGCGCTTCCGGCGGCTGCGTGTCGGGTCGCAAGGAAGTGATCGAATGGCTGCGCAACAAGGGCCGTCCGTATTTGTTCTCCAACACCGTGCCCCCGGGTGTGGTGGGTGCCACGTTGAAGGCGCTCGAGTTGTTGACCGCCTCCACCGAGCTGCGCGATCGTCTCGAGAACAACACGAAGAAGTTCCGCCAGGAAATGACCGCCGCCGGTTTCGATATCATTCCGGGCGACCATCCGATCGTGCCGATCATGTTCGGCAAGTACGAGAATTGCAGCGCTCTGGCGGTGGAATTCGCCGATCGTCTGCTGGCCGAAGGCATTTACGTGATCGCCTTCTCCTTCCCCGTCGTGCCCCGTGGCAAGGACCGCATCCGCGTGCAGCTCAGTGCCGCGCATACGCCCGAGCATGTGGATCGCGCCATCGCGGCCTTCACCAAGGTTGCGAAAGAACTGAACATGATCTGATCCCGACGGGGCGACGCGCAGCGAGCACGTCGCCCCGCCGCTTTCCATCACACCCACGCCATCGAGCATTATCAGGAACGCTACATGAAAGAGATCAAGAACATCCTCGTGACCGGCGCCGTCGGACAGATCGGCTCCGAACTCACGATCGCCCTGCGTCAGAAATACGGTGCCGAGCATGTGATCGCCACTGGTCGCAAAACCCCGCCCAGCAAAGAACTCGAGGAGTCGGGTCCCTTCCACTACATCGATGTCAACAGCGTCGAGAGCGTGGAGGAGATGATCACGAAATACTCCATCGACACCGTCGTACACATGGCCGCCATTCTCTCGGCCGTCGGCGAGAAGAATCCCACGCTGTGCTGGGATGTGAACATGAACGGCACGCTCAACATTCTCAACCTCGGCTTGAAGCATGACATGGCCCGCGTGATCATCCCCAGCTCCATCGCCGTGTGGGGTCCGGGCACGCCGGCAATCGCCCCGCAGGAAATCGCCCTGCACCCCACCACCATGTACGGTGTGACCAAGGTGTGCGGCGAAGTGCTGGCCGATTACTATGTGCGCAAGAAAGGCCTCGACAGCCGCGGTCTGCGCTATCCGGGCATCATCTCGTCCGAGACGCTCCCGGGCGGCGGCACCACCGATTACGCCGTGGCCATTTACTACGAAGCCGTGAAGAACAAGCATTACACCTGCTTCGTGCGCGAGGATACCCGCCTGCCGATGATGTACATGCCCGACTGCATCAAGGCCACCATGGATCTGATGGAAGCGCCGTTCGAGAAGCTCACGCGCTACAACGATTACAACGTCGGTTCGATGAGCTTCACTGTGAAGGATCTCGCCGACTCGATCAAGAAAGTCATTCCCGACTTCACCATCGATTACGCGCCGGATTTCCGTCAGGACATCGCCGACTCGTGGCCCGATGCGGTGGACGACAGCGCCGCCCGCGCCGACTGGGGCTGGAATCCCTCCTACGACCTCGACAGCATGACACGCGACATGCTCGAGAAGCTGAGCGCCCGCCACGCGAAAGGCCTGCTCTGATTCTTTCTCGCTGTTTTGAAACGCAACGGAGCGGGTGTCATGCCCGCTCCGTTGTGTTTGTAGCCCTGTGTTCCGCCGTGTGGCCGCGCGGTGCTCAATCGAATTGTTTCTCGATATGTTCCAGCGCTTCCTTGCCCGCGGGCGGCAGCGTATCCTCGCCCAGGTAATGCAGCACGATGGCCAAGGCGATGATGACGATGGAAATGGCCACGGCGACTTTCAGCAATTTCTTGATAATGGTGACCACGAGCGCGACGACGAGCGCCACGGCGACCGTGGCCAGCAGGGGATTTTCGAGTAGCGCGGTAATGATCTGCATGCGTTCCGGGGATGGTGATGAATGTGCTCACGCAATGTAGCCAATCCCGCGAATATTCGCGCGGGGTCTCGCCGGGTTGGGATTTCTCTCGCCGACGGTTGTATTTTCCCGTATGGACACACCCTTCGATGATATCAACATTCCTTTCCGCATCGCCAATCTCTATCAGGGATTGGGGGAAATCGAGGGCCGTCTGCGCGCGCACGAGGGAGTGCTGCTGCTCGAATATCGCATGAAGGACGCGGTGCTGGGTGTGTTGCGCAGCCGCGTGAAAGAATTGCGCATACCCTTCGACGATATCGAGGACATCGAATTTCACAACGGCTGGTTTCGCAAGCGCATCACCGTGCGCGCGCGCGGATTGCGCAGCTTTGCCGACATTCCCGGTGCCGAAGGTGGCACGCTGCTGCTCGTCGTGGCGCGGCGCGACGCCCAACGCGCCCTCGCCGGCATCGCCCGCGTCCGCCTGCTGCAGTCCGAGCAGCGGCTGCGCGCACTCGATAATTGGTCGCCTGATTAGCTTCCCTGCGTTTTCTCGTTTCTCTCATTCCATGCATGTCGACAGCGTACATGCCGGGGGGGAGCAGATCGTGGTAAAGAGTGAAGAGTAAAGAGTAAAGCGGGGGCGCGGGTCTTGCCTGCTTGCATGCATCTCGGTCCGGGTGGATGCTTTTGCCATGGTCGAGATTGGAGTGAAGAGAAAAGAGTAAAGAGTAAAGCGGGGGCGCTGACCGTGCACATCGACAGGAATCGATATCCGCAATTCCGGACTCTTCACTCTTTACCCGGTACTCGCTGAATGGCCCGGTCCATCGCATTCCTCGTAATCGTGAATAGTGAAGAGCAACGCATGGATTCCGGATCGAGATCCGGGCCAACCCACAACGACACCGTCCCCGCCTAAACACTCCTTCGCGCCTTCGCGTCTTCGCGTGAGGAATTCCTTCGCATCTTCGCGGCTTCGCGTGAGGAATTCCCTTGTCGTGAGGAATTCCCTGGCAAGCATCTTGCCCGCATGCAACCCACGCATGTATCTTGTCTGGCTATGCTGTACGAATTACACGGGAACATTCATGCTTGATATCACCGCCATTCTCATAGGCGAGTTCGGCCTGCAACCCTGGCAGGTGCAGAACACCCTCGCGCTGCACGCCGAGGGAGCCACCGTGCCCTTCATCGCGCGCTATCGCAAGGAACGCACCGGCGAACTCAACGAAATTCAGCTCCGCGACCTCTTCGAGCGCCACGGCTATCTCACCGAACTCGAGGAACGCAAAACCGCCATTCTGCAATCCATCGAAGAACAGGGCAAGCTCACCGACGAACTGCGCATGCGCATCGAAGGCTGCATGCAGAAAACGGAGCTGGAGGACCTGTACCTTCCCTACAAGCCCCGCAAACGCACCCGCGCCACCATCGCGCGCGAGAAAGGCCTCGAACCCCTGGCCGACGCCATCGCCGCCTGGAACACTCCCGACACGCGCGACGCTGATCTCGACGAGGCGGCCCGCGCCTTCATCAACGAGGAACTCGGCGTGGCCACGGTGGAGGAGGCACTGGCCGGCGCGGCGGACATCCTGGCCGAGCGGCTGTCGGAGCAGGCCGAACTGCGCGCCTGGGTGCGTAAGCACTTCGTGGAAAAGGGGCTGTTCCGCTCGCGCGTCAAACCCGAGTTTCCCGAAGGCAGCACCAAGTACGAAATGTACCGCGATTACACGGCCAACGTGCGCGACATCGCGCCGCACAACATGCTGGCCATGCGCCGCGGCGAAGCCGAGGGCGTGTTGAGCTTTGACCTGCAATTCGAAGAACACACCGTACTCGAGCATCTGGAGCACGAAACCCTGTACAGCGGCGCGGCCCGTGTGCGCGAGTTCTGGAGGCCCATGTGCAAGGATGCCTTCGAACGTCTGATGAAAAACACGCTCATCGGCGAGGTGCGCTATGAGAAAAAAAACGAAGCCGATCTCGCCTCCATCCGTACCTTCGGCGAAAACCTGCGCGAGCTGCTGCTGGCCTCGCCCGCCGGCATGAAACCCACGCTCGGCGTGGATCCGGGTTTCCGTACGGGCTGCAAAGTCGTGGCCATTGACGCTACCGGCAAATTTCTCGAATACCGCACACTGTATCCGCACACCGGGGATGGCGGTCGCGTCGAAGCGGCGCGCCTGCTGCGCGAAATGATCGAACGCCACGGCATCGAACTCGTCGCCATCGGCAACGGTACCGCCGGACGCGAAACGGAAGTCTTTGTCGCCGAAGCGCTCTCCGGCGCGCAACGTACACCCGCCAAGGTCATGGTCAATGAAAGCGGCGCCTCGATTTACTCCGCCAGCGATGTGGCCATCGAGGAATTTCCCGACATGGATCTCACCGTGCGCGGCGCCATTTCCATCGGCCGCCGCTTGCAGGATCCGCTCGCCGAGTTGGTGAAACTCGATCCGAAATCCATCGGCGTTGGGCAGTACCAGCACGATGTGGATCAACGCATGCTGAAGAAAAAACTGGACGAAACCGTGGAGAGCTGCGTCAACTACGTGGGCGTGGACCTCAACCTCGCCTCCAAGGAATTGCTCGGCTATGTGTCCGGACTCACACCGTCGCTTGCGAAAAACATCGTGCAGTATCGTAACGAGAACGGCGCCTTCCGCAGTCGCAAGGAGCTGCTCAAGGTGCCGCGCTTCGGACCCAAGGCCTTCGAACAATGCGCCGGCTTCCTGCGCATTCGCGAAGGAGAAAATCCCCTCGACAACACCGGCGTGCATCCCGAACGCTACGGCGTGGTCGAAGCCATCGCACGCGACCTGCAACTTTCCCCCGAGCGCATCGCCGATATCGCCGCGCGCGTGAAGGATATCGACATCAAGCGCTACGTCACCGACGAGGTGGGCGAACCGACGCTGCGCGACATCCTGCGCGAACTCGAGAAGCCCGGCCGCGATCCCCGCGCCAGTTTCAGCTATGCCACTTTCAAGGAAGGCATCAACGAACTCTCCGATCTGGCTCCCGGCATGGAACTGGAAGGAGTGGTCACGAATGTGGCGAACTTCGGCGCCTTCGTCGACATCGGCGTGCATCAGGACGGTCTCGTCCACATTTCACAACTCGCCGACCGCTTCGTGGACGATCCGCGCAAAGTGGTGAAAGTGGGGCAAATCGTGAAGGTGCGCGTGGTGGAGGTGAATGTGCAACTCAAGCGCATCGCCCTGTCGATGAAAAAGGATGGCTCGGCTCCGCGCCCGAAGACGAAAAAGGAGGAGCCCGCCTGGACACTCGACGATCTCAAGTCGAAATTCTCCCGCTCCTGACGCGGGGCGAGCCGCTTTGGCTCACATGCCTTGGGCGTGGGTCCAAGGCGAAATGGAAACAATGAAACAGCGTTGCCGCGTGACGCAGCGCCATGCGGAAAAAAAAAGCGCGGGCCCGGGCCCGCGCTTTCCATACTCACACACATGAATTCGCCATTGCAGCACCCAAATCACAAGCGGAACCCCCGTAAGTCATAAAAAATGACTCGATTTGAAGCATGACGAAGTCGGGAATATCGGCGTGGATACTCGCTTCTTGTCCCGGAGTTGGGCTTGGCTATTCACTGAATATCACGCCCTGAGCGGAAGGCGGAGCGGGCGGCGGGGATTTGGCTATTCAGTGAATATGCCAGCCGATGCCGCTGGCGAGGGCCGAGGTCCCGGGCTTGGCTATTCAGTGAACAACCCATGCCCTGAGCGGAAGGCGGAGCGGGCGGCGGGGGTTTGGCTATTCAGTGAATATGCCAGCCGATGCCGCTGGCGAGGGCCGAGGTCCCGGGCTTGGCTATTCAGTGAATATGTCTGGCCGGACCTGCTCTCGCCATTGCGACACCCGAGACACGGGAAGGAAACACAATTTCCTCCCCGCTGCGGAAGGCTCATTGAATCGCGAAACGAGACAACACCCTCCCGTCTCATTGCGTCTCTGCTTCTCTGCGACGTTGCGTTCC
>Ga0208041_1000437_pt1 | contig 41888 bp, 32 predicted proteins | sample AD_SCU002_MetaG_FD_184453 | JGI IMG/M metagenome (GOLD analysis project Ga0208041, IMG submission 184453) | Active sludge microbial communities of municipal wastewater-treating anaerobic digesters from China - AD_SCU002_MetaG (SPAdes) (version 2) | ecosystem: Engineered > Bioreactor > Anaerobic...
GGTAACGGGTTATGTAGGTTCACCGACCGGCCTGCCGCATTGTGACGAAGTGGGGCACCTTTTTAAAAAGGTCGTCCACGAGGATGGCAGGGTGACGCAACATTGTGTCAGGACGGTGCATGCAGAGCAGAACGCCATTTGTCAGGCCGCCAAACTTGGAATCCCGCTGGAAGGTTCGACCCTGTACTGCCGAATGACGCCCTGCCGCACCTGTGCCATGCTGATCATCAACTGCGGTATCGTCAGGGTGGTCTGTGAAAGGAAATACCATGCCGGTGGTGAATCAGAGGCGATTTTCAGAGAAGCTGGGGTGCAACTGGATTATGTTGTGGATGAAATCCTGCAATACGATAAGCAATAACAATTGCATTGCTGCCCGCATTTCCACTTACCTCCTTTATCTGTATTATTCCTTGAAGATGAAAGCCTGAGATTCTTCTCCTTCTTTAACATATGCCCTGAACATGGAGCGGGTGTTGAAGGGCATGGCAATATTACCGTATTTATCCACCGCGATGAGGCCGCCGTTAACCTCTTGTTTACCAAGCAAATCATCAATAACATAATGGGCCGCGCGCTCCAGGGTCCACTTCCGGTGCTCCATCCTCACAGCCACTTCATGCGCTGCAGCATAACGGATAAAATACTCCCCATGCCCGGTGCAACTGACGGCGCAGCTTGCATTATCCGCCCAGGTGCCGGCACCAATCACCGGAGAATCTCCGATGCGGCCCCATTTCTTCATCATCATACCTCCTGTTGATGTTCCTGCTGCCAGGTTCCCATGTTTATCCAAGGCAACAGCCCCCACAGTTCCATGCTTGCCTTCTCCTTCAGAGGCTTTCTCCCGCTGCCTGAGATAGGAATCCCAGCTATCCTGTGTAAAGAAATAAGTCGTATCCACGATCTCCAGTCCCAGCTCCATGGCAAAAACATCAGCACCTGCTCCGCTCAGCATCACATGTGGTGAAGATTCCATGACCATGCGCGCAGCCGAAATGGGGTTTTTGATCCTTCTGACGCCTGCTACAGCGCCGGCTTTATGATCTTTCCCCTCCATAATAGATGCATCAAGTTCATTGGTGCCCTGGGCCGTGAATACAGCTCCCTTTCCGGCATTGAACGAAGGATGGTCTTCCAGTATCCGGATGGCAACCTCAACAGCATCCAGTGCTGACCCGCTGTCCCTGAGAACGGCTTCTCCCGCCGCCAGGGCCGACTTCATGGCCTCCTGATACAAACGGGCACCTTCCTCGCCCATCTTTTCAGGATCAGCATAACCAGCGCCACCATGAACCACCAGAACATAATTATGTTCCACATCCTCAGGATTATGGCGTTTGTAATAGCAGGCGTTCAACAACAATACGGGCAGAAGCAACAAGACCCAGCGTATCTTAAAGAAGCGTATAATCCGATTACTATTCATGTTTATTGGCGATTAGTGAAAAAAGATCTTTGATGTCCAGTATCCCAAACATCTGTATGGAAGTAAGCAGGATCATTATGATAATGACCCACTTAACAAATACCACACCCCTGCTGACAGCCAGGCGTGAGGCGACCAGGGCGCCAACCACATTGCCGATACCAAGCACAAAGCCATAGAGGTAGTCGACCTGCCCGTAATAAATAAAGACAAAGAGCGTGAAAGGTGCCGATATTAATACAATCAACACCTTAATGGCATTGGCCTTGACGAGGTCATATCCGGCTCCCAGCACGATGGCTGCCAGCAGAAAATAGCCTACGCCAATATGAATAAAGCCGGTATAAATGCCGATAAAGAAGAATATGATGACCTGCCAGACGCTTACCGGCTTTTCCATCAGATCTTTGCGACCGATTAGCCAGCGCTGGGGTTTTTGCAGAATAAAATACAGCATCAGGATCATGATGACCCCTATCGCACGTTCAAAAACGTCTTCATTGATTTCGACCGCGATCTTGGCCCCAATGAGGCTGCCAACGACAGCCGGAATACTCAGCGCCAGGCCCTTACGCCAGTCCAGCACCCGCTGATACCTGAAGCTTCCGGTAGCTACAAGGGTTTGCATGGCCACTGCAATGCGGTTGGTCCCATTCGCCAGTGTCGCCGGCATCCCCAAAATGAGCAGTAGCGACAAAGAGATGATCGAACCCCCTCCGGCAAGGGTATTGATAAACCCACATAACAATCCCGCAGTTATCAATGCTACAATCTCAGGCGTGCTCATGGTAATTTATTTCAGCAAAAATACGCTTCATTGCTTAATTACAGCGATCAAAGAACCCGCCTGCTATTCCACTCTTTTTCCAATCCAACGAAGGATCAGCCACAACAGCAGGATACTTAGCGGATACAATAATGCGGAAGAGATGCCATAGGCTGCCGGAATGATTCCGGCGAGTACAGCCACGCTTCCGACCGTCAGCGCATAGGGTAACTGGGTCCGGACATGTGCGACATGCGGGCATGAGCTGGCCAGTGAGCTAAGGATAGTTGTATCTGAAATGGGAGAGCAATGGTCACCCAGGACAGCTCCGGCTAAGACCGATGCCACGACGTTATGAAAGACTGACAGGTTATCGGCATACGCCAGACCTGATTCCTGGCCGATGAGCCATGAGGCGGGCAGAATGAGCGGGTATAGGATGGCCATGGTCCCCCACGAAGATCCGGTTGAAAAAGCGATCAGCCCAGCCAGAATGAAAGTGATGGCGGGTACCAGCATTGGGCTGAGCTGCACATCGATGACCACCCTGCTCAAAAAATCAGCAGTATGCATATGCTGTGTGATCAAAGCCATGGCCCAGGCCAGAATCAGGATTACGATGGCGGTCAGCATGGTCCTGAAACCATGAATCAGGCTTTCCATACAGGTCCTGAGGCTGAAGATACGCTGTGCCAGGGTGAGCAACACCGCTGTTATAACACCTGCCAGGGAAGCCCATAACAAGGCTCTGTAAGAATCCGCCTGCCCGATCACCTGACTCAGGTTATGCCAGAATCCCTGCCCGGATTGCCAGGTCACCTTTTCCAAGCCTGTGACGATCAGTCCCATAACAGCACCAAGAACGATGACCAGCACTGGAATGACCGCATTGAACCAGGCGGGTTTGATATGGTCAGGGACGACCAGCTCTTCCATGGCATGCTGCATACCCTGACTACCACTGTCCAGGGGCTCACCGGAGTTACGCGCCCGCCTTTCGGCAGTAAGCATCGGGCCATAGTCCACCCGCCTGTGAATCAACATCGCCATAAAAACAAGCGTCAGCAATGGATAAAAGGCGTATTGCAGGGAGTGAAGGAATACAATATAGGGGCTTTCATCCAGGGAGAGGGTCCGGATGCCATCCTGAATATAACTCAGCTCAGCTCCGATCCACGTAGTGATAAAAGCCACGGAGGCCACAGGAGCAGCGGTTGAATCCACGATATACGCCAACTTTTCACGCGAAATCCGCATCTTATCAGTAACCGGACGCATTGTATTGCCCACCACCAGGGTGTTGGCGTAATCATCAAAAAAGATGGCTATGCCCAGCAACCAGGTGATAAATTGTGTGGACCTGGGTGTTGTAGCATAGCGTGTCAGGAGATTAACCACCCCTTTCATGCCGCCATTGCGGGTTACCAGGGTGACAACACCACCTATCAGCATTGAAAACAGGATGATCGAAATATGGCCTCTGTCCAGCAATGCCTCAGGAAGGTAGGTATCTGCAATCATCAGAATACCTTTCCAGATGCTGCTCAGACTGTTGTTACCCATCGACCAGGCCAGCGTTGATGTGCCAAGTAAAAGACCGATGAACAAGGCACTGAATACCTCCTTAAATATCAATGCGATACATATGGCTAATAAGGGAGGCAGTATCGACACCCAGGGTGCAATGGGCCTGATATCCTTTGATTTGGTCAATCCCGGTAAAGCCACTTCCACAGTGCCACGGGATTCGGGGATGAACTGTATCTCTGCCTGGCCACCAATGACCATATGCGTCTGATAATTCGAATTATAGGAGATAGAAACCTGAACAGTATCAGGAGGTGGTATACTGTCCTGCCACCCAATTTTAATGCGAGCCTCTGTCGAACGGATGGTGTAGGGAGGCATGATTACTTCCCAACCGGATTGATCGGACGCATGAACAGGCAACGCATATAAATACAATATAACTGTGGTTAAGAACACAGTTAAAAACCGAAGTGGTTTGGTGTACAAGAATGGCATGGACATTATGTGATCTCATGCCGAAGGTAGGACAACTCAGGCAAATGGCAAAATGTCAGGCTTGCAGGCAAGCCAATGAAGCAGCGACGATGCCCTGTGCATCAAATCCACAGATCCGATACAAATCGCTAAGACTGCCTTGTTCCATAAAGCGATCCGGAACACCCAGGATTTTTACATCGGTTTTATATCCGTAGGCGGCCCTGGTTTCCAGGACAGCACTCCCAAAACCACCTTTCACGCTGCCATCCTCGATGGTGATGACGTATTTATGCTGCCTGAAAGCATCGCGAAGCAGATCTTCATCCAAGGGTTTCAGAAACCGCATATCATAATGTGACACACGGTATCCTTGTTCTGCCAGCATTTCGGCCGCCTCTGCAGCAAAATTACCAGCATGGCCAATACTGACCAGGGCCAACTCATCTCCCTGGCGCAAGCAACGGCCTTTTCCGATGGGTAGACGCTCCATTGTATTCTTCCATTCTGCGTGCACACCACGTCCCCGGGGATAACGTATCACAACCGGCCCCATGCCTGGTTCCTGGGCAGTAAACATCATATGACGAAGCTCATGCTCATCCATGGGCGCACAGATAGTGAGTCCCGGCACGGTACGCAGGAAGGCGAGGTCAAAGACACCATGGTGGGTTGGACCGTCTTCCCCTACCAGGCCTCCTCTGTCCAGACAAAGAACCACCGGCAATTTCTGCAGGGCAACATCATGTATCACCTGATCATAGGCCCTTTGTAAGAAGGAAGAGTATATATTGCAATATGGTACCATGCCCTGGGCTGCCAGGCCGGCCGCAAACGTTACCGCATGCTGTTCGGCGATACCTACATCAAAAACCCTTTCAGGCATGACAGCCATCATAATATTCATGGAGCACCCGGATGGCATGGCAGGTGTGATGCCCACGATGGCGGGATTTTGCTGCGCCAGCTCCAGCAAAGTTCTTCCGAAGACGTGCTGGTACTTGGGCGCTTCCCCGCAAGGCTCATTGACCATCTCTCCTGTGTTCCTGTCGAAAGTGCCAGGTGCATGAAATGTTATCTGGTCCCGCTCAGCAAATTCAAAGCCTTTCCCTTTCACCGTCCGGCAATGCAGTAATTTTGGACCAGGTATCTGCTTCAGATCACGGAAGAGTTGCACCAGCCGGATCACATCATGCCCGTCGACCGGCCCAAAATACCGCAGGTTGAAAGCCTCAAACATATTGCTCTTACCCAGCAGCGTTGATTTGACAGCCCCGCCAAGCTGCCGCACCACCGCACGCGTATTCGCACCATAACGCGTCCCACCACCCAGCAGGTACCAAATTCTGTCTTTCAGTCTGTTATATGCCCTGGATGTCGTGATATCCGTGAAATACTTGGCGATGGCACCCACATTACGGTCGATGGCTATCCCGTTATCATTCAGGATTACCAGGAGGTTGGCCTGGGCAACACCGGCATTGTTGAGGGCTTCCATGGCCTGCCCGGCCGTCATGGATCCATCTCCGATGACCGCAATATGCATCCTGCCCGTCTCTCCCTTTAACCTGGATGCAATGGCCATCCCCAGAGCTGCTGAAATGGAGGTGGAAGAATGACCTGTGCCAAAAGCATCGTACACGCTTTCCTCCATCTTGGGAAAACCGCTGATGCCTTTGTGTTTCCTGATCTCCCTGAAAGCTTCCCTTCGCTCACACAATATCTTATGCGCATAAGCCTGATGACCTACATCCCAGATCAGCTTATCATCGGGTGTATTGAAAACATAGTGCAGGGCTACGGTTAATTCCACTACACCGAGACTTGCCCCCAGATGTCCCCCACTGCCGGAGACAACATCAATGATGTATTCCCTGATTTCGTCACACAGACGCGGCAAATCCCGAACGCTGAGTTTTCTCAGGTCTTCCGGCGAGTCTATACCCGTCAAAATAAGATCCTTTGAAGGCTTCATACAAAATTGACTTTGCCTTTAACTGCAAAGGTAGCATCCATTCAGATAAGGCAGTCCTAAAACAGGCTTACTAAAGCGAAAGGTTTACAGAAATCCAAGCTCCAGCTTGGCCTCTTCACTCATAAGGTCCATGGACCAGGGGGGATCAAAGACAATCTCAACTTCCGCAGCATCGACGCCATCGATGGCCCTGACGGCCATCTCCACATCCACAGGCAGGCTCTCGGCAACCGGACAATTGGGAGCGGTGAGCGTCATGGTGATCTTCACACGAAATTGATCATCGATCTGAATCCCATAGATCAACCCAAGATCGTAAATATTGACCGGGACTTCCGGATCGAAAATGGAACGTAAAGCACGGATTACCTCAGATTCCAGCAGGATCTTCTTTTCAGTTATATTCATCTCTCCGTGTTTAGTTCTGGCCTTTACTACTTTCCCTGGCCTGAAACGCCAAGGCAAACAGTTTCATTTGCTTGAGCATACTCAGCAATCCGTTGGAGCGGGTCGGAGACAAATGCTCCTGTAATCCGATACGGTCGATAAAGCTCGTATCAGCAGAGATAATGTCCTGGGTTGTCTGCCCGGAAAACACCCTGATCAACATGGCGGCAATACCCCTGGTTATTACGGCATCACTATCCGCTCGAAAAACCACCCGGCCACCTTCCAGCTCAGCCTGCAACCATACCCTTGACTGACAACCTTTGATCAGGTAAGCATCCGTTCTATACTGCGAATCTATCATGGGTACAGACTTCCCCATCTCAATGAGATAGTTGTACTTGTCCATCCAGTCCTCAAAAGCACCGAACTCCCGCTCCATTTCTGCCGCAATTTCCTGTATCGTCTTCATATCTCACAAAAATAAGGCCCGTGCTCTTCTCAATGCGTCCAACAGGCTGTCTATCTCTTCCTTCTGGTTGTACAAGCCAAATGAAACCCGCATGGTTCCGTTTATTCCCAGGGCATCCATGAGTGGCTGGGCACAGTGGTTGCCGGTTCTGACGGCAATGCCGTATTTATCCAGGATGGTACCCATATCGTAGAAATGTATGCCTTCGGTGAGGAAGGACAATACAGCACTGTTTCCGGGATGATGGCCAATGAAATGGAATCCTCCGATTACCTCCATCTCCTGCTTCAGGTAAGCCAAAAGGGATTGTTCATGGGCGTGAATACGTTGTAATCCAATACTTTTCACATAATTCAATGCTGCGTCCAGCCCGATGGCTTCAGCAACATTTGGTGTTCCTGCCTCAAATTTGTAAGGCAGTTCGTTATAGGTTGTCCGTGAGAAGGTTACCTGGTCAATCATCTCCCCTCCGCCCTGCCAGGGTGGAAGAATGTTTAATAGATCATATTTCCCGTAGAGCACACCTATGCCCATGGGACCATACATCTTATGACCCGAGAAGCAATAGAAATCACAATCCAGATCACGAACATCCACCTGCATATGAGCTACCGCCTGCGCTCCGTCGATGAGAACCGGAATGTCATGCGCATGTGCCGCGCTAATCATGTCAAAGATGGGGTTGACAATCCCTGTCACATTACTGACATGGGTCACTGCCAACAGCCTAACCCGGGGGCTCAGCAAAGACTCGAAGGAGGCCATGTCAAGACTGGCATCCGGTAGTAAAGGAACCACCTTCAGACTGGCACCTGTGCGCTCACACGCCAGTTGCCATGGTACAATGTTTGAATGATGCTCCATGCCGGTGATCAGCACTTCGTCGCCCGGACCCAGGAATTTCTGCCCGTAGGAATAGGCTACCAGGTTGATGGATTCCGTCGTTCCACGCGTGAATATAATCTCCTCAACCCGGGATGCATTGATAAATGACCTGACGTGCTCCCTGGCAGCTTCGTATTGCCGGGTTGCCTCCACGCTCATGGCATAGACACCCCTGTGTATATTGCTGTTGATAGTCTGGTAGTACCCATTCATAGCCTCCAGAACCTGAACAGGTTTCTGAGTGGTCGCAGCATTGTCCAGGTAAACAAGGGGTTTGTTATGGAAGGATTGCCCCAGAATAGGGAAATCCTGTCGGATACGATCGGATAACAGGGAATGATGGGTCATATTCCTGTCAATCAAAGGGTGCTTAAATCGATATCAAAAATAACCGGACGGCGCTGACTGCAATCCAGTATGCACTGGTCGCAGATCGACAACTCGCCGCGTAAACGTTTGGAAACCATTTCATCAATGCGTTCCCGCAATGCAGGTACTTTGATCTTATTGATCACTTCTGCTGCAAAAGCATACATAAGGAGCATCCTGGCATTGTGTGGATCAATTCCCCTGGACTGCAGGTAGAACATCGCCATCGGATCCAGCTGACCGACCGTGGCGCCATGGCTGCATTTCACATCATCGGCATAGATCTCCAGATGAGGCTTGGTATGTATCCGGGCCTTATCGGTGAGTAATAAATTCCGGTTATTCTGGTATGCCAATGTCTGTTGTGCATCCTTGCGAACCAGGATATGGCCATAGAAAGCTCCACTGGCCTGATCATCCAGGATACCCTTGAACAGTTCATTGGAGGTACAATGCGGTACGGCATGATCTACATACACATGCGTGTCCACATGCTGCTCCTTGTCCATCAGGTAGATACCAGACAAATCTGCATCCGCGTAAGGTCCCGCAAGTCTGACGCTGGCATTGTTCCGGATCACGCCCCCGTTCAGGACCAGGATATTCGAAGAAAGCTTGCTCTCCTTTTCCTGATGAAAATGGGTGGTGGTAATCAGGGTGGAACTGCTGTCCTTGTTTTGGATCTTATAATGATCCAGTGAAGCACCATCGCCTATATAGAACTCTGATACAGAATTTATTAGACTATCCTTATGCTTTAGAGAATGGTCGCAATGTATCAGGGTCAGCTCAGCACCCGGCTCCAGAATGATGAGGTTACGGGGCTGCACAAAGATGTTTTCTTTGATGTTGATAATGTTGACGATCTGGACCGGCTTCTCAACCCTGACACCTTTGGGTACATAAATGAACAACCCATCCAGGGCAAACGCCGTGTTCAGTGCCTTTAGTCCATCCTGCTGGTAATCAAGATATTTTCCAAAATGCCTGTCTACCAGATCCGGATAGGCCTGCATGGCAGCCCGCAGGCTCCCGATGATCATCCCGTTTTCAAGGGTACTGATGGCGGCATTGCGCGAATGGTACCAACCATTATACTGAGTCACTACGTAGCTGTCGAGGTCAGGCACCTCGCAGCGGAATATCTTCTCCAGGTCAACTGCTTCCTCAAAGGGCTCAAGGAAATGCATATATTCCAGCATCAGTGGCTTGGCCAGGGAGGTTGACTTCCACTTCTCATTGGCCTGATCAGGGAATCCCAATGCCTCAAAGCGCTGGATGGCGTCCTCTCTCAGGCTGTGGATCCTCGGAGAATCCAGCATGCCTATCTGCTGCCGGTGCTCTGCAAATAACTGCAGCATCTTCTGACCCAGGCCTCCGTTTAAAACCATTTTATCCATAATAAATTCCCTTCGTTTGCCGGTCAGGTGGTCTCAGCTTTCAGCCATTCATACCCTTTCTCCTCCAGCTCCAGCGCCAGTTCCTTGGTACCTGTCCTCACAATGCGCCCGTTGAAAAGCACATGGACGAAGTCAGGAACAATGAAATCCAGCAGCCGCTGGTAGTGGGTGATAACGATAAAGGACTTATCGGCCCCCCGTAGTTTATTCACACCGTTGGCGACGACCTTAAGGGCATCAATGTCCAGCCCTGAATCTGTCTCGTCGAGGATAGCAAGCCTGGGCTCGAGCATGGCCATCTGGAAGATTTCGTTCCGCTTCTTCTCACCCCCGGAAAAGCCTTCATTGACAGAGCGGTTGGCCAGCTCGGAATGGATCTCGACCAGGGCCTTTTTCTCTTCCATCACCCGGAGGAATTCACCGCCCGGCATGGGATCCAGTCCACGATACCTGCGCTGCTCGTTGATGGCAGTCCGCAGGAAATTTGTCATGCTCACGCCCGGAATCTCAACAGGATACTGAAACCCAAGGAAAATACCCTCATTGGCACGCTCATCCACGGAAAGATCCATGAGGTTCTTCCCCTGGTAAAGGATCTCCCCTTCAACATTCTCGTAGATGTCACGCCCCGCGATCACATTGGCCAGGGTGCTTTTTCCAGTACCGTTCGGACCCATGATGGCATGAACTTCACCGGGACCCACTTCGAGGTCTAAACCTTTCAGGATCTCCCTTCCCTCAATGGAAACATGTAAATTCTTGATTCTTAACATCGATATTAAATATTTGCAAATACAAATGATGGTTTAACCAACGCTGCCTTCCAGACTGATCGCAAGCAATTTCTGGGCTTCTACAGCAAACTCCATGGGTAACTTACGCAATACTTCCTTGGCATAGCCATTGACAATCAATCCAATGGCTTTCTCGGTATCTATACCACGTTGATTGCAATAAAACAGCTGATCGTCAGAAATCTTCGAGGTTGTTGCTTCATGCTCAACCACCGAAGACATATTTTCAGTCTGTATGTATGGGAAAGTATGTGCCCCGCATTGATCTCCGAGCAGAAGGCTGTCGCACTGCGAGAAATTCCGTGCATTCTCAGCCTTGCGGTGAATTTTTACCAACCCTCGATAGGAATTATGGCTGCGGCCTGCAGAAATACCCTTCGAAATGATCGTACTGCGGGTATTCCGGCCCAGGTGAATCATCTTGGTCCCCGTATCAGCCTGCTGAAGGTTGTTAGTCACCGCAACAGAATAGAACTCTCCAATGGAATGATCTCCCAGCAGGATCACGCTGGGGTATTTCCAGGTGATGGCCGAACCCGTCTCCACCTGAGTCCAGGAAATCTTGGCATTCGAGCCCTTACAAATGCCGCGCTTGGTGACAAAATTATAGATACCCCCCTCTCCATCTTTATTACCGGGATACCAGTTCTGCACGGTACTGTACTTAACCTCGGCATCCTTCAGGGCCACGATCTCCACAACTGCGGCATGCAACTGGTTTTCATCCCGCATGGGTGCTGTGCAGCCTTCCATATAACTCACATAACTACCTTCATCGGCAACGATGAGCGTACGTTCAAACTGACCGGTACCTGCCGAATTAATCCGGAAATAGGTCGATAATTCCACCGGGCACCTTACGCCTTTCGGAATGTAACAGAAAGACCCATCAGAGAATACCGCTGAGTTCAGAGCAGCATAATAGTTATCGTGACTGGGCACAACACTGCCCATGTATTGTCTGACCAGCTCGGGATGATGCCGCACTGCTTCGCTGAAGGAGCAAAAGATGATACCATGCTTCGACAGAGTGTCCTGGAAGGTCGTTTTCACGGATACGCTGTCGAATACGGCATCCACAGCCACGCCTGTCAGGCGTTTCTGCTCATCCAATGAAATACCCAACTTATTGAAGGTCTCGAGCAACTCAGGATCGACCTCATCCAGGCTGTTCAGTGTAGGCTTGGTCTTTGGTGCAGCGTAATATATAATGTCTTGAAAATCAATAGGAGGGTAACATATGTGTGCCCACTGGGGCTCTTTCATTGTCTGCCATTTGCGAAATGCATCCAACCTGAATTCCAGCATAAATTCCGGCTCTTCCTTCTTGGCACTGATGTAACGGATGATGTCCTCATTCAATCCCTTTGGAGCCATCTCCATCGGTATGTCCGTCACGAAGCCGTATTTGTATTCCCCTTGCGTAACCTCCTGCAATATGTCGTTCTGATCTTGCTCAGGCATGTTATTTGGATTTATTCTAAATTAAAATAGATATGCCTACAAATGTAAAAAACATTTAAGAACCATGCATTGTTTCGTTCCGGTACCTGAAGGATAATTCCCGGCATGATAAAGCAAAACATCCTTAAACCAGTGCTTTGAGGTCATATGGCGGGATTGCTTACTTTTGACGATCAATATGAATTTTTAGGAAGAAAAACATGACTGATATCGGAAGCCTGGGAGAGTTTGGGTTGATAGACCGTCTGACAGCAGGACTACAACCGCTGCATCCTGAAACGCATAAAAGCATCGGTGACGATGCCGCTGTGATTCGTCAGGGAGATGAGTTCTTATTGATCAGCAAGGACTTATTGGTCGAAGGAGTTCATTTTGATCTGTCCTACTATCCCCTTCAGCACCTGGGATACAAAGCAGCGGTGGTGAACATCTCCGATATTGCCGCCATGGGAGGAACGCCCTTGCAGCTACTGGTAGGGATCGCCATTTCAAGCCGGTTCAGTCTTGAAGCCATTGAGGAGATCTATGCAGGTATCCGCAAAGCCTGCCAGGTTTACGGGCTTGATCTGATCGGAGGCGACACGACGGCCAGTAAAAGTGGTTTGCTTCTATCGGTCACCGTAACCGGAAAAGCCAAAGAAAATGAAATACGGTATCGCAGTGGTGCGCAGAAAGGTGATCTGTTGTGTGTCAGTGGAGACCTGGGTGCTGCCTATGCCGGACTGCTCATACTGGAGCGCGAAAAGTCCGTATTCAAATCAGACCCGCAGATGCAGCCTGCCCTGGATGGTTATGAGTACATTCTCGAACGCCAGCTCAAGCCAGAAGCCCGTACACAACTGCCCCAATTGCTGAACGAAGCAGGGATTACACCTACTGCTATGATTGATATCTCGGACGGACTCGCATCTGAAGCCATTCATATTTGCCGGGCATCCGGCCTGGGCTGTAGTATTTACGCAGCCAGGATCCCTATCGATCCAGCCACGATGCTGGCAGCCGCCGAATTTAATATTGAGCCCCTCACAGCCGCCCTGCATGGAGGGGAAGACTATGAGCTCCTCTTCACAATACCGCTTCAGGACTTTGACAAGATCAGCAAGTTCGAAGGCATTCACATCATCGGGCATATGACAGATGCCGATGAGGGGATGTTCCTGATCGGATCGGAAGGTGAAACAGCGCCCCTTATGGCACAGGGTTGGGATGCCCTGCTACGCCGGGATCCTGAAACCAGGCCTTCATCCTGAACACACTATCGCCATGCCACGCTCAGCCTATCAGGATAAGATCCAGCCCATCCTGCGGAGCCTGCCCGACAAGCCGGGTGTGTATCAGTATTTTGATGATACAGGAAAGCTGATTTACGTCGGAAAAGCAAAGAGCCTCCGAAAACGGGTAGCCTCATATTTCAACAAGGATGTTTCGGCCAATGCCAAACTTCAGGTCATGGTGCGTCGCATTGCCGATATCCGTTTCATCGAAGTGGCCTCGGAATTTGATGCCCTGCTGCTGGAAAACAATTTGATCAAAAAGCATCAGCCGCGGTATAACATCCTGCTCAAAGATGATAAGACCTTCCCATGGATCGTGATCCGAAAGGAAGATTTCCCCCGCATCCATTCTACCCGCAACATTGTGAGGGATGGCTCCGAATATTTCGGGCCATACGGATCCGTACGCATGATGAAAACCCTTCTCGAGCTGATCCGCGACCTGTATCCCTTGCGTACCTGCAGCCTCCGTCTTAGCCAGGATAATATCCTCAAGAAGAAGTTCAAGGTCTGTCTGGAATACCACCTTGGTAATTGTTTAGGACCATGCGAAGGCAAGCAAAATGCCGAAGAATATGCCAGCACGGTATCCCACATTCGCAGCATTATCAGGGGCAATATCACGGAGGTGATGGTAGAGTTGCGCAACCTTATGATGCAATATGCCGGTGAGATGGCCTTTGAGAAGGCCCAGCAGGTCAAAGAAAAGATCACACTTCTCGAGCGGTATCAGAGCAAATCCGCGGTGGTCAATCCCCGCATCAGCAATGTTGATGTGTTTTCCCTGGCGGGAGATGCTTCATTTACCTGTGTCAACTACCTCAAGGTGATGAACGGGTCTATTGTTCAGGGCCATACCGTCGAAGTTAAAAGGAAGCTGGATGAACCCCCGGAGGAAGTGTTAAGCCTGGCCATCATGGATATCCGGGAGCGGTTTCACAGCAACGCGAATGAGGTAATCGTTCCCTTCAAACCGGATACGCAAATCCCGGGGCTTGAATATACCGTGCCACAAAAGGGGGATAAAAAGACCCTGCTGGATTTATCGCTGCGCAATGCCATCAGCTACAAGATCGAGAAGGAAAAGCAACGTGCTTTGGTTGATCCGGATATGCGAAGCAAAAGGATATTGGAGATCATGCAGAAAGACCTTCAGTTAAGGCAGCTGCCAGCGCATATCGAGTGTTTTGACAATTCCAATATCCAGGGCAGTTATCCGGTTGCGGCCATGGTGGTGTTCAGGGATGCCCGCCCCAGCAAAAAGGAATACCGGCATTTCAATATTAAAACAGTGCAAGGTCCCGACGATTTTGCCTCCATGGAGGAAGTTGTATACCGCCGTTACAGCCGCATGCTGAAGGAAGGCGCCACCCTGCCTCAACTGATCATTATTGATGGAGGAAAAGGGCAGTTGCATGCCGCCATGAACAGTCTCAGCCAGCTCAAAATCCTGGATCAGGTTCATATCATCGGAATTGCCAAACGACTGGAGGAGCTTTACAGGCCTGGAGATCCCCTCCCCCTTCATCTTGATAAAACCTCCGAGACCTTGCGTGTCATTCAACGGCTGCGCGATGAAGCCCACCGTTTCGGTATCACTCATCATCGTAAGCGTCGGGAGAAGGGCAGCCTGAAAACCGCCCTCACCGATATCCCCGGCATTGGACCTGCCAGGGCGGACGCCCTGTTGCTGGCCTTCAGGTCTTACCGTAAGGTGGTGGCTGCCACAGAACAGCAGTTGTCTGAAATCATTGGACCTGCTGCAGGAGCTGACCTGTATCGTCATCTGCACCCGGAATCCACACCCCCGGAATAGACGGCAAACCAATATCTATTAAATGCAGGAGCTGCCCCCATCCCGGAGGCAGCTCCTGTTTCAGCCTAGGCTGACGCTTTACCCTAACCAAAACTTGCCAATCACCAAAAGAGCCAGAATGATAAGCCCGTTCAGCTTAGCATCAAAGATATATCCATGCCGCGTCAGAATGTAATAGTCTTTCAGGGAAAGGATGGTTTTTTTCAGACAAAGGCAAAAAAAAGCCCGGCGATGAAATGGCCGGGCTTTTTGAATTCCTTATCCCTGTAAGGTAAACTTGATGGGCATGTTAAACTGGACACGCACCGGCTTGCCACGTTGCTTGCCGGGATTCCATTTGGGCATGGCTTTAATAACGCGTATGGCTTCTTCATCGCAGCCACCACCAATACCACGAAGGACGCGTACATCCGTCACTGAACCATCCTTTTCAACGACAAAGGTAACGAAGACCGTTCCCTGAATACCGCTTTCGCGGGCCATCTGGGGATACCTGATATTTTCCTGGAGAAACTGGATACGCTTAACATCACCACCCGGGAAACCAGGGGCTTCCTCAACAACCGTAAAAATCTCCGTTTCACCACTCTCTTCTTCTTCTATCTGAATAGGAACATAGGCCTGAATCTCCGTTTTCTGGGTCGCCTCCGCATCGATCTCAATATCAATCTCCACCTCCACGTCGTCCTCAACGATGTTCAGGATGGTTGTCTGTGGCGGAGGTGTTGGTGGCGGGGGTTTCACTTCCTGTTTGGTTTGAAGGATGACTTCCTCCATCACCTCAACAGCCTGACGCTGTCCGAGGTCAAACTCAACCCTTTCGTAAGACCTCCATTCGAAGGCGGCCAGGGTTGTAGCGAGGGCCAGGATCAAACCCAACTGAATGAAAACAACACGCTTGCTTTCAAGGTCGGCTTTAGATGTCTTGCGCTTATCCATATTAACAGGCTTTAAGCTATGTGATACTGGTTTTTGCGGTGGCTAAGATAATCATTTACACATTCATGCACTAATGTAAGAACGTACAAATGCTCCCGATGTTGTAATGCTTTATGTCCATCCTCAGGTATGCCTTTTTCTGGGTTTACCTGATGCCGGGTCAGGCCTTGATGAGTTCCCTGTATGCGGAAGCGGTCAGCATGCCCTCTACCTCTGCAGGGTTGGTCATCCTGATCCTGATGATCCAGCCTTCTCCAAAAGGATCTTTGTTCACGAGCTCCGGGTTGCCATCAAGGGCGGGATTCAGTTCCAGAACCTCTCCCCCGACAGGCATATACATATCAGATACCGTCTTAACGGCCTCAATGGTACCGAAGGTTTCATGGATTTCAAGAATTTCGCCTTCAACATCCACTTCGATAAACACAATATCTCCTAACTCACCCTGGGCATAATCGGTGATTCCGATCACGGCTTCTTCTCCTTCAACTCTCAGCCATTCGTGATCCTTGGTGTAGCGTAGTTCTTCCGGAATGATCATATCACTGGTTTTTGGTTATCCTGCACTGACTGGTGAGCCATCGACCCTGCAAAAAGCAAGAGCCTGCCATGGCTGCCACAAATATAGGTACAATTGGGAACCCGGAAAAGAATCAGCCGAAATTATCTAAATTATATCCAGATATCACTGGGCCAGGGAGAAGCGCAGGCTGATCCCTGCATTGGTGGTGCTGTTGGGGAATTGAGAGGAGATGAAGGGGTTCAGGATATTCTGCTCGTAGTACAGACGCATTTCAACTCTTTCGTTGATACGGTATTCGGCTGAGGTCTTGATGCCAATATTGCGCTGGCCGCTGGAGACCTGTTCCACATCTTCATCAACCCTGCGCAGAACGGTTTTATTCGTGCGGATGGTGACATCGGCCTTGATATTCAGATCACTCTTGAGCCGCTGCTTCCGTCCGCCACCACCCAATGGTGTGATCGTAAATTGTACGTCTTTAAACCTGTAACCCATGCTGAGAATAAACTCATTACTGATCACTTCTGTCAATTGGTTATTGACAAAACTCAGGGAAAGGCTTCTGGACTTCTTGATTTCCACCCTGGAAAGCAAGCTGTTATGCCATTGCATATCGAAGTTGATCAGGGGAGCGAACTGCTCATTGATAGACACCTGTCCGATTTCAAACTTAGGGATAAAGTTGTTGATATCGTTGGTTGCGAGGGGATAATCACCCGCTTCCTTGTACAGGATATTTGTCTGGAAAGCTCCGATATTGTATGTGCTTCTGTATGAATGGGATATATTGAGCGATTTCAGGAATTTACTCAGGAAGGGTATCCGGCTGAGCCCACCATAGGTTATACGCCAGTTAGGGATGGGAATGCGGGGGAAGGTTTCAAGGCCGATGACATCCGGAGAACGACCTGTATAGGCAGCAATAAACGATGGAATGAGAACTTCCTGTGAGGTAGGTCCATAACCCTGGGGGAATCCGGTTGAATCCACGATGGTGCCATCCCAGTTCGGGTTCAGACCTGCCAGGCGGAATGCGATCTGCTGACGATAATCCTTGAGGTTCTGGAAGTTCTTGGATTTATGATCATCTCCCTGTTTTTCGAATGCGGTATTCCAGGTAATAAAGGAGATGCTGAAGCTACCTGTGGTCTGAGCCGCCGTTGCGGTGAACACTCCATCTGCATTGGCCGTGAAATACTCCTGGTGATTCTCAGCATAGTTTCGGTTGGCCGTTAGCTCAATTCGCAAGTCCGGCAATGGCTCAACCGTGGCCCTGGCATTGAGTGTCTGGTTGATCTTGGTCATGTACGCCGTATTCAGCAGGGTATCGCGTGTAAGCCAGTTGTTGGAAACGGCTGTCGGTCTGATGTCGGCCTGGCTCCCCAGGATGAAGCCCAATCCGGGCGCATCCAGAGACCAGTTGTTACCAAAGAAATCCGGCTCGGGCATAAATCCTGGCAATACTGTCCCGGCACCTTCGGTATACGAAACAGAGGCATTTTTGACGCCGGTTACAATGCGTCCGACTACCTTGAGAGCTTCAAGTCCATAGTTCACCTTGGGCTTTTCCTGACTCTCTTCAGCCGGAGCAGGTTCCTTGCCAGTTGACGGCTGTTCCCTGGAAGCAGCCGGACGTCCGGGCGGCTGGCCTGGACGTGAGGGTGGCGTATTTAAATCTTTGAGGAAAGGAACCTTGTTATAAAGCGTAGTAAAATTGAAGTTCAGGTTGGCCTGTTTGTTCACAGCATTTTCCACGGTATTCCCCAGAATCTCCTGCACCGAAATGGCAGAAGCGGTCCAGCGGTAATCAGCCCCATAGCGGATAGAAGCATTGGTCCATCCCAGCAGCGGAAGCTTATTGATAGGCACATTATAATTGACGTTCAGGGACTGATTGTAATTCTGCATCCTGCCGCCATTCATGATGCTCTCCCAGATTGAGTCGCGCATCATGGTATAATCAGGTGCATTCCTGTCAATGACACCAGGTGGCTCATCCACATAAGCATTCGCATTGGCAACAAAATCAACACGTAAGGCCTGCGTCAGGTCAAACTTCACATCGTAGATCCTCCGCCAATCAAACTTCTTGAGATAGGTGGGCTCGAGGATCACCAGGGCCTGGCTCTTATTCCGTAACAGTTTTTCAGAATATTCCCTGTTAAGGTCGGTCCGGAAAGAAATGAGCTTGGGAGCATAGAAGAAATTGAAATCCCTGATCAGCCTGAGGGCTGGCGATTTGCTGACAAGCTTCCAGCGCTGAAAAGGCCTGACATTCTTGGGGTTATTGGTGAAATTATATCCCATTCCCCCACGGTATGTTTTCTTGAAATCGTATTCAATATCAATATTTCTATGGAAGATTTCAGAATAGGCATAAGTGAAGTCAAAGTTCTCGATGCCATAGATGCGGTTCTTTCCGCCTGCGCCTACCTTCTCTCTGCGAACATTGATGAAGTTCAGGTTTTTGCGGCGAGTGAAATCCTGCGCCAGGGCCCTTACAGAATCTCGCTCTGCTTTGGTGTCATAAGTCTCCCTCAGGTCTTCCTTAAATGGAATATCCGGATCAAGAGGATTATATTTCGGAGAAATGCGTGTCTCACTGTAGTCAAAATGCATGGGTACCTTCAGCCCCAGTTTTTCAGGGAAGAACTTGCCCAGCTCAAGGTTGGTGGCAAAATCAAACTGGGTGGTGGTTTCCATGGCCCTTTCATTGACTTTCTTCTCAATGGAGCCAAAGCCCGGGGTAGAGTGTAATCCACTGAGGACGACATTACCAAGATCGGCCAGCATGGCGTTCATCCTGGCTGTGGCGGCCCACCCCGAGGACTCATCGAAGTCTGTCAGCCTTAATTCATTCACCCATATCTCGGCACACTTCGACAAGCCGTCGTCATTGCCTGGGTTCAGGTTATTCCTTTTCGGATTCCGCACGCCGATCATGATGGCTCTGACATCGCTCAGGCTGGGCGCCCCGACTACAGTAATCCGCCGGTCACCATCATAGGTAATATAGGGAGTGCTGTAAGTCATCGTGGAATTCGGCTCGCGCATGGCTTTGTTTCTGGACTGCTTGGCATCGACGAGCTTGGCCAGCTCCAGGTCCAGGTTGTTTCGTCTGGGCCAGATGGCGTCCTCGTTTTTCTCAAACCAATCAGTGAAGACCAACGGGATCTCGTATTCGTAGTAGTTCTGGTCGAAGTCGGCACCGATGCGGATGAAAACGCTCAGGGCACCGTCGGCATAGCGGGTGGCATTGTCATCAATAAGGTTACCAACCGATTTCTCGGCATGGATAAACATCTTCAGCTTCTTATACTGCCTGAAGTCAAAATCAGCGGTTTTGTATGCAGCCCGTGCATCGCCATCCTCCAGGTTGCAAACCTTCAGCACCATGGCCTGCTCATTGAGCTGCTGGAGATTGGTGGTACCCAGGTTAACCTCACGCTCAATATCAGGAGGGAGGACGTATGGAACAGGGATTTTCTCCCCGTTTTCTTCAATACTGACCGTTGATACATCGAAACTGGTCAGTGTCTGGTTATCGTTGGGAATATACTCTCCCGGCGAAAGCAGGTCGTAGGTGTATTTGCGCCAATCGCCACGCACCAGCTCAAACGTAGCAAAGCGACATACGATGGGTTGTTCGAAATCGCGGAAGAAGGCACGGATGAAGCGTATAGACTTAAATCCTTCAATATTCCCGACCACTTTCTCGGGGCTGCGGATAGGGATCTTAAACTGGTACCATTTTACATCACCGGTTTTACCATTGGCCAGGGGTATGTCTTTGGCATGATAGACATCTGTGATGTGGTTCAGACCTACCCGCATACGGTCAGGTCTGAGGTCAATGCGGTACTGATAATATTTCTCGTCCTCGCTCAGGGTATTATCGCGGTTGATATCCTCGGCATTGGGGAGTGTTGTAGCCAGGGTGGGATAGGATTCGGGGTTCTGATCGTTGGTAGGCGAGTTACCATCCGGTCCGTTGAAGCGTTTATAGCGCTCCAGAATGCTGGCGTATTTTGGATCATTGTCCAGGTTGGTTCCTCTGAAATAGTGATAATTATCAGAGGATGGGTCATTGATAGCCTGCAGGTAGGCAGGAGAGTTGGCACCGTGCTCCTGAATGATACGTTGCAGGAAGCTGGTATCAAAGAAAGAAACCTCATCATCTGTCCGCAGCCCATCATAGCCCACATCCTGGAAGGCTCTGGCAGCGGGGTTGTTGTCAAATGCCCCGACGATGTCCTGGGTATTGGGGACACGGCCCCATACGGTGGTGTCCACAAGCCCGGTAGCATCCGCAGTCGTAGGTAGTCCATTTTCAAAAGACTTCCTGGAATCACGGAGAATGTCTTCACTGATGTCTCCCAGGTTAAAATACAGGCTACCACCGCTGTGATTGGTATCGTAGGCGAAGGGATCCATCATCCAGAATTCGATATACTCCACATTGGTCGCTTCGAAATCGGTGGCATCGATTTTACGCATGATACCGCCCCACCTGGAATCCGGACGTTTCAGGGTTCCATCCGCATTGATCCCTTCAGAGAATAGGGTTTTATTGACATCATAATTATAGGGTCCCCTTTCGGTGGGGTAAAAGGCCATATTGAAAACCGCTATATTCATGGGCTGGCCATTCTGGGGCTCCTTGTTCGGAAACACCTCATTCTCAAAAACGTTCCTCACATAGTGGTTGGAGATCTCATCATTGCTGATGTTGGGTGGTTTCAGGTTACCCCTTTTGTCATAGAAGAGCGGATCGATGACATACCATGCCAGCTTTGCCCGGTTAAATCCATACTCCAATCCTGTATTGGGCGCTGCTTCCGGGAACAGGTCTTCAACCTGTCCCTGGGGCGTGCTGGCCAGGAACCACAGGCCCATGTTCTTCAGATCATAGGTTGACTTAGCGCCCTCAAAATCATCAATATACGATATGCCAGTCTTTCCGATTGCCCTGGAATGACCGGGGATGAAATGGGCAAACTCCCCTTCGAGATTGATACGGGTCGGAACTTTCGTACTGTAGAAAGGCAGCTTGTCCAGCACTTTGGTCACGAAGCGGGATTCCCGCTGATAGCTGAAATCCATCCCCCAGATCGTGTTGGAGATGGGTTCATCGCCGAAATTTACTTTCTGCGTAAGCGGACGTTCAGTCAGGTTGAGGATGGTGGCCCCTACCCGCAGGTCCTTGTTGAACTGATAATCAAAATGTGTCCCCAGCAGTGTTTTCGTCTGGATATTGAAGAGGGAATTGCTTTCCAGTGATATGTTGATAGGTGTACCTGAATTGAGGATCCCTTCGTTGATGATACGCACGCGTCCGAGTGTGTAGTCAACAGTATAATCTACATTCTCTGTAAGGGGAATTCCTCCTGCAGTCACTCGAACAGAGCCCTGGGGCACATTGAGTGCATTCAGGGCGATTTCTGATCCTGATGAAGACTTATAAAAACCTTCGAGGGCAAATTTATTTTTAGAAGGGAACTGGCGTGCTCCGGTCTTGGTCAGGGTATACAGTGAGTCGAAGGCATACTTATCAGCGAGGGCCGGATCCTTGAGCTTGTTGCGAAGCCAGCTTCCGAAAGGCTCCAGCACAGGGAAGTAAATGCGTCCGTTGGCTGCATTGATGGTACCACCGTTGCGCGCTGCCCCATCGATAAAGTCAAAGACCCCATCATGCGGTGGGTTGAGGCGGGCATCGAGGTTATCCAGGTTCATCAGTCGGATCAGGGGTATACCCTTGACATCATCCGGACCTTCTGTAAGGAATCCTGTCGGGACGCCATTTTCATTGCCCGAATAAAGGATATTCAGGACAAAATCTTCCTGATTGACCTGGTAAGCGCCGATGGCATACACGTTCTTCATCATCAGGTTCCACATCGGAACGCGGGTGCTCAGGGTGGTGCTTTTAAGCATCTTGGTGATGAGGGTGTTGGCACCGGTGATCCCCTGATCTGAGAATTCCCCAACCTGGAAAACGGTATCCAGACCGATGACGGTATACTGGAAGGCCACCGCCAGAACCTGATCCGGATTGAGGGTTGTATTAAGAGAGATAAAACCCAGTTTGCTGTTGAAAGAGTATTCTGATGAATTCAGCTTACGGGCACTTTCCACTTTCTGGAAATCTATCCCCGACGTAAAACCGAACTGGTTCTTCAGGTAGTTGCCAACCTGGTCGATCGGTCTCACCTGGTTGGTATCCAGACGGGTGATGAGGTCGTTAGACCGGTTGGAGGGATAAGCCAGGCCCGGTATGGGGCTGACACTATTATTATATGGTGCGATTTCGCCAAGGTCCTGGAACGCGACGATGTTGCGGTTTTCGGTGACAGCAGCTCCGATATTGGTAAGCCACACCTCTATCTTGGTAATATTGACCGGGGATCCGATGATGGGCAGGGTGGAGAGGTAACGTTCGTAGTTTTCCCTGAAGAACTGCGCCAGGAAGAAGTGCTTGTTTTCTTCATAGTCATCCGCTCCCAGGTTGAAGGTATTGGTTTGAGCTCCTCCGGCAACGGTGATGGTAGAAGATTCGCTCTTCTGTTGTGAGAAAACGCTGGTCACCATGAGGCGTCCAAACTGCAGCCTTGTCTTTATTCCAAAAAGGCTTTGACTACCGGTGATCAGGGTGCTGTTGAGCGGGAGTGTAACGTCACCGGCTTCGATCAGTTTGATGATCTCATCCTCCTGACCCTGATACTGCAGCTTAAGTTTATTCTCAAAATCGAAGGTAGCTTCAGTATTATAGTTGGTGGTAAACTCTATTTTATCCCCGATTTTGGCCACCACATTCATCTGAATGGTTTCCTGGAAGTCGAAGTTGACGGTACGTCGTTGTCTGACATCCAGGGTAGGGTCATCCCGGCGGTTGGCGATCACACCAAAGCGCAGTTCGGCAGCGCCGGAGGGTCTGATGTCGATGGTAGAACCACCAAAGATACGGTCGAAGGCTTCACCGGCAACATGGAGCTGAGGAATCAGGGCGCTTCTGTTCTCTGTTCCTGAGGCCTGAATCCTTGATTTCCAATAATTACGCATGGAACGGTCCATGTCGTATTTGAGGTATTCCTCAAACGTCATCATGTCCGCACCGCCCAGGTTACGGTTGCCCATCGTCCGGGTGAAGAGATAGGCATTGTTTTCCGGGTCATACTGCACCGAGTTTTTGATATTAGGGGGGTCAGCCAGGTGTAAGGGTGTGGTGGCAGGGGGACCGGTAAACGGATAAGATTGCTGCGGGATAGGATAAGGCAGGGAGATGCTGTCATTGAGGCTATCGGGAGGGGCCAGGGTTCGCGGCGGAGCTGGCATGGCAGGAGTGGCCGGTCTGGCTCCCCAAACCAGGGTTGCTACCAACGAGATAAAGATAAATTTAAGGAAGTATTTTATCGCCCTTTCCAAATGCGTCAATCCGGTTGAATCTGTGCTTACCTGCCCTTAATTACCTACAAAAGTTTCAATGCTGCCTTGATCACTGTTTCCAATGATTGAGACAAACCATTATCCTGCAACACTTTATACAGCGCTTTTTCCGCTGCCGCACGCTGAAATCCCAGCATGGATAAGGCAGATAACGCTTCCTCCCTTAGGGTATTGTGCGGGCTGATTAAAAGACCTGCCGGAACAGTGGATTTTCCAACCTTGTCTTTCAGGTCAAGGATGATGCGGGCGGCCGTTTTGGCGCCGATTCCTTTGACACTGCTAAGTAAGGCGGTATTTCCTCCAAGGATGGCTTCTGTGAGTTGCGCGGGGTCGAGGGATGATAGCAGCATGCGGGCTGTATTGGCACCAACCCCTGTGACGGAGATCAGCAACCTGAAAAGCTCGCGCTCATGCTCAGAGGCAAATCCAAACAGCATATGGCTGTCTTCCCTGACAAGCTGGTGTACCAGCAGCTTCACCTGGGGAGCCGCCGGAGAGCCCGTCTCAGGCAAAGCAGAATAGGTGAAGAGGGAGATCTGGACTATATACCCAACTCCCTGGCAATCAACCACTGCATAAGCCGGATTCTTCTCTGCCAGCGTCCCTTTGAGATACTCATACATAGCTTGCGCGTTACAGTTGGTATGCTTTCATTGAAGGGTGCAAATTTACCACAATTATCCTGAATTCAGTTGACAGTTTACAGTAGTCAGTATTCAGTGTAAGCTGATGGCTGCTCGCTGATCACTGTTAACTGTTCACTGTAAACTGATCCCTGAAGAATTATCCTTATGCGATGCGATAAGCAGAATAATTTATAGATTTGTTATGACCACTGCTGTTTGAGCATTCACCTCCAAAATCCTGATAATATGGACAACCTGTTCAGAAAAGACGCTTTCATCTACCATTCAGAGGGGCGTCCCGGAAAGATTGAAGTCGTACCGACAAAGCCTTACTCCACCCAGCGTGATTTATCTCTGGCCTATACCCCAGGGGTGGCGGATCCTTGTCTGGCTATCAAAGACAATCCTGATGACGTGTACAAATACACCGCCAAGGGCAATCTGGTCGCAGTTATCTCCAATGGCACAGCTGTCCTGGGTCTGGGCGACATAGGTCCGGAAGCAGGCAAGCCTGTGATGGAGGGTAAAGGCTTTCTGTTCAAAATCTTTGCCGACCTGGATGTCTTTGATATTGAGGTAAATGAAAAGGACATTGACAAATTCGTCCAAACAGTGATTGCCATCGCACCTACATTCGGTGGCATTAATCTTGAAGACATCAAGGCACCGGAATGCTTCGAAATCGAAGACCGTATTAAAGCCGCGCTGGATATCCCTGTAATGCATGATGACCAGCATGGAACAGCCATCATCACTTCGGCAGGACTACTCAATGCGCTGGAGATCAATGGCAAAAGAATTGAAGATATTAAGATCGTCGTCAACGGCGCAGGTGCCTCGGCTATCTCCTGTACACGGCTGTATCTTATGTTAGGGGTTAAGAAAGAAAATGTCATCATGTTCGACAGCAAGGGTGTCCTCCATGTCGACCGGACTGACCTGAACGCATCCAAGAAGCAGTTTGCCACGACCCGCAATGTTCATACCCTTGAAGAAGCATTGGATGGGGCTGATATGTTCCTGGGTCTCTCGGTCGCCGGCGTCCTGAAGAAGGAATGCCTCCTGAAGATGGCCAAAGACCCGATTGTGTTTGCGCTGGCCAATCCGGTCCCTGAAATTCGTTATGAGGATGCCGTTACAACCAGGGATGATATCATCATGGCAACAGGGCGTTCAGATTATCCGAACCAGATAAACAATGTGCTGGGCTTCCCATTCATTTTCCGCGGTGCCATGGATGTGAGGGCAACCGCCATCAATGATGAGATGAAGCTGGCTGCTTCACGGGCCCTGGCGGCACTCGCCAAGGAACCGGTACCCGAAGAAGTGAACATCGCTTTCCATACAACCAATCTGAAGTTTGGGCGTGATTATATCATTCCAAAACCCATGGACCCGCGCCTGATCGTACATGTGTCGCCAGCCGTAGCACAGGCTGCGATGGATACCGGAGTGGCACGAAAACCCATCACCAATTGGGATGCCTACCGCGAGGAGCTCAGTAAACGACTGGGGTTATCCAATCCGCTCATCCGGCAAATCAAGGCAAGGGCCAAGCGAGACCCCAAACGGGTCGTTTTTGCAGAAGCAGAAAATTACAAAATGCTGAAAGCCGCTGAGATCGTGCTGAACGAACGCATTGCTATCCCAATTCTACTTGGCAATGAGGAGATTATCCGCGGCCTCATTCAGGAACACGAGTTCGAACTGGATGGCGTTGAGATCATCGATCCCAAGTCACCCCAGGAAAAAGAAAGGCTGGAATCCTTCTCCCAGGCCCTGTTCCAGAGGCGGCAGCGTAGGGGCGTAACACTATCCGCTGCCCGCGAACGCATGGTTTACCGGAATTACTACAGTCCGATGCTCGTCGAAACAGGATATGCCGACGCCATGGTATCCGGACTGACGAACAACTATCCGGACACCATCAAACCGGCCCTTCAGATCATCGGACGTAGCAGGAAGTGGAGTATCGTGAGTGGCATGTATGCCATCAATACCAAGAAAGGCCCCGTTTTCTTCAGCGATTGCACTGTCAATAAAAACCCTACAGCAGAAACACTGGTTGAAATCACACTCCAGACAGCGCGGGCTGTGGAGAATTTCAAGATCAAACCCCGTATTGCCCTGCTTTCCTATTCCAACTTCGGATCCAATGAAGGCAGGATTCCGTTGCTGGTGAGAGAGGCTGTTGGAATACTGCATGAACGCTATCCCGATTTGATCGTCGATGGCGACCTCCAGGCCAATGTGGCACTGAACAATGAGATCATGCGGGAAAATTTCCCCTTCTCCAAACTCGCCGACGGACCCGCCAACGTGCTGATCTTCCCGTACCTGACTGCCGGTAACATTGCTTACAAACTCATGCAGGAGATGGCTGGTATGGAAGTGATCGGGCCCATCATCAATGGCTTAAGCAAATCCGTGCACATCCTGCAGATCGGATCTTCGGTGAGTGAGATCGTCAATATGGTGACCATCGCTGTGATCGATGCACAGTGCAAGCAGAGCGAGGAATGCCTCTGACCCATCCGGGTCGTTGACAATATGAATACAGCATGCGGCAAGCCGGGTTAACCTGACTTGCCGCTACTGTTTCCCGGAAACAACAGAAATCTTATTTCGAGAAGTGAGTTATGTAATTTTTTAGATATATTTGTGCGATCGATTTGGACACAATAACAATTCAACGAACTCAATTTCATCTATGATGAACAAGATCACGGTTATCGGTGCAGGGAATGTCGGGGCGACCTGCGCTAACGTCATTGCCCACAAGGACCTCGCCCGCGAGGTGGTTTTGGTTGATATCAAAGAAGGACTGGCAGAGGGCAAAGCCCTGGATATCTGGCAGACTTCGTCGATTAACAACTTCAATACCAGGGTTGTCGGGGTCACCAATGATTACCTGCGCACCAAGGGTTCAGGGGTGGTGGTGATCACTTCCGGACTGCCGCGCAAACCCGGTATGAGCCGTGATGATCTGATCAAGACCAATGCCAACATTGTGAAGGAAGTCACTGAAAAGGTGATCAAATACTCCCCGGAAGCGGTTCTGATCATCGTTTCCAATCCCCTGGACGTGATGACGTACGTTGCATACAAGGCTGCTAACAAAATGCCCAACAAGGTTTTCGGAATGGCCGGCATCCTGGATACCGGTCGTTACAAAGCCTTCCTGGCCGAGGCATTGAATGTCAGCCCGAAAGACATCCACGCTCTTCTGCTGGGCGGACATGGAGACACCATGGTACCGTTGCCAAGATATACTTCGGTTAATGGCATCCCTGTTACGGAGTTGTTGGGCAACGATGTGATTGAAAAGATCGTCGAACGCACCCGCAAAGGCGGTGGTGAGCTGGTCAGCCTGATGGGAACCTCGGCATGGTATGCTCCCGGTGCTGCCGCTGCACAAATGGTGGAAGCCATCGTAGATGATCAGAAGCGGATCTTCCCGGTTTGTGCGTTCCTCAACGGTGAATATGGGTTGAAAGACATCTATCTTGGTGTCCCGGTAAAGCTCGGCCGCAACGGCATCGACGAGATCATTGAGATCAAGCTGGATGCCAAGGAAAAGAAGATGCTGAACGAAAGTGCCCAATCTGTGCGCGACACCCTGCAGGTGCTGGATGATATGAAAATCATGGAATAGGAAATCTGGTTTGCCAAATTCCTGTATTTTCGTCTGGAAACATAGATTCCAGCCATGAAACGTATTGTGGTTTTCACGGGTGCCGGTATCAGCGCTGAAAGTGGCATCCAGACCTTCCGGGACAAGGACGGATTGTGGAACAACCATCGCATTGAGGATGTGGCCACCCCTGGGGCTTTCATGCGAGATCCGGAACCGGTCATGGATTTCTACAACCAAAGAAGGCGGCAACTGCTGGAAGTCCATCCCAACGATGCCCACCTGGCACTTGTTAAGCTGGAAACTGCTTTCGATGTGCGCATCATCACCCAAAATGTGGACGACCTCCATGAGCGCGCTGGTTCAACCCATGTGATGCATTTACACGGCGAAATACGCAAAGCACGGTCTACTGGCGACCCGGATTACATCGTGCCGATAGAAGGCTGGGAGCTGAAAATGGGGGATCTCTGTCCCAAAGGCTACCAACTCAGACCCCATATTGTATGGTTTGGAGAAGAAGTACCGATGATAGGGCCGGCGGCCCGTTTGACAGCATCGGCGGATATCTTCATCATTATCGGATCTTCTTTGCAGGTCTATCCGGCGGCAGGACTTGTATTCGAAGCGCCGCACAAGGCACCGAAATACCTGATAGACCCCAAAGCCGGGCATCAGGACTATGTGAACAACCTGACCATTATTCGTACAACAGCCACCCAGGGCGTGCCTGCGTTGGTTGATCATCTCATGCAGGAAAGCCAGGACTGAGCGGTAATGTTTACCTTTGCATGCATATCGCTCATGTTTCCAGACGAGGGTTTATGATCACATTTCAAGAAGCACAGGCCATCATCAGTCAGACCCAGCCACAGCTCGCAACCGAGAGGACGGATTACCGTGAAGCGCTCAACCGTATCCTGGCTGAAGACATTTTCGCTGACACCGACATGCCTCCGTTTGACAAATCCGCCATGGATGGTTATGCTTGCCGGCAGGATGACCTGGCAACTCCCCTGCAGTTGGTAGGACAGATCCCGGCAGGGGTTAGTACCACACACGTTCTGCAAACCGGTGAATGCATGAGGATTATGACCGGAGCACCTGTTCCGGCTGGTGCCGATTGTGTCATCATCCATGAACATACCGAAGTCATGCCGGATGGAAGGATACGGTTTCTGCCGACCTCCACATCGCGGAATATCTGTTACAAGGGAGAAGACATCCGCCAGGGCGAGCGAATCCTGAATAAGGGAGAGCGATTGCTCTCGCAGCACCTCGCCATTCTGTCAGGCACCGGAGCAACCCGTCCACTGGTATACAAACGTCCGGTTGCCGGAATACTTACCAGCGGGGATGAGCTGGTAGAACCCGAAGAAAAACCAGGAACTTCAGGCATCCGCAACAGCAATGCCTACCAGTTGGAAGGCCAGATCAGGTCCATGGGAGCATTCGCCAAGTATCTGGGAATTGTTCCTGATGATCCCCAGATCTCCGTCGAGATGATTTCGAAGGCTTTACATGAATGTGATATCTTGTTGATCACTGGCGGGGTATCAGCCGGCGATTATGACTTTATCCCCGCGGCCCTGGAACAGATCGGCGTGCAGCTTCATTTCCACAGTTTAGCGGTTCAACCCGGAAGGCCAACCCTTTTTGGAACCTGGAATGAGAAATTCGTTTTCGGTCTGCCCGGAAATCCGGTATCCAGTTTTGTGCAGTTTGAATTGCTGGTGAAACCACTTCTGTTCAGGATGATGGGGCATATTTTCCGGCCCCTTGTTCCCTTGTTGCCAATGGGAACAACCATACAACGCAGGAAAACCAAAAGGCTGGCTTTCCTGCCGGTGAGAATCGATGAAGACGGCATGGTCAGTCCGGTTGAATACCATGGTTCGGCCCATATCCATGCCTATGTGCTGGCAGATGGTCTGATTAGTCTGGATATTGGCCAGCATGAGATAAAAGAAGGAGACCTGGTACGTGTACGACTCATTTAACCGTCATATCCATTATCTGCGCATTTCCGTCACCGACAAATGCAACCTGCGTTGCCATTATTGCATGCCGGCTGAGGGCATTCCGCTCATCCATCACCAGGATATTTTGCGGTTGGAGGAGATTTTCGAGGTAGCCAGATATGGTGTAGAGATGGGCATAGACAAGGTGCGCATAACTGGTGGAGAACCATTGGTACGCAAGGGAATTGTGGATCTTGTCGCCATGCTTTCAACGCTGAAAGGCATTAAAGACCTTTCCATGACGACCAATGGTATCCTGTTGTCGCAGTATGCCCATGCGCTGGCTTCAGCAGGTTTGCAACGTGTCAATATCAGCCTTGATTCTGTTGATCCTGAGCGTTATCGTGAGATCACCCGTCTGGGCCGTCTGGAGTCGGTATTTGAAGGCATTCAGGCTGCCCGGCAGGCAGGCCTCTGGCCCATCAAACTGAATTGTGTTGTCAGACACGACAGCAGCGAGGAGGATGCCACCGGCGTCAGGGCCTTTGCAGAAAGTAACGGACTCGAGGTAAGATTTATCCGGCAGATGGACTTGCTGGCCGGGACCTTTTCGGTAGTGGAGAACGGCGAAGGAGGACATTGTGAGGCATGCAGCCGTCTTCGCCTCACCTCCGACGGATGGCTGAAGCCCTGCCTGTTCAATGACCTGGGCTATTCCATCAGAGCGCATGGGATACCTGAAGCATATGCTTTGGCCATCGCCAATAAACCGGCTTGCGGGACCCATAATCACCATGGTTCCTTTTTCCGGATTGGAGGCTAAAAATCAATACATAAATAATTATGAAACAGAAGGAGCTAACCCATACCGATGCCGAGGGACGTGCACATATGGTAAATGTAGGTGACAAGCCTTTTATGCAGCGCATGGCGCGGGCTGAGGGAAAGATACATCTGGAACCGGCCACGATCCAGCTCATTCGCGAGAATGGTATCCGCAAGGGTGACGTGCTGACCGTGGCAGAAATAGCAGGTATCATGGCAGCCAAGCGAACACCTGACCTGATCCCACTTTGTCATCCCCTGCCCATCAGCCAGGTGGAAGTGAAAGCCAGCCTGATCCCGGAAGGTGTATATGTTCAAAGTATGGTGAAATGCACAGCCCAGACTGGGGTGGAAATGGAGGCCCTGACTGCCGTCCAGATTGCGTTGCTGAACATCTATGATATGTGCAAGGCCGTCGATAAGAACATGGTCATTGGTCCGGTAAGGCTTGTGGAAAAAACCAAAGAAGCGGCTCATAATCAGAACACAACACCTGCCTGATCATGAAGGGAACTGTATTGTCGGTTAATATCAGCCTGGAAAAAGGCACCATTAAAACGCCTGTTGAACATATCCGGATCACAGAAACGGGTATTGCCAGTGATGCCCATGCGGGTGAATGGCACAGGCAGGTGAGTTTATTGTCAATCGAGAGCATCCAGCGCTTTGGTGTGCAGGCCGGGCGTACATTTCAACCCGGAGAATTTGCTGAGAATATCACCACTGAAGGCCTCAACCTCATGAACCTCAAACCCGGTGACCGTCTAAGAATCGGATCTGCAATGCTGGAGGTGACGCAGCTCGGGAAAAAGTGTCATGGTGACGGGTGCGCCATTTTCGTTGCGGTGGGGAAATGTGTGATGCCCAAAGAAGGGATCTTCTGCCGTGTGATTCAGCCAGGCCAGGCCACCGCCGGTGATGCTGTCCTTTATGAGCCCAAACCGTGCATGGTACATGTCCTGACCCTGAGCGACAGGGCCTACAGGGGGGAGTATGAAGACCGCAGCGGCCCGGAGGTAATAAGGCTGAGTGAATTTTTTTTCCAGACCAGGGGATGGGAAGCCAGTCATACATCTGAGATCATCCCGGATGATGAAAAGACCCTGGGTGCGTCACTCCAGCGTTTGATCGGAGAGGGCGTGGATATTATCATTGCCACAGGCGGAACAGGGGTAGGCCCCAGGGACATTACGCCTGATGTTTTCCGGCGGTTCATGGACAAGGAGATCCCCGGGATCATGGAGATGATACGTTTGAGGCATGCCGCAACGATGCCCAGGGCAGTGCTTAGCCGGGCCGTAGCTGGCCTCAGTGGACGGACACTGATGTATGCTATCCCGGGAAGTCCCGGCGCAGTAAGAGATTACATGGCAGGGATCCAGGAAACCCTGGAGCACCTTATATATATGGTTAGAGGTATCGATGTTCACTGATAATCATTATTCTGATGAAAAGAGAAGATGCGCTGAACTTATTGCATGAATATATCTCCAATCCGCGTATGATTGCACATTGTCTGGCGTCGGAAGCTGTGATGCGTAAACTGGCCCTGCATCTTGGGGAAGATGAGGCCCGATGGGGTCTGGCAGGTTTGCTGCATGACCTGGATGTGGAAATGACCGCGGACAGGCCAGATCAGCATGGTTTGCTGACGGCCCGTATCCTGGAGGAGAAAGGATTCGATCCAGGAATCATTGATGCCATCCGCATGCACAATGAGATGGCAACAGGACAGGAAAGAACCACACGGTTTCAGCATGCGCTGGCGGCCGGGGAAACCATCACCGGGCTGATTACAGCTACCGCACTGGTATACCCTGACAAGCAGGTGCGCAGCGTGAAACCTTCGTCTGTCGTGAAAAGGATGAAGGAAAAAGCCTTCGCTGCAAGTGTGAACAGGGATCATATCCTGGAATGCACCCTGATTGGTATTCCTTTGCCTGAATTTGCCCAACTCGCAGTGGAAGCCATGCAGGAAAGGGCTGAAGAAATCGGTTTGTGAACCTTATCTTTGCAGGCATGAAAACCGTCAGGAAAATCTTTTCCATCCTCCGGAACAAGTACGTGTACACCACCCTTGGATTCCTGGTTTTCATGATTGCCTTCGACCGGAATAACTTCGTCTCACAATACCAGCTCACCTGGGAGCTGAAGCAGCTCCAAAACGAGAAAGCGTACTATGTGGAAGAGATCCGTAAGGACAGCACCGCCCTGATGGAGCTGAAAACCAATATGGAGAGCCTTGAGAAGTTCGGAAGAGAGCGGTATTATATGAAGAAAGACTCAGAAGACATCTTTGTCATCATCCCCTGATAAAGACTAAACAGGATCTACATCCAGGATAACCCTTACCCTTCGCAGCAAAGCTTCACCCATCAATGCATCCACTGACTGCGTAATAAGTCGTTTGGCATCTTTGACAGATTCTTTACGATCCACCTTAACAAGGATGTGTTTGATGTACTCATTCCTGATCCTTGAGATAAGCGGATATTCGGGACCCAGCACCCTTTTTCCAAGGACATCGCGTAAGGCGGCTGCCAGCCAGGCGGCTGCCTGATCAAGTGTTTTGGCATCCCGGTGTTGCAGGCGGATCAATATCAGTCTGGAGAAAGGCGGATAGCTGAACCTGTCACGCTCCGTCATCTGATCCCGGAACATTCCCTCATAATCATTATGGATCACCTGATGAATCACTGTCTGACCCGGTTGGCTGGTCTGGATGATCACCCGGCCCCGTTTCCCTTTCCTCCCCGAACGCCCGCTCACCTGTGCCATCAGTTGATAGCTTCTCTCCATTGCCCGGAAATCCGGATAACTCAGCATATGATCAGCATTCAGAATCCCAACCGTACTGACATTATCGAAGTCCAGTCCCTTGGTCACCATCTGGGTCCCCACCAGGATATCAATCTGACGGTCTGAGAAGGCCTGAATAAATGTGTGATAGGCTTGCCTGGAGCGGGTCGTATCCAGGTCCATACGGGCAATGAGGGCATCGGGGAGGAATGCTTTCAGTTCCTCCTCAATCTTCTCCGTCCCGAAGCCTTTCATTTTTAAGCCTGTCGAGGCACAGGCAGGGCAACGCTGGGGAACAGTCTGAGTATACCCGCAGTAATGGCATCGCAGGTGTCCCTCCTTCTTGTGGTATATCAGGGTAACATCACAGTGAAGGCATTGCGGGATCCATTGACAAACATCACATTCCAGTCTGAGGGCAAATCCCCTGCGGTTCTGGAACAGGATCACCTGTTCCTTATGATTCAGGGCCTCCTCAATATGGCTGAGGAGTGTGCCGGTAAACAGGGAGTACATCCTGCGTTTTTTGGCTTCTTCGCGGATATCAACGACCAATATCTCAGGCAGCATCTGGTCTAGGTAGCGTTTGTCCAGACGGATCAGTCCAAACCTGCCGGCCAGGGCATGAGCAAAGGTTTCCACAGCGGGTGTGGCAGAACCCATCAGGACTTTGGCGCCATGCTGGCGGGCAAGCCAGAGTGCAGCATCCCGGGCATGGTAACGGGGGGCGGGGTCCACCTGTTTGTACGATGGATCATGCTCTTCGTCGATGATGATCAGGCCCAGGTCCCTGAAAGGCAACAGCAGGGCCGAACGTGCACCGAGCACAACCTGATGCGAATGCCCCGTACTTCCTGGTGAAAAGCCCAGCACCTGGTGCCATATCTCGGCCCGCTCTGCATCAGGATACCGGGAGTGGTAAACCCCAACCTGATGGCCCAGGTAGTGGCGCAGGCGGTCAATGATCTGGGTAGTTAAGGCTATTTCAGGCAACAGATAGAGTATCTGCTTACCCTTTTCGAGATATTCCTGGATCAGATGCAGATAGATCTCTGTCTTACCAGAACCTGTCACACCAAACAGCAGATTTACATCTTTCTCATCCCAGTGTTTCCGGATGTTTGAGATGGCCTCACGCTGGATATCAGTATATTGAATATCTTTCGTTGATGCCTTGGCGAGCGGGGTAGCGAGCCGGCTGACGACCCGGCTTTCCTTGATGAGGATACCTTTCCGGGTGAGTGCGACCAGCGCGGCAGCATATCCGGGAAGCTGGATCCATGGCCCCGTAGCCAGGGCGACATCCCATCCGTTTGCTGGAACACCGGTCTCCTGAAGCCAGGTCATCATCACCTCCATTTGTTTGTTGGCCTTACGGGAGAGCTCTGTCAGGCAGGACGAAAGGACGGTTTCATCACGAAAATCCGGATGCAGAAGGTATATGTTCTCTTTTTTTTCCTTGTACTTAAGCTGTATGATCTCTTTCTCCTGAACCACCCTTTTTTGAATCAGGGTCCGAACCAGGTTCACCACCTTACCCAGGCCGGTAATCTCGCTGACCTGTGACAGGCTCAGGCTGTCCTGCATGGCCAGGGCTTCTGCCACCACCTGCTCATGGTGGTTCAGTACGTCCATATTCCCGTCAAAATCTGGATGGATTTCCAGTGTGGTTTCAGAGGCCAGGCGAAATACAGAAGGCAGGGCCGCCATCATGACCTCACCCAGACTGCACATGTAATAGGCTGATAACCATTCCCAGAATCCAAACTGCGCGGGTGATACAAGGGGTTCGCCATCCAGGATTTCAAGCACGGCCTTAAGGTCCTGCTTTGCGGGCTGATCATGCTTAAAACGGATAATGCCGGTGAGAATCCGGCGTGGTCCGAAAGGCACGACCACGCGCATACCAGGTTGGACCGCCACCTCCAGGCCTTGTGGCAAGGCGTAGGAAAACAAACCCGGAACGGGAACCGGTAGTATTACCTCCACATACACGATTTCCTTGTATCAGGTTGACAGAATACGTGCCATATCGAGCATGCTGCGGTTGATCTGTTGATGATGTTTGGTAGCCATGCTGAACGGTGTGTAGACGATCTTCTTGTTTACCATACCAATCATCACATCCCTGACCCCGCTTCGCAATGCCAAAACCGACTCATAACCCAGGGTGCTGGCCAATACCCGGTCCATGCAGGAAGGGGATCCTCCCCGTTGAATATGTCCCAGGATTGTAACCCGTGTTTTAAACTGACCATATTTTGCTTCGATGGCACGGGACACCTCATAGGCGCCACCGCCATCGTCCCCTTCCGCCACGATGATGATGGCTGATGTTTTATTCTTACGAAAGCCGGCATCCAATATGGCATATAATTGCTCGATATGGGTTTTCTCTTCAGGAATGAGGATGTCTTCGGCTCCCACGGCAATACCACTTCTAAGCGCGATGAAGCCAGCATCGCGTCCCATCACTTCCACGATAAACAAACGGTCGTGGGAACTGGCTGTATCTCTGATCTTATCAACGGCATCCACGACAGTATTGATGGCCGTGTCATAACCGATTGTAAAGTCTGTCCCATACAGGTCATTATCAATAGTACCCGGAAGACCAACGATCGGAAAATCAAAGCGTTTGTTGAATTCCTCCGCACCACTGAAGGTACCATCACCGCCAATCACCACCAGGGCGTCCAAGCCTTGCGTGACAATTTGATGATAGGCTTGTTCCATACCTTCGGGCGTCCGGAATCGTTGACTGCGGGCCGATTTCAGTATCGTGCCCCCTCTTTGGATGATATTCGAAACACTGTGGCTTTCGAGCCTGGCGAACTGTCCGTCGATCAATCCTTCATAGCCGCGATAAATGCCTAAGACTTCGATCCCGTTTTGTATTCCGGTCCGCACCACTGCTCTGATGGCAGCATTCATACCCGGGCTGTCCCCTCCGGAAGTGAGAACGCCCAGCTTCCTGATATCAATCGTCATGTGTGGCAAAATTGTCTGTTTCTTCCTTGTTTCCTTCCCCGGCATTACCGTGGCCGCGTCGCTTCCGCAGGACCCTTTCCTTTACCTTCTCATCAGAGGCATCGCCATATTTATGAGCCACAAGTGTTCCCTGGAATAGATCAAAACGTGCAAGGCGACATTCGATCGGGCCATTGAACAAGGGAATACGGGCAGAAGTGCGAAGGCCGATGCGGGAAAGCGCTTCCATATCACCTGAGAAGATCCAGGCCGTATATCCTTTAAAGCGGGTTTTCAGGATGTCTCCAAAGGACTTGTAGAGTTCTATATTGTATTGACTTTTAATGCGTTCATTATAAGGAGGATTGGTAATGATGGTGCCATTCAGGCGGCGTGGAAATACAGCCTGAAAGGGCTTCTTTTCCAGTTTGATGAGGTCCGTGAATCCGGCCTGTGCAATGTTCAGCGAAGCATTGGCAACGGCCTTATAGGAAGCATCACTGGCGCGTATGAATGGATCGGCAATTATGCGTGATTCCAAGCCCTCTTCCTTTATTCTGTCCCATGTCTTTTGTTCAAAGTCGGGCCACCTCTGGAATCCGAAAAACCTGCGAAAATACGCCGCCGGGTAGTTGAGCGCCTTCATGGCAGCTTCAATGGCAATCGTACCTGATCCGCACATCGGATCAAGGAATTCTCCTTCTCCTGACCAGTTACTCAGGTGTATCAGACCTGCCGCCATCACCTCACTCAGGGGTGCATCTCCCTGGGCTTTACGGTAACCGCGTTTATGCAGGGGCTCAGATGAGCTGTCCAGAGAAACGTGGCAGCTATCCTGATTGACATGAACATGGATCCGGATATCCGGTCTGGTCAGGTCCACACCGGGGCGCCAGCCCTGCAGGTTCCGCAGCCTGTCGACGATGGCATCCTTGGCACGCTGCGCTGCGAACTGACTGTGCGTTAATATCTTGCCTGAAACGACAGCATCGATGGCGATGCTCTGATCACGCGCGATCCATGATTCCCAGGGCAAAGAGCCCAGGGCCTCGTAGTAGGAATTCTGATCAGTGAGGTTGAAGACAGCCAATTGTCTGAGTACCCTCAGCCCCAGCCGGGAGCGATAATTAATCCGGTAGAGGGTTTCCATGTCTCCCTTCAAAGAAACCATCCTTCTGCCAGCGAGCACATCCTGGCTACCCAGGTCTTTGAGCTCTTCGGCCAGACTGTTTTCCAGCCCGGCATACGTGGTAATGATGATCGGAAACTGTTCTCCAGGCATCTTTTGGTATTTTACTCCTTCTGTCCTTGGGGTACTTCAGGAAAATGAAAGGTGATATCCTGCTCCAGCTCTTTACTGAGGCTCTGGGAAACAGGACAGGTTCTAGCAGCTGCCTCGATGATCCGCTTTTGTTTAATGGTGTAGGCAACTTCCGGAAACGTCATAACGATTTCAATACGCCCAACCCGGCGAGGGTTGCTGAACATCACCTTGGTTACGGATGCTTCGGTGCCATCAATGGAGAATCCATGCTCATTCGCGGCTATTCCGATGATGGTTAACATGCAACATGCCAGGGATGTTGCCAACAGGTCCGTTGGACTGAACGCCTCCCCTTTTCCTTTGTTATCCGGTGGTGCGTCAGTTACGATCCGGTCACCGGACAGGATATGTTGTGCGGTGATCCTCAGGTCCTTTTCATAAATCACGTGTGCAGTTGCCATAAGCCATGATTACGATCCTGACAAAAATACGAAAGCCCCGGGGATGCCGGGGCTTTCACATAAAAGAATTCCAGTGTGTCGGCGGATTACTTTTTATCCGGACAAGCAGCTGATGTGGTCTTAGGGCCACTGCAGGCAGCCTTGGTTTCGCCTTTGCAGCAGGAAGACTTGGGTGCAGCTGCCGGAGCGCTACCACAATCACCTGATTTGGTTTCGGCTGCAGCCGGTGCCTTGGCTGCATCTTTCTTTGATTTCTTTTCGCCTGCCTTGGGATCCTTATCCAGTTTTACCATCTCAACAGAGAGTTCTGAAGCTACGGCTGTATTGACGGAAATGCTGCTGGCTGCCAGGAATGCGAACAGACTGAGTACTACAAGAACTTTTTTCATAGTTTTATTTCGTTATTTGTGAATAATTTCAATTCTTTTGACGAACCAAAAATATAACCAGAAAACCAGTCAAGTTGTTAACCAATTGTTAAAAATCCGTTAATGCCTTTTTAACATCCATTATAATTTATTCTTTTGACCCTTTAACTGCATGCATAAGAAATCCTTTTCTCTCCTCATCATTCTTATTTCCATCGCCTTGGGCGGCATCATTTTCATGCAGCTGTACTGGGTCCAAAATGCACTGATGCTGAAGGAAGAACAGTTCAGCCATGGCATCAGGATCGGATTAAAAAGTGTTGTGAACCGGCTGCTGAGAGACAGCAGCCCGGAACAACCCAGTACATGCACTGCCCTGCAGTCATTTGTAACCGATTCCAGTATGTTCCTGGAAGTGGTACCGAAAGAAATGCTGGAAACATACCTGTTTGAAGAAATGAAGGAACTCGGGGTAATGGGAGACATCACCTATGGGATTTATCATTCAGACAGGAAAGACATCGTCTTTTGCAGCAAGGCAGGCATGGAAGACCTTATTACAAGCTCACCGCACCTGGTATCGCTGAGCTGCCTAATCAGCGACGATCCGTATTTCCTGGCCATCCATATTCCATCTCAGAAATCATTGATATTGAAGCAAATGACAGGTTGGTTAACGCTCTCCTTCCTGTTTCTGGCTGCCGTTGTATTTGGTTTCGTATATATCATCAACGGGTGGATGCGTCAGAAGAAATTATCGGAGATGAAGAATGATTTCATCAACAATATGACACATGAGCTCCAGACGCCCATCGCTACCATTTCAATCAGCAGTGAAATGTTACTAAAGCCGGAAGTCAGGGAACTGCCGGGACGCACGGAAAAGTATGCCCGTATCATACAGGATGAAAACAAACGGCTGAAGGAGCTGGTAGAGCAGGTGATGCAGGCTGCGATGCTGGACCAGGGAAACTACAAGCTCTCCCCCGAATCCGTCGACATTCATGAGATTCTTCTTGAACTGCAAAAAGCCTTCGGTATCAAGGCGGCGCAGAGACAGGGTCAGGTCAAGGCCTGTCTGGAAGCCAAAAACACGGTGATTCAGGCCGACCGCATCCATTTCACTAATATCATCGCCAACCTGATCGACAACGCCCTCAAATATTCATCTACAGCCCCGGATATTACCCTGACCACGGCTGATTTCAAAGAAGGCGTTCTGGTATCGGTCAAGGACAGGGGAATTGGTATTAGCCATAACAACCTGGAAAATATCTTTAAAAAGCTCTACAGGGTTCCGACCGGGAAAGTACACAATGTGAAAGGATTTGGCCTGGGCTTGTTTTATGTCAAGCGACTTGTGGATCTTCACCATGGACAAATTTGGGTGGAGAGTGAACCTGGCAAGGGCAGCCGGTTTTTCGTCTACTGGCCGCACGAGATGAATGAAGGATGATTAATATCATACCGACAAGCCTGGCAAAACACTCCTAATTTGTTCATTAGTATTCGATGTATTTCAGGAATTCTTCTTTCTTTTGTTCTTCTAAACATGAATCGCATATGCAGCAGCGCCCACCTGCTTTGCCCAGTGAATTAGACCTATGATAAAGAAAAAACCTCGCATTTTGTTGGTGGAAGACGATCAGAACCTGGGGATGGTGCTGGTCGATTATCTTGTTATGCTGGGTTATGAAGTGATTCTTCGCGAAGACGGGGAGTCGGGGATGGCAGCTTATAAAGGGAGCGGTGTTGACCTTTGCCTGTTGGATATCATGATGCCAAAGAAGGATGGATTCACCCTCGCCGAAGAGATCCGGAAATCCGATCAGGTTGTCCCTATCATCTTTCTGACAGCCAACAATCTAAAGGAAGATCGTATCAAAGGATTCCGCCTGGGCTGTGATGACTATATCACAAAACCTTTTCACACGGAAGAGCTCAGCCTGCGCATTGAAGCAGTGCTTAGAAGATGTCGCACTCCCCTGGCCATTGGCGCCAATGGTGAAACCGTTATTTACCAGATAGGCAGTTTCGAGTTTGATTATACCAATATGGTACTCATCCGTGAGGGAAAAGTCCAGAACCTGACGCGTAAAGAAGCTGACCTGCTCCGCCTGCTTTGCGAAAACCAGAACACATTGGTGAAACGGGAGACAGCGCTGAGGCTCATCTGGGGAACAGATGATTATTTTATTGGACGAAGCATGGATGTGTTCATCACTAAACTACGCAAGTATCTTAAACCCGATCCATCCATTTCCATCATGAATGTCCACGGAACCGGATTTAAGCTACACACCGGATCAAACGATCCGGATGCCGGTTAACGCATACGGTTCTCCAACATCAGCAGATAGGCATATTCCATCGCAACCTCTTCATACCTTTTAAAACGGCCTGTGGCACCGGAATGTCCGGTTTCCATATTCGTATGAAGCAGTAGCATATTGTCATCTGTCTTGATATCACGCAGCTTAGCCACCCATTTCGCCGGTTCCCAATACTGTACCTGAGAATCATGCAGTCCGGTCGTTACCAGCATAGAGGGATATGCCTGTGCTTTGACCTGGTCATAAGGAGAGTAAGAAAGCATATAATCATAGAACTCCTTGTTTTCAGGATTCCCCCATTCATCATATTCTGAAGTTGTAAGCGGGATAGACTCATCCAGCATGGTGGTGACCACATCAACAAATGGCACAGCTGCCACAACTCCTTTAAAAAGCGCAGGTTTCATATTAACCACTGCGCCCATCAGCAAGCCGCCTGCACTTCCACCCATGGCATAGAGTTGAGCGGGGCTGGTATACTGGTTTTCGATAAGATGTTCTGCACAGGCGATGAAGTCGGTGAAGGTGTTGATCTTATTCAGAAGCTTCCCATCTTCATACCATGACCTGCCCATCTCTTCGCCACCCCTGATATGTGCGATGGCAAAGATGAAGCCACGATCCAGCAGGCTTAATCGTGCACTGCTGAAATACGGGTCGCTGCTGTAACCATAAGATCCATAACCATAGAGAAGGCAAGGCTGGCT
>Ga0208041_1000445_pt1 | contig 41221 bp, 30 predicted proteins | sample AD_SCU002_MetaG_FD_184453 | JGI IMG/M metagenome (GOLD analysis project Ga0208041, IMG submission 184453) | Active sludge microbial communities of municipal wastewater-treating anaerobic digesters from China - AD_SCU002_MetaG (SPAdes) (version 2) | ecosystem: Engineered > Bioreactor > Anaerobic...
AAATAGTTTTAACTATCCCTTGGTGGTTGGTTTCTGAGATGGGATCCTTATCAGGATATAAATACCGGGAAGTGGTGGCCATACTCAAGATGTTTGGTTTTGTGTTCTATCGACAGGCAGCAGGAAGTCATGAGATCTGGTACAATGATAAAACACGGCGGTTTACAACAATTCCCAATCATCCAGGCGATATCCCGGAAGGAACATGAAGAGCCATTTTGCGTCAAGCTCAGGTATCGGTCCAGGATTTTATAAAGAAATAAGACTCACGCGCTATAACATACCTGTAATTGCCTCATAGTTAGTGCAATTGCGTTCTTGTTTGATCGTTCTGCCAATTGTGACGCTTTATGGCACTCGTTGTATTCAATTAAGTGAAAACTCATGAAGGTTTTAGTACTAGTAATCTCCATTATTTTAACAAATAGTTTTGTTTTCGGTCAGTGGGTTAGTCTGGGAGTTCAAGGAACTAATGTCCTAATGTTAGAAAATAACCTGGGGTACAAATTCACAAACACTCCCGGTCCTACTCCATCGACAGGAATTACCTATACAATTAGTTCCACGCAAAATGATTGGCAAAGTTCTGTAACCACCAATACTGGCGGGGGCGGGGATTACGGTTGTTGTGCTATCAACAATTTGTCTTTCATAAATTTTTCGACAGGGATTCGCAGTAGAAACTATCAGGGAATATACAGTTTTCAAAAAACAAATGACGAAGGATTCAATTGGTCAAATTTTTCAAACGTAATAAATATTAATATCAAAGATATGATCCTGGTAAATGATACGACAGGTTATGTCTCCGGGAATTCATATGGAACCAACCATGGAATATTGTACCGATTATCTCCAACTTCATCTTTGCAACTCATTAACTGGGATACTTTGTTTTTCAGCAACACTAACATTGAATTTTTAAATTCAACTACCGGATTTGTAATAATGAATGACACCAATCAAAATTCTCATTTATTTAAAACCAACAATTCCGGTGGAGCTTGGAACAAAGTATTTTCAGATACCACCAATAATCTCACTTCAATTTCCTTTCCTGATAGTACAACGGGGTATATATGTTCTACTAACGGTAATATTTTTAAGACAATTGATTGTGGCACTACCTGGTCGCAAGCATTAAGCCCATCAACCAACAATATCAATTCTATTGACTTTATTAATGATACTGTCGGATACATAGTATGCGACGGAGGAGAAATATACAGAACTACTGATGGGGCAATATCATGGAATAACGAATTATCAGGAACAACATCAAATCTCATTAAGATTCAGATGGTTGATATCAATACAGCATACTGTATCAGCGAGGACGGGGTTCTCCTAAAAAATGGCAATGTTATGTCAATTGGCTCATTATCTGATTATTCGAATTCACCTGTGATCATATCTCCGAATCCAACTTCTGAATTAATTAAGATATCATTACCCAATGACCAATTAGTGGAAAATGTTGAGTTATATAAGGCTTCTGGAAACCATGTTTTATCACGAACTCATAACGAAGTAGATATTTCTGGTTTAGATTCAGGATTATACATCATTAAGGCTTTTACTGGTGAAAGGTATTATACTTCAAAGTTCATCAAGAAATAACTGAACACTAACAGCCATCAGTTTTCAGTAATCAGTTTACAGTAATCAGTTTACAGAAATCAGCCCCTCCGAATGCCCTGGCAGCCTACCGTGACAATGCCAGACAGATTGGCTCCAAAGTAATCACTGACATATGAATATCCTCACTTTTCCCTATCTTTAAGGCCGGAAAATTCATTCATCATTTATATCTATCTAACACCAGCGAACATGGAAGGAATCAAGGCTTACGTTGAGGCCAACAAGGAAAGGTTTTTGGAGGAGTTGTTCGGATTAATCCGCATCCCATCCATCAGTTCTATCAGTGATCATAAACCGGATATGCAGCGGGCTGCTGAATACTGGGCGCAGTCGCTGAAGGCTGCAGGTTGTGACAAGGTCGAAATCATGCCCACACCCGGCAACCCTGTGGTATATGGTGAGAAAATCATCAACCCCAATGCACCTACCGTACTTGTTTACGGTCACTATGATGTGATGCCGGTTGACCCGATAGATCTTTGGAAGTCACCTCCTTTCGAACCCGAAATACGGGATGGAAAAATATTTGCACGTGGTGCTGATGATGACAAGGGACAGGCTTTCATGCATGCCAAGGCCTTCGAGTTCATGGTAAAAACAGGCCAGCTTCCCTGCAACGTCAAGTTTATGGTGGAAGGAGAGGAAGAGGTCGGATCGCCCAACCTGGGCGCGTTCTGCGATGCAAACAAAGATATGCTGAAAGCCGATATCATTCTTGTTTCGGACACCAGCATGATCGCCATCGACATACCGTCCATCACGGTCGGGTTGCGCGGACTGGCTTACATGGAAGTGGAAGTCACCGGACCGAACAAGGACCTGCACTCGGGTTTGTTTGGCGGGGCAGTGGCCAATCCGGCCAATATCCTGGCGAAGATGATCAGCCAGTTGATGGATGAAAACAACCGGATCACCATTCCGGGATTCTATGATGATGTGCTGGAACTGACACAGGAAGAGCGTGCCGAGATGGCCAAAGCTCCTTTCAACCTGGAAGCGTATAAGAAAGCCCTGGACATTGCTGAGGTATGGGGCGAAGCAGGGTATTCCACCATCGAACGGACAGGGATCCGTCCGACCCTGGATGTCAACGGCATTTGGGGAGGTTATACAGGTGAGGGCGCCAAGACGGTGCTGCCGTCCAAAGCCAGTGCCAAGATCTCCATGCGTCTGGTTCCTCATCAGGATCATCATAAGATCGCCGACTTGTTTGAGAAGCATTTCCTCGCCATTGCGCCGCCTTACGTAAAGGTTAAAGTAACGGCTTTGCATGGTGGTCAGGGTTATGTTGCACCGACCAATACGGTGGCCTATATGGCGGCCAGCAAAGCCGTGGAAACATCCTTCGGGAAGAAGCCGGTTCCGGTTCGCAGCGGTGGCAGCATTCCCATCATCAGTACTTTTGAAGAAAAGCTGGGGATCAAGTCCATCCTGATGGGATTCGGACTGGAGTCGGATGCCATCCATTCGCCCAACGAAAACTATCCGCTGGAGAATTTCTATAAGGGCATCGAGACCATCCCGTATTTCTACCAGTATTTCGCCGAAATGCACCAGGCCTGACCTGGTCTGCGGAACGTGCCAGGAGGCACATCCTTATTATGCAAGATTTTGTACAGCACGGTAAACAGGTGATCCGTAGCGGTCTGAACAGGTTGCACCTCGACCTGACGCAGAACCTGCGGTATGACCGGCTTACACGGAAAGTGATCCGAAGGGTCATACGCGAGGGAGACACCTGTATTGATATCGGCAGCCATTATGGGGAGATACTGGACCTGATGCTCCGGTATTCTCCCACAGGCCTGCACCTTGGTTTTGAGCCCCTCCCCCATATGTTCCGCACCCTGGCGCAGAAATATGCCGGTCGATGCCGCATCTATCCCTATGCATTGAGCAACCAAACAGGTGTCGTGAGTTTCCAATGGGCACATAATGCACCGGCATACAGTGGTTTGCAAAAGAGGACCTACAACACCACCGATCCGGGGCTGGAGGAGATCGAGGTTGAGACACGGCGACTGGACGACCTGATCAGTGAGTTGGAAGGTCCCACGCCAGCCTGTGTGCCTATCCGGCTCATGAAGATCGATGTGGAAGGGGCCGAATACAGCGTCCTGCAGGGTGCGCTGCAGCTATTGAAACGTGACAAACCCGTGGTGATCTTTGAGTTTGGACTGGGCGCCAGCGATCATTACGGTGTCAATGCCGATATGATGTACCGTTTGCTCACTGAGGAAGCCGGCCTGCAGATCTCTCTTCTGGAGGATTACCTCCTTTCCAGAGATCCCCTCAGCAGGGAGGCCTTCTGTGATTGCTATGTAACAGGGCGCGAATACTATTTTATCGCCCATCCGGCGCTGTCCTGACGGACGCATTCTTACTCGGCCTGCTGGGCAACGGCTGCCTGCCTGCGCTTGAACTCTGCCAGTCCCTGATCCAGGAATTCCACGAACCTGTTGACATTCAGGTCATAGGCCTTAGGGGTAACCAGTAATTCTCCTTCGTGATCCAGAAGGACATAATAGGGTTGTGCATTTACACTGAATCGAGAGACCTGGAAGTCAGCATACTTACGCCCAATGGTTTTCTTCACTTTCCCATCATAGGTCGAGGTGACCCAATCCGATTCCGGAAGGGTGGTTTTATCATCAACATACAGCGCGATGATAACGTAATCGTTTCGTAAACGCTTGAGAACCTCAGGATTAGCCCAGACATTGGCCTCCATTTCGCGGCAATTAACGCAACCATGCCCTGTAAAATCAATAAAGACGGGCTTCCCCTGTGCCTTGGCGCACCGCAGGCCCTGCTCATAGTCGAAATAGCCTTTCAGGCCGTGAGGCAAATGCAGGAATTCGCCATAATGTGGTTCTTCGCATCCCTCAATTGAAGAATGCACTTCATAGGTATTACCGCTCATGACCACCTCCGCATTCTCACGGATGATGGCGTTCAGGTCAAAATCATGTGTGGATTGGGGCGGAAGGTATCCGGACAAAGCTTTCAGAGGTGCTCCGAACATGCCGGGTATCAGGTATACCACAAACGAGAAAGTGAGAATGGCGATAAAGAGCTTGGGCACTGTGACAAACGAGGATTCGCTGTCATGGGCAAAGCGGAGCTTCCCGAGGAAATACATACCCATCAGGAAGAAGGTAACGATCCACAAAGCCAGGTATACTTCCCGGTCGAGAATGCCCCAGTGGTAGGTTTGATCCGCCACGCTCAGGAATTTCAGACCAAGGGCAACCTCGATGAAACCCAGGGTTACTTTTACTGAGTTGAGCCATCCGCCGGAGCGGGGCAGGTTGTTGAGCCAGCGCGGGAAGAAGGCAAACAGTGTAAAGGGGAGTGCGAAAGCTGCGGAGAAGGCAAACATGGTGACGATGGGCTCCCATATCTCTCCCTGCGTCGATTTCACGATGATGGTTCCGATGATCGGCCCTGTGCAGGAGAATGAAACCAGCACGAGTGTCAGGGCCATGAAGAAGGTCCCTATCAGCCCGCCTCTGTCGGCTTTGGCATCGGCTTTGTTGATCATCCAGCTCGGCAGTACGATCTCGAAGGCGCCAAAGAAGGAAGCAGCAAAGAAGATAAAGATGAGGAAGAACAGCACATTGGGGATCCAGTGGGTGGAGAGCCAGTTGAAGATATCGGCGGTAACCGAGGCGCCACCCACAAAATACGTCACGAGGATGATGATGGCAATGGGAATTGTATAAAGGGCTACGATGCTGATGCCATAGGCGCTGGCCATCAGCCTGCTCTTGGCCTTATCCTGACCGCTCTTCATGAAGAAGGATACCGTCATGGGAACCATAGGGAATACACAGGGCGTCAGCAATGCGGCAAAGCCCCAGAGGATGGCCTCGATGATGATGGCCCATAGCGATTTTCCCTTGGCTTTGGTCTCGATCGGGGCATCATTTCCGACAGTGGCCGTGAGGGTTCCGGTATCAACTGCAGTCACAGATGTATCGGTGGTGAAGGTGGCAGTGTCTTCTGCCAGGGCTGCAGGCTGGCCGGATACCTGGGCAGGCCCCGTCAGGGAAAAACTAAAATCATTGTCAAAGAAAGGAATACATTTCTCATCATCACAGACCATGTATTCGAAGGTACCATTGATGGTAATCTCCCCTGCCTGCAGCAAAGACACTTTCTGCCGGAACACCGCCTCATTGTCGAAATAGGCCACATTCATCTCGAAAACATTGTCAAACTCAACGATGGCCTTGGGTTCCTGAACCTTACCAACGAGTTTATATGTTTTGGAGGGAGTAAAGGTGAAACTGGTTGGGATGGGACCACCCGGTTCCACGAACTGGGAGTAGAGATGCCAGCCCTTATCAATTTTGGCCTTAAACAGCAATTCAGCTTCCTGGTCGTTGATCTGCCTGGTAGAGAAGCTCCACTTCACAGGGTTCAGTATCTGCCCCTGCGCCGTGAGGCTGAGGATCAACATGAAGATTACCGTGAAGAAGCTAAGAGAAGATTTTGAAGAAGCATGCATGATTACCCTGATTAACATCCACAAAAACCTAACGATGATGCCCTGACCCTGGTGGAGAATCAGGAATGCAAAATTATATAAAAATGCCTATATGATTCATGTTTTAACACATGTCTTACTGATCCCTTCCGGCTCCCGGGATCTTGTTTAAATTTCTATCTTTGTCGCAAGTTTCATATTATCATTTTAATAATGTATCATTAAAACCAAAGGGTTATGTTCGAGAAAGTGAGTTCGCAGAGAGCCATGGAGCTGGAAGACAAGTATGGGGCGCACAATTACCATCCATTGCCGGTAGTGCTGAGTAAGGGAGAAGGGGTGTTTATGTGGGATCCGGAGGGCAACCGGTATTATGATTTCCTTTCTGCCTATTCCGCTGTGAATCAAGGGCATTGCCACCCTAAGATTGTGGAGGCCATGTATGACCAGGCCAGGACACTGACGCTTACTTCCCGGGCATTTTACAATGATGTCTTAGGTCCGTACGAAAAATACATTACCGAATACTTTGGTTATCAGCGCGTTCTACCCATGAACAGTGGTGCAGAAGGAGATGAGACAGCCCTGAAGCTGGCTCGTCGCTGGGCTTATGATGTGAAGGGTGTTCCTGAAAATCAGGCCAGGATCATCGTATGTGAAAGCAACTTTCACGGAAGGACGATCACGATCATTTCCATGTCAACCGATCCGGACGCACGAGGCGGTTTCGGGCCTTACACGCCGGGATTCATCACGATACCCTATAACGATCTCGATGCATTGGCCAGTGCCCTGGAAGATCCGAACGTAGCCGCCTTCCTGGTTGAGCCTATTCAGGGAGAAGCCGGTGTCTATGTGCCTGAGGATGGATATCTTTCTAAAGCCTATGCCATGTGCAAGGAGAAGAATGTCCTGTTCATCGCAGATGAGGTACAGACGGGTCTTGCGCGTACCGGTAAGCTGCTGGCCTGCGACCACGAAGGGGTTCGGCCGGATATCCTCATCCTGGGCAAAGCCCTTTCCGGGGGCGTATATCCTGTCTCCGCTGTCCTGGCTGATGATGAAATCATGCTGACCATCAAACCCGGACAACACGGATCCACTTTTGGTGGAAACCCCATGGCTGCCCGCATCGCCATGGCAGCATTACAGGTGTTGAAGGATGAGAAACTGGCTGAGAATGCCGAAAGGATGGGGATCATTTTCCGTCAGGAGATGCGCAACATCCCTTCCGACATGATCGAACTGGTCAGGGGCAAGGGCTTGCTCAATGCCGTGGTAATCCGCCCCAAAAATGGCAAGGAAGCCTGGGATGTCTGTCTGAAGATGAAAGAAAACGGGGTGCTCGCCAAGCCGACTCACCAGCACATCATTCGTTTCGCGCCCCCGCTTGTGATCAATGAGGAGGAGCTGATGGATGCCATCGCGAGAATCAGGGAGTCTATTCTGTATTTCAGCTAATCAGATTAATCGACTTAAAACAAAAAGAGCGGATCTTATCAGGACCCGCTCTTTTCATTTAAGCACTTTTTATTAGATCGCTTCTTTGTACAAACGGCTGACTTCTTCCCAGTTTATCACTTTGAAGAAAGCATCGATGTAGTCAGGGCGACGGTTCTGATATTTAAGGTAATAGGCATGTTCCCATACATCCATTGCCAGGATGGGTGTGCCTTTGCAGTCGCTGACATCCATCAGGGGGTTGTCCTGATTGGCGGTACTGCATACCTTCAGTTTCTTATCGGCTGTAACAACCAGCCATGCCCAGCCACTCCCGAAGCGGTTGGCGCCGGCATTGCTGAATTCTTCCTTGAACTTCTCAAAAGACCCGAAAGTAGCCGTTATTGCTGCGCCCAGCTCCCCGCCCGGCTGGCCACCACCATTGGGTGACATGATACTCCAGTAAAGATTGTGGTTATAAAAACCACCGCCATTGTTGCGAACCGCCGCCGGGTATTTGCTGATATTGGCCATCAGATCACCGAAGGTGAGCTTCTCCATTTCGGTACCGGCCACAGCAGCCATCAGTTTATCGTAATAGGCCTTGTGGTGCTTTGAATGATGAATCTCCATCGTCTGCGCATCAATGTATGGCTCGAGGGCATTATGCGAGTAGGGAAGTGAAAGAAAAATCAGTGCGTGAACCAAGGTTTCCATTATTGATAGGTGTTAGTGAGTGAATTATTGTTTATATTCAATCTACATAACATCCCTGTACAGAAAAGGTTCAAAAATGGATTAGCGTACCAGAAAAAAGGATGGGTTCAGGGCTAGAATCTTGCCATGATCTTTATGTTCAACATCCTGGGAGTCAAATAATTTGGAATTGCATACAGGCGGTTGGTGATATCGGCGACCCAAATATAGGAGACGGTATTGTTCACCTGGAGCAGGTTGAAGATTTCGGCAGTGATCCAGACATCCTGGAAGTTATCGAGGACATTGCCCCGGTGGCGGCTTATGCCAGCTTCGATGAGCTGCTTGCTAAAGCCGATATCCACCCGGCGGTATGGGGGGATACGGAAAGTGTGGGTATAACGTGGTGTACCAGGGGCGCCAAAGGGCAAGCGACTACCAAACAACAGGTTCAGGTGCATTTTATAGGTTGGATTCCGGGGGAGGTAATCCTGAAAGAACAACCCAAAATTGACCCGCTGGTCGGTTGGTCTGGGAATATAGCCCGGCTCGATGCGGACGCCGGCATCATCGATATAGAAGTCATCCGTGATATCCTCCCTGGTCTCCATGACGGAAAGGCTGGCCCAGGATTCAATGCCACGCACAAACTCCCCATTAACCCTGACATCCAGACCTGTAGCGTAGCCCTTTGCGTGGTTTTCGGCATCATACCGTATCCTGACATTGTCAATCTCATATGGAATCAGGTTATTCAGCAGCTTATAGTAAACCTCGGTTACCAGTTTGAAGGGACGGTTCCATGCCATAAAATCATAATCGGTACCGGCAACGAAATGAATGGAGGTCTGGGCTTTAACATCACGGTTGATTTCCCCCGCTGCATTGCGCAGCTCCCTGTAAAATGGTGGCTGATGGTAAAACCCGGCCGACAAACGGAACAGGTATTTTTTCTCCCAGGCCGGACGATAGGAGAAGGTGGCTCTTGGGCTCAGCACTGTTTGTCTGTTGAAATCCCAGTGATGGGCGCGCAACCCGGTGGTCAGGGCAGCTTGATGTCCATTGCTGCTAAGATTCCAGGTATGCTGCACAAAGCCCGAGTAGCGTGCGGATATGAGTTCGATCTGTTGCCTGACAAAAGCATTCAGCACCAGATCCTGCGGGACACTGCTGTCGCCCAGGTAGTCTGGGGGGTGAGGCAGGCTGTATCCTGCTGAATCGAGCATCTGCCATTCTCTGAGGCGGTCGGTGACGGCTTCCCGCTGGGCTTTGATACCCCACTGGAAGAAATGATGCTCGCGTTCGAGGCTGCCCCGGTGTTCCATATTGATCACGGCAGCTGTGAGATAATTGCGGGCATGGTTCAGGAAGGAGCCCACCCCGATGGGATCCGTGACATTCCCAAACTCATCCTTGCCAAAATCCGTTTCCAGTCTCCCGATCCAATATTGACCAAGTATATCAAATGTCTCCTCTTCCTGTGAGCGGTATCCTGAACTTATAAAGCGCAACTTCAGGCCCGGTGAAGGTGTCCAGTTCACCGCCATTGCTCCCAGCCAGGTATCGTAGCGGTCCACCTCCTGGCCCTCAAAGTACACGGTGAAGCGATAAGCCTGGTTGACTGTACCGAAATCAGTCTCCCTGCTTTCGGGAATGACGCGATAGACATTACGGGCATAGTTACCCAGAAATGACACCTCCAGTTTATCGGATGCTTCCCAGCTCAGCAGGGTCTGAACATCAGTAAAGGAGGGCTTGTATTGTCCGGATGTCTCCAGTTGCTTCAACAGATACTGATTGGATTTTTGTCTTACCCCTGCCAGATAACGTAAGCGCTGACCGGCGGCTACGCCCTCCAGATGAAAGGATCCACCCAGGAGGCTGATGGAGGCCGAACCCCCAAAGGACTGCGGACGCTTGTACTGAATATCCAGTACTGACGACATTTTGTCTCCGTATTTGGCTTCGAATCCGCCGGCTGAGAATAAGACCGAGGAAACCAGGTCCGGGTTGATGAAACTGAGTCCCTCCTGCTGGCCTGAACGAACCAGGAACGGTCTGTATATCTCGATATCGTTGACATACACCAGGTTCTCATCGTAATTGCCACCTCTGACATTATATTGGGCGCTGAGCTCATTGTTGGATGCCACGCCGGGCAGGGTTTTCAGGATAGCCTCGATGCCGCCCCCCACACTGGGGATGACTGTTGCTATTCTGGGGTCAATGCGTGTCAGGCTGATTCGTGAAATACGGCGGTCGGTCACCTCAAACCCTGGCAATTCGGTGGAAGCAGGCTTAAGGCTGATCCGCAGCTCCTTCTCTTCACCGCTATTGAGCATGAGGGGTATCCGCTCGGCCTGAAATCCAACAAAAGAAACCACCAAAACAATGGGACGACCTGCCGGCACCCGATGGCTAAAGAAGCCATAACGGTCGGTGATGGTACCCCCTGGCAGGTCAATGACCGAGACATTGGCGTTTTCCACTGCCTGTCCGGAAGCATCTTTCACACTGCCATATACCAGGGCCTGCTCCTGCGCTGTCAATTGGCCAGCCAGCAACATGAATAACAATATAACCAGCAGATAATAGCTTTTCTTCATGGTTCAACGACCTGTAACGATGGCCGGTCAGACTCGCCTTATAACGACAGATTTCACTATTTAGTCCTTGCGTTTAAATTTTCCTTCCCGCCATGCTTTGATGAACTGTGCCCAGGCAAAGGGGTTCAGCAGGTTATTGGGTGGTGCCTGTCCGTAATAATAGAGCTTACTGGTATGTTGGTCAATATAGTTGCGGTAGTTCATGGCGCCATCCATGGCGTAGGCCTGGGCCCTTTCAAGCATCTCGGCGCGTTCCAGGTTTTTGCGGGCTATTTCCAGGTCATCATCGGGAATCTTCATATTCACGAATGCTTCCTTAAACTGCTCCAGTGTCGGCCACGGATAGATCACTGCTTCACTTAGCATGATGGTATCGGCCGTCATCACCTTAATCATTGAGTAGCGGTCACTATGGATGGTGTCGGGAATGACATAGGCACTCTTGCGGTAACCGACGGCGGAGAAGAGTAGTGTATCACCTTTGCGGGCAACGAAGGAGAAGTAACCATAGAAGTCGGCTGAAGTGCCATACCCCAGGCTGGTGTTGACAATATGTGTAAACGGGACAGGCTGGAGGCTGTCAGCGGTGACGATGATGCCTGAGAACTGGACAAGGTCTTTCTTCCGCTGGCCAAACAATGCCGTTGTCATCGTGATGAGCAAAACTAATATCAGGCAACGGAATCTCATTCAATGTATGATTTTGGTCTCATCGACCTGCATTTAGAACGTCACCTCATCCAGGTAAACGCCTTCATTCATATTTCCCGTCGTCAAACTTACGCATTTCCACACAAACCAGGGGAGCGGGGGGAAATTAGGAATTAGGGATTAGGGATTAGGGATTAATAATCAGATAATTACGAATTACGAATTACGAATTACGAATTGCGATGATTGCTGATCGCTGTCAACAGCCGGTGATACTGTCTGGCGGGTCTGCCTATTCAAATAGATGCGGTGCTATGTTAATCGTTCTGTTTTAGAAGTGCTATAATTTCAGCCTTCAAAACCGGAACATCATTTATTAAGATACCCCAAATCAATTCGTCTGAAATAACATCATAACCATGGATTATTCTGTTTCTCAAGTTAATGATTTTCTTCGAATGCGTGATTTCCATGGTTGGATCCTTATGGAGTAATCGATGAACTGCTTCACCAATTATTTCAAAATTTCGTTCTACCGCTCGCTTCGTTTTCAGATCATCTTTATAGTTTTCAAATAACCGTTGACCTTCAGGAAGAAACTGTTCAATCTCCTCTATCGCATTAAATATGTCATAAAGAAACGTTTTTATTTCACGATTCATAAATTAACCTTTTCGATTCGTTGAGTGAAGCTAGAAAATAAGGATTTTTTATTGATTGTTCCTCTATTAGATCTACCGGCCTGTCCAACAATTCTTCGAGTGAGAATTTGAGCTCAAAGTAATTATCCGCGTATTTTAATAACTCAATATTCTTGAAACTGACCAAGAAATCGACATCACTTTCTTTGGCAAACTCGTTTCTAAGCACCGAACCAAATAAATAAAGCCTATTAACGCTATGGTTTTCACATAGATGTTTGATTTCATTTATATGTTGTTCTATGATGTTCATGATATCAAATATAGTCAAAAGGAATCATTTCTATTCATGTTGGTTTTTTAATAGCATCGCTGCTAAAATTACTGTATCTGATCTATAGGGGCTCTTATATGACCGCTGACATCTCGATACGCCTGCACAATATTTCCCAATCTGCCAGCATCATGAGCGTCTACTTGTTGATAGGGAAGCTACCAACAAATTGCTGATGGGTGATCGCTGTAAACTGATGGCTGTAGGCTGATCGCTGCCACCGGGGAATTGCGTACCTTTGCGGCTTCAATCTGAATCATATAAGCATCCGTCATGGGAAATATTCTGGCCATTGTGGGCCGGCCCAATGTGGGCAAATCGACCTTTTTTAACCGGCTGGTGGGCATGCGCGAAGCCATCGTGGATGAACAAAGCGGCGTTACCCGCGACAGGAATTATGGTAAGTCAGACTGGAACGGCATTTCCTTTTCGGTGATCGATACCGGGGGATATATCATAGGATCGGAAGATATCTTTGAACAGGAAATCCGCAAACAGGTCAGCCTGGCCATCGATGAAGCAGATGTGATCCTGTTCCTCGTGGATGCTGTCGAGGGACTAACCCCCATGGACCAGGATGTCGCGGAGATGCTCAGAAGGACCAGGAAAAAAGTCTACCTCGTGGCGAATAAGGTGGATACCACCAAGCGGCACGAGGATGCCATGGAATTCCATGCCCTGGGACTGGGAGAGGTTTGGCCTGTCTCCTCCATTAACGGACATGGCACAGGAGATTTGCTGGATGCTGTAGTACAGGATTTTGCCGGGTCTGAAGAGGATGAGGAACCAGAACTGCCGCGCTTTGCAGTAGTGGGAAGACCCAATGTTGGTAAATCATCCCTGATCAATACACTTACCGGCACCGACCGTCACATCGTTACGGACATCCCCGGTACGACACGCGATAGTATCTTCACACGCTACCAGCAGTTTGGCTTCGATTTTGTGTTGGTCGATACGGCCGGCCTGCGGCGTAAAGCCAAGGTGCATGAGGATCTGGAGTTCTATTCTGTGATGCGCTCCATCCGTGCCATCGAAAATGCTGATGTCTGCCTGCTGATGGTAGATGCTTCCCAGGGTTTCGAAGCACAGGATCTTAATGTCTTTTCTCTGGCTGAGCGCAATGGCAAGGGAATCGTCATCCTGGTGAACAAATGGGACCTTATTGACAAATCAACGCAGACACATATTCAGTTTAAAGAAAGCATTCTCCAGCGCACCGCTCCATTCACGGATATTCCGGTGGTCTTCATTTCCGTCAAAGAAAAACAAAGGGTACTCAAAGCCCTGGAAGAGGCTGTCGAGGTGTACAAAAACCGGACCCGGAAGATCTCCACATCCGAACTGAATGATGTTATGCTACCGATCATTGCAGCCAATCCTCCTCCTTCAAATAAAGGCAAATATATCAAAATCAAATATATAACCCAACTACCAAAGCATACGCCTGCTTTTGCATTCTTCTGCAACCTTCCCCAATACGTGAAGGATCCTTACAAACGCTTTCTGGAAAACCAGATCCGCAAGCAGTTTAATTTCACTGGTGTACCAATACAGATTTTCATCCGCAAGAAGTAATGACCGAAGAAGGCTGTCGCATAGATAAATTCCTGTGGTCGGTCAGGGTATTCAAGACACGCAACCAGGCCTCCTCCGCCTGTCGTGCCGGCAAGGTGCGCATGGGCGACCAGGCTGTTAAGCCTTCCCGTGAGGTTAAACCCCTGGATGTCATTGTTGTCAGGGTGTGGAATATGACACGTACCATCAGGGTGAAGGAGCTGCTGCATAACCGTGTGGGGGCCAAACTGGTTGAGGTGTATATCGAGGAGTTGACGCCACCGGAGGAATTCGAAAGGGCTGAGATGTTGCGTAAACTGAATGCTGAACGCCGGGATCGCGGTGCCGGACGCCCCACCAAGAAGGAGAGACGGGAGATCAGCCGTTTGAAAGGGGAGCCGGAATAGGTTTATTCTTGGCCCGCCTGCGACCAGAGCAGGAACATCAACTGGGCTATTTCTGTATTATTGATATAAGGGCCCCTCAGGTAATCCACTTCGTCGGCGAAGAGATGGAACAGCGCGCTGCCTTTGCCTTTGGCAAACAGCGGTATCAGCATATTTGTATGGTCATCATGGTTGAAGCGCATGCCTGGCATCTCTCCTGCTCCATTGTTGATGATGGGGTTGCGGACAGGTGATGCCTCCCTTTCCAGTGGTCCGGTAAGGTAGCCGCATTCGTGATCTCCTGTGACGATCAGCAGGTTATCTTCCCAGCCACCGTTCATCTCGATCCACCGGATGGCTGCCTTTACGGCCAGGTTGAAGTCATGCTGCTCCTCAATCATGCGTCCGCCGTGGTTGTCATGATTGGCCCAATCAACCGCACCCCCTTCCACCATGATAAAGAAACCGGAAGTATTGTTGTCCAGAACATTGAGTGCTGCTGCTGTCATTTCCGCCAGTGAAGGCACTGTCGGAATGAAGGGCACAACGAAGGCTTCCTTTATATCACTTCCTGAACGCCCCTGCTGCAGGGTGCTATGGATCATCGGAATGCCGCACACCCGCTTGGGCGTTGGACCTGCCATCAAGGCCTTGAATGCATCCCGTGTCTGGATGAGTGTCCAGACATCCGGCGTACCATCACCATCTACATCCTGGACCTGATGGTTTCCACCTGGACCAGGAATAGTGTATGTCAGTTTGCCTGCCACGAGATCGGTCCATGTTTCCAGGCCCCCGACATAATCATAACGATGGCCAGTATCCTGCATAACCCCATCGCGATTGTACAAAGGGTGACCGGCTCCCATGATGACATCCAGCTTTGAATCCAGCAACATCTCTCTGGCTATTTCAGCATAGTTCTTCCTGTTGGTATTATGTGCCACAAATCCAGCCGGCGTGGCATGGGATAACTGCACAGAGCTCACGACACCTGCGGATTTTCCCATGGCTTTGGCATGACTGGTGATATTGAACAGGGGAGTAAGGTCTTCTCCCATCCCGATGGACTTACCATAGGTCTTTCTTCCTGTTGCCATGGCGGTAGCCGCTTCCGCCGAGCCGGTGGGATTCTTTTTGAGGTATTCGAAATCAGACCAGGCCAGATGGCTGTTATATCCTGTATGCCAATGCCTGACGTCACGGTCATCCTTCATCCTGGCAGGATAGGTACTCATGGCATAATGGACAGGGAATTGCTGGTAGTCCTGCGTACTGTCCATCCCATCCATATAGTAATTGGTAGCCTTGATGTGGTTATAGCCCCATCCATCACTTATAAAGAGCAGGATATTTTTCGGAGATTTTCCATCCCATTGCACCGGTGAACCGGTTTGGGACAGGAGGTCTGGGGCAGGGAGCAGAATGAACCACAGAATGGCGATACAGGCGTTACTTCTCATAAAAAAGCGCTTATCCTGCAAAATTAAGTTATTGCAGGACAAGCACCGTTAAGCTAACATTAATACCTGGATTGTATCGTCATTTGCGGACGCAGCGCACCCTGTGCTGGGAGCTTTTCGATCCATATCCGCTGACCCCGGAGGGGAAAGTACGGTAGCGGGCATTGGCGGTAAAAATTCCTGTGCCTTCTGTTGAGGACCAGTAGCCGCCTTGAGTGAATCCGCCAATATTTGCAGCATCCGAGCGCAGGCATTCCAGTTCGTTATAAGCCGGAAGGTACCAATCGCTGAAGCCGAAAGCGGTAAGCCCGTCACAGATGTGAGCAGCGGTGGGCGGGTTACATTGGGCCACTATCAGTATTGTATTGTTGGCACCATTCCAGTCGTCCCCGGCGCCCGCAACAACACCCACACAGCCCCATGCGGTAGGCCCGGCATTATCAGTAGGATGGACATAGAGCGTCTGACCATTGCACATGGTGCTGGGCACCGAAGGTGTCGTGAACGTGACCGTCATAGTGTCTGTTGTGCTGGGGCAGGGTGGGTTGCTGATGGTCCATGCAAGCACATAGGTTGTATTAGGTGTGCCTATGAATAGTGTCTGCGCAAAATTGGGGTTGGCAAAAGAGCCGCCGGTACCCGAGACTACGGTCCAGGTGCCAACACCTGACAGGGGCGCATTGCCGTTTAGCTGAATGGTGCTGCCACTGGCCGTCAGACCTGGTCCTGCGTTTGCAATGGTTGGCATTTCCTTGGCAACGACATACTGAACCGGTGTAAAGTAAGGATTACATACGAGGTCGGTTACTTCAGCCCTGTAGTACCCGCTGGTTTGCAGGTTCTGGATAACAAGACTGTCCAGTGTGGCCCCTGGTATGGGGCTGAAGGTAATACCATCAGCAGACGACTGCCATTGCAGTGTGGAGCCGGCAGGGTGGCTTACATGTATGACCACATCCTGGCCTTTGCAGACATCGGTTTGCACCTGTTGGGCATGCAGGGTATTTTGCAGGAGGCTACACCCTACCATCCAGATAAGTATGCTATATAATATCTTCTTCATGGCTTATTGAATGCTAAGTTTATAAACGGCCCAACCATCTCTGGCGAAAAGACGTAGAAGATAGATCCCCGTGCTAATACCGGAAACATCCAGGCTAACAGCATCCGATCCGGCCGGAATCTGCTGGCGGACAAGCTCTTCTCCCATGATGGATAATAACTCCAAGCTGAAAGGTGATGCTACAGCAGTTAGGCCACTGAGCTGGACCTGGCCTCTGGCAGGGTTCGGGAATACCCTTACATGGTCCATCCCATAGGCAGGTATTCCGACAGTAGAAACAGAAACGACCACTTCATCTTCAGCCTCGCAGCCGTTGACATCGGTAACATACAGTGTGAATATGGTCGTTACAGTGGCCGTGAATACAGGCGTCAGACTCGTTGAGTCATTCAGCAGATGTCCCGGACTCCAGCGATAGGTATAAGGTGCTGTTCCCCCACTTACCGATCCGAGCAAAATCAGCTGTGACCCGGGATTGATCAGTGTGTCATGCCCTGCGAATGCGACAGGCAATGGAGGTGTGGTTACCGTTACATTGATATGCACCTGGGAGATACCAGTAACCAGGCTGCCACACAAAAAAAACAGTAGTAGTGCTTTCCTCATAAACAGATGTATTGATCCTTTGTAAAGGTAATAACATCCACCTGAGATACAAGGATATAGTGTTAATTTCCGTAATCCTCCTCTGTTATCAGGTTTCCGTGCTCGTCGAAGAAACGCCAGACGCCCACCTTCTTACCCATCCGGAACATCCCTTCATAATTGAGTTGACCATTGTGATGCCAGACCCTTCTTTTCTTGTCCTCCAGGCCGTTTACATAATGCCCCTCGCTCCAGCGCATTCCGTTTTCGTAATAGTAAACCCAATGTCCGTGCCTTTCTCCTTCCAGAAAGGATCCCTTCAGCCGGACCTGTCCATTGGGATAATAACTAACCTCCTTTACCATGATAAGGGTATCGGCGGAAGGCGCATAGGTACGCACGATACGCGGACTTCCGTCCTCCCACCTTTCTTCAATGATCTCCTGCAATTCTGACTGACAGGAGAAGAGAATGGTAATCAAAAGCAAGCTAAGCGCAACTCTTATCATCGGTCAAATTTTAGTCTTTCTCCGCGGGAGCCCTCATGAAACACCCCCTGCTCAAAGACCAGATTACCATTCACGAAGGTATGCGTGACAGCGGTATGTAAGATATGATCCCTGAAGGGGCTCCATCCGCATTTGTAATGGATGGGTTGGTCCTTCACGGCCCATTCCACCTGGTCGTCGAGCAGAACGAGATCGGCCCGGTATCCGGGGCGGATAAAGCCGCGACCCTCAAGGTGATATGCCAGGGCGGGCGCATGACACATGTATTGAATCAGCTCAGGCAGCGATATTTTCTGTTGCCTGACAAATTCCATCATGGCCGGGAGTGCGTGCTGCACCAGCGGACCGCCTGAAGGGGCTTGTCCGTAGGGACGCTGTTTTTCTTCCAGGGTATGAGGCGCATGATCGGTGGCTATCAGATCTATGTATTTCTTTTTCAACCCTTCAAGCAGGGCCAGGCTGTCGGATTCCTCTTTGATGGCGGGATTCCATTTAATGAAGCTCCCCAGTCGCGCATAATCGGTTGCGTTAAACCAAAGGTGGTGAACGCATACTTCCGCTGTAATTCTCTTTTGCGTCAGGGGGGTGGCGTTGTCAAAGAGCCCGACCTCTTCAGCTGTGCTGAGATGCAGTACATGCAGGCGGGTGTTGTATTTCAGGGCAAGCGCTATGGCTTTAGCTGTGGATTGGATACAGGCCTCCCGGGAACGGATTAGTGGATGTGCTTCGACAGGGATAGCCTCACCATATCTTTGCTGGTAAGCATGCAGATTTGCACGGATAATCGATTCTTCTTCTGCATGGACGGCCACGAGTGCGGGTGATTCGGCGAAGATGCCTTCCAGAGCCCTGGGGTCATCAACCAGCAGGTTACCTGTGCTGGCGCCCATAAAAACCTTGACGCCACAGACATCTTTGGGATTCACCTTCCTGATTTCAGAAAGGTTATCGTTTGATGCCCCCATGAAAAATGAGAAGTTTACCAGAGATTTACTGGCAGCAAGTTCGTATTTCGCTTCCAGGAGGTCCATGGACAAAGCAGGCGGGGAGGTGTTAGGCATCTCCATGAAGGAGGTGATTCCACCTGCGGCAGCGGCGCGGCTCTCGGTAAAAAGATCCCCTTTGTGCGTCAGTCCAGGCTCCCTGAAATGCACCTGATCGTCAATAACACCGGGGATGAGATACTTGCCCTTTGCATCCAGTCTCTGCATAGCTGGATAGCTCTCCAATGTATTGTTTCCAGGAGAGTCTTCGTGTACTTCCGTGATCTGTCCGGCTTTTACAAGGACCGATCCGTTGAAAATGCGCCCCTCATTGACAATACGGGCGTTGTAGATGATGAGGTCCGCAGCCATCGATGCATTATTGGAAGGCCGGATCATGCCCGGCATGTTGTCCTTTATATGGCCATCTTTGGGTATTTCCTGAACCAGCTCTTGATTTTCATGGAAATCACCCCAAAAACAGCTTCCTTGAAAATACCCTTGCTCATCTTACTTTGACCTTCGGTCCTATCGGTAAAGATGATGGGCACCTCGACGATATTAAATCCACATTTCCAGGTCGTGAACTTCATCTCAATCTGGAAAGCATAACCGGTGAAGCGGATGTTGTCTAGATCAAGGGTTTCCAGCACCCGGCGGGTATAGCATTTAAACCCGGCGGTGGTGTCCCTGACGCTCATTCCGGTGATCATCCGTACATAGGCAGAGGCATAATAGGACATCAGAACGCGTCCCATGGGCCAGTTCACAACATTCACACCCTTAATGTAACGTGATCCGATGGCCAGATCAGCGCCGCCCGCCGCACAGGCATGGTAAAGCCTGAGCAGGTCATCTGGGTTGTGGGAGAAGTCGGCATCCATCTCAAAGATATACTGGTAATTTCTGGCCAGGGACCATTTGAAGCCATGGATATAGGCTGTACCTAGCCCCAGTTTTCCTTTGCGTTCCTCCATATGCAGACGCCCGGCAAATTCCTTCATCAGCTCACGCACGATCCCGGCGGTGCCATCAGGGGAATTATCCTCAATAATGAGAATATCGAATTCCTTTTCCAAGGAGAACACCTTACGGATGATCTTTTCGATATTCTCTTTTTCGTTATAGGTTGGAATGATGACCAGACTTTCTGCCACAGTTTCTATAATTTGACGGGTTTATCCTGATTGACAAATACTTAGGTGTATCATCTCTGATTCACTGGTTTATTTGGCAAGCACAACATCGTTAAGATTACGGATATTGATCTGTGCCGTATTGTATTGGGATACGATACCGGTGATATGCACAGGTGCCGTTGGGAAGGTCTGATTGGCGAAGGTGGCGTAAGAGGTCGTATACAGTACGATAGTCCCTGTCCCGTCGTTCAAGGTAGGGTTGGAACTGTAAACGTTCCCCGCAGTGGATGTCATGGTACAATTATTAATCCTGACCAGCTTTGCTTCAAACTCTTCGAAGTCATCCATGATATCGTCGATGGTGACTACCAGGGGTTGCGGCATTGTTCCCTGTGCAACGTAGAATGCATTGTCATTGGGAATATTGTTTACCTGCAGTAATCCCTGGAACTGGGAGAGTTCAAGTCCTGAGACATTAATCTCTACTTCTGCTCCCATTGGGAAGGTATTGCTGGCGGTGAAGCGCAGCGCTATTCCTGATCCGCTCCCATCCATGATGAAAGCATTTCTGCTCGTGATATTGGAATTGTCTTTGTCAGAGATGATCACCCCTTTGATTTTCTTATTGTCGGGAATGGTTATGGTTGAACCTGTGAAGAGGTTTCTCAGGGCAGCGATGGTAATCAGCTCCTGGTTTCCGGAGCCTCCGCAACGTTCACCGGTAAGCTGGGTTTCAGCCAGCGAGCGGATGTAGAGCTGCATGTCTCCGTTGTACTCACTTACAATGGCAACAAGGGAACCATTGCCTGTAGGTACAGGCTCACCGGCGAAATTGGCATATCCGCTGGTACGGACGATAATCTCATTATTGTTGCAATCCTGGAGGATACGGTTCTGAGAATAGAGGTTGATGGGATCGGCATACGTATTTCCGATCTCACTGGCCTTGAATTGAACACTGTCGAGGCGGATCAACCGGCTTTGGTAGAATCCGGTTAAAATATCCTGTATGCTCACCTTTTCAGGCTCCGTGTTCACGAGGGTAGCCTGCTTGATGACATTTTCGTCCACATTGACAGAGTCAATCTGGATGACACCTGCATAATTTGAGAGGATGGTTCCTTTGAGGTAGAGACGGATGCTGTCGCCCTGGTACAATCCCCCTGAAGCGATCAGTCTCAGGTTGATGGCACCGGTTTTATCCTGCAGATAGGCATTCTTGTAGATATTTCCATTCCGCTCGTCCATGGTAATGACGCCATACACAGACCAGTCTTCTGCTATTTTGATAGCCTGACCCTGATAGAGCGTTTTCAGTTCAGCGATGGTTTTCAGGCTGCCCACCGGGATGGTGCGCTGTGGCGGTTCATCGAAATCATCTTTGATACAACTGACCAGTGTGAAGGCAGGGATCAGGAGAAAGTAGGCAATTCTGGAAAGCAAAGTTTTCATATAATGAATTTGTTATAAGCTGGTTAAATACTAAATCTAACATTCAGGAAATAGTTCCTTCCATACATATAGAAATATTTGGAAGGGAATCTTTCAAGGTCGCGGGGATCGTAGCGGTATTGCTCAAAGCCACCCGTGATGAAATTCGTTTCATCCAGCAGGTTGCTGATGCTCAGGTTTACTGCAAGGTAATACCTGCCAAAACGCCACGATTTTCCGCCGAAAACATCCACGGTATATCCCGGATCCAGTTTTTCCTGATCCAGTAATCCGGACCATTGCGGATCATCTACGACCAGGCCGAGCAGAGCCTCGTCGGTACGACGATCAGGATTGGCTTCCATGTAGAGATTGTCAAAATAGTTGACATTGAATCCAACAAACCAATATTTGGGGGAGTTGTATCTCATCCCCAGGGAGAGTGCTGTTTCGGGGGAATCAGCCACTTTATATCCTTTAAAGTAAACATCTCTTTCCTCAACCAGGACCGCAGCATCGTTATCCTGGGCAATGGTGACCTTGGGGCGGGAATTGTAGATAAAGTCACCATGACCAGCCGCCAGTGTCAGATTGAGTGTGGGTAACAATTTGGCTTCCATGCCAAACTCCATGCCCATATGCAGTTTGTCGACACCAGACATATTATAATTAACAAAGGAGTTAAGTTCTTCATGGTAGAAGCTGCGCGACCACATCTGATCTCTGAATTCGGCATAATAACCGGTTAAGCGCAGTTTCAGGAAAGGCCCGCGGAAGATATAACTCAGATCACCGCCGAAAATGGTTTCATTCTTCAGTCCTGTCATCACATGATCCCTTGTTCTGGGCGAGATATAGGCATTCTGGAAGAAGGGGGCGCGCGTTTGCAGCATGGCATTGCCAGAGAGGAAGTGCCGTCCGGTGATCTTATAGTCCAGGCCGGCCTTCATCCCATAATTCAGAAAATCGTTTTTCTCAGAATCTCCAAGACTGTGATCCGGGAACCGTCCATTCTGCATATTTCCGGTACGCCAGAACTGCGTGGAGGTTCCTTCCAGGGCATAGTATAGATCTATCTTGCGCAGGTTCATCTCGATCTGGGCAAAGACCTTGTATTGGTTGATATTGGCTGTATAATCATAGCCAAAACGGTCGCCCACCTTAACTACTCTGTTAGGAGTACGGATATCGCTCTGAGCCTGATTTGGATTAATGGATTCGCGTTCAGCGAATTTGTCCACATCTACCCAGAAATCACCTCCCAACAGGTCTTCCACGACTTTAAAATTATCACCCTTATACCACAGCAGGTCAGCACCGCCGCTCAGCGTGATCCTGTCGGTGAGATTATGGCGGATGTGGCCACTATAGCTGAATTGGGATTTATCATTGCGCCGGTCTTCGACGATATACTTGGAGCGGTTGCCTGTGACCTTATCGCCAGTTATCCCATTGGCATTCACGACGGTATAGAGGTTCTTGCGGTTGGCAAAATAAAACTGGTCCCAGTCCAACTGCCTGAAAGTCTCATCATTCTCCCAACGGTCCGTGTAGATAGCAAACAGGACCGGATCGTCCTTGTAATAGCTGGGGAAATTGCGGTAATAATCGGGACGGGGGTCGGCAGCGTCATACCATTCCAGGGCCGTAGATCCGCCCCTGCCAAAAGAATAGGCCAGTGAATGAGAAAGGCTGGTCTTTTTCGATGGGTTAAAGTAATGACTGAGAATCAGCATAGGCTGATGATAGTTACTGACGCGGCTGTTTCGTTTCTCGCCGTTCTGGTATCCCCAGTAAGGGTTGTAATAGGTATTTCCACTAAGGTCATAGGCTTCCTGTGTGGCAACACCGGGCCTTCCACGGCGTGTAGGAGCGCCAAAGCCAGTAAATCCGATACTGTGCTTATCATTGATCTTCTTCTCAGCACTAAGGAAATAAGCATAGGCATCATAGAAGGTTCCTTCAACATAGCCTTCTTCTGCCCAGCGCTTGGATCCCGAGACCGTGAAGGACCAACCATTCGGCATAATACCGGTGGAAGACGTGAACATCAAGCGGTTGCGGTAAGCGCGATTGGTAAGGCTGTACGAAATCTGGGAGCGTTCGCGGAATGCAGAAGCCCTGGTATCGATATGTGTGCTGCCGCCGATGCCGCCGAAGCTGTGCTGACTGGCCCCGATACCGGATTGCACCTCCGGAAACCGCGTCACATCATTCAAACCACCCCAGGACGACCAGAATACACGGCCTGTGATCATGTCATTGACAGGTACGCCGTTGATCATCACGACCGTATTCTCAGAATCAAAACCTCTGATCCGGTACTGGGCTGCACCAAAGGTATATCCTGCAGTAGATACATACACATCCCTTGATGCCTGTAACAAGCCGGAGATGTCCTGACTCTCCATGTCACTTTCAAGATCGGATGCCGTGAGGGTAATAACAGGCGCAACAGAAACTTCCTGGGTCCCACCCTGTAAGGTATCCACCTGGCTGATCACGGTAAGGCTGGTTCCCAGCAGCGCCGCAATCATCCCTGTTCTTATTTTCATAATATTTTGATTTGCAGTTTTATATAATGAAACGAAAAGCTGGATTTCTTCCCCGAAATACCCGCCATCTTGCTGCAAAATTCCGTAAAATAACCGGATTAAAGTCTGATTCCTTGTTTTTTTCATGAAGTTTTGCCGGGGTGACCGGTTTTTTAGGGGATATTGGTCATCTTTGCAGATGAGGTAACCATGGATCATATGCTCATGAAAAGTTTGCTGTTCAGGATATCGGTATTTGCCGGGGCATTGCTTTTAAGCCATTGTATACAGGCTCAAAAACAGGAAAAGTTCCGGGCGGTTTGCGTCGGATTCTATAATGTTGAAAACTTGTTTGATACGATAGATCAACCGGAAGTGAATGATGCAGAATTTACACCGGGTGGTTCATCTGCATGGAACACTGTTCGTTATAATGAGAAACTGAATAATCTGGCCACCGTCATCTTTGGCATTGCAACGGATATCACACCCGATGGACTTGCTGTCCTGGGATTGTCTGAGATTGAGAACCGCCAGGTGGTTGAAGATTTGCTAAAGACAGCGCCGTTGAACAAACGTGAGTATGCCATAGTGCACTATGACTCCCCGGATCGCAGGGGTGTGGATGTGGGGTTGATCTATCAGCCGAAATATTACAAAGTGACCAATACCGCTTCTTATCGACTTACAATAAAGGAAATGCCTGATTTTCTTTCCCGTGACCAATTGCTGGTTTCCGGCTATCTGGATGGCGAGATGGTCCATTTTATTGTTAATCATTGGCCATCACGACGGGGAGGAGAGCAAGCCAGCCGGCCCTTGCGCAATGCTGCCGCTGATCTTAACAAACACATTATTGATTCGATTATGGCAATAGATCCACAGGCGAAGATCATCGTCATGGGCGACCTCAATGATGATCCTGTGAATCCCAGTGTGCGTCAGCATCTTAAGGCAACTGGAAACAGGGAGCATGCCACAGGCAACCGCATGTATAACCCCATGGAGGAGTTATACCGCAAAGGCATTGGCAGCCTGGCTTATCAGGATAGCTGGAACCTTTTCGACCAGATCATTGTCTCACCGGGCCTGGCCAGGCAACAGGGCAGAGGATGGTATCTGCACAGCGCGCTGGTCTATAACAAGGAATTTCTTCGTCAGAAAAGCGGATCCTTCAAAGGCTATCCTTTCCGCACCTATGCCGGGGGTGTTTATATGGGAGGTTACAGCGACCACTTCCCTGTCTATGCCATTCTGGCAAAGCCTGAATAGCAGCCATCTACATCATTCCATTCTAATAATCTATTCCGGGCCGAAAATTTTTCGGCCTTTTTCTTTCCGTTTCGGGGGGTGTTTTCCGTATATATAAATGCACAGGAAACGTCTGCCAAACAAAACCCGGATGAATGATGAGGAAAGAGAAGCGAGTGCTATGGGGTTCAATGTTGCTACTTGCCACAGGGATGGCATGGTTTGGCACATCCTGTAACAAGGATCCGTTACCGGAAAAAGAGAAGGCAGGGGTGGCACTTGCCTTTGATGTTGAACAAAAGTTAACACGATTTATCGACTACAGTCAGACCCTGGCTTCAGGGCCACGCCTGAAATCAGGTGGAGACCCGCTGGAAACCGAGGAAGCGATTTGGCTGATTGAAGCAGCCATTAACTATGCGTATGCGAACAACCTGGAGAAGGGTGACCTTCTGACCCTGGACACTTTCAAAATGGTTCTGAGTACAAATGGCGGAGGTCTAAGTGAGGCAGATGCTGCCTATGCCTTCCTTTCTATTTTTGACACGCTGGATGCCAAAGCTGATCTGCTTGGACAGACACCTAAGAAGCTGGATATGTTTGACATTGCTACAGCCGAAGAATCTGCAGGGCAGATTGAGGTTGAAGTATGCTACAGCTTTTCCTCGCTTGTTCCACCTCCGAATCCATTTGATCCTTTCACACCATCAGACTGGTGGTGGTTTGGATATGGCATGGGAAGATGCGATGGATCCGGTACGGGTCATGGGCAGGATGCCGCTGGCCTGATGACATTGAAACTGAACAACACGTTACCGATTCCTGTTAACCAGCATTTCTATACAGATCTCGAGAAGAAGCTTTTTACAGTCGATCTATACCTGCCATTTCCCCAGGGCGTAAATCCGAATTATTGTGCCTGTCCACTCTTTTATAGCACAGAGGCTACGCCCTGGGCAGCAGGTTTCCACATGTGCCTGAGTCCGGATGAGATGAATTTCCACAACAACAGTATGGTGAATCTGATGGCGCAGGCCCGGCCATTCATTGACCCGGGGAACCCCTCACAGGGATACAAACATATTGTATTCGCAATGGTGATCCCCACGGAACGCACCATTGTGGGAGGATACAAAGAGGTGAGCCATGCGCTGATGGTGTTCTATGGTGTGGCACATAGTTCCAACAACTACCAACCCTATTACTTTTAAAACTTCACAAGATGAACCGCCTTCTGCTTATCATCTGGATCGCATTCCCACTCTCCATGCAGGGACAAAAAAGCCTCGAGTACTGGTCAGGTCAGATACCGGCTGCAACGGTCTGGTCAGCGGATACGATCGTGATAACCGGGAATATCTTTGTTCCAAGCGGTGTCATCCTGACGATCGAGCCCAATGTTCTTGTTATTGTCGACAGTGCCAGTGGTTTTTATGTTGATGGTCATATCCATGCCATCGGAAATCCGGAATATCCTGTCATTTTCACGATACCCGATACAACCGGCTTTTGGGATACCAATTACGCAAAAGATGTATGGAAGGGGATCAGGTTTGAGCCGGAATCTTCCGGAGCGGACAGCTCTGTGTTCGAATATTGTCAAATCGGTTATTCGCGGAGCAGCCCGGAAACACAAGGTATTCATGGCGGCATTTTTCTTGAGGGCAGACAAAGGGTCAGAATTTCAAATTGTCTGATACACAACCATGATGCAAAAGTTGACGGGGGAGGATTGGTCTGTATTACCTCCTCCCCTATCGTTGAGAACAGCGATTTCCATTCGAACCGCGCTGGAAACTACGGTGGTGGCTTATACATTGATACGTGTACACTTCCTCTGATAACAGGCAACCGGATTTTAAAGAACCAAAGCAGGGTAAGAGGTGGTGGCATCTACAGTCACATCAGCAGCGCTATTATTCAGGGGAATACGATAGCGGATAATAAATGCTTCTATCTTATACCGGGCATTCCTGCCAGCTATGGTGGGGATGGCGCAGGGATATATCTCGATGATTATTATGGCGGAGCTACGGTGATCAACAACATTATCATCATGAATCAAAGTGCGGGGGCTGCTATATATGAATCGACGTACTCGTCTGTGATAGCTGGCAATCTGATCGCCAACAATGCATTTATAGGCATCATGGCTGGTAATAGTTTCTCACAATCCAGGTATTACAACAATACGATCGCCCTGAACCATGGAGCGGCTGCCATTCTCGCCGGTGGATTCCAGCAATGGGAAAACAACATCCTCTGGAACAATAGCACTGCTTATCCCTTGGCCAATCTTCACTTTCTAACCGACACACCCTGGGTTTCATATTCTTTTATGAATGAGCTTTTTACAGGACCTGGAACCGGCAATATTCAAGGAAATCCCGGGTTTATGTCTCCCTGTCCGGTCAATGGATTGACCCCGCTTGCATGGAGCGCAGACTGGCGGTTGAAGCCAGGTTCAGTTTGCATTGATGCCGGGAATCCATCGACAACAGGGATGCCCTTACCGGTTCTGGATCTGGATGGGAATCAACGTATTGCAGGCGGAAGGATAGACATGGGAGCATATGAGTTCCCGCAAACACAGGGCGTCGCTGAGGCGGCAACGGCAAGGATAGGGGGATTGTTTCCCAATCCCTGCCGTGCCCATCCTCAGTTACGATTGGAAGACAAAGGGGGTGGACAAGTCTGGCTTTTTGATATTCTCGGTCATCTGGTGTACCAGGGACATCATTATGATGGAGACGAATTACCCCTGTCGGGCCTTGATCCGGGAATTTATTTTTATAGAATTCGCTCCCGGGGTGGGTACCTTTTCTCAAAAAAGTGGATTAAACAATAATTGCAACATCACGAATCAGGAGGGGATTGACATGAAGGGAAGAATAAGTATCATGCTGGCCTTCATCGGCAGCATTTATGGATTTGGTTATGCCCAGGTAAATTATATGGGGACTTCAACCAATAATATCAATTCCAGCGCGTTAGGACTTTATTCCAATGCGCAGGGATATGGTGCGCTGGCTTCGGGTTACAACGCAGTCAGTAGCGGTTTCGGGGCACATGCATTGGGGATGAATGCACAATCAGCCGGATTGTATGCCGTAGCCATCGGAACCAGTTCATTTGCATCAGGGAATTATAGCATGGCCTTTGGGAAGTACGTCAAAGCCACCGGTCAAAACGCCATCGTGATCGGATCGGGTTACCAGACAGATTATTTATCTAATAATCAGTCCAATGCCCTCATGGTGGGTTTTCTGTCAGACCGTGCTTCTTTCTATGTCGGGCCTGCCCAGGGAACCGGAAGTCTGGGAAGGATAGGTATAGGAACAGATCAACCGGAAAGCAGGCTGGACGTTAACGCCGAAGCGACCAATGGATTGTGCATCAGAACGAATCACTCAGCCGGCGGCTATTATGGTTTGAAGATTATGGCGACACATCCGGGCACGGAAGCCCTGACGGTATTGTATCAGGGTGATACAACGCTTTGCCTAAGACCAGATGGGCGTCTTTTTGTCGATAACACCCTTGTTGCCAGAGAGGTGAAGGTCAGAATGGATGTCTGGAAGGATGACGTTTTTAGAAACCCGGGCAATATCATGCAACTGTCAGAGCTAAAAGATTTCGTTCATAATCACCACCATTTACCCGGCATTCCACCGGAAGCAGTAGTTCTGGAAAAGGGTGTGGATCTGGGTGAGCTGGGAGTCGTCCTGCTCGAGAAAATTGAGGAGTTAACCCTGTACATCCTTCAGCTTGACGAAGACCGGCAACGATTGGAGCGCCTTATCTCACAAACAACACAAACTCCGAAAACGTCAACCCCATGAAAAGATGGCAAACCAGCAGATGTCTCGGCATTTTAATGATATTGTTTGCGGGCACAATGTCAGCCCAGACAGGTCAGAATCAGGAGCTGCTGCGGCATATTCTGGATGAATCTGTGACCTCCTGGGATCAGTCGACCGGCAAATCATTGGAAATCACCGACTCCGTGAAGATTTCTGATGTTTCACACCCGTTGCGTAATATAAAGCTGAAAACCAGGATTTACCGTGATCTTGAGAGAATCTGGTATGAGGTGCTGGAGGTCAGTCATGATACAGCCCAGGAAACGCCACAGGTATCGGCATGGGCAGGCCTGGCTGACAGAGCAGGAAAACAACGATGGGCAGTTGATACCTCAGACTGGATATTCGGGGTGATAGACGCGTATTATCATCCGGAGGCACGCTTCATAATAAGCCATGCCAGTGTTAACGAGGCATATCGCCGGGATCAGGTGGCGGTGCTGAATGCAATGGGTGAGGTGTTATATATGACCCCCATGCCCTCTGCACTCCTGGTCAATCCGGGCGGATCGGTCATTGCCTGCTTCTATCCGGAGGATGCCTCCGTCAAACCAACGCAATGGCGACTGCGTTACTGTAATCTGGATACTGACCAGGAATGGGACCTGCACCTCTTTGAAAAAAATCCTAAGCCACTTATGGTGCATCCCGGAAATCATGGCATTTTCTATAGCGATAAAGACACGCTCCATTACCTGGATTCCGGTGGTAAAACTGCATGGAAAACCACCATTGCGGGATTGGAGTCTGGCTGGATAAACAGTAGCGATGGTGAAATCTTTCAGGTGCTGACAACCGGAGGTTCTTACAGTATCCTTGGAAAGAAAGCAGAGAAGGTGTTGTTTACCAGGCAACTGAATCCCGAAGAAATGTCGCTGATAGGACACCTTCATGGAATTCAGGGCTCAGCATACAGCTATGCCCTTTCACTGATCAAACCGGGTCTCTATGGTCTACGCTTCTATGATGTAAATCTGAATCTCCTGCAGGAAACCAGGGTAGAATGCAGATCTACAGCCCATATTTCAATTTTTTACTTTGAGGATAGTGGCGAAGTTGCAGGTTACAATGGAAACAACAGGTTCATATCTCTGAAATACAAACCCTGATACACACTATAAGCATGGATGCAATTTGTTCATTTAAAGCAAGGTTGCTCATCGCTTTATCACACACTTTCCTGGCACTATGCCTGGCAGGAATGATTTTCCTTGCTGGGACACAATCTGCCAGAGGACAATTCACACCGGACATGGGCTTCATCACAGCAGCCATTAAGGAAACCATACAGGGGAAGGAAAAGCATACAGGTTTATTCCAGGAAAAGGCAGACACCATTCGTAATGCAAATGGGAAGGATGTCATCCACCAAAAGAAAATCAGAACCTGGATTTTTTACAAAGCAGAGCGCATTTTCTATGAGTATGAACTTGTCCGTTTCGATCCCAATGTTGAGGCACCTGAGTCTTACTGGTGGGGTGGTTATGCCGATCTCAATGGAAAACTGACTGCAACAGTAGACTCTTCTGAATGGTTTTACAGCCTGCTTCCTGAGTATTACCATCCAGAAGCCCGGTACATCATTACCAATGCCTCTGTTTCGGAGGGCAATAAACCAGAGCACCTCGCTATCCTGGATATGGACGGACAAGTGGTGGAACGCATAGCTCCTCCGGTAAATCCAACCTTCAGTGTCGATCGCTCAGTTATTGCATGGGTGCATAAAGGCCATCAGGAAAAACAACCGGCAGGTCTGAAGCTGCACTACCTGAACCTTGATACGCGCCAGGAATGGGAACAAGGGTTCCCGGGTACTCAACCCTGGGTAGTACTCCTTGATCCTGAAGACCATGGGGTGATCTATGTGCAACAGGACACGGTCTATTCTGTCGATCCCAATAACATACTGAAGTGGAAGTCTGGCATGGCGAGCCTGAAAAACGGGTGGCTGAACAGCGGGGATGCCCGCCACTTCTACCATGGCAGCAAGGGATCTTACATTCAGGTCTTTGGCCGTGAGCTGAAGAACCATGTCTCTGACAGATACCTTTTCTCCGAAATCTGTCCACAGGTATTATCTTCCAAAGCGATAGAAGGATCCCCTTATTGGTATACCATATCTTATGTGGACACTAGGACGCACCTGTTCAGGCTCTTTGGTCCTGACCTTTCTCTACTTGGTGAGACCATGATCAAGGATGGGCCGACAGCGAGTGTGATGGCATTTTTCAGACCGCAGGACAGCATCGTAAAAGTATACAGCGATATGAAGCTGATCATGGAATGGAAACAAAAACCCTGAAAAACAATTTAGTAATGGAAGCATATACGCAATTAAAAGGAAGGATGAAGTCCCTATTCCTGTATTTTGCATTGTCATTTCTTATGACATGTACAATCCTGCTTGGATTCGCGCAAACTATACGCGGACAAGCCTCTCCAGACATGGGTTTCATCACTGCAGCCATTAAAGAAACCATCCTGGGAAAGGAAAGGCAAACAGGCTTATTCCAGGAAAAGGCAGACACCATTCGTAATGCAAATGGGAAAGATGTTATTGATCAAAAGAAAGTCAGAACCTGGATTTTTATCGAAGCAGACCGGATTTTCTATGAGTATGAACTTGTCCGTTTCGATCCCAATGTTGAGGCACCTGAGTCTTACTGGTGGGGGGGTTATGCTGATCTTAATGGAAAACTGACTGCTGCAGTGGATTCTTCTGAATGGTTTTACAGTCTGATTCCTGAGTACTACCATCCAGAAGCCAGGTACATCATAACGATTGCCAGTGTTGTTGAGGAGTATAAGCCGCATCATCTGGCCATTCTCGATATGCAGGGGAAGGTGATATCCCGCATGGCTATGCCAAAGGGCCTGATCTTTAGCAGGGATCGTACGGTGATGGCATACGTAGAAGAAAAAAAGCAGGGACCAGGTGCGCAGCATTGGAGACTTCATTACAAAAACCTGGAGCTTGGGCAGGATTGGGAAATTGATCTTTCAGGAATTCGCCCAAGGCCCAGGCTGGTGAACCCGGAGGACAATGGTCTGGTATATACATGGAAAGACACTGTATTTTGTGTTGACAGAAAAGGGCATAAGAGATGGTCAACACCCCTGGCGGGCGTTTGTGAATCCTGGTTCATCAGCGGGGATGCCAGGCATTTTTATCATACCAACAGGGGACTTCCGCTGAAAGCATATGGCCAGATGGTAAGGCAGTTAATGTACAGTCGGGAGTTCGCTGAAAGAGATCCCCTGATGATGTATGATGTACGTGCCATCGAAGGGTCGCCCTATGTATTTGTCATCTGGTTGGAACCGGGTGGTGCGCAAAGAGGGTTTGCTTTGGGTCCCGATCCCGAATTCTCAAAGGAGTGGCTTATACCGCAGGGGTATACAGATTATTTTTATGGTTATTATTTTCAGGATAAGAAGGAGTACAGGATTTTTCACGGCCAGAAACTGGTTTTAAAATGGAGGGATGGATATGAAGGGGAGATTAACCAACAAGGTCCGGAATGAGATAAGCTTACGGACATACTTTTGGATCCTGGTATGGATCCTGGCCGCTGCCCCCCTGGCAGCGCAAAGTCTGATAGACCCGGTAAGCGGGTCGCTGACCAGCTTCACACCTATTAACAGTGATTACGGACCACGGAATGTCACCAGCGGCACCAATCCGCATATCGGCATCGACTACCACCTGCCGCAGGGTGGGAAAGCGTATGCGGTTGAGGGAGGTGCGATTCAGAAAATCTGTCTAAACTGTGCAACCCCCTATATTCGTGTAGGAAGCTGGAGATATATTCACATGCTCAAGACTCCCAACGCCAACTATACTTGGCATCCCTACAAAATTTTCCAAGGTATAGACACTATCTTTGTCATATTTATAAGGCATCTTGTCAATGGGGTACTCCAGACCAGCAAAGGACTCACAGAATCCGGATATCAAGGAATATCAATTATTGATCCTGTCACAGTATCTTCTGTCACTCTCGAGAATCTGGTAAACGCTGGCGATTGGATCTTTGTGTCGGATTCCAAGAATCACCTGCATATCGATTTCAGTCCAGGCAGCCTGGATGGATGGGAAAACCCTCTGCTGTATATACGACACCAGGACCAATATGCGCCAACACCATCGGTTCATTTCCAGCGAATTTACGGCAGCCAGGCAATAACGTTTCCGGATAGCATTGCTTACGGGCATCCCATGATCATCTGCCCGGAGGCCAATATTGTCATGGATAAGGACCTGGAAAGCATGTCATTGTATACAACACCCGAAGGAGGAGCCCGCTCACTGATCCGCAGCTGGGCTTATTCACATCACCAGCTCAGCGGTATTCCCATGCGCGTTAAAAGCTCGCTTAGCGCCATCATGAATGCGGCAGACAGCGGGATTTATCCTTATCCCGGCCTCGTCAGTATCGACTATTTTAAGCATCATTTCCTGTCGCGATTGCGTTCCGGCGGACAGGCAGCGCTGTGCAACCTGGAAGCCCTGTATCCGGATGGCTATCACGACGTTGAGGTGGTGGCGACAGATATCACCAGCCAAAGCGCTACCCATACCAGGCGGATGATACTCGACAATTTCAAACCATTTGTCAGGGCGGTTAACGTCTCTACTGACAAGCTGCTGTACGGCGCAAATGCATACTGGGATGCCGGGGCAGAACAACTGGGCTGGACCATTCAGAATATCGCCGGACAGTTCGCGACAGGCCAGAGCGATGCACATATCAGCATTCAGACTTCAGAACCCATGAAGCTCATGACGGTAAGCCTCACCTATGGCTATGTGCCAGTATGGGGTCAGATGCAGGCAAAAAACAGCAGCCGGACGGAATGGGAAGCCACCATTCCGCAGGCAGCGCTGCAAGCGGCCATTCAGGCAGGTGCTACTGGTTTTCAGGCCCTTTGGTTCGGAGGTCAGGATCGCGCTGGTAATTCGCTCTTTGTTCCAAACTATCCTGGAATTACACCTTCCTATCTTATTCCAAAACGCAACAACGACGGGTCATGGTCCGGTTCCAGCTACAAGGCCCCGGATAACAACCATGGCTTCTATCTCAAAACGGGACCCGGAGGTAACGCCCTGGATGCGGAATTCATCGCCAGTCAGACCATGGGAACATCACCGCTGGATGTGCTGTTTACAGATGTATCCAGCGGCAGCCCGGTGCAGTTCTTCTGGAATTTTGGCAACGGTGCAGTCTCTACAGCCATGCTTCCCGGAACGGTTACCTATACCAACGATGGCAATTATCCTGTTTCCTACTCAGTCAGTCTTGCTGTGAAAAACACGGCGGGTCAGCAGGATATAGAATACAAGGTCCACTATATAACCGTGTATCCCAGCGGCCAGCCCGTGGTTCCGGAAGCAGCGTTCTCCTTCACGCAGTCTGGCCTTGGGGTTCCCAGTACCGTGAGCTTCGTGAACCAGTCCAAAGGCGACCAACTGACCGCACACTGGGATTTTGACGATGGCAGTTCTTCCAATTCCTGGGCACCTGTGCATGCCTTTACCACACCGGGATATTTCGATGTCGTGCTGACGGTGACCAATCAGCAGGGCAATAGCGATGTTGCCGGGATGACGGTCTTTGTATACCCGGCCACCAGCGGCACACTCAGCGTGAATTTCGGCGTTAATGAACCTTCCATGGCCGGTGATTTCTGCAAATTCACCGACCTGAGCACGGGCGTTCCCATGCTGATCAGAAGAATTTGGGATTTCGGGGATGGCCATATTCAGGAATATATCGGGAATCCAACGCATCTCTACTATACTTCCGGGGTATACCAGGTAAGGCTCGAAATGCGCGATTACCTCGACAATGTTCTGGGTGCCTGTTGCCGCATGGTGACAGTGCTCCCCAACGCCCTGCACAACCTTAGCCTTGATGTCAATCAGATCAAGGCAGGGGATGGTGCAAACGGCGATGCCTTTGGACATGCTTTGGCCATTAACGGAATATGGATGTTTTCCGGTGCACCATATGATAACGATAAGGGGAGTTCATCCGGCGCCGTGTATGTTTACAGACTTCAACAGGATTCAACCTATGCCTTCCATCAGAAACTGGTCCCCTCTGCGGGTGCAGCCTACGATTACTTCGGAAAGTCGCTGGCTTCGGATGGGTCCTGGCTCCTGGCCGGGGCCCCAAAAAACGCCAATTATGGTAGCGGCAGGGTATGGTTCTTTGAGTATGATGGAAACCTATGGCAGGAACGTCAGGTGATGGGATGTCCGGCATCCTCCAAATACTTCTTCGGTTGGGCAGTTGATCTTAAAGGGGATGTAGCTATAGTGGGTGCAAAGGGGTCACCAAATAAATCCACAGGGATGGCTGTCGTTTACCGTCTGACGCAAGGCGCTTGGCAACAAGAGCAAATTCTGGTAAGTGGTCTGTCAGCCATAGATTATTTCGGGGAAGATGTAGCGATTGATGGAGATCATCTGATATTGAGCCTGCGCCCTTCCAGTGGTGATAAAGTTCGCTTCTATCACTACAATGGTCAGACATGGTCGATGAATGTTGAAAAGAACCTCGTAGATGTGCAATCGCTGGATCTCGAATGCCCACTGGCCGTGATTGGAGACACCTGGCAAAACAAAGTATTGTTCTACAAGTATAACGGATCATCCTGGTATTACGACGGTGCCCTGACACCGGATGACGGTGCACAAGGCAATGATGATTTTGGGTATGATGTCAGCCTGGCCGCTCCCTACCTCCTGGTAGGAACCCCCGGGGACGTAATCGGCGGTCAATCATCCGGCTCAGCCTATCTTTTCAAACGGAATCCCTACGGATATTGGTTTCAGCACCGAAAACTTTTGCCTTTAAGCGGGGAAAGCGGAGAGCGGTTTGGGAATTCGGTGGCTTTATCACATTCGCATGGTCTGACCGGTGCCCCAGGCTGGAAGTCTTCGCGTGGCAGCGTCTACACCTACCCTTACCTCACTGACCCCTGTGACAGGGTGATCAGGCTCTGTGACCATTTTCTGTCAGCGGGTGCATCCCAGACATGGGAAAGCGGCAGCTTCAGTATGGGCGGACCAGGCTGTCAGGCCACCTTCTCGCCTGGCAGCGCAGCTCACAGCTATACGCGCATGGGAGAGCTGAAGGATGGGTTTCTTGCCCTGGCAGGTAGCGAGTTCACGCTCACTGCTGTGCAATGCTATTCACCAGGTACCAAGTCCGGCACAGCATGTCCATGCCAATCAATACCAAGCGCATACAACATTGAAAGTCAAGATACTAAAAGCGCCCTCCAGGTCTTTCCGAACCCTGCACGGGATTGGGTAGAAGTCAGGTGTCCGGAATCCGCCAACCAGGCCGAGGTGAGGGTCTACAACTCCACTGGTGCGATTGTTTTTAGGAGAATGGTTCAGGAATCAGCCAGCATGATAGATGTAAGCAAATGGACACCTGGTTTGTATATTGTTGACTGGCAAACAGAAACACAGCAATACAGCAGTCATTTGATTATTGACCGTTGACGGGTTTGTCCTGACATTGGTTTGTCTACAGCAGTTGTTGCAGCAAGCCAATGGCGGATTCGATGTCTGGAATATTATTGAAGGTGAGGGAGAGCCGGTCCTGGCTCTCCTTCATGCTGCAAGTACGGTAGTTGGCCTGCACGTATCGCAGGATGCGGGTGAATGCATCGGATTGGTAGTAGGGAGACTGCTGATCCTGGATGAAATAGCCGGTCATCCTTCCCTGCCGCAACACCAGGCGTTCAAATCCCGCATCCCTGGCCAGCCAGCGCATCCGGATCGACTTGATTAAATCCTGGGTCTGGAGCGGGACAGGACCAAACCGGTCGACCAGACTTTCCCCGAAGGATGACAATCCCCTCTCGTCACCTACGCTGTCCAGTTCTTTATACAAGCTAAGACGCTCAGTGATATTGCTGACGTACTGATCAGGGATCAGAAGCTCGAGATCAGTTTCTATTTGACAATCCGCGACATAGGATGTGATCATATGTTCCGGAAGCAGATCACGTAACTCACCCTGCTTCAGTTCCTGCAGCGCCTCGTCCAGGATTTTCTGGTACATCTCAAACCCGATCTCGGAGATGAAACCACTTTGTTCTGCCCCGAGAATATTTCCGGCACCCCGGATGTCAAGGTCTCGCATAGAGATATTGAAACCACTGCCCAGATCTGAGAATTCCTCAATGGCCTTCAGTCGCTTCCGGGCCTCTGTACTGAGGATGGAAAGCGGCGGTGCAAGCAGGTAGCAGAAGGCCTTGCGGTTGGAACGGCCAACACGGCCCCGCAACTGGTGCAGGTCGCTTAGGCCATAGTTCTGGGCATCATTGATGATAATGGTATTCACATTGGGAATGTCCAGCCCTGATTCCACGATGGTGGTAGCGACCAAAACATCATACTGCCCATCAATGAACTCGAGCATGATGTGCTCCAAATCTTTACCTTCCATCTGCCCATGCGCTACAACCACGGAGACACCCGGCGCAAACTTGCGGACCATATCGGCGACGTCGCCGATATTCTGCACCCGGTTGTGGATAAAAAACACCTGTCCACCCCTGGCAACTTCATACTGTATGGCATCGCGGATCACCTCTTCTCCAAAGGCTCTCAGCTCCGTCTGGACAGCCTGGCGATTGGGCGGAGGTGTATTGATCACACTCAGGTCTCTGGCCCCCATCAGGCTAAACTGCAGGGTTCTGGGGATGGGTGTGGCAGTGAGGGTGAGGGTATCTATATTTACTTTCAGACTTTTCAGCCTTTCCTTGGCAGCCACCCCGAATTTCTGCTCCTCATCAATGATCAACAGCCCCAGATTCTTGAACGTAACATCCTGACTGAGTATGCGATGGGTGCCGATCAGAATATCCACCTTACCTTCCTCCAGGTTTTTCAGGATTTGCTTCTGTTGCTTTGTGTCACGAAAGCGGTTCAGGTAATCTACGCGGCACGGAAAATCCTTGAGCCTGTCGCTGAAGGTTTTGTAATGCTGCAGGGCCAGGATGGTCGTCGGCACCAGCAGGGCAACCTGCTTACTGTCAGCCACAGCTTTAAATGCTGCTCGCAACGCCACCTCTGTTTTTCCGAAGCCAACATCCCCGCAAACCAGTCGGTCCATGGGAAAACTGGCTTCCATGTCCTGCTTGACATCCTGGGTGGCTTTGTATTGATCTGGCGTATCCTCATAGATGAAAGAGGCTTCAAGCTCATGCTGCAAATAGGTGTCAGGAGCAAAAGCATAGCCCTCGCTGGATTTTCTCTTGGCATATAGTTTAATCAACTCAGCAGCGATGTCCTTGACCTTTTTCTTTGTCTTGTTTTTGAGGGTCTTCCAAACACCTGAGCCAAGTTTGTCGAGGCTGGGCTCTGTGCCCTCCTTGCCGATGTATTTTGAGATCCGGTGGAGGCTGTGAATGCTTACATATAGAAGATCATTGTTCTTATAGACGATGCGCATGGCCTCCTGCTGCCGGCCATTGTTTTCAATCTTCTCCAGACCATCATACCTCCCAACACCATGATCGATATGGGTCACATAGTCCCCGGGTTGAAGATTGTACAGTTCTTTGATGGTGAGCGCTTCCCGGCTTTTGTATGAGTTTTTAAGCCGGAAGCGGTGGTATCTGTCGAAAATCTGATGATCTGTGAAGCAGGCCAATCCAAGCTCGGTATCGATGAAGCCCTCGTGCAGGGAGATGGGAATGACCGAAAAATCTACTGCTTCACCCTTTTTCCGGGCCTGAATGTCCTCAACTATGGCATAGAAACGTTCCGCCTGCCGCGCATTGTCAGTGAAGATGAGGTTTTGAATGCCTTGCCGCGCATGATCGCGCAGGCTTCCCAACAGCAGCTCAAAGTTCTTATTGAAAGAAGGCTGAGGCTGGATATTCAGCGAGAGATGTTCATCGGCGACCAGACTGCCGCGGGTTCCCCAGGTGATAAGGGGGAACTTGTCAAGGCCATCATTGAATACCCGTCCGTCTATATAGGTATCCTGAATATGTTGTACTTCATGCCCGCTTTCCGCCATGAAATGGCGGATATGTTCATATTCCAGTTGGATGCGCTCGCTGACGAAATCCCGGTCATATACCCACCAGCAATATTTATCCTGCAGCACATCCATCAGGGAAGAACGGGTGGTTTCTGATGCTGAGAGTGATACATCCGGCAGCAGGCTGATGCTGGATAACCGCTCCCGGGACAATTGGGTGACTGCATTGAAGGTGCGCAGTGATCCTATCTTATCTCCATCAAATTCAATACGATATGGGTATTCATTTGCAAAGGAAAAGACGTCGATGATGCCACCCCGGAGCGCAAACTGCCCGGGCTCCGCTACGAAATCCACCCGCTCAAAAGAAAATTCCTCCAACATATCAGCGACAAAGTCCAGGTCGACTTTCTCTCCGGTTTTCAGGTTGAGGATTTTCTGCTGCAGGTAATCCCGTTGCACTACCTTCTCCACCAAGGCTTCCGGGTACGTCACTACCATGAAGTGCCCGCGGGCAGCCCCGATGCGGTTGAGGACCTCTGCTCTCTGAAGAAGGTGATCATTGTCGCGCTGTCCGGGGTTGTAAGACTTCCGGTAGGATGTGGGAAAGAACAGTACTTTCTTGCGGATGTTCTCAGAATTGAGTTCTCCAAACAGGCTTTCCAGGTCATTGAGAAAATAAGCAGCACTCTCCCGGTCGGGAAGCACAAACCAGTGTCCGGCGCGGCCTCTGGAGAAGACAGCAGCGGCGATCAGGGCAAGGGAAGAGCCTGCCAGGCCTGAGATATGAACCTGATAAGGAGCCTGATAAACAGGCACATCCTGCAACTCGCCCAGCGCAGGATGTTGTGCATATAACCCTATAAGTTCTTTAAGGTCCACTTGCTTGTTTACCTGGTACCGGAAGCAGGTGCTTCAAAGAAATCCAGAGAATGGGCTTGCATCAGTTCTTCAGCCTTTTCGACCATATGGCTGGAGCCGACAAAGAAAGGACAACGCTGATGAAGATGTTGGGGTTTAATATCCAATATTCTTCTGAAGCCATCGGAAGCTTTACCACCGGCTTGTTCCGCCAGCATGGCCACCGGGTTGCATTCATAGAGCAAGCGGAGCTTTCCTGAAGGGTTCTTTTTCGTTCCGGGATAAATATAGATGCCACCACGTATCAGATTACGGTGGAAATCAGCCACCAGCGATCCGATATACCGCGTCGTATATGGCCTTAGGGTGCGGGGGTCATCTTCCTGGCAGTATTTGATATACCGCTTGACACCTTCCGGGAAATACATATAGTTGGCTTCATTGATCGAGTAGATCTGTCCATGTTCCGGTATCTTCATATTGGGATGAGAGAGCAGGAACAACCCAACCGAGGTATCCAGCGTAAAGCCATTTACCCCATTGCCTGTGGTGTACACCAACATGGTTGAGGATCCGTATATGACATAGCCGGCCGCTACCAACCGGTTACCGGGCTGCAGCAGGTCTTCTATTCTGGCCGGCCCTTGTTCACTGATACGTCGGTAAATCGAAAATATCGTTCCAATGCTGACATTGACTTCAATATTGGAAGATCCGTCGAGTGGATCCATGGCCACCACATATTTAGCTTGCCGGGCTATATCATTGTCAAAGATGATGACACCTTCATCCTCCTCAGACGCGATCGCTGCACATTGACCACCGGCACGGAGTGCGGCTTTGAAATGGTCATTGGCAAAGACATCCAGCTTTTTTTGTGCTTCACCCTGCACATTTTGTTCACCGGCATAGCCCATGATATTGCCCAGCCCGGCTTTATTGATCTCACGGTTGACGATCTTGGCCGCGATCCCAATGTCATGCAAGAGGCGACTCAGGTCGCCGGAAGCAAACGGAAACTCGGATTGCCGCTCGTTGATAAACTCTATCAGTGTCTTCATGCTTGTCTAATCTGCTGC
>Ga0208041_1000448_pt1 | contig 40852 bp, 33 predicted proteins | sample AD_SCU002_MetaG_FD_184453 | JGI IMG/M metagenome (GOLD analysis project Ga0208041, IMG submission 184453) | Active sludge microbial communities of municipal wastewater-treating anaerobic digesters from China - AD_SCU002_MetaG (SPAdes) (version 2) | ecosystem: Engineered > Bioreactor > Anaerobic...
ATTTTATCGTAGCCAAACTTGTTCAATGGATTCTCAAAGTCGGTGCCGGAGTCCTTGCTACTCTCGGAATATCTAACAACTCCATAGAAGAAATTGCCGGTGCTGTCGTTGCTTTGATACTTGGAGTTATATATTCCTTAATAACTCACAAAAAAATTGCTCTCACAGATCCTAAAGTCTTTCTTAAAATCGAATAGCTGTGAATTATTTAGTGCACTAAAAGAACTTTATTAAAAATTAATGAAGCTGATTATTATCATTAATATATTTTTAAACTGACCTCAAAAATTTGGCGTAAGAAAATGAGTGAGCAGTTCGTTAAAAAAGAAAATCTGTCTGATCCCGCCAACAATAATATCTTATCAAGGGCGGGGGAGTTATTTTCTTTTAGAACAGCGAACGATATTTTCAGCCAAATTTTTGCAGTCTTGAACTTTCGGTTCCTTTCTTTCAAGAGAAAGGAACAAGCATCTTTTTATGAAACACGGTGATAATGATATTCTTATACTCAACATCAAAAAAATCCATTTCTGGATTATTTTGATCTCTGCTTTCCTCTCCCTGGCATTCTCAATCGGTGCCGTTGTTGCGCAGGGACGAATGATAGATCAGACAATTTTCAACCACCAAAAACGGCTCGAAAAACTCGAAGAGATAACAAACAAACGATTCAAGCTTTTATACGAAATCAAATTCAATCTGAAAGAAGTAATGGAAAAGAACGGCTACACTTACAAGGAAATTGACGGCAATCTCGACTCAATTATTAATTAAAGCACGAACCCTTCCCCTTTGGGGAAGGGTCTGGGGAAGGGGCTGTATGGAATTAAAACAAAGTGTAAAATCAATGGGAATCAAACCCGAAATTATTCTTGCCGCAGTTATTGCGGGAGAAGTATACAAAGCTTTTGAAGTCGATTTCGTTATAACTTCTATAATAGACGGCAAGCATGCCCAGCAGCACTCGCTTCACTATTGCGGGTTCGCATTCGATATAAGAATTAAAAACATACCCAATAAAAAAATGATTGACGAAATCTTCCTTGAGATCCGCCGCCGCTTAACTAAAGATTACCAGGTCATTCTCGAAACAACTCATATTCACGTAGAATACCAGCCGGTTCATCAATCTTAGCCTAATATTTTACTTAATGTATATTAATCGCAGAATAGCATCATTAACTTATAATTATATCTTGACAATTTAAAACTAAACAGTTACATTAAACTACAGTCTGTAATGCATTGCCCGTGGCGGAGTACTGCCCTCTCCGTTGCGGGTAATAATTTATCATATAGTCTCTTTTTTTTATTGTAATTAGATCTATTACTTCTCTCAGTAACTAACACCGTATTCTGAATTATTAACAACCTTAAAATTCCTTGTTTTACATCTTAAATTTGTTCTATACTATACATTATCCCATTTAAAACAATTTATTTCTATACTTAATGTCAATTTTACCTCTTCATAGAAATGAATATAATACGTTATAATTTTATTTATTACGTTAAATATTAGTTGATTATTTATTATTACTGTTATATATTAGACAAGAACAAATAAATGTAGAATTATATTCGGGGGAATGATGGAATATGCTACATTAAATCTGCATCGAACTATTTTCAAATCTCTTAATCTCAACGGCTATAAAGCTAAGATTACTTCGGTTGGCATTATATCTAACTTAAAAAAAGAATTTTTCTATATAAAAAATTTTCTTAACGAAACATTTGTTCGTGAAAGACTAAACTTATTTCACTTTGAATTTAATGACGAATTAAAATATGCTAAATCTCTAATTATTACAGCTGCTCCTCAATATCCTATTACTACTGTATTTTATTTCGGCGAGAGCAAAATCACTACATATGTTCCCCCAACTTATACTTATAATACTGATGATAAGATTAGAAAGATTCTCAAAGAAATTTTACCAAAAGATATCTGGTTGTTTGATGTTTCGCTCCCATTAAAACTGCTTTCAGTTTTATCTGGATTGGCAAAATATGGTAGAAATAATATTGCATATGTAAATGGTATGGGTAGCTTTTTTCGTCTGAAAGCTTTTTTAAGTAATCTTCCTATTATTAAACCAAATGAATATAAAATATCTATGCTCGAAGATTGTTATAATTGTTTTGCATGTCTTTATTTATGTCCTACAAATGCTATTAGTAAAAATAGATTTCTAGTAAAAGCAGAAAAATGTCTCACATTTCTAAATGAAAAAAAAGATGATTTCCCTGATTGGGTAAATCCTGAATGGCATAATTCATTAATAGGTTGTATGCGTTGTCAGCTCTATTGTCCGGCAAATAAAAAATTCAGGCATCTTAGAGATGGTTTTATTGAGTTCGATGAAAGTGAAACAAAATCGATTTTAACTAGCACTCCTATTGAACTCCTTCAAACTGTTACAAAACAAAAAATTATCAACTTAAACCTGCAAGATGATTATGATTTGTTATCAAGAAATCTCTCTGTTTTAGTAAACAAATAAAAGGAATATTATCATGATTGATGAAATCGATAAAAAAATAATAAATATTTTACAAGATAATTCTCGAACACCTAATGCTGAAATTGCTAGAATATTAGATATGGCACCTTCTTCAGTTTTTGAAAGATTAAAACACCTTGAAAATAAAAAATTAATTACTGGGTTTTCAATAAAACTTAATTGTGAAAAACTGGATTGTAACCAGATCGCTTTCATTTTTATCAAAACAAATGAACGGTCCGGAGAAATCACTGTAGCAAATAAACTTTCACAAATTCATGAAGTTCAGGAAATTCATCATATCGCAGGTGATGATTGTTATCTAGTAAAAGTCAGGGTTAAAGATAATTATACTCTTGCAAAATTAATGCGGGAAAAAATCGGAATTATCGATTCAATTTCTTCAACAAAAACTACTATTGTCCTGGAAACGATTAAAGAAACCACTAAAATCAACTTGTAATGAAAATTACTAAAAATGTTGGTTGAGTATTATTCAATATTTGATAAACTAGTTTATTGTTTAACCGAAAATAAAACTATTAAAATAAATCCGTTTTGATAGAAAAAATCTAACTCTGGATATTAAATGTATTTTCTTCCAGTAATTCATTAAAAATATTTTATTTATTTCGCTTGACTCATTTGTATCCAATATTTTTTTACTGTTAAATGAATTAATGCAACCGAATAACGTTTTTTATTTTGGAGGGAAAAATGATTGGAAGAATATGGCATGGAAAAACCTTGATTGAAAATGCTCGTGATTATTTGAACTATATGGTCAAAACTGGAGTAAATGATTGTCTAAACACTAAAGGTAACAATGGTGTTATAATTTTTGAAAATAGTAAAGAAGCCATTTCCGATTTTACATTTATATCATTATGGGATAAAAATGATTCAATTGAACTGTTTTCAAAAAATAAAAATGACAAAGCTGTATTATATCAAGAAGATACTAAATATTTAATTGAATACGATAAAAGTGTACAACTTGAAAAATGTTACTTCTTTATAAAACGCAACATTGACAATAAATACTTCGATCTTGATTTACCGCCACATGTTACTATATAAAATCGGTCCAGTACTTATTTATTGATTAAATCTATCATTTATTCTAATTCTAGGTAATAGTTATCTGTTTTAAAAATATTTTTAACGATTCAACGTATTTATAACTATCGTCTAATTTAAATAGATTAGATCAATAATCAACTAAACTAGTGCTTTATCCACCACCGGCTTACTAAAGAATACCAGGTCATTCTCGAAACAACCCATATTCATGTAGAATATCAGCCATTATACCAGCAATAATTTCTGAGCAGCCCCTTTTTGCCGGCTTAATCATAGGACAACACAGATTTGTGCATTGTGTGCCTTTCAAAATCCTGAATTAACTCATTCTATAGAGTTCTCCATATGGCTTATGATTATTATGCTAAATAATAATATATTTTCTAAATTATAATAGGAAGATAAATTTTATGCTAGCCGAGAATAAAATATCAATAGAAATATTAAAAAATCTTCCTTTATTTTCTGAATTAACCAACCAGCAATTAGACAAAGTTGCCGCTATCTCTAAATTAATTAATTGCAAAAAGAATGAAATAATTTTTCAGGAAGGGGAATCATATAAAGGATTTTATATTTTAATTACCGGTTCTGTCAAAATATTTAAATTCTCATTTGAGGGTAAAGAATCAATTCTCCATATAATAAAGCCGGGTGAATCATTTGGAGATGTACCTCTTTTCGAAGGCACTAACTTCCCGGTCTCTTCACAGGCGATAGCTCATTCCTCTTTGTTATTCATTCCCGAAAAATCTTTCAAAGTAGTAATAAAGAACAATCCGGTTATCTGCTTTAATATGCTGTCAGGATTTGCTAAAAAAATGAGGCGTCTTACCCAGAAAGTTGAAGAGCTCTCTACAAAAGAAGTTTCTAACAGACTCGCCAGGTATCTTCTCGATGAAATAAAAAAATCAGGAAACGAAAACTTGCCCGAACCTTTTGTCCAAATTAGTCTGTCAAAAAAAAATATCTCTTCTTATATCGGTACTATTCCGGATACTCTATCCCGGCTCTTAAAGAAGTTTTCCGAAGAAAAAGTTATTCGTGTTGACGGAAAAACAATATTTATTACTGATTTGAGAAAACTAAGATCACTTGCTAGGTGAATTAAACTCCTTTTGCACCTTTTACTAAAAATATCTAAATCCGACTTAAGTCAAAGGATATCTGCTCCGATGATTCGATATTTCACATGTAAAAAAAAGGAGATTTACCATGTTACACATTTCATCAAAAACTAAAACTTTTGTTGCGGTCGTTTTCAGCCTCTTACTTGTTTCTTCAACTCAATCATTAGCCCATTGCGATGGATTAGATGGTCCGGTAATTAAAGACGCTAAGAAAGCCCTCGAAACTGGAAATGTCAATCTTGTTCTCATTTGGGTACAAAAAGCCGATCAGGAGGAAATAACCTCCGCCTTTAACAAAACTCTCGCGGTACGTAAATTATCGCCCGATGCAAAAGAATTTGCCGACATGTATTTTTTCGAGACTTTAGTTCGTATCCATAGAGCTGGAGAAGGTGCGCCTTATACTGGTATTAAACCCGCCGGTCGTGATCTTGGCCCAGCAATCCCCGCAGCCGATAATGCAGTATCGTCTGGTTCTCCAAAAGAACTTATCAAATTCCTGGAGGATGAAGTCCACAATGGTTTGCATCCTCTTTACATGGAAGTTCTGAAAAAAAGAAATTTTGACCCAAACAACGTTAATGCTGGAAGAGAATTTGTTAAAGCCTATGTTGAATATGTTCACTATGTAGAAAAAATCTATCAACTAACTTCCGGTAATTCACAGAACGGTAACGGAACAGAATCTCATTCTCATTAATTTCTGCCCGGCACTTTTTAACCTATGCCTTAAGATGCCGGTAGTAATTATTAATTATGTAAGATAAATGAAGGAAATATCAAATGGATTTAATAGTTCCTAATCCGCCTTAATAGATAATGCAAAGTTATATTTACTATTAAAACGTTTTTTAATCCTAATGCCTTTTCCATCTTCCAATATTTTAATTGAATTAATACTTATTTCTAATTATGTTCCTCCTCGAATTATATAACTGGATCTGAATTGTTACACTTATCCTTCTTTCCAACATCTCCTCTTTCGGATTAACGCGAGTGAATTATAGATTCCTGTCCTGACGGGTTTTCCTCCATTGCTTCTCTTCTTGGGAATCCCCTGATTTTTTCACTTTGTTTCACTCAAGACCATAACTCGTAAAATATTCTTTTAATAAATCTTTTAAATAACAGAAATCCTACTTCCTAACGAGGGTTATGGTTATGTCACTTTCAAAATTCAAAATTATCAAGACTTTATCACCCCGTCTTCACCTCAGCTTAAAAAGTTTCCTCTTAACATCTGCAGCTGTAATGTTAATGATCTCAAATTATTATGCTCAGTCAATTACTTGTGGGACAACAATTACAAATCCCGGTGTTTATACTCTCAATTCTAATCTAATATGCAATGGTACGGAACCGGTAATTACAATTAATGCAAACGATGTTGTTCTCGATCTTAACGGATATTCAATTTCTGTTTCATCCGGCCAGAATGGCATTGTTGTCGCTAACTCTTCAAATGTTTTAATAAAAAATGGTACAATTAACGGTATCGGTTATTCTGGAAATGGTATCCTTGTTGGTGGTACTATAAACGGTTTAAACATCTCTAATATTAAAGCCTCTAATTTTGATATCGGATTGTATTTTATTTATGATTCTCAGCTTAGCTCTATCGCAATTGTATCAGATACTTTATCAAATAATAATTATGGGATCTATCTCGATCAGAGAATTACTGTCTCGGATTTCTTTACGGTTTATTTAAATAATCTCACAGATAACATCAGATCTGCTTTTCACGCTCAATCTGATCTAAATTACAGTGATGGATTATTTTTAAAACAGAATGATGTCAGCGGTAGCTGCAAAATTGATGGCTTCGGTACCGTAGAAATATTTTCACTTTCTGATTTTATATTAGACTCAAATTGCTTTCATGGCTTTAATAAATCTGCCAATACTCCTAATTCTTCTGCACTCCTTTTAGGCAATGTTTCCAATGTCGATATAATAGCTCTGAATCTGTCGAACGATATCAATATGTACATAGGTCACGGCCTTACAGTTGGCGGCAAAAATACTGACTTAAATATAGAAGTCTTGAATATTATGCATAGAGATATTGGCTTGCATCTTATCTATGATTCTGAATTCTCTGGAACCAGTATCAGCACTAATAACTTCTCAGATAATAATTATGGAATTTTTGTTAATCAAAGAATTATAATTAATTCTTTATTCAGACTTCATGCGAATACTCTTAATAATAATATCGTAAGTGCTTTTACAGCCAATACAGATCTTAATAAATCACTCGGGTTGGAAATCATTAATAATTTTGTTTATGGCTCTGCTAAACTGAATGGGTCTTCTGCTGTCCTGTTTTATGCTTTGTCAAACTTTACTATTGATAGTAATTGCTTTAATGGATTTTACGGAGCTGCTGTTTCTCCAACAGCTTCTGCCATTGCTTTAAATAATACAGAAAATGTTACTGTTCAGCACATTGATCTAAGTTATGATGGAAGTGATGGTAGTATGAGAATTGGCTCTGGTTTATCTTTATGCGGCACAAATATTGCCCTTACTGTACTTGATGTTACAGCTATGAATAGAGATATAGGCCTACAAATATTTTACGACTCTCAATTTATTAATTCGCAATTTCTTCAGAATACTTTCAATAATAATTCTTATGGCACTTTAATCCACCCGCGTGTATCTACTATTGGTGACTTTACATTCCGTAATAATACAATTACTCAAAATTCTACTACGGGTTTCTTCTTGTCTCAGAAAGATGATAATTTCCTCTTTTACGATAATAACATCTATAACAATACTATCAATTTTTCCGGGAATGAACCCTGCAACCTCTTTAATTCACAATTAAAAAAAGGGAACTATTGGGGCCATTCCTGCCCCGTTCCTTTCTATGCGCATGGAGGTCCTGACGAACCCTTTGATACTAATATTCCCGGCTTTGTTGATTCTTATGCTTATGGGACTAAAGATGCCTGGACTCTTTCCCCGGAATCAATCGAGTCTAAACCTTGTGTCGTTCAATTGCAGTCAGGCATCATCTCCGGTTCAGTTAAAGTTAACTCAGTCGGACTGCGAAGTGTCATTTTATCTCTTTATAGAGTTGCAAATAATAGTAATACTTTTTTAGGCCAAGCTATAACAGACTCACAAGGCAATTTTACTTTTAATAATCTTATTTCCGGAATTTATCTTGTAACTATCCCCGTTATTCCATATGGCTATAGCATTTCCTCTAATTATCAATATGCACTTATTGACGGGGGTAATACTGTTGTAATTAATTTTTACTTACTAAAAAGTATTGCGGTTAATATGTCTAATAAATCTAGTTATTGGACTAAGCAATTCGATTATTATCTGAATAGAAAGGGAAAAGCCAAAGAAACTAGTGCTGACTTAACAAAATACATGAATATGATACAATATTTTTATTCAAATAAGACTATGATTTTTAAGGGATACACTACTTTTCACCAGTGGTATATGACTCTTGATATAAAGAACAATGCTTCAATACTAGATAAGGTTAAAGAACAATTAGCGGCATTTCTATTTAACCTGGCAGCTAATTATATAGCTCAGTATATACCTGTTACTCAGGATAATCGAACCGCTGGCGAGGCCTTAACTTTTGTCACTCATATTATTAAGCAGAATCTTTCTAATCAGTTTAATATTGCTTACGAAGTTCTTAATAATATAAATTCATGTCAAAAAATAGCTTCTGGAATAATTCCGCCGAGTGAAATATTATATGATAAACAGAATGATAATTCTATCGTAATGACCGCTGAAATGCCGTATGAATTCTCTCTATTGCAGAATTATCCTAATCCATTTAATCCTGTTACTACAATCGAATATTCCATACCCCTTCCGGGCTTTGTGAAACTTATAGTTTTCGATTCCCTTGGTAACCAGATAACTACTTTAGTCAATGAATCCAAATCTTCTGGTCTCCACAGAACAATACTCGACGGAAATAAACTATCAAGCGGTATTTATATTTATCAACTACTTTACAATAATAAGTCCATTACAAAGAAGATGTTATTAATTAAGTAGTGCACCGAATATGTACGGTATTGTCAATTAAATAAGTATTTAGATTACATCATCCGATATAATTAAATGTCCGCGGTGCGGGGTACCTTAATCCCCGCAGCTTTAAATCTTATTTCGGAAAATAATTGAGTAAATATATTTTTAATAGGTCTCTTTTCCTCAAAATATTCTATTAAGTCAATTGTAATAATGCGGAGAAAGAATGCTGCAGTCAAAACCTCTAACTCTTCAAGAAGCCCTTATTTTTGTAGAAAAGACAGCTAAAAGTTCTGCGGGCGGAAAAATTCCTCCAATTCAGCCATTTGTTAGTCAGGTATTAATGCGCACAGGTATTCCTGTATTATCAAATCTTTTTACTACTGAAGTTGCGCTTTTTTCTTCTCTCATTATGTCCCTTGTTTATCATAACCAGTGCAATGCCTTAATTCTAACAGATACAAAAGAACAGGCGGAATTATTTTTTTCAAAATCTCTTTTCTCAAATAGTGGTCCTAAAGGATCTGAATTCGCAATGCTCTGTGGAAAATCACTTAAGCTTCTTAACAATAATTCAGAAATCAAACTTGAAATAGAAAACGCACTTCATGATTTTAATATCATTCCAGTAATGGATTTATCTACCCTGAAATACCTGGACAATTTAATTCAACCTGAGAATACTTTACTGTCTCAATCAAATAAAAAATCTTTTATTTCAAAACTCTTATCCAAGTCTCCTCAATTACCTCCGCCTAGTTCTCTTAAACAAGGTCTTGATAAACTTAATTGTTCAGTTAAAGTTTTCAATGATAAAGTATCACTCGATGGGGGAGTCGGATCTTCCTTTTTAATCTATTAGTTACAATAGATCGAATTGTCTTCTTTATTTGATTTTGTTTTTTTTATGTTTTTTACTCTTATTCTTTCAAAATGAAGAATAATTAACAAAATCATTCCTTTCTAAAAATCCTAATTCTTGATACATATTTTCCTTTTACCTTGACAATAAATTAAAGTAATATTAAGTTGTACCAACAACCCATCAACATATTGTTTTGTCTATTTCTTTAGTATTAGGGAGGATATCAAGATGAACTTGACTACCACCAGAAGAACGGTACAAATCTTTTTCTTTCTTTTGTTTATTTCCTCGTTTGCCCTTGCTCAAAAATCATTTAAGATTGTTTCATTAGCGCCCAATTGGACTAATATTGTTGCAGCACTTGATGCAACTGATCAATTATCTGGTGTTACTAGATACTGCATTTTCCCAGATTCAATTCCTCGTCTGGTAAAGGAAGGTAAATTGGAAATAGTTGCAGGATTTTCTGATGTAAATTATCCTAGAATAAAAGAAATTAATCCCGATCTTATTTTAACATGCACCGGAATTCAAGCAAAGGTTCGGGATCGGTTTTTAGCTGAAGGTTACAAAGTACTCCACATGGAAGAGACTAGCCTCGAAGAAGTTTATACAATGATCCAAGAATTGGGTAATGTTATTGATAAAAAAGAAACAGCTCAGAAACTTGTTCAAGATATCAAATGCGATCTTAAAAAAGTAGCTGACAAATATAAAAACTTCCCTAAAGTTACTGTCTATTACGAAATTAACTACTATTATAAATGTGTACCTGGAAAAAATTCTTATATCACTGAACTGATAAAAATGGTCGGCGGGGAACCGGTTTTATCCGAAAGACCCGGAATTGCTCCTTCTGTAACTTGGGATGAAATTGCAAATGTTAATCCGGATGTCATCTTAATTCCCATTTGGGACAATGCCGGAGGCCCATATTTTGAAGGCGACAAAGTCGGTTATGGTACTACTACGCCTTTTGAAATTGCCAATCGTAAAGGTGCTTCTAATGTCAATGCGGTAAAAAATGGTATGGTTAGATATATCAATTCTGCAAAAACAAAACAAGCTGGTCCGCAAATTCCTATTGCGGCAGAACTCTTTGGGAAAACTATACATGCTGAAAGTGATTTTGATTTATTAAAAATTGATAAAGTACCCGAAAAAATGAACGATGTTACTTTCAGTGGTACATTATTCCTGCTGCCGTTTTTTAATAGAATAGTTCAATTGAATAATAAATAATTGTCTCAGTTTTTGGAATTTTTTTATGGAGATTAATAGAAATAGCGCTCTTCCGCTGTATTATCAATTGAAAGAAATTATTAAAGAAGAAATTGATATTGGTAAGTATAAACCGGGTGAGAAAATACCTTCAGAAAATGAATTGTCTGATCTGCTTAAAATTAGCAGGAATACTGCTAAACAAGCCGTTGCTGACCTTGTTGCAGAAGGTCTCTTGTTTCGCATTCAAGGCAAAGGAACATTTGTCGCTGAAAAAAAAATATTCAATGGACTTACTGATGCTTATAGCTTTTCTGCTGAATTTAAATCTAACGGCATTAATTTTTCTACCAAAGTGATTGTTGCTGAAGAAATTTTTGAATCTAAAACTGCTCTTGAATATCTGAAGTTGAAGGAGAGTACGGAATTGTATCGAATACAAAGGTTAAGGTTAATGAACGATCTTCCTGTTGCACTTCAAACGTCATATATTCCAAAATTCTTCTGTCCCGGATTATTGAAGCATGATTTGTCGAACAATTCCTTATTTGATATTCTGAAAGAACATTATCACCTCAAATTTAGTTATTTCACAGAAAATCTTACATGTGTTAAAGCTGATCAGTATGAAGCTGATCTTTTGAAAGTAAAAAAAGGATCACCTCTGTTTTTAGTTACACGAAAAACTTTTACTAAGAATGATGAGATAATTGAAGTAGCTCGGTCTTTCATGCCCGGAGATCGATGCGAATTTTCATTTTCTAGAGGCGAAAAGCTTAGTATTGAGTTAAACCATATTTCGGTTGAATAAATATGTCTTATATCCCGATTCCGAAAGAAGAAATAAATGTTTTTGATCAAAGAGTCTATTGGTCGTCAAAAAGAATTGCAAGAATGGCAATCTTTATTGCTATGTGTGCTGTCGGTTCAATGATCAAAGTACCAAGTCCAACCGGAACTGTTGCCCTCGATGCGGCTTTTGCTTTTTTCTCTGCCATTGCTTTTGGATGGAGAGAAGGGGCCATTGTTGCAGCACTCGGGCATATGCTTACTGCTTTAACTACTGGATTTCCTTTGGGTTTGCCGATGCACCTTTTTATTGCCCTTCAAATGTCTGCATGGGTCTCGATTTTCGATGTTGTTTCAAGAAAAATTCATCTATGGCTTGGTGCTGTTACTGCTGTATTATTAAATGGTCCCGTCTCAGCTCTGCTTGTAATTCCAATTGGCGGTGTAGGATTATTCGCTGCTCTTGTTGTCCCTCTTACAATCGGTGGAATAATAAATGTTTTTATTGCCTCTACTGCTTACTTAATTATTCAAAAAAGCAAATTAGTGTGAATTATGATGTCTGAATTACTCTTAAAAAAATATAGACTATTAAAAAAATCAAATAACTTAAATGCTTTCCCTATCAAATCGGTACGGGACCTTTTAGTCACGGAATTGACTAATGACCTTTGGATGGTTGTTAGTTCCGATTCTGATGGTGGTATTGGTCCGAAAAAATTTGATACGGTTTTTTCGCCTCCTTATGATTTGGGAAGATTGGGTGCTAGGGTCCCTTTAATGGAAATGATCGCTTCAGGCTCTACTCCTCTACTTGTTGTTGACGTCCTTGCTGTTGAAATGGACCCGACTGGGAAAGAAATAATTAAAGGAGTGATTGATGAAGCTGTCGAAGCTGGTATGAATAACAGCACTGTTGTAACTGGAAGTACCGAGGATAATGTCCAAACTGTACAGACGGGAATGGGTGTCGTAATTATTGGCCTGGTTGAAAAAAAAGACTTTAATCCCGGCAAAAGTGTTAAAGGCGATATTGTGGTTTCAATCGGTAAACCGAAATCTGCTCCTGAGTTCAAAGTCCTCTATAATGACCCTGAAATAGCAAATACTAAAACTGTTCGTCTATTAAATCAGCTCCCTTTTGTTCATGATATACTTCCTGTGGGTTCCAAAGGTATTAAACATGAATTTTATGAAATTGGTAAAAGTGCCCGTCTGCTTCCATACTATTTTGATGTAGAAGAAGTTGATATTTCAAAATCTGCCGGACCTTCTACTTGCTGTTTAGTATCTCTAAATAAAAAATATTTCAAAAAATTGAAAAGCAATATTGATAAGCCAATTACTTTAATTGGAGAGTTGAGATAATAAATTGATGAGTCAAGAATTGGTACGGGGTTCTATCTTTGTTGATCTGGAAAAGTATAAATATCCGGATAATGAAAATGAAACATTAAAAAAACTCCAGTTTAAAATTAACAAAGGTGAAATTATTGGTGTGATGGGTAGAACCGGTTCGGGCAAAACTTCTACTCTAATGCTTCTTAATGGCTTGATCCCGCATTTCTTTGAAGGTGATTTCAAAGGTTCAGTTATTGTCAATACTATGAATTCTGAACGTTATAGAGTACAAACATTAGCCAGATTTATCGGCTTAGTTATGCAAGATCCTGAAACACAAATTTTCGGGATAACTGTTGAAAAAGATGTCGCTTTCGGTCCTTCCAATTTGAATTACAGTAAAGATAAAATTGCTAAACTCGTTAAGAAATCTCTTAATGCTGTCGGACTGCTTGGCTTTGAAAAGAGAATTACAAGTGAATTATCTGGCGGTGAAAAGCAGCGCCTGGCTGTTGCTGGCATTCTTGCAATGGAACCAGAAATTTTAATTCTTGATGAACCTACTTCGGAATTGGATCCGGCAGGAAAAATTGAAATTTATAAACTCCTATCAGAAATAAGACAAAAAGAAAATGTAACAATTTTAATCTCGGGGCACGATTCCGAAGAAATGCTCAATTTTGTCGATAGAATTATTGTCCTTGATTCCGGTACAATCGCTTGGGAAGGAAAACCGGAACATCTATTCATAAATGTTAACCTCACAGAAAAATTCGGTATTAAACCTATCGAAACGGCTGAAATTACTTCTGCATTATCACATAAAAAAATATTGGATAAAGAAAATGTCTTTTTGAACAACGACAAGTTAATTGAATATTTAAAACTGAATTTCAAAAAAAGTAATGAAAAATATAGCGAACAGGAAAAATTACCGCTCCCTGTACATACAAAAACGGTAATAGAGGTTAACAATCTATCTTTTGGTTATAGAAGTGGAGAATCCGCTCTTCAGAATATAAATCTAAAATTCTTTAAAGGGGAATTTGTTGCTCTTATCGGAAAAAATGGAGCCGGTAAAACTACTTTTTCAAAACATCTTAATGGATTACTTCGGCCAACTTATGGTCAAATATTAATAAATGGGCGAGACATCAAAGACGTTAGTACTTCCGTCCTGAGTAGAGAAGTTGGCTATGTATTTCAGAATCCCGACCATCAAATATTTTCTGCTTCGGTTAAAGAGGAGATTGAATACGGCTTAAAAAATATGAACTTACCTACTGATGAGTTGAATGAACGGATTTCAAAAGTTCTTCATTTTGTTGGATTGAAAAATTATGAGAATAGACACCCTTTTACTCTTGGAAAAGGAGAGCGACAAAAATTGGCCGTTGCTTCCATTCTTGCAATGGAACCTTCTATCTTGGTGATTGATGAGCCTACTACTGGCCAGGATTGGGATGGAACAAAAAGAATAATGTCCATGATGAATGAGCTTCACAAAAAAGGTCATACTATTATTGCCATTACTCACAATTTAAGATTAGCTGTTGAATATGCCGACCGCATAATTGTTTTCTCGGACGGAAAGATTCTTCTTGATGGAACTCCTCAGGAAGTTTTTACACAAAGAAAAATTCTTGAATCGGCTTTTGTTGTCCCGCCTGATAGTGTTTTGCTTGGAGATGAATTAAATAAAATCGGTTTTGATGGGAGCTTCATAACCATTGAAAATATTATAAATAGATTGATAGAAAAATTGAGTAATGTAAATGCTAATTGATTATTATCCTTCGAATAGCTTTGTCCATTCCCTTGATATTCGTACTAAAGCATTGGGATTTCTTGTTGTTACTGTCGCTGCGTTTCTTTTTCTGTCTCCCATTATCAATTTTACAATTGCACTTGTAGTCTTCCTGATTCTACTTTCGATTAGTACGCCTTTATCCAGAATTAAAAAAATACTGAAACCCCTCGTTCCTATCTTCATAATTATGTTGCTAATTACTGGTTTTACTTATCCGGCAGAGAAGTTTCAATTAAATATGAATAGACAAGTTATTTTCTACTTGCTGCCGGGTGAATCAATTCCATTCTCCAGCGGCGGATTATTCTACGGTATAACTCTCACTCTTCGAATATTTATTATGGTGCTTGCTTCAACTGTTATTACTTCGAGTACACCCATCGAAGATATTATTCAGTTAATGCAGAAATTTAAATTGCCTTATCAAATCGCTTTTGTGATTGCTACTGGTATAAGATTTATTCCTACTATGCAGAAAAAATCAGAGATGATTCAGGAAGCTCAGAAAGCTCGCGGTGCTGAATTCGGAAATAAGGGTATTTTCGGTAATATTAAATCCTATATCCCGGTGCTTATTCCTTTGATTGTCGATTCGTTACGTATGTCTGAAAACCTCGCAATTGCTATGCTCAACCGTGGCTTCGGTGCTATGAAAAACACTACTAATCTTCACGAAATTAAAATGGCTAATCGCGATTATGCAATCTGCATAATCGAATTATTTATTCTCGCCTCTTCTTTTTGGGCAAATTCACTAAATATTGGAGTCCTGTAATGATCAACAATAATTTGGTATCTAAAAAAAATATCGGTTTAGAAAAGGGATTGATCTATAAAAAAGCTTTTGGTTCCCTTCTCGGAGTAGCTTTTGGTGATGCAATGGGAATGCCTACCTCACTTATGAGCCCTGATGAAATTTCCAAAATATTTCCCGAACGAATTACAAAATTGCTCCCGGCTCCAAAAGGTCATTTTATTCATGATGGCCTTCGTGCTGGTGAAATTACTGATGATACTCAGCAGACTTTACTGCTAGCTGATCTTTTTATCGAAGAAAAAAAATTTTCCCGGCAGGGTGTTGCTAAAAAATTACTTGAATGGGCTAAAAATTTGGATGCTTTTAAATCAATGCTGCTTGGACCAAGTTCTTTACGTGCTCTTAAAATGATTGATGAAGGTGTCCCTCTCGAAGTAACTGGTAGACTTGGAGATACAAACGGAGCTGCAATGAAAATTGCACCGGTTGGAATTGCACACCCGGGTGATTATCATGCTGTGGTTAAAGACGTTGCCGAAATATGTGTGCCTACTCACAATACAAATATTGCTATTGCCGGAGCCTCTGCTGTCGCTTGTGCCGTTGCTTCTGGTATGGTCAATAATGATTTGGACGGTTTGATCAAAGCTTTTTATTTCGGTGCCAATGAGGGTATGAAGCTGGGAAATCAATGGTATGGTGCTTCTATTCAGAAAAGAACTGAACTTGCTCTTAAAATTGTCCGCTCCGGTAAAAATGAAAAAGAAATATGGCAGGACCTTTACGATTATGTGGGTGCCGGCGTTGCAATCTCTGAATCAGTTCCCACTTCTCTCGCTCTTGTTGTCTATTATAATGGTAATCCACTTAAAACTGCTGAAGCCGCTGCTAATATTGGAGGCGATTGCGATACTGTTGGTGCAATTGCCGGTGCTATGGCTGGTGCTTACTCTGGATTTGAAATTTTTCCTCCTCAAATTATTGAACAGCTTTCTCTTGTTAACAATGTTGATTTTAATTTATATGCTAGAAAAATGACAGATACAATATTTGAATAAACAATAAATAGTTTTTCATTTTTGAAAAGAAAGGTTGGTAGCAGAAAATTAATTGATTTCAGTTCAGGAAAACTAAAATGAAAAAAATACTTGTTTACTGCTCACTTTTTGTAATAATATTATTCCATTCTCTTGTTGCTCAATCGATTAATGATTCCACATTTTCAAAAGTTAATATCCCGCGCGATTCAAAACAAACTATTTATGGCAGAATTACTGACAGTAACGGGAAACCGATTATTGCTCAGGTGCAAGTTTGGTATTTTCCTCTAACCGAAGTAGTATTTGCATTCGGGTCCGAACCCACAAAAGGGAGAACTGATAATTTAATCGGTATTACTTACTCCTCAAATAATGGGTATTATGCAATTAAAGTACCTGCCGATACAATGACTCTTATTATTACAAAGGGACCTGAATGGGACCTGTTCAAAGAAAAAATAATTGTCAACAATAATGAGTTCGATGGAATTGAAAAAAATATCTCCCTTAAACATCTCTATGATCTGAAAAAACTCGGTTGGTACGGCGGCGATACACATCATCATAGTCTTCACAGCGACGGAAGGCAAACTCCATCACAAATCGCTTCTGCAATGAAAGGTGTTGGACTATCATGGGGTTTTTTATCAGATCACAATTCTACTGCCGGGAATATTGAATGGAGAGACAATTCCTCCTTTGATTTCATCGCCATTCCGGCAAATGAAATTTCTACTGAACCGGCCCATATTTCCGATGCGAATGGCTTTGGTCATATGAATCAAAGCTTCATAAATAATTTGAATGGATCCTATCCCTTGTTAAAAAATATTTGGAGTCGTGCTGTTTTTAAAAGTCATTATGATGTGCAAAAAATGATTGAAGAAACAAAAAAACAGAATGGATTTATTTCAATTAACCATCCGTTTCAAAGCTGGGATTGGAGCGGAAGATTTAAATCCTGGGGCTTTATAAATAATTTTGACGCTATCGAAGTTTGGAACGGAGATCCGCCTCATTCCTTAACAACTAGCAGTTGGGATAAAAATAAAATTAATATTAATACCTGGGCTGTTCATGCATGGTTTTCATATTTGAATGCCGGTAATAGGCTTTCGGGAATTGCAGGTTCGGATTGTCATGATATTTTTGGTACACACTCTTACCCTAAAGGTGAATATTATTGGACAACTACAACTGGAAATGCTCGCACTTATGTACATACTAAAAAACTTAATAGCGATGCAATTAAAAAATCTCTTAAAGAAGGAAGGATTTTTCTTACCTCTGGCTTTGGGCCGATACTGTTAGTAGAAGCTGACAAAAAATATCCCGGCGAAATATTAAAAGTTCCATCTAATGGTATCGTGAATGTTGAAATAAAAGTTTTGGCAAATCAACAATTACTTATGTCTAATGACGCTGTTAGAATAATTGTTAATGGTCTTGTTGTGCAAAATCTCTCTACAGATTCATCACTTACATATAATAAAAGTCATTCAATCGTTATTGAGAAGGATAGTTGGATAGTTGTTCAAGCGTTTGGGCAGTGGCCAATGTATGCAATCACAAATCCAATTTATCTTGATTATCCTCCTTACGGCGATTACCCTAAAAAAGAATTTGTAAATCCCTTGGGTACTCAAGCATGGAATAACTTTTTGAATCATCCTGAAATCACTGTCCCCGATGGACCAACTAGTTGGAAAAACTCTTATGATGTATTTAATAAAAAATAATCACGATTACTCAATTAAACCGTGAAACTTAATAACAAAAGGAGGATATTTATGAAGAAGATCAACTTTTTAATTATTATCACTCTTATTACGATTTCCGCTTTTACTTCTTTTGCACAAGAGACAAAAGAAACGCAGAAAACTAACGAAGAAGTCGTCTCAACTCAGGAATTATCAAAAGCAACAAATGCCGAAGATATGGCAGAAGCACTTAAAACAATTCCAGGTGTCTATATCCGCTCCGGGCAAATCAATATTAGAGATGCAACAGCAAACAAAATTCTTATTCTTATTGATGGCCAAAGAATGAACAATGCTCAAAGCGGAGGCTATGATGTAACTACTATTCCGATCGACGCTATTGAAACTGTTGAAGTCCTTCGAGGAGGCAACTCAGCTCGGTACGGTGCCGATGCTGTTGGCGGTGTTGTAAATTTTATTACAAAAAAAGCTAAAGAAGTTTCTAAGATGGATGTCGGTTTAAGAGCCACTTATGGTTCGTTTAATTCGCAGTATTACAATATCTATTCCTCGAATACTCTTGGTCAGTTTAACTATTATCTTTCTTATAAAAGGAGAACCAGCGACGGTGATTTTAAATACATCGATTTTTATGGAATTGAACAAACTAGAAAAAATAATTATTCGGAAGGAGATGATGGATTAGTCAAACTTGGATATTCAATTTCAGATAAATCCGACTTGCTTTTCACCGGTCAGCTTGGTCAATCAGAAATTGGTTCGCCAGGCAGTGTAAAAGGACTCGCTAATTATGCCAGTACTACTCCTAATGCAAAAACACGCACAAATAATTCATATTATAATCTTAACTATAGTAATAAAGAATTATTCGGCAAAGCTGATCTGAATGCTAATGGTTATTATCAAACTTACCGTACTCGTTATGATGATCCTGATACTTGGGGTGGTCCTACTAAAAGTGATCATAAAGTCTATGCGTATGGCCTCGAATTAACTCAGAATAATCCGGTTGCTGACCTGATTAACTTAACTTATGGGTATGCTTTCCGATATGATAATGCAAATAGTACCTCTGTTGGCGATAAAAATAGAAATACCCATAGTGCCCATCTTTCTGCAAATATTGGTTTTAAACAGGTAGAATTCTTTTTTGATAATATCTCGGTTGTTCCGGCAGTTCGCTATGATGCTTCTTCCGACTTCGATAAAGTATTTAGTCCGAAGATAAGCCTTATGTTAGCAAGTTCAGATGCTTATGCATTTAATTTAAATGCTCACTGGAGTAAATCCTACAGAGCGCCTACATTCAATGATCTCTGGTGGCCGGAAGATGCTTACACAGTTGGTAACCCGAATGTCAAACCTGAATATGGTACAACTATTGAACTTGGTTATGGTGTTACTTTACCATTTATAGATGCACAGATCAGAATGAATTATTTCAGAAGTGATATCACTGATCAAATTATCTGGGCTCCGAGAGCTTCTGATAATAAGTGGATGCCCTCAAATGTTGATAGATCCCTTACAAGCGGTCTTGAAACTTATATCGGATTTAAATTTTTTGAAAGTATGCTGAAACTTGATATTAACCATACTTATATGGATGCTAGAGATAAAAGCGGTAAAGCTAACGATGGTAAACTTTTAATCTATCGGCCTTTCCATAAACTTGATCTGAATACTGGCGCTACTATCGACATCTTCGAAGTAAACTTGAATTTTCAATTCTTGAGCGCTCGCTATGTTAATACGAACAATTCAAAAGCTTTGCCTGATGTTAGTCGTTGGAACATGAATATTGGTGCTAATCCGAAATTATTTAATCTGAAGTGGATGGCTCGCTTCGATATTAACAACTTGTTTAATAAAAATTATCGCTTGAATGATGGATATCCACAACCGGGCCGGGAGTTTAGATTTACTTTAGGCCTTAGTCTATTGTAGAATTAATTTATTAATAGGAAAGTGCATACCTGTATTCAATTTTAATGTTTGGTATGCACTTTATTCCTTTCTGGCCATGAAGCTTAAAAAATGTTTTTAATTAAAGCGGGGAAGAAAGTGAAACTAATTTTAAAAACAATTTTATTGCTGTTATTTTCCATTTTAATTTCTGTTCCTTCAAATGCCCAAAATTATGGTACAATTAAAGGAACAATTAAAGATGAGAGTTCTGGTGAAAACTTATTAGGGGCAAATGTTTATTTAAAAGGCACTCATATAGGAAATGCATCAGATGCAAGTGGAAATTATGTTATTTCACAAGTTCCGGCTGGTACGTGGACAATTGTATGTAGCTTTATAAATTATATTAGAACCGAAAAAGAAATAATCATTAAAGCCGGTGAAGTATTAATCGTTGATTTCTTAATGAAAAATGATCAGTTAACTTTTTCTGAAGTTGTTGTAACTGCTACGCGTAATGAAGCGCTTATTACTTCTATTCCTGTTGCCACCGAAGTCTTAACCACAAAAAAACTTTCCGAATCTAATGCCAAGAATGTTGGACAAGCCTTAGAATCAATTGGTGGATCACTTATTAAAAGTTACGGTGCTCTTGGGTCTCTTCAATCTGTTTCGTTGAGGGGCTCTACAGATTCACAGGTACTTGTAATGGTGGATGGTCAGCGCTTGAATAATGCTCAGCAGGCTTCTGTTGATTTAAGTACTATTCCGCTTGAATCAATTGAAAGAATTGAAGTTGTAAAAGGTGGCCATGCCGCTCTGTATGGAAGTGATGCTATTGGCGGTGTGATTAACGTTATTACTAAATCAATGGCACGGAAAGACAGAATTGATCTTAGAGCTAATGGTACTTTGGGTACTTATAATACCAAAATATTTGATGCTTCCGTTGGTTTCGGAAAGGGGAATTATGATATTCTTGCTTCATATAATAGAACGCAGACTGATGGAAACTTCAAATACCTTAATAAAACCGGTGTGGAAAAGGAAATGTTGAACGCAGATACTAAATCTGATAATGCGTTCTTTAAAATGGGTTATCTTTTTGATGATAATTCAAGATTATCCGCCTTCTATAAATATCGTCAGTCCGATAATGGTTCACCTGGTTCAATCGATTATCCAAATGGCTCGGCTCGCAACATCATCGATAATAATCACTTTAGTGTTTCATATGAAGGATTGACTTTTGGAGCTTTCGCACTTACTGTTAATGCTTATTTGATTGATGATGAACATCATTACATTAATCCGGAATCCTGGATGGGTAAGGAAGAACACGTTTATAACAGCCAGGCCTTCGGATCCTTGGTCCAGTTTTTCACTGATCTTCATGATTATGGACTTCTTGCATATGGTTATGAATTTCGAAAAGATATTCTTGAGAGTGATTATTTTGTAAATAATATTTCCAATCCTTTCATTGGAAAACATGAAAGGAATGTTCACAGTTTCTATTTCCAGAATGATTGGAGCTATAATCTTGGGGGCTCATTTAATTTAAAAATTGTTCCGGCCATCAGACTTGATAATTATCCTGAAGAAGGTATTGGCTCCCAGTTCTCACCAAAAATCGGATTTAGTTTGAGTAATAATTCCGAATGGCGGGGTGCTGTTAGAGGAAACTTTGGAAGAGTCTATAGGGCTCCTACATATAACGATCTTTATTGGCCTGAAGATACCTGGACAATTGGAAATCCAAATCTTCGTCCCGAAAAAGGAATTACATATGATTTTGGTTTTATTGTCCAATTCATAAAATTCGGAAGCTGGAGCATTGAAGCAACTTATTTTGCAAGTAAATTAGATGATTTAATTTTATGGGCCCCGGCTGTTAAATGGATGCCTACCAACATTTCTAAAGCTGATATTTCTGGATTAGAATCTAAGGTTTCTTGGAGAGGATTTAATAATCTTTTAGGCCTCACCGCTGCTTATACAAATTTGAGTGCCAAGGATGACAGCAATGATCCTAAAACATCTGGCAAATATTTAATCTATAGACCAAAAGATAAATTCGATCTTAATATGAACCTGAATTATGGAATCACTTCTCTTAATCTTTATTATACCTATGTCGGTAAGCGTTTTCACGATTCGCAAAATAAAACTGAAATAAACAGCTACGAATTAGTGAATGCCAATTTTGGTATTTCACCTAAGATTGGAGAAGCAAGCCTTATTCTTCGCTTTGAAGTAAATAATTTGTTCGATAAAAAAATTCAGGTTACTCAAGGTCAACCTGTTCCCGGAAGAGAAATTAGATTATCGCTCGGAGTTAATGGTTCTTTTATTGGATCCAATTAAGATTATAAACTAATGCTGTTAATTATGGAGTTCTGTTATGAAAGAAAATTATTTTGTAAAGGATATTGCCTTAGCATCGAAAGGGGAAATTCAAATAAAATGGGTTTCGAAATGGATGCCGGTTCTTGATGGGCTTTATGAAAAATTCAAAGCCACCGGATCCTTTAAAAACAAAAAAGTAGCCCTTTGTATTCATCTTGAAGCTAAAACTGCCTACCTTGCTTTGATAATTAAAAAATTAGGAGCCGAAGTTTGGGTTACTAGCAGTAATCCTCTTTCTACAAAAGATGAGGTTGCCGCTGCCCTTGCTAAACGCGGCGTTCATGTTTATGCCAGGCATGCAGCTCCTCACGATGAGTATTTGTCTTACATCGATACTATTTTAAAAAATAAAATGGATGCTACTGTTGATGATGGCGGGGATATTTGCGAATACCTGCACCAAAATCCTAAATATGGTAAGAATATCAAAGGTATTTGTGAAGAAACAACTACTGGAGTTAATAGACTAAAAGAATTGGAAAAAACTGGTAATCTACGTTATCCGGCTATTGCCGTTAATGATGCAAAGTCTAAACACCTGTTCGATAACCGGTACGGTACAGGTCAATCAACATGGACTGCTATTACTCAGTTAACCAATATGAATATTGCTGGTAAATGTGTAGTTGTCGTTGGCTACGGTTGGGTTGGTAGAGGTGTGGCTGCGCGGGCTCATGGATTAGGTGCTAATGTAGTTGTAACTGAAATTGATCCCTGGAAAGCACTTGAAGCCAGTATGGATGGTTTTCGTGTCTTACCGATTAAAGATGCCGCACCGCTTGGCGATTTCTTTGTAACTTCTACAGGTGAAAGTAATGTCGTGAGAATTGAACATATGAAAAAAATGAAAAACGGCGCATTCTTATCTAATGCCGGTCATTTCGATTATGAAATTGATATAATCAAACTGAAAAAGTATGCCAAAAAGTATGATATTGTGAGGAATGAAATTGAAGAATATACCTTACCGGGAGGGAAACAGATTTATGTCCTAGCCCGCGGTGGAATTATTAATATTGCCGGTGGTTTAGGACATCCGGCTGATATTATGGATATGTCATTCTCAGTTCAGCTAGGATGTCTCCACTATTTTCTTTCATCTAAGCATATGGAACCGAAACTCTATAAGGTCCCTGAAGAAATTGACCGCCTGGTTACAACTGAAAAACTTAGAGCGGAAAGAATTTTTATTGATCGATAATTCATTGAGGTCTCATTATGGATTTCTCACGAATCATTAACATATTAGGTATCCCTGCTCTCTTAATAATTGCATGGCTTATTTCATCTAATCGTAAAGTTGTTAACTGGCGTGTAATTCTTTGGGGTTTGGGAATTGAACTAATCCTTGCATTATTTATCTTTATTATTCCTGTAGGTGCAAAGTTTTTTCTTGTTGTAAATGATCTTGTAAATAGTGTTCTCGACAGCGCTTCCTATGGTACCTTTTTTGTCTTTGGTCCTTTAGCTCTGTCTCCTGGAACAACATTACCATCTGGTGAGATCTCAATTGGATTTATTTTAGCCTTTCAGGCTCTTGCTACTATTGTTTTCTTCGCTGTCCTTGTTGGTTTACTTTATTACTTTGGAATAATGAGTAAAATAATTCAATTGTTTTCTTTCGTTTTTACAAAATTGATGAAAATTAGTGGGGCTGAATCACTATGTGCTTCTTCTAATATTTTTGTTGGCGTGGAAGCCGGTTTGGTTGTTAAACCTTACCTCAATAAAATGACTAAATCGGAATTGAATACTATTCTAACTGCTGGTATGGCTACCATTGCTTCAAGTATGCTGGCTGTTTACATTCTTATTTTAAGAAATGATTTCCCTAATATTGCCGGCCATCTCGTCTCTGCTAGTTTAATGAATGCACCTGCAGCTATAATTATTTCGAAAATTCTTGTCCCTGAAACGGATGCTCCGGTTACCTTTGGCAAAAATGTCAAGCCCCTTTATGAAAAAGAAGGTAGTTTTTTTGAGTCTATTATTAATAATTCAAACTCTGCTGCCCGGCTAATTGTTGGAATTGGTGGTATGCTCCTTGCAGTATTAGGACTTATGTCGTTAGCTGATAAAATTTTTGTTTTTCTCGGTGGGTTTATTAACAACGCCCTTTCTCTAAATATCGATTGGACCCTAAAAGGATTGCTTGGATATTTGTTTTATCCATTTACATTTATTATTGGAATCCCTTTAAATGATATCCCTGCTATTTCAAAAGTAATAGGGGAAAGGTTGGTCCTTACTGAAATTCCGGCCTTCCAGGATCTGGCTAAACTTATAGCATCGGGTGGTTTGTCTTCTATGAGGTCTGCAGTAATTACTACATATGCTATTACTGGTTTTGCTCATATTGCCTCTATTGCAATTTTTGTCGGCGGTTACGCTGCTCTCATCCCTGAAAGAATTAAAGATATTTCTAAATTGGGTATTCGGGCTGTTATTGGTGCGACTCTTGCCAATCTTTTAACTGCGACGATTGCAGGACTTTTCTATTCTAATGGTACAATTTTATTAGGAAATTAAATGCTGGCTTTCGATCAAATACCCGATGTTATAAAAAAAATGCCAAAAGCCGAGATTCATCTCCACCTTGAAGGTGCATTTACTTTCGACTTCCTTTTTGGATTAATCCAAAAATATGGTAGCATTCCTGAAATTAATTCTATTGATGATCTTAAGAATAAATTTATTTTTAAAGACTTCCCAAATTTTATTGAAACCTGGTTTTGGAAAAACCAATTCTTTAAAAAACCTGAAGATTTTGAAGAATCTACTTATCGAACATTAGAAAACTTATCTCTTCAAAATGTTATCTATACTGAAGTCTTTTTCTCCCCGTGGGATTTTGTTCCCGGTGGATTAAAGATGGAGGAAATTGCTGAAGCTACGTTATCAGGTATTCATAAAGCTGAAAATGATTTTCCAATTAAATGTGGATTGATTGCTGATATTGTTCGAGATTATGGTAATAAGGATGCAATGTCTCGACTCCTACAAACAACTCCCTTCCTCAACAGAGGAATAGTAGGTGTTGGATTAGGGGGGAATGAAATTGATTTCCCCCCTATCCTCTTTAAGGATATCTTTCTTGAAGCTAGAAAAAAGAATATTAGAACTACTGTCCATGCTGGTGAAGCTGCCGGACCTGAATCTATTTTCTCAGCACTAATTGATCTTAAAACCGAAAGAATTGGTCATGGTGTTAGAGCTGTTGAAGATCCTGAATTGGTAGAATATCTTTATGAGAAACAAGTCCCTCTTGAGGTCTGTATTACTAGTAATCTTAAAACTAAAGTTTTTCCTTCACTTAAAAATCACCCTTTTGATGAATTCTATCGTAAAGGTCTTATAGTTACAATCAACTCAGATGATCCGGCAATGTTTGGCGCGGATATTACTGATGAGCTTTATCTCCTCTATAATAACCTCAAGTATTCTTATAATGATTTGAAGCAAATTACTCTCAATTCTTTTAAATCGAGTTTCTTAAGTGAAAGCGAAAAGAAATCTTTTTTTGATGTTGTTGAAGCTTTCTGGTCTGATTATTTGTAATTACTTGTTTAATGTTTATTAAACTATTATTGTAAAATCTCACATATATTAACTAATGCTTCTAATCCTTCAGCCGCTGTCCATGCATTATTATCTTCAAATCCTTCAAAAGGATCTTTCATTTGTGAAATAATCCAGTCGCCGGCTGATCTTGCATATATTAAATAATCATTGTTTCCTGTTATTCTATAAGCCTTGCATAATGCTGGTACAGCAGCAAATGTTCTATAAACTTTATCTTCTGTAAAATAAACTATTTTGTTATCAATAATTGCTTGCGTGTTTATAAGCCACTTGAGTGCATCTAATGCAGACTCAAGATAGTTTCTGTTTTTTGTGTATTCATATGCAACTAGTAATCCCTCTATCACTTGCCCTGTGGCAAAAGTAAAATTGCTTTTATATCCTACACTCTGTATTCCTTTATCTAAATCAAACATTTCGTAGAAACTTCCCGTTATCCTGTTTTTCATTACCTCTAATAACCATTCAGCTCGTTCCTCTGCTTGTTTTAATAATCCCAATTCAATTAAATCCGGTATCATTTTTGCATTCACAAGAGCGGATTGTTGTCTGCTCCCCCATAGTGAATATTCTCTCGATACTTCTAATTTCCCTCCATTTTCAATTATGCTTTGTAATGTTAAAAATCCTCTAAAATTTGTATCCCCTGAATATGTTGCTTTATTATCTAAATCTGATTGAAACCATTTTCTCATTGATTCGATAATTCTATCTGTGTTTGGCAGCTTTTTGATTAAATCAACACCCAGTGTTGCGCCATCTCTTGTATGTATTGTCCCTGCTCTAACTGATGGATATCCGTCTTTACTAGTATAATATTGTGAAAGAAAAGCGCCTTCACATTTATCCCATTCATTCTCATCCCAGCTCCTTGCTTTAGTCACTCTGTCGTTAATAAGCCAATTCCATTCTAAACATTTACTTTTTTCACCTAGAAACATATTCTCAAGCCACCAACTAATTGATTCTATAGCGGCATTAAAATATTTCTTATCGTTCGTAATTACCGAAAGTTTATTCAATGCTCCGATTGCGTAAAAGCTTGCAATCGCATCAGTCGCTTCTTTGTTCCATGGCATATGCCAGCTTTTTGTAACTTTATCTTGAACTCTTATTAGATAATCACCCATCTCTATTGCAGCATTTAAATACTGTGTCTTATTACTTAATTCCTTATCTCTGCTCTGACCAATTAAGTTATTCGGAATTACTGCCAGAATACATAGTATAGTTATATACAAATAAATCAAATATCTCATAAGCTTATCTCCTACATATTCTTAAACATATTAGAATGCTTGTAACTATAGAAACATTTTTTAAACAAATTTCTTACTCTAATCTGCAAATATTATTTTATTTCTCTTATAAAATACTTAACTTTTACTCACTTTATATCAAAAAATAGTTTTTCCCAGTACACAACAGAAAATTTGTTATACATATTTTGTTTTATTTTAATCTCAAAGGAATTATTATGGATACTTCAAAGACTAAACATTTATTCAATTACACAAACACAGTTTTACTTCTTATTTTGCTCGTAGTTTTAAGTCGTTTAGTACCCCACATGCATAACTTTTCACCGCTCGGTGCAATTAGTTTATTTGGAGCAGCATATTTTTTGAAAAAATGGCAGGCTTTTATTGTACCTATTATCGCCGTTTGGATAAGCGACCTTTTCATTAATAATATAATTTATTCTTATATGTTCCCGACTTTCAGCCTCTTTTATGATGGATTTTTTTGGCAATATAGTAGTTACTTGCTTATTACTCTCGGTGGGATTTTTATTTTGAAAAAGATAAATCTTTCAAGGATTATCACAGCATCACTTTTTTCTTCTGTTTCTTTTTTCCTTGTATCCAACTTTGGCTTTTGGATCAGTAGCCCTTTTTATACAAAAGATCTAAATGGTTTGTTCACTTGCTACGTTGCTGCAATTCCTTTTATTAAAGGCACTCTGATTGGTGATGCCATTTTTTCTTCTGTTATGTTCGGATCATTCTACCTCCTTCAACAGAAATTTAGCCATCTTAAAACAATTTCTATAAATAAATAATTATTACCTCTAAAATTTTTTCTTATTTGTTCAATAGCCCGGTTCGCGCGGGCTATTTTAGTTTGTTAATATTTATGTAGTCGTTTTAATAGTCATTGTTTCTTTTCAAACATTTTAGCTGATATAAAATCAAAATATTTTACTTTATTTTAAAACACCCCTCTTTAAAATTCTTAATTTAATTCGGATATAATTATTAAATAACCTCTTTCTCTTTACGCAACTCTCTTCTCAATTAAATACAATCAAATTATGAACAATTCATCTGTCCATATTTTTATTCTACTGTAAATTAATCTCAACTTATAATTATATCTTGACTATTTAATTATAAATAATTAGATTTTACCACCCAATGTAATGCAATGTCCGCGGTGCGGAGTAGTCAGCTCCCGCTGCGGACGACTTTTTTTAAGAATATCTGTTTTTTAATAATGGGTTCATTTTCACAAATCTATTATTTAACTCGAAACGCAGTCCTCAAATCCGTCTTTAACTTCCCCTCATTATGGTGGTTCCTCCAGAACTTCATTAACCGTCATTTCCTCTGCACCGTTGTCGGAATCATCCGGGACGATCAGGGCAGGATTCTTCTTTTAGATCACCGCTATAGAAACGAACCCTCAGCCTTGCCGGCCGGGTTCATGAAGAAAGGGGAGAGTCCTTTCGATTCAATTGTAAGGGAGCTAAAAGAAGAGACTAATTTTGATATAATCCCTCAGCGCATAATAAATGTTAACTCTTCTGCAAACCGCTCGGCCTTAGAATTTATAATCTCAGCTTTCTACAAAAGCGGTGATTTTATTCCTAATAAGGAGATCGATAATTATTCCTGGGTTGATGAATCAGAAATTCACAGCACAATCGAAAAACTAACAACAAAGAGTCATTAGATTATGCCCCGTATTTACTATTCACTCCGTATAGTTGATGATCAAGGTATCGGTATCCCCGATTCAGAAGTAAGGGTTCATTATGGTTTTACGAAGGATATGAGAATAACAGACGCTGAAGGTTATGTTACCTTCCCCAAGAAGTGTTTCATTTCCAATACGCCATACATTAAAATCTACTTTAAAGGTCAAAAACTTGGCTCTCTCTACGCAGAAAACCGTAAAGTATATTATTTAACCATTAACGCTAATTAATACTTTTAATAAAGTATTTCTTGCATATTTAAGTTCAACCTATTAATTTCTCTATACCCTCAATTCAATATTGGATTAAGTTTCATGAGCTTAATTCTTATTCTTCCACAAGCTCTTTATTTGAAAATAAAATTAAGTATAGATATAACAACATCCCGCATTGTAACAGTTATTTTAAAACAAAAACAAACTAAAGTTTGCGTGCTATCATTATAAAGACAAGTTATCCCCCGCGGGTTAACTAATAATTATACATTTTATAAATGGTATTATATGGATGAATGGGAAATTAAAGCTAGAGCTACCTTAAAGGAAATATCTGGCAAACTTCAAGAATTTGAGAAGATTCTAAAAGATAATGGGATTGATTCACCATTCAAGAATTATAAATTGGAAAACAATGAGAAAATTCAACTTCCTTGGGGTTATATCCGCACAGCTGAATATTTCCGGAGGAAATATCATCTTTACAAACTTTTAGACTATAAGTTCTTAAGAAATAATATTGCCTATGCGTTCCAAGCAACCGATTTTTATAATTATCTACTTAATAGATTCTATATAGGATTATCAGTTGGGAAAATATTTTATAAATCAGCTATCATAAACAACTTCTCAATATTTGAAGGTATTCTATATGGAGTGATAAAAACCGAACATAAGTTTTGTTTAAGCAACAATGGAATCTGTCGAAGAAATGACAAATGTTCTTATTATTTGAAAGCCCCAAATAAATACACATTTGTTCAAATATTAGAATTGCTTACTAGTAAAAACTTATTAGTATTTAACGAAAAAGAGATTGAGAGATTGATACAAATAAAAACCTTGCGTGATAATATTCATATTTGGGATGCGGTTGGCAATGATTTAGAAAATGATGGGTATAATCTGAAAACTTATAATCAAATTGTTTTACTCCTAAAAAAAGTTAATAATGTCTTACCTATAAATATTACTGAGTTTAAGAAAAATAGAAATAATGATTGTTCAAAAATAAATGTATAACCTGCAACTCAAACCGCCTGCTGTAGCCGGTCTCAACATTTGTTGTCAATGTTGATTTAGTTTTTCAGTTTGTGTTTTAGTGATTTACATTATCAATGAATCAAATTATTTGTAGCGGAAACCATACGGCGCCCGTTTATACGCAACTACATTAGGTTAATAGGTTAAAATATGTCTAAATATAAAGATGTTGTCGATCACTTTATCCAAAAGGTCAAGAAAGAAGGCTATGTAAGTTTAGACTTAAGTGGTTATGAATTAACAGAATTATCGAAGGATATAATTGAGTGCCAAACTATTATTTCCTTAGAAGTGAAATACAACAAAATAAAGAAAATACCTATTGAACTTTTCGAATTAAAGAATCTACGTATACTTGATCTTTCATATAATAATATTGAACAAATTCCTGAAGAAATCGAAAACTTAACTGAATTAGAATATCTCTCCATCAGTCACAATTCATTGAATGAATTACCACTTGGCTTATTCAAATTAACAAAACTTAAAAAAATTGATGTTAGCAATAATAACATATCATTCTTGCATAACTCTGTGGGTAATTTAACTAATTTAATTGAGCTTGTTCTTGCCAATAATCAACTGTCAAATTTACCAGTGGGACTGAGGAATCTTAAAGGCTTACAAAGATTTTCATTTGAAAACAATATTGTTTCTCCTCCCATCGAAATACAGAGGCGAGGCATATTTGATAAAATTGAATATTTAATTTCAATTGGGGAGGGAGAAACCTTCAATCTTTATGAAGCAAAGCTACTTATTGTTGGTGAAGGTGGTGTTGGTAAGACAAGTCTTATGAAAAAAATAATTTATGAAGACTATTCCTTAGGTGATGAATTTACTACAGAAGGGGTGGATATTAAAAAATGGATTTATAAACGCAATAAAGAAGATGTATTTACTGTTAATATTTGGGATTTTGGTGGTCAAGAAATATACCATGCAACTCACCAATTTTTCCTTACAAAGCGTTCGCTTTATCTTTTCGTTTGGGAAGCCCGCAAAGATGATAATCTCTTAAGTTTTGATTATTGGTTAAATGTCATAAACTTATTAAGTAATAAATCTCCCATTATAGTTGTACTGAACAAAATAGATATTAGAATTCGTATGTTGGATGAAGAATCTCTAAAATCAAAATTCCCTAATATTATAGCGTTTCATAAAGTAAGTGTAAATAGCGGGATGGGAATTTATGATCTCAAAGAGAATATTAAACTGAATTTAAATTCTTTAGAACATATTGGTGTGGAATTGCCTGTTGCTTGGGGTACAATTCGAAAACAATTGGAAAAATTAGATACTAACTATATATCTTATTATGAATACGAGAATATTTGCAAGTCTCATGGTTTTAACGAATTGGAAAGTAATAATTTGAGCAAATATTATCATGACTTAGGTATATTTTTACATTTTTCTGATAATCCAATATTGCGGGATATTGTCTTTCTTAACCCCGAGTGGGCTACTAATGCAGTATACCGCGTTACCGATTACAAAAGTGTTATTCAAAATTATGGTCATTTTAAATTCGAAGATCTCAAAAATATTTGGTGTGATTTCCCAAAGGATAAATATTTACATCTTTTAGAATTAATGAAAAGGTTTGAATTGTGTTTTGAGGTAAATTCTTTATTTATTATACCAGAACTACTTCGTGACCACCCTCTGGCTTATGAATGGGAGGATATTGATAATCTGGTATTTGAATATCACTATTCATTTATGCCTAAAGGTATCTTGACACGTTTCATAGTTAGAAACAATGATCTTATCGATAATAATATTTATTGGAAGAATGGTGTTAAATTATTGCGGGAAAATACAAAAGCTATAATTATATCTGACTATTTTAATAGAAAAATCATTATTAAAATATTTGGTATTAGAAAAAATGCATTATTGGAAGTGATTAGGCGAGACTTCGATCTAATACATAAGACACTAAACAGCCCTTTCGTTGAGGAAAAAATACCGTGCAAATGTGATATTTGCATGAAAAGTCCTACACCTCATTATTTTCATTTCTCAACTTTAATGAAATATCGATCACATAATAAAAAAACTATTGAATGCCATAACAGCCTCGAAGATGTTTCTGTTTCCAAATTACTTGATGGTTACTTACCCCCAAGAAATAATGATATAATTAATAAACGAGGGATTTATATGAAAATTGAATCTATCAATATTACAAATAGTAGTGTAAATATTGCAGATAATATTAAAAATATTAAGAGTAATAATAAATTCGATATATCAGAAGATATTTTAAAATTGCTGGAAAATATTTTAACTAATCTCTCAAATAGTGATGTTAAATATTTATCGGATCAAATAAGAAATTATGACATAATTGAAACTAAAGAAGAAAAAAATGGCATTATTAACAATGTCCAAAATTTTATGACAAATCATGGGTTACCAATCGTTCATAACTTAACATCATCTTTCTTGTTTGATATACTGAAAATAGTTTTACACCCGTAAAATAACAACAAGCCGCTCAACACGGACAGCATTTTTCAGTGCGGCAATTTTCAAATTATCGGGTTTGGTGAAAAAGGTAAGCATTGTTTGTAACATTGTTCTATTAAATAAAATTGTTAAATATTATTGGCTTTGGTTTTTAATTAAAAAAGCGGATTAAACTTCTTAAGACAATATATCCGCTCGCAGCATAAATATGTGTTATATTGCAAAAAGTTACTATGAAAAATATATGGCAAAAAAATAAAAATTACGGTAGTGAGAGCTTTTTGTTGGAATCTCAGAAGTTGTTGGAATCTGAGACACATATTTTTTTGTCAATATTTAGAAAAATCCGAAATAGCTCGAATGATATAGATGTTGGAGTTGGTACTTTGATAATTGCATTTATTGATAGTTCAAGATCATTATTACTACTTGCAAAGAATCAAAAACTTAGAGATTCATATTTATGCGCAAGAACGATTATTGAAATAATATTGAACATTGGATTTTTTTCTGCAAAAGGGAAACCAGCTATTGATAAAGCAATGAATTATGCAAAACAGAAATCTTATCGTGATCTCAATAGGAAACTTCATATTGGTGAAATATTTGTCGGGATTGGATTGAATGACTTTGATAAAATTCCGGTAGATGAGGAATTAAAAAAATGTATAGAAGAATTTACTTCTACCAAAGGAAAAGAAATTAGGTCATGGACTAACGAAAGTACTACTGATAAAATTGCTATAATTAGTGAAAAATATGGTAAGGATCTCGGTACGGTATTATCATTCAGTCTATTTATTATTTATCGATATGCTTCTGAAATTGCGCATGCTTCTCTATTTGGCGAATTCTTTGTATTAGGCCGCACACTTCTAGAAAATGAAAGACCCAAAACCAATCTTGAAGTTCAGAAGTTTCAATTAACTTGTTTAACCGAAATAATATTATGTATCTATCTTGCAGCACAAAGTATTATACCTGTTCTCAATAAACATTATGATGTTCAAGATGAATTGAATAAATCAAAAAAGAATTTATCTGCATTCAAAAGGAATTATTTATTAAAGAAATAACGCAATATAACCAGCAACTCAAACCAACTGCTTTTAAGTTTTTGGTACTTGTTAGGTTATTAAGTTGTATTGTAAAAGTTAGTTGCTCTTTGTATGTAGTTAAAAAATAAGTTAATTAATTTGAACTCAAGAAGTCTGTTATTGATCTTTAACATAATAGGACGTTTTACTGCAATAAATAGATGGAAGAAAAAACAAAATATCTTGTCAAGGAAATCAGTTCATCTTTTAAGAAAAGTGCAGTAGATTTTTTCCTACTTGGGATTAAAGATTTTCATAATATTCGAAAAAATGAGTTATCAAATTATCAAACTTCAGTTGCAAATCTTTGTATATCAATTGAACTTCTATTCAAATCCACAATTGCTGAGAAATCATTGAGAGATTTATATAAAAATCTTCCCCAAGAATTTCAAATATATCTATTAAAACCAGAAATAATTCCCGATGCAAGCGCATTTCGGAAATTATCTATTGACTTAAAAAGTTCTGTATACAAGACATTGGAATTTAATGAATGTGTTTCATTATTTTATCTTTTTTATTCAGACGAAAAACAAAAATATCGTCCATACCTGTCCCTCTTATCAAATATTCGTAATGCTAGCATACATTCATTTCTTCCAAAATTTCAATTATATGATTTATTAAAAGTAGCTTATATATGTATAGATATATTCTATTTTATTTTAGGTGAAAACAACTTGTATTTGAATAAAGATATTAAAGATGATAATATTAAGTTTATGAAGGAATATAATAATGATAGAGTTGAACGTGTAAGGAAATCTATTTATACTGCAAGAGAAAAGGCTAAGAAATTAGACCATACTGATTCAATGATAAGTGTTGATGGATGGGATATTTATATCGGTACTTGTCCCGTTTGTGAAAGTGATGTTCCACTTTATGGATATACAGAACCAAGGTATGAAGGTGAAGATAGCTATCTAGATTATTTTGCTGATTCACTTGAATGTGAAGAATGCGGATTAAAATTAGATGATTTTGAGGAACTTAAATTAGCTGGTGTGCAAATTCATTACGATAGAAATGAAAGTATTTATGAATATTTGAAAGACTTTCCACCAATATTAGATATGGATTAATAAATTCATTATAACCTCTTAAAAAAGGATTTAGTCAAAAGGAAAATAAAATTCAGAGATCATTTGAATTAGTTCTCAACTATAACTTTGTCAACGATATTTGTCTTAGGTTTTTAATTAAAAACAAAATAAAGCTTGCGAGTTTATCCTCCGTCTTTTGGGATGACTATTCTTCTTAAGACAAGATATCCGCTCGCTGTTTATTTAATAGTTATGTGCTTAAGAAATTTATAAGAGATTAAATGTGCAAAACTGAAAAAATAGTTGCCTTCATTAACACGAATGTATTTTTTAAGGAATTCTCATTTAGTAGAAATGAGTTTACAACACCAGATGGGAAATCACAATTACAATTAGCGGATAATGTAATATGGTTGGAAAATATATTATTCATCTATCAAATAAAAGATAGGGATATTGAAGAGGGTGGTGACGAAGTTAAATGGTTTGTAAATAAAGTTCAGAAAAAAGCAGTTAAACAAATAAAAGGAACTCTTGAATATTTCTCTAAATATAAAAATATAACAGTCACGAATGAAAGAGGTCATAGTATAAATATTAGTGAAGCTAATCCTGAGAATGCAAAAAAAATTATTGTCTATACTTCTGCGGAAACCCTACCTGAAGAAAAAAGATTTCTGAAATTTCATAGAAGTAAGACCGTTGGCCTAATTCATTTATTTCACTCTGAAGACTATGGAGGTGTTTGTAGATTTTTATTCACTCCTTCAGAAATAGCCGAATATCTTTCGTTTAGAGAAACTCTTTATGAGAAACACGAACAAGTACTAAATTCACTTCCCGAGCAATATGTATTGGGACATTTTTTAGAATCTACTGATACGGATAATATTGATTTGACCTATCTAGAAAATTTGAAGAAAATGATAAAAAATGAATCTGAATTTGATGTCTCGGTCATAATAAACTTGTTTCAAGAGAGAATCGTGAAAATTGGTAGTGATAACGATTACTATTTTATTATCAAAGAAATCGCCAAACTTGATCGAGCAGAACTAAAAGAATTCAAACTAAGATTTAAATTGTCCCTCGAAAAAGCCAAATCTCAAACATTCACTCTTCCATATAGAATCTCTAGTTTAAGAACAAACTGTGGTTTTGTTTTTATTCCTCTAGAATATAAGCATTCAGCAGTATGGCAAAATGCTCTATTTAACTTTACTTATGCACACAAATATGAGCAGAAGAATTCAAGATGTATTGGAATGGCAGTTTGTTACGATTTAAAACAAAAGTTCTATGATATTAATTGGAGCTACGTTGAAAGTGAATGGTGTTATAACCAAGAGATGGAAAAATTATTAAAAGAAAATAATCCTTTTCGAGATGTTAGTTTGCGAAAAACTAATAAATATTATTTTAAAGAATAAAGGTTCACATGACCTCTTTAATAAGTAAAAAGTCAAAAGTTTAAGACAAGATTAATTCACATAACATTTTGTACCTTTCCGTAAAAGCACGCCAGCGGTAAATCATTCCATACTGGCTTTACATAACACCACATTATTTGCTTAACATACTTTCCATTTGCAGTTAATCATTCTATTTGTCATAAAACTAAAAAATTATATATCGCAAATAATGGGCATTATGTAAGCTTTTGCGGTTACTCCCATTAATATTTTTAAAATTTATTTTCTTCAATTCTGTTGTACAGTCATACTTTTATGCCACATCATAGTTTCAGTATTATTATTACTATAATTATTCTTTTAATCTTATTTATTGATTCACAAAAAAAAATCATTCATATATTTCTTTTCCTATCAAACAAATATTATTGAATAAATCATTTCAATAATTTAACTTTTTATAGTCGATTGATTTTTAATTAATCAGTATAGGTTATTATGAAAAAGAATTCAAAAAGAAATAATCAAAAGGCAAACGAAAGATATAAGTGTGCTCATTGCACAAACGATTTACCTGATCGCCCAGATAAATGTGGTTTTTGTGGTTTCAAGATCTGTGGCAGCTGTTCCGCATCAAATTGTCCTAAAAAAGGAAAACATTGATTATTCTCTAACATGATGTGTATTACTATTATTTAATTGATATTCCTTTTTATCTACTCTTCAATTATTTATTAAATTGAGTTTAGGTGATTATATGAGATCATTCATGCTCTCTATTTATATCCCGCTATTAATTATACTCCTCACATTTCCTCAAAGCAATTGGTTTACTGCTGGTCACTTTTAACTTCGGGCTTTAATCCAAGATGATATTCTCTCTATTATATATGTATCTGCTGTTTCTTTTACTCTTCAAATATTATTCTAAAAATTTGTTGAGGTGATTTTATGAAATCATTCATTCTTTTCATTTCACTTTTATTTTTAATGGTAACGAAAATAATACCACAGAGCAATCTGTTTTCAACCGGTCAGGAAGCGGATCTTTTACTTGGCTTGCATTCATCTAGTACTACACCAACAGGTTTTAATTACCCTTACAGAGCGATGAGTGATGGGCAACGTTTATTTATTGCTGATACAAGAAATAATAGAATTCTTATCTGGAATTCATACCCGACAATTAATAACCAGCCACCGGATGTTGTAGTAGGTCAAAATGATTTTACATCAAATTATTCTGGGAGTGGCAAATGTTCCTTGAATTGGCCTGTTGATGTTTTTAGTGATGGCACTCGTTTATTTATAGCTGATTCATATAATTATAGAATATTAATTTGGAATACGATTCCCACCACAAACGGTGCTCCGGCTGATTTAGTTCTTGGTCAACCTGATTTTGAATCTGCTGGATTGAATGCTACATCAGACTCAACTTATATTGATTGGCCATGGGCTGTGTGTTTTGATGGCACAAGGCTTTTCGTTGCATCATCGGGCACAGGACGTGTGTTTGTTTGGAATAGTTTACCAACAATAATTAATCAGCCGGCAGATTATGTAATTGGTCAAAAAGATTTTAGTTATGCGAACAGCGAATCAGAACCCAAGGATTACAATTTATGGACTCCAGTTGAAATAGCTGTGGATAATGGAAAATTAATGATAGCAGATTATTACTTTAATAGAGTATTAATTTGGAATACTATTCCTACCCAAAGCGGGCAGCCGGCTGATCTGGTTATGGGCCAAGATGATTTCTATTCAAGGAACCCTTCTTACACTAGAAGAGAAGGCCTTAGTTGTAAAAATGGCAAGTTATTCATTAGCAATGGAATCGAAATTCGCTATTGGAATGAATTCCCAACTAAAAATAATCAACCTTGTGATATGATTCTAAGACCCCCGGGTGATAAAGGATATCATGAACCATGTGCCAAGGGGCTTCATGTTAATTACGATGGTCAAAGATTAACTTTGGTAGATGTAGAATCAAATTTGGTAAACATTTACAACACTATACCAAGTAATCCAGCTGCGCTGCCAGATTTAGTATTAGGAAAGGATAACTATGATGCTGAAACTGAAATATGGGGTAATAAAGGTGGATGGCCATGTTTTGGCATAGCTTCGAATGGTAAACAACTTATGATTTCAAATGGCTGGCGGTTGTTAATTTATCAAGACTTACCAACGGAAGATGAGGCTCCAGCAGATAATTTAATTGGCTCATCAAATTGGGGGGAATATGATAATTATTCTATTTATAATAATATATTTAGAGGAGCTTGGCAATTATCGACTGATGGGAAAAAATTAGTTAACATTGATGTTTTAGTAGGGATTCAGATTTGGAATAATATTCCCACTCAAGATAGAGTTAATCCAGATAGAATTATTTGTAAAGCGGGTAATTATAGCAATGGTGTTGATATTCGAGGTGCTATGGGTGTTTGGGTATATAAAAAGGAATTGTATGTATGTGACGCTGAGCGACGTCGAATTCTAATGTGGTATGACTATAATACTGCAGATAAACATTCTCCAGATTTGATCTTATCAACAGGTTCATATACTCCAGAGCAAATTACAGTAAATGAAGAAAAAATAGTGGTTGGTTGCCAGTTTGGTGATACTCCCGGGGCTGTAATGATATGGAATAAAATGCCAAATGAAAATAATAAACAACCTGATCTAATACTTACTGGAAATCCTTTAGGTTTTGGTGGAGTTATCAGTGCTTTTATTTATGATGACTATCTTTTTGTTTCTGATATCAATAATAATCGAGTTTGCATATACAATTCAATTCCAACTAATTCCTCAGAACCGTATAATCTTGTCTTAGGACAAAAAGATCTAACAAGTAGTTTGGCTGGTAAGTCTCGAATTGCTATGACAATGCCAGCAGGATTGTGGTTTGATGGGGAATATTTATGGGTTGGAGAATTCAAATGGGGAAATAGAGTACTTGGTTTTAAGGCAAACATTACGCCCGTCCCTCCTGAACAACCCGACAGTATCTCTGCAAAGGTTATAAGCAATAACTCTATTAATTTAAGCTGGATTGATAAAGCAAATAATGAAAGAGGTTATGTATTGAAATATAAATCTGAATTTGATGATGATTTTAAAATATGGTGCTATTTGAACTCCAATACAACTTCATTTGATGTTGAAGGTTTGGAAACAAATTCTAAGTATTCATTTTATGTTTTTTGTTATAATAGCTATGGTGAGAGCCTATCTAGCGATACTTTGACAATCAATTTATCCAGTTTATCGAATAATCCACCTACAATACCTTTTGATCCTATTCCAAGTGATAATGAGTTAATTTGGAATGTTACTAACCTTTTTCTAGGATGGTCATGTTTTGATAATGACGCTGGAGATGTTATAAGATACAATGTTTATTTATCTAATCGTATTAAACCTTCACTTGTTGTAAAAAATGTATCAAGTAATTATTACTTTCCACAGAATTTCAGTCTGCCTGAGAACACTACATTTTACTGGAAAGTTGAAGCAGTTGATATGAATAGCGAAAAAAATGAAAGCTCTGTTTGGAGTTTCCATACTCCAAATCATGGTGATCCTAATACAAGAGTTCGTGCTGCTTTAGATATACTTTCATCCTCTGGTGGTATAACGGTTCCAACACCAGGACATTATTCTTATCTTAAAGATTATTACACCTATTTATATGCAGTTGCTGATTCAAATTTTAAATTTGACAATTGGACAAATCAAGCAGGTATTATTATTTCTAGCCAAAATCCTCTCTTTATCAAATTTGATACAGCTAAATGGTTTAAGGCAAATTTTTCTTCCACTAATACGGATATTAATGAGGATAGTTTTTCTGAATTACCCTTAAATTATAAACTGTTTAATTGCTATCCCAATCCATTTAATCCAATTACAACTATATCTTATTCCGTTCCCAGATTTCAACTTGTCACTTTAAAGATTTATGACATTCTTGGAAGAGAAATTTCTACTCTCGTTAATGAATTTAAACCACCTGGTAACTATAAAGTCCAATTTGATGGCCGCAATCTTTCTAGCAGTGTATATTATTATCAAATGAGAGCAGGTAAATATGTAGAAACAAAAAAACTTATTTTATTAAAATAAAATTTATCTATCTCTGGGCGATTCTATAAATCGCCCATATGTATTCCCTAAAGGTTTTGTTTCACAAAATAATTTTTGCCCTAATTCAATTAATAAACTGTCGGGGCAAAAAATATTTTGCTCATTAAAGATTATAAAAAGATTTTGCCTCATTCCGTTTGACACTTCATTCAGCAAAAACTTTTTAGGTTTAGGTTCGCCTGCCTGCCGGCAGGTAGGCTCGCAACTAAAAAAAG
>Ga0208041_1000452_pt1 | contig 40537 bp, 43 predicted proteins | sample AD_SCU002_MetaG_FD_184453 | JGI IMG/M metagenome (GOLD analysis project Ga0208041, IMG submission 184453) | Active sludge microbial communities of municipal wastewater-treating anaerobic digesters from China - AD_SCU002_MetaG (SPAdes) (version 2) | ecosystem: Engineered > Bioreactor > Anaerobic...
GCCCTGCAAATGCTATTAATTTCTGAGAAGAACTAAACTTAGAAATATCTCCAATCTCAGAAAGTATTACTGCTCCAGTAGTATTACCAACTCCAGGTATAGTAAAGATATTTAAGTCAAAGTTTTTGACCAATTCATCAATCCTTTCTTCAATAAAATCAGTTTGTTTCTTTCCAACCTTGAGTCTTTCTAGTAATATATTAAGTTCAATTTTAAACGCTTCTTTTCCAAAACTAATGCCAATTGAATTACGAGCACCTTCATAAAGTCTTAATATCTTATCCTTATCTAATCCTCTTTTACTTAATCCTTTAATTACTGAAGTTAGTTTTTCTAGAGATAGCTCACATAAATCTTCAGGAGTAGGATAATCATTAAGCAATGAAACTGCTGTAAAAGTGAATTGATTCTTAAATACTTCATTGAACTCTGGAAACATACGATCTAAAAGAGAAATGATCTTTCTCTTCACATCAGAAGTATTTGAAACAATATCAGCCCTTAAGCGAGTTAACTCTCTTAGATCTGCAATACTTGAAGTAGAAACATTACATCTATTGTAATCACCAAATCTTAGAAGCTCTGCAATTCTTTCAGCATCTACATTGTCTGACTTAGCACCCCTTAAATTTGTATTTCTAAATGCTTTGACTTGCAAAGGATTTAGAAGAGCAATTTGCTCTACATTAATATTAAGTTTAAGTAGAAAATCATATATATTTAAGAAATAGTGTCCCGTAGCTTCCATACCAATGAGTATGTTATCTAGGTTAGGTAGTTTCTTTCTTAAAACTTCAAACCCTTCTTTGTCATTATTAATCTGAAATATCTTTTTAGTTCTTGAATCATCAAGAATGCATATTGAATGAGAGAACTTTCCCACATCAATGCCAATGTAATAGAACATAGGTTTTAATTAAAATTACTAATTAATATATATTAGACCTTGTTAATGTAAAGATAGTTCCAATCAAGAAGCTAAGTATCTTTTCTAACCTTACGCCACAATCATGTATTTAGACCTGTAGTATTCATTAACATGAACCTACATCAAGTTAAACTCGTGGTTTAGTAATCTTAAGAAAAGAAACAAATAGTCATAGGCAAGTAGTGTCTTAAACTTAATAGACCTACATGATAAAGCGATGATTTTACTCCTCTTCTTGGAAGTACTTACTAAGCAAAGCGTAGAATAGATTTATTGAATTGTCTATGATATACTTAGTTTAAGTTAAGAGCCATATCAAGATAAATATCTAATTTACTATTATTAAGTATATACATGATAAATAGAAACAAACAACAATCATTTACTTTAATAGAACTACTAGTAGTAATAGTAATCATTGGAATATTAGCAGGAGTAATAATGATCTCTACTTCTTCTTCAATTGATAAAGCTAACTTTGCTAAAGCTCAAACATTCTCAAACACTGTTCAAGAAGAATTATTATTAAATCTAGTATCTGAATGGACGTTTGATGAAGGTACTGATCAAACAATCAATAGAGTAGCTACTAATAATGATATAAAAGATACTTGGGGTTCTAATAATGGAACAGTGTATGGTAATCCTCAAATAAAAGGAGATAATGATTGTGTTTCTGGAAGGTGTATGAGTTTTGATGGCGACGGTGATTATATTGATTATGGAAACGGTATAATAGGCGAAAGCTCTTATACAAAATCTGTATGGATAAAAACAAATACTCCAAGTGCTTCAAATATAATATCAGGAAGCGGTAGTCAACATGTTTTATATTTATCATCAGGAAATATTGTGGCTAGTAACACATGGTCAACTCCACAAATAAGTAGATCTGCTAATTTTTATAATGACAAATGGCATCACATAGTTTTTACGTATAGTGATAGCAGGGCTAGAATATATTTTAATGGTATTTTTTTATCACCTGAGGCAACACTTTCTAATGGTCCTGCTAATTCCATAACATATGTTGGAGCATATAATGCTAGTAATTTTTTCAAAGGATTAATGGATGATATAAGGATATATAATTCAGCTCTCTCCTCCGCCAAAATCAAACAAAACTATGTCGCAGGACTAAACTCAATGCTAAGTAATGGAAACATATCTAATGAAGAATACAATGAAAGAATAAACGAATTAGCTGAAAAATAATTATTGATTAAATCTTTATTTTATACTATCATAAAACCATGATTGAAAAACAAGAAGTCTTAAAGATTATTAAACTTTCTAAGTTAGAAGTTGAAGAGGAAAAGATCGACAAATTGCAAAATGATTTTTCGCAAATTTTAGATTATGTTTCAGAATTGCAAGAACTAGATACAGAAAATATTCCTGAAATGTCACATTCTATCGATATTAAAAATGTTGAGAGAGAGGATAATGCTTTTAAATATGCAGAAACTAATTTAATACAAAAAGAAAAAGATGGATATTTAGTTGTTAAAAAAATATTAAAAGATGAGTAAAACTATAAAAGAAATTAGAGAGGATTTAGATTCTAAAAAGTATTCTTCAGAAGAACTTACAAAAGAATATTTAAACACAATTAAAGAAAAGAATGAAAGCATACATGCTTTTTTAGAAGTTTTTCAAGACGACGCTATTTTAGAGGCTAAAAAAGCTGATGAGAGAATCAAAAAAGGAGAAGCTACTATTTTAACAGGTATTCCTTGTGCGATTAAGGATAACATTTTAATTCAGGGGAAAAGGTGTTCGGCTGGATCAAAAATGCTTGAAGATTATATTGCCCCATATGATGCTTTTGTAATTAGAAAATTAAAAGAAGAAGGAGTTGTTTTTTTAGGTAAAACAAATATGGATGAATTTGCGATGGGCTCTTCAACCGAAAAATCATATTTTGGACCAACTAAAAATCCTTATGACTTAGAAAGAATTCCTGGAGGATCTTCAGGTGGATCAGCAGCAGCATTAGCTTCGGAAATGTGTGCATTTTCTTTAGGATCAGATACTGGCGGATCAATAAGACAACCGGCATCGTTTTGTAATGTGGTTGGATTAAAGCCTACTTATGGAAGTGTTTCTAGGAATGGTTTAATAGCATACGCCTCATCACTTGATCAAATAGGAACTTTTGCAAATACAGTGGAAGATGCAAAAATAGTATATGATGTTATAAAGGGAAAAGATGCATGGGATTCTACAAATATTGAAATAGAAAATAATAATGAATTTAATTTAAATAATATTAAATTAGGAGTACCAAAAGAATATTTCAGTGAAGGGCTTGATAATGAAGTTAAAGCAATTGTTGAAAAAGCTATTCAGAAATATAAAGAAATGGGGGTAGAAATAATTGAAATAAGTTTACCTCATTCAAAATATGCTTTAGCTTGTTATTACATTATTGCTACTGCAGAAGCTTCTGCAAATTTGGCAAGATTTGATGGTATAAGGTATGGATTTAATGAGGTAGGTAGAACACTTGACGATGTGTATGTTAATACTAGAACAAAAGGTTTTGGAGAGGAGGTTAAAAAAAGAATAATGCTTGGAAACTACACTTTATCTTCAGGATATTATGATGCTTATTACAAACAGGCACTTAAGACAAGATCACTTATTAAGAAGGATTTTAATGATGCTTTTGAAAAAGTAGATGCTATATTAGGACCAGTTTCTCCTGTTTTACCTTATAAAATAGGAGAAAAGACAGATGATTTTCTTGCCATGTATTTAGCTGATATATATACTACACCGGTAAATCTAGCCGGACTTCCAGCAATATCTGTTCCACTTGAATTGTCTAAAAACGGCCTTCCTGTAGGATTACATATTATTACTTCACATTTTAACGAGAATAAATTATTTAATATTGCTAATATTCAATGCAAGATATAACTTATTATACAAAGTTAATTTTATCCCCTGAGGTTCAAACATTAATTGATCCTTATAGAAATGTTTTTATTTTGATTTCTGCATTTTTTATTATTATTTCTCTTTTTCTGATTTTTAAAGAAAAGTACTACATATCCGAAATTAGAAGAAAAATAGTTGATTTTTTGAGCGATCCTAAAAAATACGGAAAACCAAGAAAATTTGTTGCTTTATGGAATGATGTTGATAAGGCTTTTAAAAAAAATGATTACGAAAAAATGATCATCATTAACGATAAGCTAATGGTTCAAATCTTGAAAAGATTTGGATATATTGGCGATAATAGTCGTAGCATTTTTGATGATTATGGAGTAGAAGAAGGCGGTTTTCCAAACATAGAAAATGTAAGAAGAGTTTCGGAATTAAGTAGGGCTATTCAGAATAATGATCATGTTGAGCTAAAAGAAGAGGATATGATAAATATTTATAATTCGAGTAAAGATACTTTGATTAAAATTGGGATATTAAATAAATGAAAATAAAATCCTTTACTTTAATAGAACTTATGGCCGTTGTTACAATCATTGCTATTTTATCGGGAATAGTGGTTTATGGTATTAACGAGTGGAAGGATGACGCAAATTTGAAAAAAACAATAGCTTATTCTAACGAGGTCAAAAATAAGTTAGGCTCTAGCCTTTTAGCTGAATGGAAAATGGAGGAAAAATATCCCGCATATGATTCTGGAAGATTTGGTATTAATGGTTACGCAGAAGGAACTTCTCAGATGGAGACAAATTGTCCAGAAGGAAATGGTTGTATTTATTCACAAGGAGCAGAAATACTTTTTTATCAAATCCCATATAATTTGCGATTTAAGTCGATTTGCTTTTGGATTAAAACTGGCAATGCCTCTTTTGTTTTAATGGAAAATTATAATGATTTTAAGATTGATCTTATTAATGGTTTAATTAATTTTAATGTATATTCCGCAGATGGAGTGTTTACCTCTATTCCTCTTACTGGAAAAGTTGTTAATGATAACGCATGGCATTTTGTTTGTGGGGCGATAGATAATAGTTCTAAATTTTATGGAATTATTGATGGGGAAACAAAAGCAAGTACACAAGTTGAGGTTTCTAGTTTTGGAAGGAAGTCATTTTCAGGCTTGTGTATAGGTTGTGAAGCAACTACTTTTTCTATAGATGATTTAATGATTTTTGAGGATTCTATTTTTTAAACTTGATTTTATTTGTTTTTTAGTGTATTACTATATGTGTAAATACACGGAGCGGTTTGGAGAAGTAGTATCTCGCCAGTCTCATAAGCTGGAGGCCTTGGTGCAATTCCAAGAACCGCAACATTTTTAGTCAGAGGCCAGAGTAGCTCAGGGGTTAGAGCACTCGTTTCATAAGCGAGATGCCGTGAGTTCGATTCTCACCTCTGGCACATAAATTGGACCCGTGGCGAAATTGGTTATCGCACCTCCCTGTCACGGAGGGGGCTGCCGGTTCGAGTCCGGTCGGGTCCGCCAAAAAGCAAGCTATTATTAGCTTGTTTTTGTTAAATATGACTATTGATATTTTTAAAATAGTGTTCTATATTAATAAAAGAACTTTGGAGGTTTGGTTGATGTTTAAGAAAACACTAGAAGAAGCAGAAGTAAAGCTGCTCATTAAGGTATCTTACATTAAGGATTTTCTAAATCTCACAAAAAAGAAAACTTCAAAGAAAATTTACGCCAATCTTCTCAAGGAACTGCAGGCAGATTTGCAGGAATATGAGGAGATAGACGATCAAAAATCTTCTGAAATAATTATTGATGCGAGAAGGGTTGGAAACCTTTTGGTGCAAAAAATGGAGGGACTATGCTAGACCTCTTTTTTATTTGCTTTTTTGCCTTATTTGAGTTAGAATATATTAGTATGAATATAGAAAATCTTAAAAAAGAAGTCTTAGAAAAGTTAGATAAAATTACTAATAATAGCGACTTAGAAACTTTAGAAAAAAATTATTTAGGGAAGAAGGGAATAATAAGAGAATTGTCTTCCTCTATGAAAGGTTTGGATTCGGATGAAAGAAAAAAGCTTGGTATTGAACTTAATAAATTATCTGATTTTCTTAAAGAAAAAATCGATTTAAAGAAAAAAGCTTTTAGATTAATGGAAATTGAGGAAAAAGAAGAAATGGATTTCTTGGATATAACTTTTCCTGGTAAAAAGTTTAAAAGAGGCCATATTCATCCATTATCTTTAGCTAAAAAAGAATTAGAAGATATTTTTAAATTATTAGGATTTTCTGTTGTTGAAGGTCCTGAAATAGAGGATGAGTGGCATAATTTCGATGCTTTAAATTTTCCTTTAAATCATCCAGCGAGAGAAATGCAGGATACTTTTTTTATAGCGCAGAAAAATAGAGAGAATCTTCCACAAAACGAAAAATTAATTTTAAGAACTCATACTTCTAATGTTCAGACTAGATATATGGAAGCACATGAACCACCTATTAAGATAGTTGTTCCAGGAAGAGTGTTTAGGAGTGAAGCTACAGATGCTCGTCATGAAGTATGTTTTTATCAAATAGAAGGGCTTCTCGTTGATAAGGATGTTTCCGTAGCTAATTTAAAGGCAGTACTTGAGAGATTTTTACAAGAATATTTTAGAAACATAGATGTAAAAATTAGATTAAGACCTAGTTATTTTCCTTTTGTTGAACCAGGGTTTGAGGTTGATATGAGTTGTCTTGTATGTAATCAAAAAGGTTGTTCTGTATGTTCTGGAGAGGGATGGGTTGAAATTTTAGGAGCTGGAATGGTTCATCCAAATGTTTTGAAAAATTGCGGTTTAAATCCTAAGAATGTAACAGGATTTGCATTTGGCGTTTCAGTTGATAGATTAACAATGATGAAATACAAAATAGATAATATTAGATGGTTTCACAGTGGTGATTTAAGATTTTTAAAACAGTTCTAAGACTATGATCATTTCATACAATTTTTTAAATTCATTTTTTAAAGAAAAACTTCCTAATATAAAAGAAGTTTGTGATAAGTTAACACTTCATGCTTTTGAAGTAGAACTTCCTCAAAAACATAATGATGATTATACATTTGAAGTAAAAGTATTACCTGATAGAGGAAGTGACGCCTTAAGCCACTTAGGCATCGCAAGAGAATGCTCAGCTATTTTTGGATTAGAATTAAATCCTATTAAAAGCAATTTAATAGAAAGTAAATCTTTAGATATTAATAAATTCTTGTCAGTTGAGGTTAAGAGCGACGGGTGCAAAAGATATTCATCTAGAGTTTTAACAGGAATTAGTATAAAAGAATCACCTGAATGGCTTAAAAATAGACTAAAAGCTTGTGGAATTTCTCCAATAAATAATGTTGTTGATGTGACTAACTATGTTATGCTTGAATTAGGGCAACCTCTTCATGCTTTCGATTATGAGAAACTTTCACAAAATAAAAAAATTATTGTTGATAAGGCCAAAAAAGACGAAAAATTTATAACTCTTTCTAATCAAGAAATGGTTTTAGATGAGAATATTTTAACTATAAGAGACGAGGAAGACGCCCTTGCTATTGCTGGAATCAAAGGGGGACTAAAAGCAGAAATTACAGAAAATACAAAAGCTATTGTGATAGAATCAGCTAATTTTGAGGGTAGTTTAATTTCAAAAACATCTAAAAAAATTAAATTAAGAACAGATTCATCATATAGATTTGAACATAATATTGACCCCGAGCTTACAGTTATTGCTTTAGATAGAGCAGCTTCTTTAATTCAAGAAATAACCAAGGCAGAAATTTTAAAAGGGGTAATTGATATATATAACGAAAAAGAAAAGCCCAAAAAGGTTTGTTTACATTTAGATTATTTAAATAAACTTTTAGGTTTAGAAATTGATTTAAAAGATATTAAAAGAATTTTAAGAAGTTTAGGATTTGAAATACTTAAAGAAGAAAAAGACAAAATTCAAGTTTTAGTTCCTTCATTTAGAAAAGATATTTTAATCGAAGAAAATTTAATCGAAGAAATTGGTAGAATATATGGGTATGATAAAATAAATCCTGTTTTACCCATTTCAGGAATTAAGATTAAAAGAAATGAAAGTCTTTATTTTGCTGATAATTTAAGATTAATTTTTAAAGAGCTTCAGTTTTCTGAAGTTTATAATTATCCTTTTTTAGGAAAAAAAGATAAGGAAATTTTTAATTTATCAAAATTAATAGAAATCCAAAACCCAATTACAGTTGATTCCGAATATTTAGCACCTTCTCTAATTCCTAACTTAGTTAAAAACTTAAAATTAAATTTAAAGTTTGAAAAAGATATAAAGATATATGAAATAGGTAAAGGTTTTTTTAAGAATGGATCTGTTTCTGAAAAAAAACTTATATCTGGTCTTATTTTCGAAGGAGATTATCCTATTCTTAAAGGGTATTTAGAGGCAATCTTTAATAATTTCAATATATCTCATATTGAATATATTCCAAATGGAAAAGAGAGCTTTTTAAGTAAGAAAAAATCTGCTATAATAAAGGTCAATAAAAAAGAGGTTGGTGTTATTGGACATTTATCAGGATATGTTTTGGATGGTTTAAATTTAAATGTGGATCCAGTATTATTTGAGTTAGATTTTGATGCACTAAAAGATGAGATAATAAATGAAAATGAATTTATGCCAATATATCCTTATCCAGTAGCGACAAGAGACATTACAGTTATTGTTCCAAGCAATGCATACATAGAAGATATAATGGAAATTATAAAGATATCAGAAGTTAATTTAATAAAGAATATTGATCTTTTAGACCTTTATAACGACTACGATGAAAATTTAAAAAGTGCTACGTTTAGAATATTTTTACAGTCAGATAAAAGAGGGCTAGAAAATAAAGAAATAAACGAGATACGAGATAAGATAATTAGTAACTTAATGCAAAACCCTGAATGGGAAGTTAAGCAATAAATAATTATGACTAATAAAAAAAATTCATATTCAGCCAGTTCCATCCAAGTTTTGGAAGGATTGGAGCCAGTTAGAAAAAGACCTGGTATGTATATTGGTTCAACTGGGCCTCAAGGATTACATCATTTAATCTATGAAGTAGTGGATAATGCACTTGATGAAGCCATTGGGGGATACTGTGACCATATCATTGTAAGCCTACTTCCAGGAAATATGGTAAAAGTTGAAGATAATGGAAGAGGTATTCCAGTAGATGTGCATGAAAAAACAGGAAAATCAGCGCTAGAAACTATTTTAACTACGCTTCATGCTGGAGGAAAATTTGGTAGTGGGGCATATAAAATATCGGGAGGACTTCATGGTGTGGGAGTTTCAGTAGTTTGTGCCTTGTCTACATATCTTAAAGCCGAAGTTAAAAAAGACGGTGGTATTTATGTACAAGAATACGACACAGCGGTTCCAAAATATGATGTTAAAAGAATAGGAGATACAAAAGAGCATGGAACAACGATTACATTTTGCCCAGATGAAACTATTTTTAAAGAAATTAAATTTAGTAAAAAAACTATTCTTGATCATTTGAGACAACAAGCTTATTTAACAAAGGGAGTCAAAATAGATTTTTATGATTTAAGAAATGAAGAAAAGCCTTTTGAATATCATTTCTATTTTGAGGGTGGAATAAAATCATATTTAAGCTACTTGATAGGAGATACTAAAATTTTAAATCCAGATCCTTTTTATGTTGCTAAAGAAAAAGATGGTATTTTTGTTGAGGTAGCCTTTCAATATACTAATGAGATAGAGCCCGCCGAAGAAAGCTTTACAAATAACATATTTACCCCAGAAGGTGGAATGCATTTAACAGGATTTAGAACATCTTTAACAAGGCTTGTTAATGATTATGCTAAAAAGAACGGAGTTCTTAAGAATAATGATAAACTTACAGGAGATGATGTAAGAGAGGGTCTTTTTGCCGTTATTTCAATAAAAATTGCTGATCCTCAGTTTGAAGGTCAGACTAAAGCAAAATTAGGTAATGTAGAAGCTAGAGCTGCTGTTGATGCAGTTACATCAGAGGCTTTAATTGATTTCTTAGATAAGTTTGCTCAAGACACAAAAATTATTATTGAAAAATCAATGCTTTCAGCAAAAGCAAGGCAGGCTGCTCGTGCTGCAAAAGAGCACGTTCTAAGAAAAGGAGTATTAGACGGATTAGCTCTTCCAGGAAAATTATCTGATTGTAGTTCAAGAAATCCAGAAGAATCAGAGATATATCTTGTAGAGGGAGAGTCTGCTGGAGGATCGAGTAGGCAAGCTAGAAACAGGAGATTTCAAGCAATCTTGCCCTTAAGAGGTAAAATCTTGAATGTCGAAAGGGTTAGAATAGATAAAATGCTTGCATCGGCAGAAATTAGAAATTTAGTTATTGCAATGGGAACAGCTATTGCTGAAGATTTTAATATTGAAAAGTTAAGATATCATAGAATAATTATCATGTGTGATGCAGATTCTGATGGAAACCATATTAAAACTCTTATTCTAACTTTATTCTTTAGATATTTTAAAGAAATCATTGAAAGGGGTTATTTATACGTTGCTCAGCCACCATTATATAAAATACAGGCAGGAAAAGAGGTGCATTATGCATATACAGAAGGACAAAGAGATGAGATATTCAAAACAATTAAAAACCAGAATTATTCAATGCAAAGATATAAAGGTCTTGGAGAAATGAATCCAGAACAGCTATGGGAAACAACTATGGATCCTGAAAGAAGAGTTTTAGTTAGGGTTACTATAGAAGATGCAAAAGAGGCCGATAAAGTAATTGACATGCTTATGGGAAAAGAAGTTGCTCCAAGAAAAAGATTTATTCAATTAACAGCTAAAGATGTAAAAAACCTAGATGTTTAATATATAATCTTATTATGGAAAATAAGAGAAAATCCTTCACTTTAATAGAACTTCTTGTTGTTATAGTAATAATAGGAATACTAGCAGGAGTAATAATGATCTCTACTTCTTCTTCAATTGATAAAGCTAATTTTGCTAAAGCAAGAGCTTTTTCTTCTACGCTTAAGAGCGAACTTTTGTTAAGCTTAGTTTCGGAATGGAAATTTGATGAAGGTTCTGGGCAAGTAGTTAATGATTCTTGGGGAAATAATAGCGGCTACTTGGGGTTAAATAGTGGATCAGCTAGTGATGATCCCACTTGGACTACGGATAATTGCATATCTAATAATTGTTTAAGATTTGATGGAGGGGATAAAATATGTATAGAAGATAACAACAGTCTAGAGATGACAAATATCCAAACAATAGAATTGTGGGTAAATCAAAGTGGAGGATCTACTTTTTTGAATAAACCAAGTGATGGTTGGGATAACGCCCTATACTTAGGAAGAGTCTCTGCTGATAATCGGGTCCAATTTTATGTAAATCAAAGTAAAAATTCTTCTCAAAAAATAGTTTTGAATACATGGAATCACGTAGTTGCTGTTTTTGATAGAAATAGTAATCTAATTTATTTTTACATCAATGGTACGAGAGATCCAAATCAATCATACACAGGAACTGTGTTGGAAAGTACAAAAGGGTTAGTTATTGGCGCTGATCGGGATGGAGATGCGATTTATAATGATTATTTTATTGGTTTAATGGATGAAATTAATTTATATAATACTGTGATGTCTTCATTTAAAGTAAAACAAAACTATATCGCAGGACTTGATTCTTTATTAAGTAAAAATTTGATTTCGGAAAAAGATTACAAAGAAAGGATAAGCACATTAGCCCATGAATAAGAATAAATCCTTCACTTTAATAGAATTATTGGTGGTTATTGTAATTATTGGAATATTAGCAGGAGTAATAATGATCTCTACTTCTTCTTCAATTGATAAAGCTAATATAGCTAAATCAAAAGTATTTGAAGAAAGTGTACAAAATAATCTTGCAGCTAACATGGTATCAGCATGGGATGCTGATCATGTTACCAAAGGCACAACATGGGTACTAAATGATAAGTGGGGAAGTAATAATGGAACATTCTATGATAATACTTCCACAGCTTGTACAACTTCTTTATGTCCTCAAATAGTTAATGATGAAGAGATGGGTAATGTTTTATCTTTTGATGGAGTGAACGATAATATAAATTGTGGAAATAATTCTAATTTAAATATTGTAAATCAGATAACTGTGGGTGTCTGGATAAATCCTATAACATCTGAACATGCTGGGTATCAAATTGTGTCTAAAAAAACAAATTGGCAAGATCCCAATGGTTACGATTTAATGGTGTATCCTACGAATGCTCAGTTTTATTGGGGCGATAATTCAGGTTATGGTGGAGGTGCTATTGGTGCTTCTATACCTTATGATGGTAGATGGAAATACATTGTTGGAATAGTGGAGGGTAATGTTTGGAAGCTTTACATTAATGGTGCATTTATAAATTCATTTAGTCATGCACGTTATTTTTCACAAGGAAATTCTAACAATTTATATATTTCTAAAGAAGGGGGATACTGGTTTAAAGGATTAATAAATGATATTAAAATATACGATACAGTCTTCTCTTCCTCCCAAATCAAACAAAACTACATCGCAGGGCTAAACTCAATGCTAAGTAATGGAAATATATCTAAGGAGGAATACAATGAAAGAATAAATGAACTAGCTTATGACAAATAGAAAGAAACAACAATCATTTACGCTAATAGAACTACTAGTAGTAATAGTAATTATTGGAATACTAGCAGGAGTAATAATGATCTCTACTTCTTCTTCAATTGATAAAGCTAGTATAGCTAAATCAAAGGTATTTGAGGAGAATGTGCTTAATAACTTATCAGCAAATATGGTATCTAGATGGAAATTAGATGAAATAAATAAGCCAGCAGCAAATCAAACTCCTGATGAATGGGGTAATAATACGGGCACGCTGACTGGGATAAATGGTCTTCCAGTTCTTCAAACTAATGGATGTATTTCTAATAATTGTTTACTATTTGATGGAACTGATGATTATGTTGATTTTGGGAACAATTCTTCCTTATGGATAAAAACAGATGATTATACGATTTCTTTATGGGCTAAATTTACGAATTTAAATGCTGTAGATTACGAAACAATGATAAGAACGGGACTAATAGTAACTGGAGCAGGAGGGCCTGGATATTGGATTTTTAGAAATTTAGGAACAAACGAACTAGCGTTATCTTTTTCGGATGGAAGCGCTACAAGAATTTCTGGAGTATTATCTTCTAGCAATTATCTGAAACCAAATATTTGGTATAATGTAGTTGTTATATTTGATAGAGATTTAGTTGCGGGAGCATACATAAATGGAATAAAAACCGCACAATCGGTAAACATTAGTCCTCAGCAAGGAAGTGTTAATCACTTTGAAAACCTAAAAGTAGGATCATACTCCTCAACATCTGGACGCTTAAGGGGATTGATGGATGATGTTAGATTATATAATTCAAAATTATCTAGCTCTCAAATTAAGCAAAACTACATTACAGGTCTAGATTCATTACTTAAAAATAATGGAATATCTAAGGAAGAATATAATGAAAAAATAGATAGCTTAGCTAAAAAATAGTGTAAATATTATTAAATATGATATAGTCTACAAAACAGATTATACTATAATAAGAATTATGAATTTAGAAAATTTAAAAAAAATAATTGAGAAAGAACCTGCTTTTAGAAAAAAGCAAATCGAAAAATTGATCTATCAAGACGCAATTGATAATTGGGATGAAGCAACTGTCCTTTCTTTAAAATTAAGAGAAGAATTAAAGAAAGAAACATCTCTTGAAATTAAAGCTGAAATTTTCGAAAGTAAAGAAACAAAAAAAGCTTTGATTACATTAAAAGATGGTTCGCAAATAGAAACTGTTTTAATGAAACATGATGATAGGACAACTGTTTGTGTTTCTTCTCAGGTTGGATGTGCTCTAGGTTGCAAATTTTGTGCTACAGGAAAATTAGGATTCAAAAGAAGTCTTGAAGTAGGAGAAATATTAGAACAAGTACTTGTTTTCAAAAGAAAGGAAAAAGTAAATAATATTGTATTTATGGGAATGGGAGAACCATTCTTAAACTACGATAATGTTCTTGAGGCTATTAGAATATTAAATAATGAAAATGCTTTTAATATTGGAGCAAGGCATATTTCCATTTCAACGGTTGGTATAATAGAGGGAATTCAAAAACTAAGCAATGAAAATTTGCAAGTTAATTTAGCAATTTCTCTTCATGCTCCAAATAATAATCTTAGAACAAAGATAATGCCTGTTTCAAAAAAATATTCATTAGAAAATGTTTTGGAAACAGTCAATGAATATATTAGAAAGACAAATAGAAAAGTAATGTTTGAATACACTTTAATTGATGAAATAAATGATTCATTAGAGAATGCAAAAGAACTTGCTAAAATAACGAGACACTCGCTATATATGGTTAACTTAATTAAGTATAATGATACAGAAGAATTTAAAGCTCCCTCAAATGAAAAAATTAAAAAGTTTAAAAATTATTTAGAAAAAGCAGGAATCGTTGTTACAGAAAGATATAGATTTGGTGGAGATATCCATGCAGCTTGCGGACAACTTTGTTTAAAAAAATAATTTATGTTAAAATATTAAACAATATGGATGATAAAATACAAAAACTGATAAAAGAGTACGAAGAGTACGCAAAAGAAAAAGGATTAAAATTAAATCCTGATAAAAAAATAATAGAAAATATTATTAAAATAATTCTTAAAAGAGAAGAAAGCTTTGGAGAAAGATATTGTCCTTGTAGAAGAATACTAGAAGACAAAGAAAAAAATAAAGAAATTATTTGTCCTTGTAAATTTCATTTAGAAGAAATAGAAAAAGAAGGCCATTGCCATTGCCTTTTATTTTTTAAATAATCATGAGAAATAAATCCTTCACTTTAATAGAACTACTAGTAGTAATAGTAATCATTGGAATATTAGCAGGAGTAATAATGATCTCTACGTCTTCTTCAATTGATAAAGCTAATATTGCTAAATTAAAAGTATTTGAAGAAAATATGGCTAATAATTTAGCTGCCAACATGGTTTCTAGATGGAAGCTAGACGGAAATACTAACGATTCATGGGGATCCAATAACGGAACTCCGACAAATGTTATCTATGGATTAGGGTATGACGGAACAAATAACGGAGCCGCTATTTTTGATGGGGCTGGTTATATTGATTGTAGTAATAATAACAACTTAAATCCTAATTTTATAACAAATTCAGTGTGGATAAAAACAAACAACACTATTGCAGGAGATTATAATTTTTTAAGTAGAAATTCTGCTTATTTGCTAAGAATAAATGTATCGGATCCTGGAAAAGCAAGACTTATTTTATATATAAACGGGGGATGGCGATATTCAAATTTATCTAATAACCGTGTAGATGATAATTTATGGCACAATATAGTTGGCACATACGATGGTAATAGCATTGGATTATATATAGATGGCATAAAACAAGGAGTTAATACTATATATGCTGGAACAATTAATGTAACAGCGAATGGAACATATATTGGAGCGAGAGCAGCTGCATCTGAAAGATTTATTGGATTGTTAGATGAGGCAAGAATATACGATGCGGCCCTATCCACTTCTCAGATCAAACAAAACTACATCGCGGGATTAAATTCTCTTTTAGCAAATGGAAATATTTCTAAAAAAGAATATAATGAAAGAATAAATAGTTTGTCTACTATTAAATATTAATTAAACTTAACATGAATAAAAAAAGAATTCTACTTAAACTAACCGGTGAATTATTTGGAAATAAAGATAGGGCCATATCTCTTTTAGAATCAAAGGAGATTGCAAAAAAAATAATTAAATTAAAAAAAATTGGTATAGATCTTGCAATAGTTATTGGAGGAGGGAACATATTTAGAGGAAGAGAAGTTGGTGCAGAAAAATTTGATAGAGCAGTAGCAGATAATATGGGAATGCTTGCCACTATAATTAATGGATTATCTCTTCAAGAGTCTCTTGAGGGGCTTGGAGCAAAAACAAGAATGTTAACAGCTATTGAAATGCCAAAAGTTGCTGAACCATTTTACAGAAGAAGAGCATTACACCATCTTGAAAAAAACCGCATAATTATTTTCTCAGGAGGAACGGGAAATCCATTTTTTACAACCGATACTGCAGCTGTTTTGAGAGCTTGTGAAATAAATGCAGACTATATTTTAAAAGCAACTGATGTTGATGGAGTATATGACAAAGATCCTGATACAAATAAAGATGCAAAAATGTATAAAACAATTTCTTTTAAAGAAGTTATAGAAAAAGATTTAAAAGTAATGGATTCAACCGCCTTTACTTTATGTAGAGATAATAATATCCCTTTAATTGTTTTTAATGTTAAATATTTGGATAAAATAGAAGATATATTAAAAAATAAAATAGGGACTTTAGTAAAATAGCTTATGAGTAATTATTATAACGCAAAAAGAACGACTGGATTATTTGATCCAAAATCAACAAGACCTTTTAAATTAAGTAGATCTAAGATAGATCTCTTTGTCGAATGTCCACAATGCTTTTATCTAGACAGAAGGCTTGGAGTAGGAAGACCTCCTGGCTTTCCTTTTACTTTAAATAGTGCTGTGGATACTCTTCTTAAAAAAGAGTTTGATTTATTAAGAAAAGATGGTATACCACATCCATTGTTTGAGGAATACGGGATAGAAGCTATTCCTTTTTATTGTGATAAACTAGATGATTATAGAAACACTTTTATTGGTGTTCAATATTTACATGAGCCTTCTAATTTTCTAGTATTTGGAGGGGTTGATGATTTATGGATTAATCCAAACAATGAAATCATTATTGTTGATTATAAGGCAACTGCCAAACAAGGAGAAGTCAATTTAGATGCTGAGTGGCAAAATGGATATAAAAGACAAATGGAAATTTACCAATGGCTTGTAAGAAATAATGGTTACGAAGTTTCTAATACTGGATATTTTGTATATTGTAATGGAGATGTAGGGCAAGAAAAATTTGATGCTAAACTAGATTTTAATATTAAGATCATTCCGTACACTGGAGATGCATCATGGATCGAACCAAAATTAATGGAAATAAAGGAATGTTTGATGAAAGACGAAATTCCTGAAATGAATCCCAATTGTGATTATTGTAGTTATAGAAAAGAAGCAGTTATTTCTAAAATTAAATTTGAAAAACAATTTAAAAAGTGATATATTTTTTTTAGAACTTACGGAGGATTAAATGGAGAAAGAAGTGCTTGAAATAGCTATAACGGATATTAATCGATTAAAAGACTATGATCCAGAAAGAAAAACTATTTATAAAAAACAAGATTTTCACATCTCAACAGTTGAAAGAGAAACTAGTATTAAACACGAAAACGGAAAATTGATTGGATTAATTACTTTCTTCAGACGCTCGTCCAAAAAACGAGCTTAATTTTTTAAAATGTATAAAGAAATATTAAAAAACAACATATTTACAGTTTCAGAATATATTGAATTTATAAACAATATTCTTTTAAGCTGTGAAGCAAAAATAGAAGGAGAAGTTGACCAAGTTAAAAAAAGCAGTAAAGGACATGTATATTTTTCTCTTAAAGATAAAAATGGAAGTATACTAGATTGTGTAATATGGAATTACTATTACAGAATATGCAGTATTAATTTAGAAGAAGGAATGCATGTAGTCATAACAGGAGCCCCTAGTGTTTATGCTCCTACTGGTAGAATGAGTTTTAAAGCATCTCTAATTGAACTTGTTGGAGAGGGGGCTCTTAAAAAACAATACGAAGAACTTAAAAAGAAATTAGAAAAAGAAGGATTATTCAATAGACAACTAGAACTTAAAAAATATCCTAAAGTAATAGGTGTAATTACTTCAAAACACGGTGCAGTTATTCATGATTTTTTAAATAATTTAGGAAAATATAATTTTAAAATAGAATTCATTGATTCAAGAGTGGAAGGTGTAGAAGCAATTGAAGATCTGATCTTTTCCATTAAAACTTTTAAAAAAAGAATTATTGATTGTCTTGTTGTTATGAGAGGCGGGGGATCTAAAAACTCTTTTGATGTTTTTAATAACGAAACCGTCATCCGAGAAATTATTGATTTTCCATGTCCAATAATTTCTGGACTAGGACATCATGAAGATGAGCCTCTTTTTGCATTAGCTTCTGATTATTCTGTTTCTACACCTACTGCGGCCGCACATCTTTTAAATTCATCATGGAATGAATTAATTTATGAACTTAAAAAACATGAACAATATGTTTTTGAAAAATACAACAATTTATTGAATACTATTAATTTTAAAATAGAAAGCAGTTCGAAAAATTTATTGATTTTAGAAAATGAAATTAAAAATAAAAAAGTATTTATAGATAATTTAAAAATTAATTTAATTAACAATTTTTATTTAAAATTAAAAGAAACAAAAGAAAAAGTTAATTACATTGAAAAACAAATTGCATATTGTGACCCTAAAAAACAACTTAAACTTGGTTATTCTATTTTAAGAAAAGATAATAAAATAATTAAAAGTATAGAACAAATTGAAAAAGGAGACTTAATTGACTTAGAGGTTTTAGATGGTATAATTAAATCAAAGATATATGACAAAAAAAGAAAATAATAATTTGGGGGAATTAATTAATAAACTTTCAAAAATATCTGAATGGTTCGAATGCCAAAAAGAAATCGATATCGAGGCTGGGCTTCAAAAAATTAAAGAAGCTACTTCTTTAATTAAGGAAAGTAAAAAAAGATTAAAAGAAGTTGAAAACGAATTTGAAGAAATTAAAAAAGACTTATGAGAAACAAGTCCTTTACTTTAATAGAACTTCTTGTTGTTATAGTAATAATAGGAATACTAACAGGAGTAATAATGATCTCTACTTCTTCTTCAATTGATAAAGCTAGTATTGCTAAATCAAAAGTATTCGAAGAAAGTGTACAAAACAATTTAGCAGCTAATATGGTATCAAGATGGAAATTAGATGGTAACGCTAATGATTCTTGGGGAAATAGGTATGGAACAGCTACTGATATTACTTTTGCAAATGAGTCGCAATGTGTTACTGGAGTATGTGCAAGCTTTAATGGTTTAACTAGCTATATTGATTGTGGCAATGTTAAGATAGGAGATAATGATTTCGCAGTCTCTGTTTGGGCGAAATCAAATGGATTTATTAGTGGAGCTGGTATTGTAGGTAAAAAGTCATGGTACAATAATAATGGAAATGGGTTTTTTATAGCCTATCCAAGTAGTCCACAAGATATTTATGTTGGAGTAACTGAAGAATTAACTTATCGAGCACCCAACATGGGATTAGGACCAGTTTTTGATTGGAACCATATTACTTTAATTCGTAACAAAAATCGCGTTAATGTTTATCTAAATGGTAATTTTAAAGCTTATTCTTCAGTTCAAACATCATCCAGTTTTGATAGTGATCGTCCAATATTAATTGGAAAAAATGAATACACGGGCAAAATATTTAATGGTTTAATAGACGATGTAAGGATTTACAACGCAGCCCTGTCCTCCTCCCAAATCAAACAAAACTATATTGCAGGCTTAAACTCAATGCTTGCAAATGGAAATATATCAAAAAAAGAATATAATCAAAGAATAAATAATTTATCAATAAAATAATATGGAACATTTAACAGATCAAAATTTTGAACAAACTATTTTAAATGCAGACAAACCTGTAGTTGTTGATTTTTGGGCAGAATGGTGTCCACCTTGTAAGAAGCTAGGACCTGTCATTGAAAAAGTTGCAGAGGATTATAAAGATAAAGTAATGATGTATAAAGTTAACGTTGATGAAAATCCATCACTAAGCCAAATGTTTAGCATTGAAGTAATTCCAACTGTAATATTTTTTGAAGGTAATAATGCCAAAAGTGGTTTTGTAGGTTTCAGAGAAGAAGAAGAAATTAAAAAATGGATAGATAATAACATTAAAAACTAAAACACTTTTTAAACAATTTTCAATATTGTTTTTGATGTATATTTGTGATATATATGAATAAAATTATGAACATTAAACTTTCAAAAGAAATAATAATAGTATTGGTCTTATGCTTTGGCTTTGGGGCTGGTTTTTTTATAAACCAAAAACTCAATGAAGGATTGTATAATGATCTATATACACACGATACTGTAAACTTTTCTATGCTTGCAGAAGTTTGGAAGAAAATAAATGAAAACTTTGTTTTTGAAGACAAAATTGATAGCGAAGCAATGGTTTATGAGGCTGTAAAAGGTTTTGTTTCTGCTTTGGGTGATCCATATACTTCATTTTTTGATCCAGAAGAAGCTGAAATATTTCAAAAAGATTTAGAAGGAACTTTTGATGGTATAGGTATACAAATAGCAAAAAAAGATGGAGTGGTTAAAGTTGTTGCTCCTATAAAAAACACACCAGCACAAAAAGCTGGAATTCTTGCAGGCGATATAATTGAAAAAATTAATGATGAAGATATATCTAATATAGAATTAGATAAAGTCGTTGAAAAAATTAGAGGTGAAAGTGGAACAATAGTTACTTTAAATATTAAAAGAGATAACGAACAAAAAATATTTGAAGTTAGAAGGGAAACAATTAAAGTTCCAAGTTCTGAACTTGAATTCATTAACGCTAAAAATGGAAACAAAATAGCTATTTTATCAATATTTCAATTTACAGAAACAACATCAAGGGATGTTAAGCTTGAAACAAATAAAATACTAAATGAAAATAATGTCGAAGCCATTATTTTAGATCTAAGAAATAATCCAGGCGGACTAGTAAGTGAAACTAAAAATGTTGCCTCATTATTTTTAGAAAAAAACTTACCAATAGTTAAAGAATGTGACAAAAAAGAAGAATGTACTTGGCTTAACTCTGATGGTCCAGGAAAATTAGCTAATTATCCTATAATAATTTTAATAAACGAAGGAACAGCATCAGCAGCCGAAATTTTAACTGGGGCATTAGAATCAAATCTTGAAAATGTTATTGTTTTAGGAAACACTTCTTTTGGAAAAGGACTTGTTCAAAGAGTTGTATATTTAAGTGATGGTTCAATTATTAAAATTACAACAGAAAAATGGCATACTCCAAAAGGAGAACAAATTAACGAAATAGGAATAGAACCTGATATTAAAGTGGAAGTAACAAAAGAAGATATTGAAAAAGAAAGAGATCCTCAACTTCAAAAAGCCATAGAAATAATAGATAATAAAGAATTTAATAACTAAAACTATGTTAGTATTACTACTTCAAAATGTAAGCAAATTAGGACTTAAAAATGAAATTAAAAATGTAAACGATGGTTACGCTAAAAACTTTCTATTTCCTAAAAAATTAGCTATAAAAGCTACTCCTGAACTTATTAAAAAAGCAGAAGCTGAGAAAGCGTTAGAAGAAAATAAGCAAAAACAGAACATCGAGCTAACAAAAAAATTAGCTAATGATATAGAGGGTAAAAGATTTATTATTAAAGCAAAAGCAGGAGAGGAAGGACAATTATTTCAAGCAATTTCAACAGAAAAAATAGCTGAGAAAATAAATCAAAATGGTTTTGCCATAGAACAAAAACAAATATTTATTAAGGAACCAATTAAAAAAATAGGTGATCATAAAGTAAAAATTAAATTCGGAACCGGATTAGAATCTACAATCAATGTAGTCATAGATAAAGAGGATAAATAAAAACAAATATGGCTAAATATATCTTTATAGGAGGGGGGGTAATGTCTTCTGTTGGAAAAGGGATTACAACAGCCTCAATAGGAAAAGTTTTACAATCAAAAGGATATACCGTAACTGCTGTCAAAATAGATCCATACATCAATGTTGACGCAGGAACTATGAATCCTATTGAACATGGAGAAGTTTTTGTAACTGATGATGGAACTGAATGTGATCAAGATATTGGAAACTACGAAAGGTTCTTAGATCAAAATCTTTCAAGAGATAATTATATGACAACAGGCAGTGTTTATCTGTCTGTTATTCAAAAAGAAAGAAATTTAGAATTCCAGGGAAAATGTGTTGAAGTTGTTCCGGATATTCCAAACGAAGTCATATCAAGAATTAAGAAAGTTGAGGAAAAAACAGGAGCAGATTTTGTTCTGATCGAAATCGGAGGAACGGTAGGAGAATATCAAAATATGTTATTTTTAGAAACCGCAAGAATAATGAAATTACAAGAGCCAAAAAATGTTTTATTTGCTCTTGTTAGTTATTTGCCAATACCATCAGTTGTTGGAGAAATGAAAACTAAACCCACTCAAACAGCTGCTAGAATGTTAAATGAGGCAGGCATTCAACCAGACTTTATTTTTGGAAGATCAACCAGACCACTTGACGAACCAAGAAAAAGAAAAATATCAATATTTTGTAATCTTAGGGAGGAAGATATAATATCTTCTCCAGATGTTGATTCTATTTACGAAATTCCAGTAAACTTTGATGATCAAGGTCTTGGAGATAGAATTTTAGAAAAATTCAATATAGAACAAAAATCAAAAAACCTAGAAGATTGGAGAGATTTAATTAATAGAATAAAAACTAACACAAAAGAACTTCAGATAGGAATTGTTGGTAAATATTTTGAAACAGGTGAGTTTAACTTATTAGACTCATATATTTCTGTAATTGAAGCAGTTAAACATGCGGCATGGTTCCATAATGTTAAACCAGTAATAACATGGCTTTCATCTTCTAAATATGAAAATGGAGAAAATTTAGATGAACTAAATAAATTTGATGCTATTATTGTCCCTGGTGGATTTGGAACAAGGGGAACAGAGGGTAAGATAAAGGTTATTGAATATGTAAGAAAAAATAATATTCCTTTTTTAGGATTATGTTTAGGTCTTCAATTATCTGTTATTGAATATGCAAGAAATGTTTGCAATATAAAAGAAGCTACATCAAGAGAGTTTAATGAAAATGCTAAAGATTTGGTGATTGACATAATGGAAGAACAAAAACAACTTCTCGAAAATAATAAATATGGAGGAACCATGAGATTAGGCTCTTGGAATTGTAATATAAAGAAAGATACTCTAGCCTATAATTTATATAATAAAGAAGAAATTCAAGAAAGACATAGACACAGATATGAAGTAAATAATGATTATAGAAATATATTAGAAGAAAAAGGACTTATTTTTTCAGGAATTAATAAAGATAAAGATCTTGTAGAAATAATTGAATTAAAGAATCATCCATACTTTATAGCTTGTCAGTTCCATCCAGAGCTTAAATCAAGACCATTAAACCCTCATCCTTTATTTAATGGATTAATTAAAAGTGCAAAAGAGAGATCTTAGTCGATCTCTCCATACTTTGAGCACTCCTCAGATAACTCTCCTACGTGAGAGTTTTCTGATATATAATAATGAACGCGTTCCATTATTGATTTTTTTGAAGTAATTGCGTTGAAAATATCTTCTAATACGCCATTCATTATACCACCTACTTTTAGTCTAATACAACTTATTAGTTCGGTCAATTATAAAAGAGGTTAAAATACAACCTCTTTTTAAAGTTTTTTTTAAAACTTAAATATTATTTCTTTATCACATTAACAACTTTTGCAGTTCTTTGAGACCCATCAAAATTCTTTTTTGTTTTCGTAGAAAATTTAATAACTCCTTCATTAATAGCATAAATGCTATCATCTCTAGCTATTCTTACGTTTTCTCCAGCTAAAAACTTAGATCCTCTCTGGCGAACAATAATATTCCCAGCTTTAACCTTTTGGCCATCATAAAGTTTAACCCCCAAATATTGTGGTTGCGAATCTCTTCCTAGTTTAGTTGTTCCTGATGCTTTCGTTTTTGACATTTTTGTTATAAACTGATTTAATGTATAATAGAAATACATTAAAAAACAGCATTTAATTTTATATGAAAATAATAGCAAAAATTAAACTTTTTGTCAAAACATATGAGAAAGAAATAGTGCTTTTTATTGCTGTTTTTTTAATTTCACTTTTATCTTTTGCTTTGGGATATTTATCAGCAACAGAAAATTTTAAAGAACCTATTAAAATACAAAAAATTAACTATGAAATTAAAACACCTTGTAATCATTCCTGACGGGAATAGACGTTGGGCTAAAAAGAAAGCTTTGGATGGTAAAATAGGGCATGAAAAAGGAGCGGAAAGATTTGAAAAGCTTTACGAAAAAATCGCAGAAATGAAAATTCCATATTTTTCTTTTTGGGGAGCCTCATATGATAATTTAACAAAAAGAAGCAAAACAGAAATTAAAAATCTTTTAAAATTAATACATAAAGAATTTGAAAGACTTGCAAGTGATGACAGAGTAATGGAAAGTAAAATAAAGATTAATGTAATAGGAAGATGGAAAGAAATCTTTCCAGATGATACTAAAAAATTAATTAATGAATGTATTGATAAAACTAAAAATAACGATAAATTATTTTTAACCTTTCTCTTGGCTTATAATGGAACAGATGAAATGATTCATGCTATTAATCAAATTAAAGAAAAAAATTTAAAAGTTACTGAGGAAAATATAAAAAATAATCTATGGACCAAAAATCTTCCTAAAGTTGATTTTATAATTAGAACTGGAGTAAATGAAGATCCTCATAATTCAGCTGGATTTATGATGTGGGATACAACTTACTCCCAACTTTATTTTACAAAAACGCTTTTTCCTGATTTTAACGAAAATGAACTTGAAAAAGCTATAAATAATTTTGAGTTAAGAGAAAGAAGACATGGTAAGTAATGCAAAAAAAAGAATTTTTATTGCCGTTAATTTTAATGAATTAATTAAGGAAAAATTAGTTAAAATTCAAAATAAGATAGATTTTCTATTTTTAGATAATAATCCTATTAAATGGACTAAAAAAGAAAATCTTCATGTCACAGTCTTTTTTATTGGCTATGTATATGATACTGATTTGCTCGAAATATTTGATCAAATAGAAAATGCTGTTAAAGGTTATGAACCATTTATGCTTAAATTTAATGAAATTGATTTTATGCCAAAGGAAGAGAATAAAAAAATGGTTTGGGTTTTTGGAGAAAAAAATCAAATATTAGAATCTATTAGACAAAAAATTAAACAAAATATATTAAGTACAGAAAATAAAACAGAAGCCTTCACTCCTCATATTACAATGGGAAGGATTAACCAGTTTCAATTTAGAAAGATAAATAAAGAAGAAATCCCCAACATTAATGACGAAATTTTAATTGATTTTGAAACAATTGTTGATTCTATAGATATTATGGAAAGCGAACTTAAAAAAGGTGGGGCAGAATATACAATTTTAAAAAGCATAAAATTATGAAAATATATTTTATAGGTATAGGTGGGATAGGGGTTTCAGCCATAGCAAAATATTATCTTAAAAATGGACATGAAGTTTTGGGCTCTGATTTATATAATTCAGAAATAATAGAGACTCTAAAAAACGAAGGTGCTAAAATATTTGTTGGAAATCAGATAAAAGAACATATACAAGATGACGTAGATCTTGTTATATACAGTCCTGCTGTTCAAGAAAATAATGAAGAAATTATAAAAGCTAAGAGTAAAGGAATTGAAACTTTGAATTATCCCCAAGCATTAGGAAAACTATCTCAAAACTTTTTTACAATCGCTGTTTCTGGAACTCATGGAAAATCTACTACAACAACTATGATTGCCTTTATATTAATTGAGGCAGGATTAAACCCTACAGTTATTGTTGGAACAAAAGTTAAAGAGTTTGGCGATTCCAATTTAAGAATAGGTAAATCTAATTATTTAATAATTGAAGCCTGCGAATATGAGGATTCATTTTTAAATTACAATCCTGATATCGGAGTCATATTAAATATCGAACCAGATCATTTAGACTATTTTAAGACTTTTGAAAAAATAAAAGAAAGCTTCAATAAATTCGCACATCAATCAAAAAAAATTATTGTTGAAAATCAATATAGTGACATAATAATAAACAGCAGTAATAAAATGGTTTTTGATAGAAATAACATGATAAAGCCCAATCTTAGCATCCCAGGAGAATTTAATGTAGTTAATGCAATGTATGCAATTAATGTAGCAAGAGAGCTTAAAATAGATGATGAAATATCTTTAAGAGCTTTATCAAAATTTAAGGGAACTTGGAGAAGAATGGATATTGATGACGAATCATTTAATTTTACAATTATAAATGATTATGCTCATCATCCAACAGAAATTAAAGCAACGCTCAAAGCTATTAGGGAAAAATATAGAGATAAGAATATATATTGCGTTTTTCAACCTCACCAATATGAAAGAACTTTTAACCTGTTTGATGACTTTGTAAAAGTTTTTAATGAAGCCCTTTCTTTAAATTATTTAAATCATCTATTTATTTATCCAATCTATACAGTAGAGGGCAGGGAGTCTGAAGAAGTTAAAAATAAAGTCAGTTCAGAAAAACTTGTTGAAAAAATTAAAAATAGTAATTTAGTCAAAGACTATGAAGAAGTAAAAAAAATTACTTTAAACTTAAACAAAGACGATGTTTTGATCATTATGGGCGCAGGAAATATTTATAATCTTTATAAATATCTTTTGGATAAAAGATTGTAAAAAGTTTTAATATACCTTAAAATATATTTAACATGAACAAACAACAATCATTTACTTTAATAGAACTTCTTGTTGTTATAGTAATAATAGGAATACTAGCAGGAGTAATAATGATCTCTACTTCTTCTTCAATTGATAAAGCTAATATAGCTAAATCAAAAGTATTTGAAGAAAGTGTACAAAACAATTTAGTGGTAAATATGGTATCTTCATGGAATGCCAATAATGTTACTAAAAATGGAACTAGCTGGATACTAATTGATGAGTGGGGTAATGATATCAATGGAACATTTTATAATGCCGAATCTATAATATGTGCCGAAGGAACAGCTTGTCCTCAAATTATATTTGATACTCAAATGGGAAATGTTTTGTCTTTTGATGGAGTTGATGATTCTATAAGAATAAGTCGTATTTCTTCTTTTCCAAGAGGAGATAGAGATGTTACTTATTCTGCATATATTAATATTCATTCATATACTGACAATTATTATGACATAATTATAGGATGGCCATGGACAGATGAAACTGCCTTATGCATCAGTGCTGAAAATAAATTATCCTTTGATATGTATGGCCAAGATGTTAATCGTTATTCATATAGAACACTTTCGACTGTAAGTTTAAATAAATGGTACTATTTTGTTGCAAGCTATAATAGTGCCGATGATAGTATAAATTTATATATTGATGGTAAACTAGATAAAAGATACGAAACAATAATCTCTCCTCCCAGAATTGCAGGATATACTGCCTTTTATATAGGAACAGGAGCAGCAACTACATACGTTGGTACACATGCATTTAATGGTTTAATCGGAGAAATGAAAGTGTATGACGGGGCTTTGTCCTCTGCTCAAATCAAAAAGAAATATATTACTAATTTGAATTCAATGTTTGTAAAGGGAACTATATCTAATAAAGAATACAATGAAAGAATAAACGAACTAGCCTATGATAAATAGAAACAAACAACAATCATTTACTTTAATAGAACTTCTTGTTGTTATAGTAATAATAGGAATACTAGCAGGAGTAATAATGATCTCTACCTCTTCTTCAATTGATAAAGCTAATTTAACTAGAATTAATTCTTTTTCTGAAAGTATAAAAAATCGCTTTATGATTAATCTCGTTGGAAACTGGAAATTAGACGAGGGGTCTGGCACAAATATATTGGATTCATGGAATAGTAATAATGGAACCTTAAGCGAAACTGCTATTTGGCAGACTGGAACGAATTGCATTTCAGGATCGTGCCTAAGGTTTCCTGCCACTGGGATGATAACTATTCCTCATAGCAATAACTTTTCTAATCTTAATGAGTTAACAGTTGAAATGTGGGTTAAGATATTTTCACAAGATCAAGAATGGGAAGAATTTTTTGTGAAAGATCCCGAGAACGATAGGATAGAAACAGCCACAATCGGAGGCAGGGGTTTGTGGATAAATGGTACTAATTACAATAATTTATATAATTATGCAGAATGGTTTCATTTGGTGTATTCTTCAAGCGCAACCCTAACACAAACAAGCTTATACATAAATGGCAAACCAATTGTAGAAAAAGCTAATTTTAGTAGACTTCCATATGGAACAGGAAACATTAAGTTTGGCACATGTTACTCTACTCAAAGTTTTGATGGAGCCCTAGATGAAATAAAAATATATGATAAATATATAAGTGCTGACGAGGCAAGCGCCATATATCTTTCGTGGATAAAATAAACTTGTATTTTTACCTTTTTAATGCTATTTTAAAACTATAAAACTAATTTATAACTTTAAGATTTTTATCTTAATTTTATAAAAAAGCAATATGAGCACACTTTGGACAGTCGTCATAATCGTTATTATCTTAGCTATAATATTTTGGCTAGTTTTAAGTCAAAATAAAGAAGATACAAGCGAAGAAAATAAAATAAATTTGAACGAACCAATGGAGGGGGTGGAAGAAAAAGAAGAACAAGAAGATAAAGAAGAAAAATAAAGCAAGAAAGACCCCACACGGGGTCTTTTATCTTTTTAATTTTTGTATATAATAAACCTATGGAAAATTGGCACGAAATAGAGAAAAAATGGCAGAAATACTGGGAAGATAACCATATATATAAGTATGATGAAAATTCTCAAGGAGAAATATACTCTGTAGATACTCCACCACCAACAATTAGTGGAAAAATGCACATTGGACACGCATCATCTTATACACATGAAGATGTGGTTGTTAGGTTTGAAAGAATGAAAGGCAAGAAAGTTATTTTTCCTTTTGGAACAGATGACAATGGACTTCCTACAGAAAGATTTGTTGAAAAAGAGAAAAATGTTTCTTTAAAAAAAATGCAAAGAAGTGAGTTTATTGAACTTTGCAATAAAACCCTTGAAGAAATAAGACCTCAATTTATTCAGAACTGGAAAGACATAGGAATGTCATGTGATTTTACTTTAGAATATTCGACCATAAACAAAGAGTGTCAGAAAATATCGCAAAAATATTTTATTGATTTATTTAATAAAGATCTTGCATATAAAAAAGAAACACCTATTTTATGGTGTCCACTTTGTGGAACCGCTGTTGCTCAAGCCGAACTTGAAGATAAAAATATTCCTTCTGTTTTTTATAGTATTAATTTTGATTTAGAAGATGGTGAGTATATAACTATTGCAACAACAAGACCAGAACTTTTATCGTCTTGTGTTGCCATTTTTGTTAATCCAGAAGATGAAAGATATAAAAACCTAATTGGTAAAAAAGTTATCACACCTATTTTTAATGATGAAGTAGAGATTAAAGCTGATGGAAAAGTAGACAAAGAAAAAGGAACAGGAATTGTAATGTGTTGCACATTTGGAGATACAACAGATATTGAATGGTATATGGAACACAATCTTCCACTCAAAACTTCGATTTCAAAAGAAGGTAGAATGACAGAACTTGCAAAAGAATTTGAAGGTCTAAAAATAAAAGAAGCGAGACAAAAAATTATTGAAAAATTAAAGAACGAAGGAAGAATTGTAGAAGAAAAACCAATTGAACATTTAGTAAATATTCACGAAAGATGTGGAACTGAAATAGAGATATTACCAACAAGCCAATGGTTTATTAAAATACTTGAAAACAAAGCAAGGTTTATCGAAAGAGGTAGAGAAATAAATTGGAACCCAAATCATTTAGTACATAGATATGAAAACTGGATTAATAATTTAAAGTGGGATTGGTGCATATCAAGACAAAGATTTTTTGGAATACCTTTTCCAGTCTGGTTTTGCGAAAAATGTGGAGAAATTATAATAGCAGATGAAAATGATTTGCCAGTAGATCCACTTAAGCAAAAGCCAAACAAAAAATGTAAATGTGGCAGTGAATCTTTTATAGGAGAAAAAGATGTAATGGATACTTGGGCAACAAGTTCTTTAACGCCTCAGATTTTAGAAAACTTAGTTCATAAAAAATTAATACCAACGAATTTAAGAGCTCAGGCTCATGATATTATTTCAACTTGGTTGTTTTATACAGTTGTAAGATCAGAATATATAGAAAATAAAATTCCTTGGAAAGAAGTATTAATTTCCGGTTTTGTTTTAGATCCAAAAGGAGAAAAGATGAGTAAATCAAAGGGGAATATTGTTGAACCAAAAACAGTGATTGAAAAATATGGAGCGGATGCTTTAAGATATTGGGCAACTAATACTGGATGGGGAAAAGATATTAAATATGATGAAAATGAATTAAAAAATGGCAGAAAATTAATTACTAAAATTATAAATGCATCTAATTTTGCTTCAAAAAATTTAAGCAAAGTAAAACCAAATAAATTATATATATTAGATCAATATTTTTTAATAAAATTAAATAAAGTAATTAAAGAGATTGATGGCTTATTTGAAAAAAGAGAAATATCTCAAGTAAGAACGCTTATTGAAAAATTCTTTTGGAATAGTTTCTGCGATAACTATTTAGAATTATCAAAGTGGAGAGTTTATGGGGAAAATGAAGAATTAAAAGATTCTGCTAAATATACTTTATATCATTCACTATTAACGATAATAAAGATGTTTGCACCAATTATCCCATTTACAACAGAAGAAATTTATCAAAATTACTTTATAGAACAAGAGAAAACAAAAAGTATTCATTTAACTCGCTTTCCCGAATTTGATAATACTCTAATTGACCAAGAATTAGAGAAAAAAGGTGATTTGTTGATTAAATACTTAGAAGAGGTTAGAAAAATAAAATCAGAAAAAGGAGTTTCTCAAAAAACAGAAATTGACGAATTTAAAATAATCGATGATATTGGAGAGCTTGAAAAAGATTTAAAAGAAACCGGAAATATTAAAAATATTATTAAGGCATAATTTTATGAAAAGAACATTAAACATTGAAACTGTTAAAAAAATAGGAGAAGAAGTGTTGCTTAAAGGATGGGTTAATAGCATAAGAGCACATGGAAAAATCATATTTATTGATTTAAGAGATAGCAGCGGTGTAACACAAGTAGTTTTCACTCCTAAAATGAATGAAGCAGCATATAATTTAGTTAAGGATGAAATAAAGCCTGAATATGTTGTTGAGATCTTGGGGGAAGTAAACGAAAGGCCTGAAAACATGAAAAATATTGAAATTCCTACTGGCTCAATAGAAATTAAAGCAAAAGATATTAAAATATTATCAAAAGCTAAAACAATGCCTTTTCCTATTGATACAGATGGTTATGACATTAATGAAAAAACTAGACTCGAATATAGATATATTGATTTAAGAAGAGAACGTTTAAAAAGAAACCTTAAAAAAAGATTTGAAGTTATTAGTTTAATGAGAGCTATTTTAAAAGAAAAAGACTTTATTGAAATTGAAACTCCGATCTTAACTAAATCCACTCCAGAAGGAGCTAGAGATTTTGTGGTTCCTTCAAGGAACTTTAAGGGTAAATTTTATGCTCTACCACAAAGTCCTCAACAATATAAACAACTTTTAATTTCTGCTGGATATGAAAAATATTTTCAAATTGCAAGATGTTTAAGAGATGAAGATCCAAGGGGAGATAGACAACCAGAATTTACTCAACTTGATTTAGAAATGGCTTTTCCTGAATCAAAAGAAGAGATTATGGATCTTATGGAAGAAATATATATTAAAATTGTAGAGACTTTGTTTCCAGAAAAACACATTACTCAAATCCCTTTTCCTAGAATGACCTACAAAGAAGCTATGGAAAAATATGGATCAGATAAACCAGATATGAGGAGGGATAAAAATGATGAGAATGAATTAGCATTTTGGTATATAACTGATTTTCCAATGTTTGACTGGAAAGAAGAATATGGATGTTGGGGTGCCTGTCATCATCCTTTTACACTTCCACAAGAAAAAGACTTAGAAAAAATAAAGAACAATCCAGAAAATATTTTAGCACACCAATTTGATTTAGTTTTAAATGGATTTGAAATTGCGGGAGGATCATTAAGAACTCATGATATCGAACTTTTAAAGACATGCTTCCTTGTGATGGGTAATAATGAAGAAGATATAAAAAAGCAGTTTAAGCATTATTTTGATGCATTTGAGTATGGAATCCCACCACATGGGGGTATGGCGTCAGGCATAGATAGATTCTTTGCCGTAGTATTAAATGAAGAATCTATTAGAGAAGTAATTGCTTTCCCTAAAACAGGAGATAATAAAGATCTTATGATGGATGCTCCTGCACCTATTTCGGAAAGTCAATTAAAAGAACTTGGAATTAAAATTAAGAATGAAGAATAGTTTAATATTAATACCAACCCTTACTATACTAATATTTTTAGGCTGTTTTCATTTTGTTAAAAATGAAACCTATTCAAAAGAAAATATTGTATCTTTAATCGATAACGTTAACTTGTTTAAACCTTTTGAAACTAAAATTGAACCCTTAAATCTTCAAGCCAATATAGCTTCATCCGTTTTACTTAATAATGACAAAAAAATAATTCTTTATAAAAAGAATTTAGATCAAAAAACAGCCATAGCATCTCTAACAAAATTAATGACTGCGGTTGTTGTTATCGATAATTACCCATTAGACTCTAAAATATTAATAGATGAAGAAATGCTTAAGGCTTGGGGAACTTCTGGAAGTTTAAAATTGGGAGAACATGTTACTATTCAAGATCTTTTATATATTATGCTCATAGAGTCTAGCAATGATGCTGCAGAATGTTTAGCTTCAAAATTAGATAGAATTAATTTTATGATATTAATGAATGAAAAAGCTAAGAAATTAAAAATGAAAAATACACATTTTATAAATCCAAGCGGATTAGATGAAGATAATGGTAGCTGTAATGTCTCTTCAGCAAAAGATTTAACTATATTAGTTTCAGAGATTATAAAAAAATATCCTATAATAGCAGAAATTTTATCAAAAAAAGAACATTATGTAGTAAGTGAAGAAGGAATAAAACATAAGATTACAAATACTAATATTTTATTAAAGGAAATCCCTTATCAAACATGGGGGAAAACTGGATACACGGTAAAAGCAAATGAATGCCTAATATTAATGACAAAAACTCCGTTTGATGATATAATTGTAAATATTATAATAAACTCCAATGATAGATTCGGTGAAATGAAAAATCTAATAAATTGGACCGAAAAATCCTTTTCTTTTTAAAACATGACACTTGAAATTTATAACGCAATTAGACTTCTTGGATTAACTGCTTTAGGGTCAATAATATCTATTATTTTTGCTCATTTTTTAATTCCTTATTTAAATAAAAAACAATTTTGGAAAAAGAAAGTTAGAGCACTTACAATTGATGGAAAGGAAGCAGAAGTTTTTGCAAAACTACATAAAGACAAGGAAACAAGCACTCCACGAGGAGGCGGTATTATAATTTGGGGGACTATTTTTATAATAGCAATATTTTTAGCTTTTTTATCTAAAATAACAGACATCTGGTGGCTTGAAAACTTAAGGTTCATTACAAGAACTGAAACGTGGCTTCCTTTTTTTACATTGATTATAGCCTCTATTATTGGACTTGCAGATGATATGGCTGTTGTATGGGGAAAGGGAAAGTATATTGGAGGAGGATTAAAATTTTCGTTAAGATTTGTTCTTGTTTCTACAATTGGACTTATAGGAGGTCTTTGGTTTTTCCTAAAATTAGATTGGACTAGTGTTCATATACCACTTCTCTTTAATTTTCCTCAAGGAATAGATTTAAACTTAGGAATATTTTTTATTCTTCTTTTTATTATAGTTTGTTTAGCATCATGGGCAGGTGGAGTAGTTGATGGAATTGATGGGCTTGCAGGCGGTACTTTTGCTTCAATTTTTGCTGCTTTTGCAATTATTGCTTTTACTCAAGATAAATATGATTTGGCTATCTTTTGCTCAATTATTGCTGGAACATTATTTAGCTTCTTGTGGTTTAATATCCCTCCAGCCAAATTCTATATGGGGGAAACTGGTGTTTTGGGATTATCAATGACAATGGCTGTTGTAGCATTTTTAACAAATTCTATTGCCGTTCTTCCAATTATTGCCGGAATCTTAGTTATTGAAGCAGGATCAGTTATTATCCAACTTATTTCAAAGAAATTTAGAGGTAAGAAAATATGGCAATCAACTCCTATTCATCACCATCTAGAAGCCATAGGATGGACTCAGCCACAAATTACAATGAGATTTTGGTTACTTGGTGTTGTTCTTGCAATAATAGGAACAGCTATTCAATTGCTATGGACTTAAGAAAAAAACATCCAATTTTTAGATATATAAATTACGAATATATTTTTAAAGAAGGAGATTTAAATATTTCTTTTAATTTTTTAATAGAACCAAATATAAGTTTAAAACCAAAATTAAAAATTAAAAATGTTTCAGACAAAAATGTTAGTAAAGATGTTTTAGAAAACTTAATATTTAATTTAGGAATGATTGAACTTGTAAGTTATTACAAGGCAACCTGTTCACCTAAAATTATAATAGAATGCGGAAAACTAAACTTAAAACAAAAAAACTTTTGGAAAAAAATATATTTAAAGGGATTGGGGGAATTTTTCTTTCAAAACAAAATAAATTTTACAAATAAAAATTTTTTAGAAATTGAGTGTAATTCGAACAAAACATTTAAAAAGAAAAAAATAAAAGCAGAAGAAAAAATTCTTTTACCTATTGGTGGTGGTAAAGATTCAATTGTTTCTTTAAATTTATTAAAAGATGAAAATATTTATTGCTTAGGCCTAAACAAAACTAAAGAAATAGAAAACACTATAGGAAAAAATAAACATATATATGTAGAAAGAAAAATAGATGATAAGCTTTTAGAATTAAATAGAAAAGGCTATTATAATGGCCACACTCCTTTTTCTGCTTATTTAGCTTTTTTAAGTCTAATTGTAGCTTATATAATTAATGCAAGATACATTGTTTTATCAAACGAAAGAAGTTCCAATGAAGAAACTACTGTTTATCTAAACAAAAAAATAAACCATCAATATTCAAAGACTTTTGAATTTGAAAATGATTTTAGAAAATATTCGAAAGAGTTTATATTAGAAGGTATAGAATATTTTAGTTTTTTAAGACCCTTATATGAAATACAGATAGCAAAGATATTTTCTAAATTTAAAAAATATCATACTATATTTTTAAGCTGTAACGAAGCCAATAAAACTTATTCTGGAACAAAAGAAAAAACTTTTAAATGGTGTGGAAGCTGTCCTAAGTGTTTATTTGTTTTTGCAATATTATACCCATTTATAAAAGAAGAAGAATTATTAAAAATATTTAATAAAAATCTTTTTGAAGATAAAAATCTTAAAGATGAAATGCTTAAATTAATTGGTTTTAAAAAGAATAAACCTTTTGAATGTATAGGAACAAAAAAAGAATCACTTTTAGCATTTTATTTAAGTTTTAAAAAAGCAAAAGATAAAAATTATTATCTTTTAAATTATTTAAATAAAAATAATTATTTTAAAAATATAAAAGAAAAAGAGATTTTATATGATTTTAATGAAAAGAATAATCTTCCACAAAAATTTAAAAAAATATTAAAAAATGAAATTACAAGATCTTAAAGATAAAAAAATTATTATTCTTGGTTTTGGAAGAGAGGGAAAGAATACTTACAAAACATTAAAAAAACTTTTTCCAATAAAGTCTATTGCTTTGGCTGATAAAAATAATATAAAAGCTGATGAAAAAGAAATCTTTGTCGGAGAAAACTATTTAAGTAATCTAAAGAATTACGATGTCATCATTAAAACTCCGGGGATCCCTTTTGCTAAAATTAAAGAAATTGCTGGTGATGCAAAAATAACTTCACAAACTGAATTGTTTTTAGAAAATTGTCCTGGAAAAATTATTGGAGTAACTGGAACAAAAGGAAAAAGCACCACTTCTGCCTTAATTTATAAAATACTAAAAGAATTTTTTAAGAATGTAAAACTTGTAGGTAATGTGGGCAAACCATGCTTGTCATATCTTCTTACCGCAAAACCAAAAGACATATTTGTTTTTGAAATGTCATGTCATCAATTAGATCACATTTCAAAAAGTCCTCACATCTCTGTTTTTATAAATATATACCCAGAGCATTTAGATTATTATAAAACATTTTTAAAATATTTTAACGCCAAAAAAAATATATCTAAATTTCAAAGCAAAAATGATTTTTTTGTGTATAATCCTAAATTTAAGGAAATACAAAATATAAAAACGAAGGCTCATAAAATTCCTTTTGTAGAATTATTTACGAAAAATAATATTCACAATGATAGCATTGCCGCAGCAATAGCCGTTGCAAAAATATTTGGTTTAACAGAAAAAGAAATCAAAAAAAGTATAGATACTTTTAACACTTTAGATTCTCGAATTGAATTTGTGGGGAATTATAATGGAATCGATTTTTATAATGATTCATTAGCAACTATACCAGAAGCAACAATTTTTGCATTAAATGAAATCAAAAATGTTGATACATTAATATTGGGAGGGCTTGATAGAGGAATTAAATTCAATAAATTAACAGATGAGATTAAAAATAAAAAAATAAGAAATATTGTTCTTTTTCCAAATACTGATAAAAAGATATATAAAGAACTTAAGAATGAAAATATTAATTTCTTTTTTACAAATAAAATGAAAGATGCTGTGTTATTTGCTAAGAAAAATACGAAGAAGGGAAGTGTGTGTTTATTATCTCCAGCTGCTCCAAGTTATAATCTTTTTAAGGATTACAAAGATAGAGCTAATCAATTTAAAAAATATTTAAAAAATGAGAACAATAAAAAATAATTCGTTTTTGCCAAATATACCTCTTTTGATATGCTCTCTTTTGTTTATTTTAATAGGGATTATTACTATTGCTACAGCATCACCTCCTTTTGCTATAAATGAAGGATTGGCTCCACACTATTATTTGAATCATCAATTATTATTTGGATTTTTGCCTGGAATATTTTTAGGTGCATTAGCTTTTTTAATTCCTTTAAACTTTTTTAAAAAATATGCTTTTTGGTTATTTGTTTTTTCGTGCATTTTAATGTTTTCAGTTCTTATTCCTGGTGTTAGTATTTGTGAAGGAGGAGCTTGTAGGTGGGTTAATTTTTTTGGTATTAGTTTGCAGCCATCCGAATTTTTAAAAATAACATCAATACTTTATTTAGCAGCTCTATTTAGTAGTGAAAAAATCAAAAAACCTCTTTTAAATTTTTTTATAAGCATGTTTTTTATTTTTTTGGCTTTCAATATCCAATCCGATTTAAGCACTTTTGTTGTAGTCTTTATTACCGCTGCTGCTATATTTTTTACTGCCAACACAAAAATAAAAGAAGTGGTTTGGGTTGGCTTAGGAGGTTTGTCGCTATTTTTAATTATGATATTAATAGCTCCATATAGAATGGAAAGAATTATGACATTATTCAATCCTCTTAACGATACATTGGGTGATGCATATCATATAAATCAATCTTTAATATCTATAGGATCAGGAGGTTTAAATGGTTCAGGACTAGGATTGAGTGCGCAAAAGTTTGGTTTTATTCCAGAATCAATGTCAGACTCTATATTTACTATTTATGCTGAAGAATTAGGTTTTTTAGGATGTGCTTTTTTAATACTACTTCTAATCTTTTTTGTTATTTACGCATTCCAAATAGCGAAAAAATCTAATTTATTTGGTAAACTTTTAGCAATTGGTATATGTACATGGATTGTTTCACAATCTTTTGTTAATATAGCTGCGATGACTGGACTTATTCCATTAACTGGAATCCCTCTTCCATTTCTAAGTTACGGAGGAACACATCTTTTTGTAGAGCTAATAGCATTGGGATTGCTCTTAAATGTATCTAGGCCTGTTAACAATAATTGAAATTTAATATATAATAAAATCATGAAAATTATATTAGCTGGTGGAGGAACAGGTGGTCACACCTTTCCACTTATAGCGGTTTTAAGAGAAATAAAAAAACATTCATTAAACACTGTTGATTTTTTATACATAGGACCGAAAGATGAATTTACTCGTCATTATTTTGCAAAAGAAGGGGTTGAAACAAACTTTTGTTTTACTGGGAAGATAAGAAGATATGGAGGCATATCTACTTTTTTTCAAAATATAAACGATGTATTTTTTAACATACCAATAGGCATTATACAATCTTTTATTTCAATGTTTTTTTATGCTCCTGACATTATTTTTAGTAAGGGTGGTTACGGTTCACTTCCAGTTGTGATTGCAGGAATGCTTTTAGGGGTTCCTATTGTTATGCATGAATCCGATGCTGTTCCTGGACAAGCAAACAAAATATTATCTTCATTTGCTTTTAAAATATATGTAGCTTTTGAGGAAAAGGGTGTAAGCTATTTTCCTTTAAGAAAAATGATGTACACAGGAAATCCAATTAGAGAAACAATCCTTAATGGAAGTCAAAACAAAGCAAAAGAAGTACTTAAATTAAATTTTAAAAAACCAACCATATTATTTTTAGGAGGATCTCAGGGGTCTACTAGAATTAATGAATTAATTATTCAAATAGCTCCTCAAATGCTTGAGTTTTTCGAGGTTATACATCAAACCGGACAAAAAGACTTTGAAAGAGTAAAAGAGTATACATCTGCACTTATTCCTGAAAATTTACAACCTGAATATCATGTATATCCTTTTTTTAGTGAAGAAGAAATGCAAAATATATATGCAGCATCAGATGCAATTGTGGCAAGGGCAGGAGCGGGGACAATTTTTGAAATCAGTGCCATAGGAAGACCAAGTATTTTAATACCACTTCCTGAAGCAGCACAAGATCATCAATTGAAAAATGCCTTAACCTATGCTAAATTAACACAATCAGCAATAGTTATTGAAGAAAAAAATCTTACACCAAACTTCTTTTTAGCTGAACTAAAAAATATGTTTCAATTCAAAGACATTAGGGAGCTTGGTAGAAGAGCAAAGGAATTTTCTATACCAAACAGTGCTGAATTAATAGCAAAAGATATTATTAAATTTTTAGAATCATGAGAACAAGATTTGCACCATCTCCAACAGGAGCCTTACATATAGGTGGTTTAAGAACTGCACTTTTTAACTTTTTGTTTGCTAAGAAAAACAATGGAGAATTTTTTTTAAGAATCGAAGACACAGACAAAGAAAGGTCAAAAAAAGAATGGGAAATAGAAATATTCGATAATTTAAAAAAATTAGGATTAAACTGGGACAATAGAGCAGAAAGACAAAGCGAAAGAGGAGAAATATATAAAAGATATTTAGAAAAAATGCTTAAAGAGGGAACTGCTTATTATTGTTTCTGCACAAAAGAAGAATTAGACAAAGAGCGAGAAGACTTAATGAAACTAGAAAAAGCTCCAATACATCAAGGTAAGTATAGAGATTTAGGATTAGAAAATACATTAAAAAAAATAGAAGCAGGCGAGAAATGTGTTATTAGATTTAAGTGTCCACCAAATAAAGATGTTGTTTTTAATGATTTAATTCGAGGAGAAATTAAAATACACACAAGTGATGTTGGGGATTTTGTTATTGCTAAAGATTTAAATAATCCTTTATATAATTTTACTTGTGTTGTTGATGATTTTGAAATGGGGGTTACACACATAATCAGAGGAGAAGAACATATACCAAACACCCCAAAACAAATACTTTTAGGAGAAGTATTAGGATTTACTATTCCGGAATTTGCTCACCTTTCTTTAATTTTAGGAAAAGATAAGAAAAAGCTTTCAAAGAGAGAGGGGTCAACTGCTGTATCAGACTATTTAAAACAAGGATATTTACCAGAAGCAATTATTAATTTTATTGCATTTTTAGGTTGGAATCCAGGAACTGAAAAAGAAATCTATTCAATGGACGAACTTATTCAAGATTTTTCTATTGAAAAAATATCTAAGTCAGGTGCTGTATTTAATATTGATAAATTAGATTGGATGAATGGTATATATATTAGAAATATAGATATAGATGAATTAACTCAAAAATGTCTTCCTTACTTAAAACAAAAAGAAGGAATAGATAATAAAAAAGTTGTTAAAGCTTATAGGGATAGATTAAAAAAATTATCTGAAATAACTGAAATAACTTCTTATTTATATGAAGAAGAATTAAATTATGATAAAAATCTCTTAATATGGAAAGATATGACAGTTGAAGAAGTAAAAGATTCATTAAAGAAAGCCTTACAATTAGTTGAAAATGTAGAAGACATAAGTAGTGAAAATATTCAAAAACAATTAGTAGAAGAAGCAAAGAAAGCTCCTTCTGTCGGAAGCTTTATGTGGCCACTTAGAGTATCATTAAGTGGAAAAAAAGCTTCTGCTGGTCCAGCTGAAATTATAGAAATTATAGGAAAAGAAAAATCAATTAAAAGAATAAACCAAGCTATTAATTCATTATAATGAAAAATAAATCCTTTACCCTAATCGAACTTCTTGTTGTTATAGTAATAATAGGAATACTAGCAGGAGTAATAATGATCTCTACTTCTTCTTCAATTGATAAAGCTAGTATAGCTAAATCAAAAGTATTTGAAGAAAGTGTACAAA
>Ga0208041_1000458_pt1 | contig 40147 bp, 46 predicted proteins | sample AD_SCU002_MetaG_FD_184453 | JGI IMG/M metagenome (GOLD analysis project Ga0208041, IMG submission 184453) | Active sludge microbial communities of municipal wastewater-treating anaerobic digesters from China - AD_SCU002_MetaG (SPAdes) (version 2) | ecosystem: Engineered > Bioreactor > Anaerobic...
CGCGGACGTTTGCAGTCAGCTCCGGCCGGATCTCCTCCGAGATGGTCAGGAAGTGCCTGGTCGCAAACATCCCGGTGATCGTCTCGCGGGGAGCGACGACCACCACCGCCGTCGAGGCCGCAGAGGCGGGAGGGCTCACGATCATCGGGTTCGTCCGGAGCAGAAAAATGAATATTTATACGGGGTGGGAGCGGGTCCACGGCGCTTCGCCATCGCCTGCCGGCGACTGACCGGAGGGCGGCCCCTTCGACTCGTCAGACCAGGGGTTCGGGCTGCCGATCGCCGGGTGCCGGGAGACGGGTCGGTTTGACCAGCACCGGCTCGTCCGATTGGCGGATTTTCTCGATGATGAGATTTTTTCCCCTCCCGGTCATCGCAAAGACCGGCACCGAGACCCCGGCCTGGACGAGCGCCCGCGAACCGACGACTTCCCTGACCGTTCCCGACGCACAGGCCGTAACCAGGTCGGCGGCGGCGATCACCCCGGCCTCAGCATGCGTTAGACCGGTGACGTGCACCGCGACGATCAGGGCATCGGGATGCGCCCGCCGGATCTCCGCCGCGGTCTCGGGTCTCGCGACCGTGACGGCGACGTTCCGGTATCCCCTGGCCTCCGCGAGGCGGACGCCCGCCGCCTGGTCGATCGTCGCACCCTCGCGATCGAGGACGATGCCACCGCCGTCTTCGATCCTGTCCATGACCGACGGGTACGGCGACGTTCGGACGAGCCCGGACATCCTGCCCCCGACCCCCTGCACCATCGCCGGGGTGGTCACGACGACCGTTCCGGCACCGTCGCAGGCGAGAACCGCGGCGTCGATCATGCCGGCCTTCATGCCGAAACTGAGCAGCTCGGATGCCCCGAATCCGACGAACTCACGGGTGTCAAGTACCTCCCGGTCGGGGGTGCACATCCCGAACGCCTTCATCCGGTGCTCGATATTCTCCCTGACCGCTTCCGTCGAGATCTCGGGAACCGGGCATGCAAACCGCTTTGCGAGCGGGCAGTCGGTGATTATCGCTTCGCCGACCTCGACGACCTCGCCGTTCCTGATGACGATCCGTGACCGTCCTATAGCTTCGATGATGTGTTCGTCCGTATCCGGCATACGTAGCTCTCCTCTAAGATACATCTCGTTTCAAAGGTAGATATGCGTCGCGATTCCCCGGCTCAGAGCACGCAGACCTTGCAGTCCTGCCCGCCGCAGGGGAGGTTCTCTATCTTCCACCGAAGCGCCCACGCCTTAATCCCGCGGATGATCTCGACGATCCCAAGGCCGCTCTCCGTCAGCGTGTACTCGCTCTTTACCGGGAACGAGGTTGCATCCACCCTCTTCGTCACGAGCCCCTCCTCCTCGAGCTCTTTTAGCCGCTCCGAGAGGATCTTCTGCGTTATCCCGGGAAGCGATGCCTGGAGTTCGGAGAATCGCCGGGTGGAGCCCTCGCCTTTGTAGAGCTCGAGGATGATCAGAAGCGTCCACTTCTTTGTCAGATACCGGACGGTCATGTTGACCGTGCACTCTTCCTCCATGGTATCTTTTCTGAAACTCTTTCGTATTTATAATCGAGTATACAAAAGATACCATGTGGGAAAACCACCCGAAATGGAGTTTTGACTATGTTCTGTTACCAGTGCGAAGAGACGGCCCGGGGGACCGGGTGTATGACGAAAGGCGTCTGCGGGAGGGACGGCGGGGGTGAAAAACAACTGTCAAATTCTTTGTCCCGATGAAATTCTGAAGGGTGGTGACCGCGGTATCGGATGATCCCAAAGTGGCAAGCGTAGGCTGATAATCTACGTCATTCTCCGGGAAAGCGGTGTGAATAAATCACGGACGGGAAGACTGCGATGGATATCCTGGAGGAGCGGTATGCGAAGGGGGAGATCACAAGCGAGCAGTTCCAGACGATGAGCGAAGGGCTGAAAAAGGAATCACCCCCTTTATCTTCCCTCTGACGTTTCCCTTGTTGCAGGGGAAGTATTCCGCGCCCGTATCGGGCACCCCGGCATATCCTGCCCGCCCCGTTCCGAGACCCAGACCAGCATTGGGATCAGATGTTCCCGCAATTCCCGGCCATCGGACGTAAGCGAGTACTTCACGGTCGGCGGCGAGGTCTCCAGAACTTTCTTGCTCACGAGCCCGATTCGTTCAAGATTCTTCAGGGTATCCGAGAGCGGCTTCGGACTGATGCAACCGAGATCTTTTTTGAGTTCATTGAATCCTTTTTCACCTCCGTTACCAAGGATAGCAATGATCAGGAGCGCCCATTTCTTCGCGATCACATCGAGGATGCCGGACAGCGGACAGAAACAGATATCATCATTTACGATGGGAGGTTTCTTCATGGATACTACCTACCTGGTGCGTTACTTTTCTGCTTATCAACTATTAAACGGATACTATCTATCAGGAAATTACCGATAACAGGAGAGGGTATCATGGGTCATGCATGTTCAAAAAAATGCGACGGCGACGATGATGGAGGTTATGACGGGGCTTGGTACGGTTTTCCTCCACTTCGCAACGCACTGATTGCCGGAGTGATTGCAGGACTCGGACTAATACTTGGTCACCTGGGTATTATCCCGGGACAGGTTGAGAACCTGTTTTTCCTCATCGCTATCCCGATCGGGGCGTATCACTGGGCGAAGGAAGGATTCGAGGATCTGATCCACGAGCACGCGATCGACATCGAGATGCTGATGATCGCCGCAACGCTGGGGGCAATCGTACTCGGGCTCTGGGACGAGGCCGCAGCGCTGGTCATCCTGTACGCCGCAGCCGAAGGCGTGGAGCATATCACGTACGCCCGGACACGTTCATCGATCCGGAAACTGCTGGACCTTGCGCCGAAGGAGGCCGTCCTGATCCGGAACGGGACCGAACAGGTGATCCCGGCTGATCAGCTGCAAGTCGGGGATATGTTTCTGGTGAAACCCGGCGCCGGTATCCCCACGGATGGCATCATTGTGAAAGGCCGGTCCAGTATCAATGAGGCGGCGGTCACCGGCGAATCCGTACCCGCAGAGAAGCAGGAGGGCATGAAGGTCTTTGCCGCAACCCTGAATGTCGATGGCGCCCTGGAGGTACGGGCAACCGCGACGTTTAAGGACAATTCCCTGATGAAGATGATCCACATGGTCGAGGAGGCGCAGGAGCAGAAGGGAAAGACGCAGGCCTTCATCGAGAAGTTCGGGCGGAAGTATACCCCGGCGATCTTCTTCGTATCCCTCATTCTTATCGTTGTCCCGCCGTTCTTTGGCATCCCGTTCAACGAGCTGGCAATACGGGGCGTTGTGCTCCTCGTTGCAGCAGCACCATGTGCACTGGTCATGTCTACTCCGATCGCGGTTGCAGCAGGAATTGGATCGGCCGGGAAACGCGGCATTCTCATCAAGGGAGGTATCCACCTTGAGAACCTCGGGAAGACAAAAGCGGTCGCATTCGACAAGACCGGGACGCTTACGACCGGGACCCCGGCTGTGACCGATGTCGTTGCGCTGAATGGAGATGAAACCGCAGTCCTCCGGATTGCGTATACGGTTGAGCGCTGTTCCGATCACCCAATCGCCCGGGCAATAGTAAAACGTGCGGAAACCGATAACATCCAGCCACACGAGGCGGTGGGCGAATGCGCCCTTCCCGGTCAGGCCGCTACGGCAATTATCGGCGGGACCCCATGGTTCGCCGGCAGACCGGAGTATTTCACCGGTACAACCAGGAATGCAGAAACCCAGCGTACCATCGACAAACTCCGGGCTGAAGGAAAGACGGTCATATTCGTAGGAACGCAGGAGAAGATCCTTGGTCTCATTGCCGTGCGGGACCAGGTCAGGCTGAATGCAAAGGCCATGATCGATGAGCTCCACGCCATGGGTGTTGCAACCATCATGCTGACCGGTGACAACGGGGTTACGGCAAAAGCCGTGGCAGCGGATCTCGGTATCGATGATATCCGGGCCGATCTGAAACCGGAGGACAAGACCGCGGCAATCGAGTTGCTCAAAGAGAAGTATGGGGCGGTCGTCATGATCGGCGACGGCATCAACGATGCCCCGGCCCTTGCCAAAGCCACAGTTGGCGTGGCAATGGGAACGATCGGCACCGATGCGGCAATCGAGGCGGCCGATGTTGCACTCATGGCCGACGACCTGTCCAAGGTGCCGGAGGCCATTGCATTCGGCAAGAAAGCCCTGTCAGTCTCCAACCAGAACATCGTCTTCTCGGTCGCCGTGCTTGCGATCATGATCCCGGGCGCCCTTCTCGGGGTTCTCGGAGTGACCCTTGCGGTGATCTTCCACGAGGCGTCCGAACTCCTCGCGGTAGGGAACGGGCTCCGGGTTGCGAAGCGGTAATATTTTTTGGAATGGGGCCGGCATTGATCACGGAAGATGGATCTTTTCTGGATCCGATTCCGGTTTTAGGTGCGAATTGATGGAAGCATTCATGAACAAATGGGGCTTGATCATAAAGGCAGCCGGTATTACCGCGGTCCTTCTGGTAGTCCGCCTGGTATTCGACTACCTGAATTTTGAAGTGCTCTCGCTGACGAATCTGGTTACGGCCTTCATCAGCGGCGCGATCTTCACGATAGCGATTGTTTTTGCAGGAGTATTGACGGATTTCAAGGAGAGCGAGAAGATCCCCGGGGAAATTGCCACCTCGATCAGGACGATCTACAGCGACCTTACCCTGATTCATGTCCCCGACAGGGAATTAACATCCCGTATGCAGGAAAAAGTCGGCGTACTCCTTACGGTCATCAACACGAATTTCCGTCACAATACCTGGAACCTGCAGGAAATGGATCGCGCTATTGAGTCGTTTGTTGAGGATATCTCCCGGCTTGTCGATATGAACGTGCCGCCACAGTATACGGTCAAGTTGAAGAACGAGATCGGTAATATTGACCGGCTCTCACACCGTATCAAGACGATTGGAACTACCTCGTTCATCCCGGCGGCTTATGCAATATCAGAACTCGCGACAGCCGGTGTAATCATCCTGCTCTTCTTTGTTAAGATTGAGCCGGTATATGAAGGAATGGCCATGTTCGCAGTTCTTGTGATGCTCATGACAGCGCTCCTTCTTCTTATGCGGGACATGGACAATCCGTTCGAGGTTGGAAAGAACACATTTGTCGATGTAGATCTCTTCCTGCTCTGGGACCTGGAAAAAAAGATGAACCAACAGGAAAAGAGTCGAATAAATCTGGAACATGATGAGCACGAATCCCGGATACCAAGGACTATTACCTATGAGAAATAACAATTGTGAATCATTCGGGAACCTGATCTTCCCCCTCTGCCGGCTCCTGCCGGCACACCAGGACCTGAAACCATGATTGCCGAATTCATCACGAAGTATTACATCGATCCCATCCGGTACGGACAGCCGTACACTGTTGTGGACACCCTGACCTATGCACTCATCCTCATCATTGCAGTGTACCTCATCTATCGGTGGCTGAAAAGTACAGGAATTCCGGTGGATGGGAAATTTATCCTTGCTACCGTCCCGTTCATTGTCCTCGGGGGACTCCTGCGGGTTGTGGAGGACACCGGTTTTATCACATCCGATCTTCATTTCATCCTGATCACGCCGCTGATTTATTTTGTCATATTCTTCTTCACCGTCGCGGCGCTCCTGCTGTCGCGGACCCTGGAGCGTGCCGGGTTAATCGCCTCCTACCATATAGGGTATGCCGGGATCGGAACACTCGCCTGCACGATCTCCGCAGCATTTCTGGTATGGTGGGGGCTGACTTATTCGCAGGTCGCGGTGAGCGTCCTTCTCATTATCATGAGTCTGGCGATTGTCACCTCTGCCGCCGTCTGGGGATTCATGCGGTACGTGCTCAAATGGGAATATGTGAGCGATCCGATCTACTGCGTGCTCATCTTCGGGCAGCTTTTGGATGCAAGTGCCACGAGCTATGGGATCGACCTCCACTCCATGGCATACTCCGAAGCGCACGTTGTTGGGGGTGCCCTGGTCGCATGGACCGGAACGGCATTTTCGATGTTCCTCTTAAAACTGGCAGTCCTGTTCCCTGCGATTTACATTCTCCAGCAGTACCGGAAAGAGGGCGCCCCGGTCTTATGGCACCTGATCCTGCTTGCCATGATCATCGTCGGATTTGCGCCGGGGGTGCGGAACATGGTCAGGATGGTACTGTTCGTATAACCCTGTGAGGTAGAAAAATATGAGAGAAAATCGCAATTCGCTGACAGGAGCCGTAATCGTATTCCTGAGCCTGCTCCTTCTTGCATTGCCGGTCTCGGCTGCATCAGGGGGAGAGGGAACCTGTCCTCTGCACCCGGCCTGCGGGGAGGAGAACACCATCTGTATCTATGTGTTCTATGGGCAGGGATGCCCGCACTGCGAACGGGCAAAACCCGTTATCGAAGCGCCGCCGCACAATATCCGCAGGTGTAGCTGAAAACGTATGAGGTGGATTTCAATACCATGAACCAGACCATGTTCGCGGAGTTCCAGCAGCGGTACGGGGTGACCGAAAAGGCGGTCCCAACTCTCTTCATCGGAGACCGGGCACTTGTCGGTGACCCGGCCATCTGCACGGAACGTGAAGAACGGATTGTCCGGTACACCGCAAATCCCGGTGTCTGCCCGCCAGCCTATACGGTCCTGAAAAAGAATACCAGGATAATGGTATGACACAAATTCTGAAGAAGCGTCCACTTCTTTGTCAGATACCGGACGGTCATGTTGACCGTGCACTCTTCCTCCATGGTATCTTTTCTGAAACTCTTTCGTATTTATAATCGAGTATACAAAAGATACCATGTGGGAAAACCACCCAAAATGGAGTTTTGACTATGTTCTGTTACCAGTGCGAAGAGACGGCCCGGGGAACCGGGTGTATGACGAAAGGCGTCTGCGGCAAGGACCATGAGACGGCGGGGCTGCAGGACGTTCTGATCTATCTCTGCAAAGGCATCGCGGTCAGGAGCGGCGCGGCCGGCGGAAACGACGAAGCGCGGGCGTTCATCACCGACGCGCTCTTTGCGACGCTGACCAACGTCAACTTCGACGCCGCCCGGTTCAGGGAGATGATCGACCGGGCTCTCGCCATCCGTGATTCTCTCCCCCCGGCGGGCGGGGATGAGCCGGATGCATGCACCTGGACGCCGAAAGACGACGGCGCGATTGCAGCAAAGGCGCGGGAGATTGCGGAGCCCGCCGACCCCGCAGACGACCTCCGGTCGCTCACCGACCTGCTGGTCTTCGGCGTGAAGGGGCTTGCCGCCTACTACCACCACGCGGTGCTGCTCGGGTATACGGACGATGCGATCCCCGCATTCATGGAAAATGCCCTCGCAGCGACGGTACTGCCGCAGACCGCGGACGGGATGACGGTGCTCGTCCTCGAATGCGGCGGCGTCGGGGTCGGCGTGCTCGCGCTCCTCGACAAGGCGCACACGGAGACGTACGGAAACCCTGCGATCACCTCCGTGCCGACCGTGCCGAAGGGCCGCCCCGGGATCCTCATCACCGGCCACGACCTGCCCGACCTGAAGATGCTCCTCGAGCAGTCGGCGGAGAGCGGCGTCGACGTCTACACCCACGGCGAGATGCTGCCCGCCCACGCCTACCCGGCCTTTTCAGAGTACCCGCACCTCGCCGGGAACTACGGATCGTCGTGGTGGCACCAGCGTGAGGAGTTCGAGCGGTTCGGCGGCCCCGTCGTGGTGACGACGAACTGCATCGTCCCGCCGAAGGATACCTACGCGGGCAGGATCTACACCACCGGTCCTGCGGGATATCCGGGCGTCGCCCACATCCCGGCGGCGGAGGACGGCGGCAAAGACTTCTCCGCGGTCATCGAGCAGGCGAAGACCTGTCCGCCCCCGGAGAGACTGGAAGGCTCAGGGCGCGACCTCGTGACCGGGTGCGGGCACGCTGCGGTCACCGCCATCGCCGGCACCGTCGTCGAGGCGGTAAAGCGGGGCGATATCCGGCGGTTCATCGTGATGGCGGGCTGCGACGGGCGGCAGAGCGAACGGTCGTACTATACCGAGTTTGCAGAAGCCCTCCCGCAGGACACGGTCATCCTCACCGCCGGATGCGCGAAGTTCCGCTACAACGCCCTCGACCTCGGCACGGTGGGCGGGCTGCCGCGGGTGATCGACGCGGGCCAGTGCAACGACTCCTACTCCCTCGTCGTCATCGCACAGGCGCTCGCCGGGGCGTTCGGCGTCGGGCTTAACGACCTTCCCATCTCCTACAACATCGCCTGGTACGAGCAGAAGGCGGTGCTGGTGCTCCTCGCCCTGCTCAACCTCGGCGTGAAGAATATCGCCCTCGGCCCGAAGCTTCCGGCCTTCGTTTCGCCGGGCGTGCTTGCCGTTCTCCAGGAGAACTTCGGGATCACGAAGAACAGCACGGTCGAGGCGGACCTCGCCCGGATGGTTCCGTAAACCCGACCCCCCCGTTTTTCCCCGGACTGATCCCGATACGATCGTATCGGCCGACAACGGCCAGCCGGGTTCGTCCGGAATCTCCGCTCTCCGGCACGTTTGCTGATTTCTCCGGCTCGTCCCTGCGCGATTGCCGTACGTACTTCGGTATCGCGATGCCGGAACCTGCCGCTCCGGGCAGCGGGTTCTCTATCGTGTGCAATCGGTTGCAGGCATGCGGCAGATGCCGGGAGGCGAAAAAACATCCGTCCGGCGAAGGGGGAAGGCCGAAAAAACAGAACGGCGTGCCCCTCCGTCCGGTGAAGGATGGAATGAGGATGAGGTTGTGATGCAGGAGTGCTGGTGCAGGGAAATGAGGACGAAGGGGTGTTATCCCCGACAGTACTCCGTCGAGGCGCGTACACCCCTGTCCCGACCGTTGTCGCCGCCTCGGCTGGAGGCGGTGATGGCAGCGGCCAGACGGGTCGGACGCTGAACTGCGCCACCTGGTGCTCCGTACCAGCTCGACTGATAGTGGTTCATTTCTCTCTCCGTGTTCACGATTGTGAACTACACAATAGTATGCGCAGGAAGTATTTATTCCCGTAGAAATCGACAGAATTTGCCGCTATCTGCGCGAATGCGGGCAGTTACCGCTTCCGAACAGGTACAGGAGAGAGGAGAAGTTCACAATTGTGAATAGTTTTAACTCCTCACGGGATGCACATATGCAGAGAACAGAAAATACGCTCATAAAAGACAGGCTCCCGTGATTCTGGTTTTGAATTGAGCAACATTCTGAAGAGGAAGAGAGTATGGATCTAAAAGATCTCAGGTTCGGTACCGAACTCCTGAAGAGGGGGTTTGCGTCCATGCAGAAGGGCGGCGTCATCATGGACGTCGTGAATGCGGAACAGGCACGGATAGCAGAATCCGCAGGCGCTGTTGCGGTCATGGCACTCGAGCGCGTCCCGGCCGATATCCGGGCGACGGGAGGAGTTGCCCGTATGGCCGACCCGGAGAGGGTTCTCGAGATCATCGACGCGGTCTCGATCCCGGTGATGGGCAAGGCACGAATAGGCCATTTCGTCGAAGCGCAGGTGCTCGAGAGCCTCGGCGTCGACATGATCGACGAGAGCGAGGTGCTGACGCCTGCCGACGAGGAGTACCACATCGACAAGAAGCGGTTCGACGTCCCGTTCGTCTGCGGTGCACGCACCCTCGGCGAGGCGCTCCGGCGGATCGACGAGGGTGCGGCGATGATCCGGACCAAGGGCGAGGCCGGTACCGGCAACGTCGTCGAGGCTGTCCGGCACATGCGTGCGATCGCGGGCGAGATCCGGCTTCTGCAGGGGATGAGCGAGCAGGAGCAGATCAACCGTGCACGCGGCATGGAAGCACCGGCGGAGCTCGTCATCGAGTCCGCACGCCTCGGCAGGCTTCCGGTCGTCAACTTCTCCGCAGGCGGGATCGCGACTCCCGCGGATGCGGCGATGATGATGCAGCTCGGCTCGGACGGCGTCTTTGTGGGCTCCGGCATCTTCAAGTCGTCGGATCCCGAGAAGATGGCGAAGGCGATCGTGGAAGCGGTCACCCGGTTTGACGACCCGGCAGCAGTCGCCCGGGCATCCAGAGGGCTCGGCGAGGCGATGCCGGGGCTCGACGTCCACCTCCTCAACGAGAGCGAAACGCTCCGGTACCGCGGGTGCTGACCCGGAACAGTCTCCGGTGCAGGAGACCGCCGGGAGATGGGCCATCTCCTCTTTTCACCCGTTTCCACGACTGCCGCACTAACCGGATTTTCCGACATATATTTGCCGCATTCATCGAAGAAACCGAATTCCTGTGCCAATACTTGCTGAATCGCCAGCGGTTAAGTTATCACTCCCACAATATGTGGCGATGATCCTGTGGAAAAAACACGGAAGGGTACACTCTACGGCAAGGGAGGAATCGGAAGAGCACCGGCCACGGTCGGCGGTTCTGTCACGCGGAGCGACCTGCGGGGAAGAACGGTTATCGGGCATGCTCCCGGCTCCGGGCAGCCAGATGCCCACGAAAACACCGACCTGCGCCCTCCGGTGCGGAGTCACGCCGGGTAGAGGCGGTTCTGGAAGGGATCGTTTCGGGGATCATGCAGAGCGGACTGCACTTTTTGGCGATCACAATCTCACCACGACATCCGAGAGAGGACCGCTATGGCAACAATAGATCTCCGGAACATCTCCATGATATACGGTGTCAACGGCACGCGGCGCGTCGCACTCGAATCGGTCAACCTGAAGATACGGGACGGCGAGTTTGTCTCCCTGCTCGGCCCCTCAGGGTGCGGCAAGAGCACGCTCATCGACATCGTCGCGGGGCTGAAGACACCGGAACACGGTACGGTCCTCATCGACGACGAACCGGTAACCGGGCCGGGTACAGACCGCGGGATCGTCTTCCAGGACTACTCGCTCTTCCCCTGGATGACCGCCTTTGAGAACATCTGCTTCGCCATCGAACATACGAACGGCAAACAGACGAAACAGGAGATTGAAGAACGGGCGGAGACGTATCTCGATCTCATCGGGCTTGGAGCGTATAAAAATGCCTACCCGAACACGCTCTCCGGCGGGATGCGGCAGCGAGTCTCCATCGCCCGCATGTTCTCCATGAACCCGAAGGTGTTTCTCATGGACGAACCGTTCGGGGCGCTTGACTCCCTCAACAGGATCTACATGCAAGATACCCTGCTCCACCTCTGGTCAGGGGGCGGAGAGCACAAGACCGTGCTCTTTGTCACGCACGACGTCGACGAAGCACTCCAGCTCTCCGACCGGATCGCGGTGATGACTCCCTCGCCCGGCAGGATCAAGGAAGTGATCGAGGTTCCGTTTCCACGGCCGCGATGCCGCAAAACCCTCGCGGGCAGTGCTGAATACAACACACTGAAGTCGCACCTTCTCTCGGTGCTGTATTGCGAGATGCTCGACGAGATAGAACGGCAAAAAGGACTCAAGGGATTGGCATGAGGTTCACCGTAAAGCATGAAGCGGGCATTGCAGGGACCATCCTTCTTGCGACGATCGTCCTCGCGATCGCCGTCCCGGATGCCCCTTCGCAGGCTGTCAGCAGCAACAGCGCCTTTATCGCCGTAATTGCTCTGCTAATCATCTTCTTCGGCGCGGTGCTTTATCTGCACCCGAAGAAGGCGCAGTCCACCGCGGATGTCTTTCTCATAATCGCAACGTTCGTGCTCCTCTGGGAGGTTCTCCTCGGCAAACTGGCTCTGCTCGATCCCTTCACCTTTCCCGGGCCGGCAAAGGTGTTCCGGGTCTTTGAGATCGACTGGCAGCAGATGCTTGCCGGCGTTTTCAGCTCCCTTGAGCTCCTCTCCATCGGCTACGCGATCGCGCTCGTGACGGCGATTCCGATCGGGCTCTACATCGGGTGGAGAAAACGGCTGTTCGGTGCTGCGTACCCGATAGCAAAAGCCGTCTCCCCCATTCCGCCCACTGTCTACCTGCCCTACGCAATCGTGCTGCTCCCGACGTTTGCAGCATCGTCGATCTTCCTGATCTTCATCGGGGCGTTCTGGCCCATCCTGGTCGGCTCAGTCTACGGTGTCTTCTCGATCGATCCCCGGCTGATCAACTCCGCCCGGACGCTCGATCTTCCGGAATCCCGGATGATACGGCGCATCCTGCTTCCCGCTGCGATGCCGACCATATTCTCAGGCGCAATGATCGCACTGATCATGTCGTTTATTACGCTCACGGTTGCCGAGATGATCGCAGCGACCTCAGGCCTCGGCTGGTATGTCCAGTACCACCACCAGTTCGCGAACTATGACAGGGTGATCGCCGGTATGATCCTGATCACGGTTGTGGTGGTCACGGTGATGTATCTCTTCGACCGCATCCAGGCTTACAGTCTCCGCTGGCAGAATACGCCGTGACTGAATACATATATGCCGGCAGACGGCATTCACAATTGTGAGTACAGCGATCGCAGACGCTTTGAAAGAGCAGGGGATCAAACGAAGATAAGGCAGCAGGATATGCAGTCAGGAAACCCATTTTTTAGAAAGACCCCGAGTTACCGGGTTCTGATCGATTCGGAAGGTACCGGCCACATCCGGATCATCAGGCGGGTGAACTTCAGGACGGTCCTCGTCATCTTCAGAGACCTGTACCTGGAGTTAAAGAAGGACTCAGAGAGACCGCATATCATCGTCTACGTCTCGCCATCGCTCTCGTCGGAGATGTCCGAAAATATGAGGGATTTCCTTGATTTTGCCGTCGCCTGCATGGAAGGCAGGTTCGAGTTGACGATCCTCGAATGATGCGCCGGTGCAGATTTTGCCGCCTTCATCCCAATATCGGGCAATTATGGCGATTTTTGCTTAAATCCGGACGTATTTATCCAATTTTCCCGGATTATATTCAGGCAATTCGCTGATCCGATACGCACATAACGAATGTACTTCCTGGAGAGCCGGGTAAGAGAGTCCTATCTGGAGAGACTCCTCCCGGTTCTGCGATGAAATCACGCGATGAGCCGTATGGAGGAGATCTATGACAAAACAGAAGAACGGCATAATCATAGCGGGTGTTGCTATCGTCCTCATTGCTGTGGTTGCAGGAATTATAGGTTTTCTGCCCGGTACACCGGCGACGACGGTCAACGACTCCACCGGAACGCCTACTGCTTCACCCCAGACGGAGAAAACCCTGAGGATCGGGTACCTCCCCTCAACCGGGCATGCTCTCCTGTTCATCGCAAATGAACAGGGGTATTTCGATGAGCAGAGACTGAACGTGGAGCTCTTCCAGTTCCAGAACAGCGCCGAAGGAAGCACCGCCATCATTGCAAAGAAGATCGACGTCGGCGGCTTTGGCCCCTCGCCCCTCGTCTATGCTTCCAAGGGTTCGCCGGTGACCGTCATCGGAGGGCTGATGGCGGAGGGATCGGGAGTGATCGCGCTGCCCGATAAGGCGGATCAACTCCAGGATCTCAAGAGTTTTGCGGGGAAGACCGTGGCAACCGTCAGGATGTCGTCCGGGGATATCCACTTCCGGGGTGCAATTCAGGACGCCGGCCTGGACCTGCAGAAGGATATCACCATCCAGGAGCTCGCGTCCCCTTCGGCGGTCCTTGACGCAGTGAAGGCGAGAAAAGTGGATGCAGGAGTTATCTGGACGCCCTACATGGAGATGGCGCGGGATCAGGGCCTCTCGGTGATCGCGTACACGTCGGAGTATTACCCGGATCACCCGTGCTGCCGGATAGCAGCGCTCACCGAGAACCTGGAGGCGGACAGGGACGCCTACGTGCGGATGGAGAAGGCCCTCATCCAGGCATACCGCTACTCCAGGACGAACCCGGACGAGGCGGTCGATGATGTCCTCCGGTACGTGACGATCGACAGAGACGTCCTGAAAACGGCGATGGAGAATCCGTATTCCTCCATCTCACCCGACCCGAACCTGAACGGAGTCGTGCAGACCTACGATCTGCTCAAATCGATCGAGTATATCGAGACCAGCGTCCGCATACAGGATCACGTCGATACCTCGGTCTACAAACAGGCGCTCGACGAGCTGGCATCCGAGAACCCGAACGATCCGGTCTATCGGCAGCTCCTGGAGGATTACAAAGCAATGAATGAGTGAGTGCAGCGGGGGACTTCACTCCCAGCACCTTTTTTCGTCTCCCGGGGAGCTTCTTTTGGAAACGACCCCATTTTGGGCGATCGGCTGTTTTCTTCGAGGCAGACGACGAGAATTTTGGTATAACGATACCATCCGCATCCGGAGGTGGACATACCCCTGTCCGGCAGCATTCACGCAAGTTTGCGGCAATATTTACCCCGGCCTCCCCCAAACGTATGAAATCAGGTTAAAATTGCTCTCTTCCGATCGCTTTTAGTCATTCGTTCCGATATTAGGAAAGAATCATGTCAGAGCATTCCATTGACTGCAGCAACTGCCGGCAACAGGCCTGCTGGAGCGAAAATCCGGAATCGGGCCCATCGTTCTGCCCGACCAGGACGCAGAAGGCGGCAATCGACTCGGCACTGCGAGCGTACAGAAGAAACCCCGAAGTCAGGAAGATGGCGCTCGCCGCCGCCAGGACCGAAGGCCGGAGTTACATGAAGTGGACGCGGGTCGAGGATACCATCGACTTTGCCCGGGGGATGGGCTACAAAAAACTCGGGATCGCCGCCTGCATCGGCTTCATGGCCGAGGACCGGATCCTCCGGGATATCCTCGCCGCACACGGGTTCGACGTCGTCTCCGTCTGCTGCAAGTGCGGTGCCGTGCCCAAGGAGGAGCTCGGGTTGCTCGACAGCGAAAAGGCCAAGCCCGGGACATTCGAGCCCATCTGCAACCCGGTAGCCCAGGCAAAGATCCTTGAGGGGACAGGAACCGATCTGAACATTCTGCTCGGGCTCTGCGTCGGGCACGACACGCTCTTCACGAAGTACTCAAAGGCTCCCGTCACCACGCTCGTAGCAAAGGACCGTATCACCTGCCACAACCCAAACGCCGTGCTTCACGGCACGAGTTTCTACTACAAGAGGCTGCTGTCACCATGAACACGAAGAAACGAATCATTGCAGGGATCCTCGGCGGCAGGGTCGACCGGATACCGGTCTGGCTTCCCGTCGTCGGGGTGACGGTATCGATGATGGAGCAGGCACGCTCGTCGTGGCCGAAAGCGCACTGGGATCCGAAATTGATGGCAAAACTTGCGGCGATGCCGTGGGAGCTCACCGGGCTGCCCGCAGTCACCGTGCCGTTCTGCCTTTCTCTCGAAGCCGAGGCGCTGGGCTGCGAGATCGACCGGGGAACACTGAACCGGACGCCGTCGGTGAAAAAACCCGCGTTCGATACGCCCGATGCGTTCGATTACCCCGAGAACCTGCTCGAGACTGGGAGGATTCCGGCGGTGCTGCGTGCACTCGAGATCCTCTCCGAACGGATCGGGGATGATATTCCCATCAATGCCAAGGTCACGGGCGGCTTCACCATCGCGGGGCACGTCTTCGGCGTCAGCAGGTTCATCTCCTGGATAAAGACCGATCCCGAGTACGCCCACCAGGCGGTGGAGCGCTCAAGCGAGGTTACCCTGGAGCTCATCGGGGCGTTCGAAGATCATGGAGCGGACGTGATCAGCATATCCGATCCGACCTCATCGGGCGACCTGCTGAGCGGCGAGCAGTACCGGGAGTTTGTCCTGCCGTACCACAGGAAGATAGCAGGAGCGGCAAAAAAACCCTCGGTGCTGCACATCTGCGGGAATACAAAAGATCTGCTCGGACATATCAAGAAAACCGGCTTTGATGCCTACTCATTTGAGGAGAAGGTCGACGTACTCACCGCGAAGAAACTGCTCGGCGACGATATCTCGCTCATCGGAAATATCGCGCCGGTGGCGACGATGCTGCAGGGTACCCCCGATACGGTGACCGCCGACGCCGTTTCGGCCATGCAGAACGGGATCGACGTCCTCTCGTCCGGCTGCACGCTCTCTCCCCTCACGCCGCTCGAGAACATCCGGGCGCTGTCGAGGGCGCCGGAACACTACCGCGTCCCAAAGGAGCCGGACGAACTCCTGCGGGAGTTCGTGCGGGGGCTTGCAGCCGGGGTGGAGCCATGAAGGCCTTTACGCTCGGGCTGGCCGTCGGCCGGCTCGTCGGCGACGCTCGATCGCCCGGCACCGGGGACCGGCCGCTGCCGGAGAACGAACCGGCAGGGCCGGCTCTGCCCGAAAGCGAACCGTACCGGTCGCTTGCAGAAGCCGTGCTCAGGGGAGATGCGGCGGCGGCCGGAGGTCTGGCGGCGCAGGCGGTGCGGGAGGGCGTCGACCCGCTCGATATCGCCGTTCGCGGCCTTCTCAAGGACATGGACGCGGTCTCCGACCTCTACAATCGCCGAAAGGCCTTCGTCCCGGAGGTTCTGCTCGCGGCACGTGCACTGGATGCAGGCCTGCAGGAATCCGGCGGAACCAGGGACTCCCTCGGGAAGAAGGGCGTGGTGATCCTCCACACCGCGGAGGGCGACCTGCACGATATCGGCAAGAATATCGTCGCTGCAATCGTCGCGGCGAACGGGTACCGGGTGATCGACCTCGGGACCTCGGTCGAGACGCCGGCGGTGATCGCGGCCATCCGGGAGCATCGGCCGGTCGCCGTGATCGGGTCGTCCCTGATGACCTCCACGCGAGGTGCGTTCCTGGCGACCGCCGACCGGATCCGGGAGGACGGGATCGAGATCCCGTTCATCGTCGGGGGCGGCGCCTGCGACGAGAGGTTCGCAGCACAGCGCGATACCGTCAGGTACGCCCGCGACCCCACGGCGCTCGTGAAGATGTTGGATGCACTGCCGGCCAAATAAATCCTCAGATCTGTTTTCCAAATGCAAGCCCCTGCTCGGCGCATTGAAGGCACGATGCGCCGCGGCAGCGGCGAAGATCGATCTCAAGGCAATCGTCTCTCGTAACAATTGCATGATTCGGGCATGTGCGGGCATACCGTGCATGGTCTTCTCCATCGCTCATCGCGATGCGGTATCGCGGGCTGATACGGGTGGTGCGGCCGGGGACCCACCGGTCGGGCAGCTGCTCCACCCGGGGGGTCCCGGAGAGACTCTCCCGCTTTCGGGGCGCCCCCTCGCACCAGTACGCGTACTCCCGGATGAAGTGCTCCCGGAACGCCGGGCTCGTCGAGAACGCGACATGCTCGGCGGCATCGGCGACCGACTGCAGGGCATCGAGGCTCACCTCCCCGACGGCAAGATCGCATGCCAGAGCAAGCGAAGTGTTACCATGCCGGAAGATCCGGTCGACTCCTCCGGGAATAAGGCCTGCATCCCGGGCTTTGAGGGGGTCCAGGTGGGAGCCTGCAGTGCCCGCCGCATGAAACGTCCGGATCTCCTCAATCGAGATGCCCGCGTGGGCTGCAAGCGCCATCTGGCCCGCCCTGATGGCACCTATCGCCTTTCCTGCCTCGACGAGGTCTCTTTCGGTAAAGACGATGCCGTCCTGGAGCGAGACTTCCCCCCGGGGAGCCCTGATCCAGGGCGGCTCCATGACCCCGGTGGCAAGCCCTGCGGATATCAGGGATACGACACCTACGCCGGTGATCCCCGCGGCCTTCACCGCCCCCCTCAAGGATCGCTCCGGTTCTGAGGTCGACGGTATCGCCCCTGGCAAGCTCCATGCGGTCGTCGAGCACCAGTATTCTCCAGCCCCAGTCATACTCGAGGTCGGCGATCGCTCCGGGAGCCGCAAGCATCCCGTGCCGGATGTGCTGCCCTTCGAGGGCAGGCCCCGCGGCCGCCGATCCGACGAAGATACTGCCGTCCGTGATCAGGGCCATCTCCGAGTTGGTCCCGAAGTCCGTAGCAAGCACCGGGCCGTCGCCCGCCGCCTCCGCGCTCCTGATGAGCGCTACGGCATCGGCCCCGACCTCCGCCCTGATCGCCGGAGGCACCAGCAGATCGCAGGATGCATCGAGGCCGATCTCCCGGGAGTCCAGCACCATCGCCCCGTGCGGCAGGGCGGGCTCTTTTCTGATCGACTCCGGAGCATAGCGAATATCCCGCACCGCACGGCCGGTGAGAAACGAGATCTGCACTGGATTCCCGCAGACCGCGATCACCTCCGGAGCGCCGGGAAGGTCGAGGTTCCGGATCAGATCGTTGACGGTTTTTACCACGATCCGGTGAGCTGAAGCCAGACCGAACCTTGATGCATACAGAAGATGGTCGAAGAGGTTTCCCCCGGGCACCGGGTGGCATGCAGTCGAGATGCCTGAAAGAGCCGTTTTCACCTCAAGGTCGAGCGATCTCGCCCGGATCCCGCTTGTGCCGATATCGATCGCGACCCCGGTTGACGCCATGGTTCTCTCATTTCATCTGAAAAAGAGCGACGATAATAGTTGTATTGGCGGCAAAATTTGCGCTCGATCGGCCCGCAACGATGCACCCGGCACCCACACGCGAGCAGGTTCGCCGATCTCCTTGAGACCGGAGATCCAGGGCCTCTGGAACATGCACCATAAATGCGCGGCGAGAATTTTTTGTAGGCGCTGACATCTCTTCGAAGCATATACAACGTTCGGGCGATCCACGCACCGATACCGGCAATTTTTGGCGGTTTTAATGTTATAAGACTCCAATTGCCTCTAACCCCGGTCATTCTTCTATGGTGGACCATCGAGGTCATCGCAGGAACGATCGAAAAAGTTAACAATTGTGAATCACAACATGAGTATGGTGATTCCACTATGAGGGATCGTTTTTGTCAACGAAAGCAACGTGAATGAGAAGAGACTGGCAAAGATCGGGCACCTTCCGCCGTCGGCAAAACTCGTGTACAAGGTTCTCGAAACAGGCGGTCAGTTCACCCAGAAAGACCTGATCCGCGAGACCTCGCTGCCGGCGCGCACCGTGAGATACGCTCTGAGCAGGCTCAAAGAAGAAGAGATACTTATAGAGCGTCACTACTTCATCGACGCCCGCCAGAGTCTGTACGGGCTCAACATCCCGAAGCCGGAGGTGATGGCCGTATGATGCGGCCGCACATGCGTCCTATCGGTATACCCCATCTGCACAACCTCTGCTGTCCCTCTGTGGACCAGATCTGATACCTTTTTTTCAGAACACCTCACTGCGGGCTCTCTACCACCACTACCCCGGCCCACGACACCGAAAAAAGAGAAGGGACGATGGAGGTTTCCCTCACAGCGGCCCGACGAACGAACTGATGATCTCTTCAAACAGGGTCAGGGCTCCGTCGAACCCGGCGTAGGTCCTGTTCAGGACAAGCCGGTTCAACGCGGGGAACGCGACGGTGAGGGGAAGCGCGCCCCACTCTGCCAGAGCAATCGGAGCCTCGAGGGAACTTGCAAACAGGAACAGGAACGGCCTGCCCTTCAAGTTCTGCCGTATGAGGTGCGCATCTGCTTCAAAGATCACCTCTGGCGAGAGAGGTGTCTCAAGGTCCTCCGTGAGGTTCCGGACGATCTCATCGCGCACCTCTATGGGCGGGTCGTCGGTGATCTGCACGATATCCGGGAGGTACCCAAGCTCGTTGACGAGGAAGCGCGAAATGCCGATCGCAGTCCCCGAATCCGCCGCAACCGCAAAGAACGGATGCGGCCGGACAAGCATGTGCGCATCCCCTCCGTACTCGATGAACCGGTAGACCCGCTGCTCTTCCCGCGCGATCACGCGCTCAACGACCTCTTCCGATACATCGAATACCTTCGCCACCCTGCGCAGGAACTCAGCGGTCTGTTTCGGCCCCACGGGGACCGAGGGGAAGGTCAGGTACGGTGTGCCGAACTTCTCTTCCAGCATTCTCACCGCCCTGTGGCCGTTCCAGGTGGAGAGCACGATGTTGTACTCCGCAGCAGGAATCTCACGCAGCTGGGCCGCCCCGTCGAACTCCGCGAGGAAGACGTTAGCCTGTATCCCGATCTCGGCCAGGAGGTTCTTGACGGTTCTTGCATCGCCTTTCCAGAAGATGTGCTGGTATGGGACGATACCGAATACGTTCACCGTCTTTGGCCGGACCTTCTCTGCGGGTTTGAGGAGGTCCTGTATCAGCCCCTCGAAGAAGAGCTCGTAGCCTTCATACGAATTTCCGGCAAACCCGGAGGATCGCACGAAGAAGATATCGTTCTTCTCGCGGAACTCCTTGACGACGGCGTTTACGTCGTCCCCGATCAGCGACGGGACGCAGCCGTTTATGACCGCGTAGATCTCTCCGTCCATCAATTCCGTGCTGGAGCGGATCAGGTCCCGGAGTTTTTCCCCTCCTCCGAAGACCACGTGATGCTCCACCAGCGAAGAGCAGGGGGTGCTGGTCCCTCCCTGGGGGCCGCCGGCGTTCTGTCCACCGGCGTACAGCTGCCCGAAGAGCTGCCCGATACCGCATCCGGCGCCGGAGTGAAGGATAGGGACAACGCCGTAGATCCCGACCGCCGTGCCGAGAGCGCCGCCGAGGGCGCAGGAGAACCTGGGGGCTTCGATTGCAGACGGCTCCGTGATCTCTCCCGGGCCGTCTGCCCCTTCTGCCTTAGAATTCGCCATATTATAACTCCGTCTTCATGTAATACAGGGGGTTGCCCTGCTTGAACCACCAGTCGCGGTAGCTGTCTTTCGTCTTTTCCTTGAGGGTCTTCTGGAACGACCGGCTCTTCAATGCCTGGAGCAGGAAGTTTCCGTAGGCCACTGCCCCCGTATAGCCGCTCTGGGCGCTCCAGGGATGCGGGTCGCCGCGAAGGGCGTGAATCCGGGTCGCACCCTTGATCCGCTTGTACGCTCCCCCCTGGAACGGGCAGGTGAGCGTCAGATCGGGGTCGAGGTTCGTCGTGATATGCGACTGCTCCGCCGCCTGGAACGTATTGACCAGCAGGTCGAAGTCGCCGACCCGGGAGACGACCTCCTCGAGCTCTTCGAGGATCAGGTTGTCGTAGTCCTGCGACATCGCCGCGGGCGCCGTCAATCCGAGTTCGTCGAAGAATGGCATCTGCGCCAGCAGCCGTCCCTGACCGAGCGAGCCGAGAACGCTCACCTTGCTGCCCTTTTCCGCGGCAATCCTGTCGAACTCGGACCGTATGGCCTGCATCTTCGGTTGCCAGACCCGATGCTCCTCTTCGATGAGTTCCTCGACCTCGTCGGATTTGCCGGTATGCTTCCCGATCTGCCTGAGCCATTCGTCGGTGTTGGTGATTCCCATCGGCGGAGGATACATGAAGTAGAGTACGCCGTACTCCTGCTCGAGCCCGCGTGAGAGGTAGTCGGTGTAGGTGGGGCAGAGCGGTGCGGTTACGGCGGCCTCCGAGAGTTGCTGGAACTGCTCGACCGTCGCAAACTCGGGGATCAGGTTTGCGCGAAGCCCGACCTTGCCGAGCAGGCGCTGGATCTCGAGGCGGTCCTGCCAGGTGTACGAGAGCATGCTCGCCACGTTCACGAGGTCCGTCTGCTTCTTCTCCGGCTTCTTCACCAGGTACTTCAGCACCGCATGCCAGAAGGCATCGTAGCCGGTCTGCACGAGCCTGGAGCGCACGCCCTCACAGTGGATGGGAACGATCCGTGCGTCGATGTGCGGCTGAACGTCGGCAACCGCCCCCTCGATATCCTCCCCGATGATGCCGGTGGTGCAGGAGGTGAGGATGAAGATGGCTTTCGGATCGTATCTCCTCTGAGCCTCGTATATTGCCTTCTTCAACTTGTCCCCCGCCCCGTACACGACGTCCTTCTCGCGCAGATTCGTGGTCATCCAGTGGAGGTCGTACTCCGCCGGTCTTCCGAGCTCGACAGGAACCCCCCGGAACAGCTCCCGGTACCCAAGTGCCGACGAAGAGCATCCGACCGGCGCGTGGAAGATTGTCGCAGCATCCCGTATGGTGCCGACGCGAACCGAGAGGTAGAAGTTCAGCGAGCAGCCGGACGACTGCGCAAAACCACGCTCGTGGTTCTGCAGGCACCCCGACCTGGCCTTGCCGATGAGGTCGCTTGCCTTGCCGTAGAAGATGTTGATGCCGTTCGCCCTCTGTTCGCGGTTGGGGCAGGTCGTCTGGGAGAGGTCTATCTTCTTCTCGTAGAGGGCCGAATCCGCCTCATCTCGTGTCTCAAATACCATATCAATCTCCCCGGTGGTTATGTGCTCGTCGAGGCGACGTTCCGGGGCCCCGGGCCCGATCGCATGTCGTTCTTCTCCGCGAGGAGCCTGTCGGACCACGACTCCGCCCACTCTTTCAGTTCCCCCGCCTCCAGTGGCTTCGGCACGTACTTCTTCTCGTTCTGCAGCAGCGTCCTTGCAAGACTGCGGTACACGTTCGCCTGTTCGGAGTCCGGGTCGTACTCGACCGCGGTCTGGCCCAGAAGTTCGCTCCGGGTGATCGTATCAGATCGCGGAATGTACTCTGCAATGGTGGTGCCCGTCCGTGACGCGAAATCATCGATGATCTCCCGCTGGACCGGTAGCGCCACCGAGTTGGCGATGATGCCGGAGAAGAGCGCACCGCCGCTGTTGGCGTACTTCTGTATCCCCTTGAAGAGGTTGTTTGCAGCGTAGACGGCCATGAAATCCGCAGATGTCACGGTGTAGACCTGCTCGGCAACGCCCTCGCGGATGGGGACGGAGAAACCGCCGCAGACCACATCACCGAGGACGTCGTAGAGGACGACGTCAGGCCTGTACCCCTCGAAGACCTTCTTCTGGCGGAGGAGCTCGATTGCCGCGATGATCCCGCGTCCGGCGCAGCCGACACCCGGCTCCGGCCCTCCGGCTTCTATACAGAGGACGCCGCCGAACCCTTCGTACACGATATCCTCGACCTCGACCTTCTTCCCGCTCCTGATAGCATCGAGGACCGTCGGGATCGATCTCCCTCCACGGAGATTGTTGGTCGAGTCGCTCTTCGGGTCGCATCCGATCTGGATGACGCGTTTTCCCATATCGGCAAGGGCTGCGCTGAGATTGGATGTCGTCGTCGATTTCCCGATTCCGCCTTTGCCGTAGATGGCAACACTTCGGATCTTCGTCATGGAACCTCCTTGTGGAATATACAGGTCTCCACGAAAGGGGATAAGAACGGGTAAAACGGCCAAAATTGCTCGATTTACTAAAAAAATAGTGATTTGCGGCAAAATCTGCCGATGAGAACCTTTGCAGAAACAGTGATGATCGCTGTTGCCGGTGAAAAAGAGCATTACAACGACTGTGTACAAGCAACACGGTCGCAAAGACGGAATATTTGCCTTCAATCATTCACGGGCGGGCAGTTTCGTCCTCCGATAATCACCGGAGGAGGGTTCCGGAACCGGCCCCGATAGCCCGGAGGATTTGAAAATTCAATTTTTTCTGAAAATTCAGTATAATATAAATACTTTGAATAGTAACCAGGGTATACGATACGGTATGCCGGAGAGAAACAACGATACAGAACGATGTTCACCAAAAGAGGCTTCGTGCAGGTGCCCCCCGGGTTCCGTCTGCAGCGTGGAGGCGGTACTCAGCGTTGATGAGCGCGGACAGATGGTGCTGCCCAAAGACGTGCGCAAAAAGGCAGGTATCCGGCCCGGCGACAGGCTGGCGCTCATCACCTGGGAGAAGGACGGCGAGGTCTGCTGCCTTGCACTGATGAAAGCCGAAGGTCTCGACGATATGGTAAAGCGCGTCCTCGGGCCGCTGATGGATGAGACGGAGTGAGGAGAACGATGGCCTCCCCGCCGCAGCCGTGTTGCCCGTCCTGCACATCGACCGGCGAGCCGGACCAGGAGATCCGGGCGACGGAGAGCACGATCACGGTGGCCAACCGCCTCGATCACCTCCTCGCACGCTCCGGGGTGAACCGGATGGGTCACCGCGTGGAGCCGGGGCTCTACGGGCTCGGGGACCCGACGCCCGACTCTCCGGTCTTCGTCTCTGCGAACTATACCCTGAGTTTCGATGCGCTCCGCTCAGCCCTCTCCGGTCATGACGGTTACATTCTCGTGCTCGACACGCACGGGATCAATGTATGGTGCGCCGCGGGCAAGGGGACGTTCGGTACCGGGGAGATCGTCCGGAGGATCGCGTGCACCGGTCTCGACTCCGTCGTGCGGCACCGGAGACTCATCGTCCCCCAACTCGGCGCCCCGGGTGTCTCTGCCCATGAAGTGCTGCGGCGTTCGGGATTCACGGTAGATTACGGGCCGGTGAGGGCGAAGGACCTCCCGGAGTATCTTGCTCTCGGAAGAGCAACGCCCGATATGCGACGCATCCGCTTCCCGGTCGCCGACCGGCTCACGCTCGCGCCGATGGAACTCGTCCACGCCGCGCTTCCGACCATTGCAGGCGCGATCGTCCTTTACCTCCTCGCAGGTCTCCCGGTCGCGCTCGGAGCCGTCGCCGCAGTCCTCGCCGGGACGGTGCTCTTCCCGGTCCTGCTGCCGTTCATCCCCACCCGGGACTTCAGCACGAAAGGGCTCATCCTGGGCACGGTCGTCGCCCTTCCTTTCTCGGCTGCCTTCTTCGGGAGCCACGCCGTACCCGGGTGGGCAGCGCTTGCGCCCCTCCTCCTGATGCCGCCCGTGACCGCATACCTCGCCCTCAACTTCACCGGCTCGACCCCGTTCACGTCGCGGACCGGCGTGAAGCGAGAGATCTTCCGGTACGTGCCGTTCATGGCGGCGATGGCGATCTCGGGCATCGCCCTCGCCATCCTCCTCGGGGCGGCGCGCCTTCTGGGGGCGGTCTGATGTTTGACTCCTACCGGGAGAACACCCTCCGCTACAACCCGGAGCGATGCTTCGGCTGCCTGCGGTGCACCGAGGTCTGCCCGCACGGGGTCTTTGCAGAAGGAGACCGGCGGGTCGAGGTCGTCGGGCCGGAGGAGTGCATGGAGTGCGGGGCGTGCGCAAAAAACTGCCCGGTGCAGGCGATCGAGGTGCAGAGCGGAGTTGGGTGCGCCTGGGCGATGATCGGTGCGGCCCTTCGGGGCAGGGATATGGACAGCGGGACCTGCGGCTGCGAAGGAGACGAGGGGTCCTGCTGCGGCAGCGGCCGGTGACGGCGGAAGACTGCAATCCTGCAGAGCGGCCGGCCCGAAAGGGATAGCGGGGAGAAGAGGGGCTCCCCGGGCCGGGAGAATGGATTGAGGCGGCTGCAACGCAGCCGGATCTACACGCCTTCCAGCGCCCGATCGAGGTCGGCGATGATGTCCTCGATATCCTCGGTGCCGATGGCGAGCCGGATGTAATCGGACGTGACACCGCACGCTTCCTGCTCTGCGGGCGTCAGCTGCTGGTGCGTGGTCGTCGCCGGGTGGATGACGAGGCTCTTTGAGTCCCCGATGTTGGCCAGGTGCGAGAAGAGGCTGAGGCCCTCGATGAACTTTTTCCCGGCAGCCTCTCCTCCTTTGACCCCGAACCCGACGATCGGGCCGAAGTTCCCGGGGAGGTACTTCTTCGCCAGCGCATGGCTCGGGTGCCCGGGAAGGCCGGGATAGTTCACCCACGCGACCTTCGGGTGCGCCTTCAGGAACTCAGCGACCGCCAGGGCGTTCTCCCCGTGCCGCTCTACCCGGAGGTGGAGCGTCTCGAGCCCGAGCAGGAAGAGCCAGGCGTTGAAGGGAGAGAGCACCGCCCCTGTGTCCCTGAGGAGCTGGACGCGGAGCTTGAACGCCAGTGCGACGTTGCCGAGCCCCGGGAAGTTCCCGAACGTCTCCCAGTATTTCAGCCCGTGGTACGAGGGGTCGGGCTCGGTGAACTCGGGGAACTTCCCGTTGTTCCAGGTGAAGTTGCCGGAATCGACGATGATGCCGCCGATCGAGGTGCCGTGGCCGCCGATGTACTTCGTCGCCGAGTGAACGACTATATCCGCACCGTGCTCGATCGGCCGGACGAGCCCCACCGCCGTCGTGTTGTCCACGACGAAGGGTATCCCTGCATCGTGGGCAACCCGGGCGATCGCCTCGAAGTCCGGGATATCGAGTTTCGGGTTGCCGATCGACTCGGCGTACACGGCCCGCGTCTTTTCGGTGATGGCCGCGCGGAACGCCTCCGGGTCCGTGGAGTCGGCGAAGACTACTTTTCGGCCCAGCTTCGGGAACGTGTAGTTGAAGAGTTCGTAGGTGCCGCCGTAGAGGTTATCCGCCGAGACGATCTCGTCCCCCGGCCGGGTGACCGCAAGGAGGGCGTAGGTGATCGCCGCCTGTCCGGAGGCGGTCGCCAGTGCGGCGCGGCCCCCTTCGATCGCCGCGACGCGCTTCTCGAAGACGTCGGTCGTCGGGTTCATGAGCCGGGTGTAGATGTTCCCGAGCTCTTTGAGGGCGAAGAGGTTTGCGGCGTGCTCCGTGTCGCGGAAGACGTAAGACGATGTCTGGTAGATAGGTACCGCTCTCGACCCGGTCGTCGGATCGGGCTCCTGTCCTGCATGCAATGCAATGGTTCCTAAACGAAATGCTTTCTCTGTCATGGTATTCTCTCTTATCTGGTGATGGGTAGTTCGTATTTTTCGGCAATTTCGGTGAACGCACCGGCGAGGTAGCGGATCTGCTTCCAGGACAGACCGTAGGTGTTGAGTTTCCAGGTGCGCGTTGCTCCTGCGAACTCACCGACGATCCCGCGCTCTGAGAGCTCGTCGCTGAAGTAGAACCCGCGTCGTTTGTGGGTCCGGGCGACCGTGTCGAAACTCCCGGTGGTGTCGACCTTGGTGAGCGTGTGCTTCCTCGGATACTCGGAGAGGACTTTCGTGCCCCCGATGGTAAGGAGCGCGTCGATGAAGTAGTTCGACTTCTTCACCTCGTCGTCCCACCGGAGCGTGCGCTCCTTCACCGCGGGGAACGAGGCCATCATCGAGAGCAGCGTTCCCCCCATGAGGGTGCACCCGAGCATCTCAACCTCTTTGATCCCGAACTTCCGGCTGGTTACGTCGCCGACCATCGCGGTAGTGCGCAGCACCGACGAAGCCCATTCATCGGTCGTCGCCAGCACTCCGGACGGCGCGACCGATGCCATACTCTTGTGTCCGGAGCCGACGACGAAGTCGGCCCCGATCGCTTTGCCGTCGACCGGCATGACGCCGACCGTGTAGGCGCCGTTGTAGAGGAACGGGATGTCGTACTGGTGCGCGACCTTCGCGATCCCCCGGATGTCGTGCTCGTTTGCGAACTGGTAATCGTAATGGTCGATCATCACGAGGGCCGGGGCTTTTCCGCCCTCCCGGACGACCTCCTCGATCTTCTCCGCCGTTGCATCCGCCGTGACAAGATTGCCGTCACCAAGCGGCACCTCCTTCACGACGCCTCCCGCTTCTTCCACAGCGAGGAACTCCGTGTAGTGGGCAAGGGCCGAGACGATGACGGGGTCGCCCTTCGAGACGAGGGTGGAGGCGACTGCCTGGAACCCGCGCCGTGCGCCGGGGACGACCCGCGCCTGGTCCATGTTCACGAACTTCGCGAGGTCGTCGTGAAATTCTGCGATGGAGGGCTTCGTGATCTTATCGAGCCGGAACGGCTTTCTGCAGGCATCGCAGGTGGAATATCCGTCGCCGTACGAGATCAGGGCTTTTCTCGCCTCCGTGGTGAGCCGGCCCGCCGCCTGGATCGGCTGGATGTTGATGCATTCCTCTTCCCGCGAGCGAATGTCGAGGGTATCGGCGATCTTCGTAGTGCGGGGAGTACCCCGGTCTTCTTCGAGCTCCACGATGATGGACTTCAGATCTGCGATCTTATCGCGAAGCGCCTTCTCTTCCTCCTCGTCAAGGCCGGTCGGGAGCGAATCGCGAAAGATTCCCCGCAGGTCCTCAAGGGCGAAGAGGGCTTCGAACGTCTTCTGGATTCTAACACTCATGGTTTCCTCGAAAGCCCGGGATGAGACTCGAACTCATCTTCTCCGATCTGCAGTCGGACGCATAACCCCTCTGCCACCCGGGCACCCGAATTCACAATTGTGAACTCTGTATAGTAGATACCCCCTGCAGATAAATATAGATTCACAAAGCGGCGGGTTTTTCCGGCTTTCCCTCCGAACGGAAGGGTGTGGCAGGCGCGGGGAGCAGGGAAGCAGGACCGAATCATGTGCGGCACCTTCGGGCTGGAGACGGAGTATGCCGGAGATGCGGGGTGCGGCGGTGGCCTCTGCAATACGCAGGAACCCCATCCGGGACGTGAAACGACCCGCACCCGGGAGGGAGAGCAGAAGCACGGAGAGGAGAGCGGGCTTCGCGATCGCCCTCATCGTGATCCGGGAGTCATGATGCGGGGGAGCAAGCCGGTGCAGGTGTAAAGCGGGATCGTGGCGTCGCCGCGAAACGATGCAACAGGAAGAGAGCCAGGGCCCGGAGTCGAACCGGGATAGAGTTGATCTGCAGTCAACCGCGTAGCCGTTCCGCCACCCTGGCAGGTCGGTTCACCTCTGAGTGACCTGCTCACTCTGTAGGCTTTCGGCCTATAAATGCGCAGATATTTCGGCAATCTCTGCCGCATAATCTTGCCGCTTCCCCAACGGTTATCGTAAAGCCGGCCAGATGAGTTGTGTTCACAATTGTGAACAGGCGACGAACATGCGTACACCGGCACCGGGTTTCGGAGGGATCTTCCCCGACAGATGGAAGAACCAGGAGGGGTTCACCGTTACGGAACGCGGCGCCCGGAGTACGAAAGAGTACTGTCGTTCGTGTTCGCCCATCTTCCGCAGACCGGGCAGCAGGCCTGAAGACGGAACGATCTGGTTGCATCCCCATAATCCCATAGCGGCATCGTGAAAAACGAGCGCGACCTCCCAAGCGGACTTACAGCCGGTTGAACACAGAACCCATACGAGGTGAACAAAATGCGCAGACGAAACGTTCGCATTCTCCGATCCGGCGATCACCTCGCCGGTCAGGAGACGTTATACCCCCGCAAAAGAGCGTCAAGACAGGGGGATCTCCATGCCGACACCATCATAAGCGTGGACCTTGACGAATGGCTCATACGGAATAAGTAGATAAACAAGGAACAACGAAGAAGAGGCGATCAATCCGCCGAAAGGCGTTTTCTCCCCCTCTTCGTGCTCTTCTTTCCGAACCGGGACGCCGTGCATCCGGAAGCTTCGACCTGCAGAGACCTTCAACCTCCGTTCTTCCCCGGATGCGTCCCCCTTCTTCCAGACCACCCGTCTCCCGGCCGGTCGCGGCACATTCGGACAGAACCGCCCCGGCCAGCGGAACCCCGCCTGCCGTGGCCGGAATCGGGCGCCCTCTCTGTGCCGATCGGGATGAGACCGTGGAGACGCTGTGAACGAGGGTCCCGGGGTCACAAGCAGGATCGATCTGGATTTGTCCGGGAAACCTGCAGAATAGTTCGGGGCGGAGCAGGTAACCCCGCCCGGGAGATGAAGCGATTCTTCTCCGGGTTCGCTATCCTCCCGCGACCGGCGGGAAGACGGCAACCTCGTCTCCCTCGGAGAGGGTGGTCCTGTCTGCAACGGCCACGGAGACCCGTTTTCCGTTCCGCATCACGATGACAAAATCACGAAACTTTCCCTGTCCGTCAAAGATCGATCCGTAGCCCTCGCTGTTCTGCGACGCAGCACTCCTTACGAGATCGGCAAGCGACGTATTCTCCGGCGCATCGACGACCCGGTCCTTTCCGAGGAGTTCCCCGAACCGGGCAAAGAAACGAAGAGTAACCTTCATGGTGCATCCCCGTGTTGATTCTTCCCGCCGCATACTTCGCAGGACGGGTTCTGTTCAAGCGTAACCTCCTCCACCACGGCCCGCTCTCCATCCCAGAGAAGGAGACGATTCGCGAGCAACTCGCCCGTCCCGACGAGGTACTTGACCACCTCGGTGGCCTGTACCATGCCGATGAACCCCGGCGTAACCCCGACGACCGGAAATACTTCCTTCGGCGGGGGATGGGGAAACGTACACTGGAGGCATGCGGTCTTTCCGGGAAGAACCGTGGTCGCCTGACCGTAGAGCCCCCGGATTGCACCGTGGAAGAGAGGGATCTTCTTCTCGAGGGCGATCCGGTTGAGCAGGTACCGGGTGGGGAAGTTATCCATCGCATCGACGATCCCATCGGCATCCCCTACGAGTTCATGCACGTTCGTCTCGTCTATCGTCGTATCGACGACCTCCACGGCGATGTCCGGGTTGATCGCCCGCAGTCTCTCCTCTGCGGATGCAGTCTTCTTCCTGCCGATGTCCCGGTCGTGGTGGAGGATCTGGCGGTTCAGGTTCGTCCGCTCCACGGTATCCTTATCGACGAGGATAAGTCTTCCCGCCCCCGCAACCGCAAGGTAGATGGAGATAGGAGAGCCGAGGCCGCCCGCCCCGGCGATGAAAATCGTCGCGTCCTTCAGCCGCTCCTGGCCTTCCTCGCCGAAGAGCATGATCTGTCGTGAATATCGTTCACGTTCGTTCTGTGAAAGCATCTGCACCCTCATCTCTCTTCACGGCATATACCTGTTCGGACGGTTTCTCGAGTACAGGTTCCCGAATGGGAAGATGAGGCCGTCACGCAGGCATGAGCCCGATGTTGCGAGTCTGCTCTGCCGTACCGCCGGGATCGGTCTCCTGCATCCGGGAGCAGGGCAATCGCAAAGAGCCAAGGCCCGGATTCGAACCGGGATGTAGTTGATCTGCAGTCAACCGCGTAGCCACTCCGCCACCTTGGCGCCGGAATTCACAATTGTGAATCCGCTATACCACTATGTTCCTTCTCATGCCATTATAGTTCATCTTCAGGCAATTTTTTCCGCATCTCAGCCGGATGTGGGCTGAATACAGCAAATCAAGTCTATGCGGGCACTACGGAGACGGAGACGATCGCTCCTGGTGCGGGGTGCGCAAATCATTTTCTGTTCTCACGTCAATTCACAATTGTGAATGCCCTCTTCCGGCAGCACACGAGATTGAACATGGATCTACCCTGTCAGAAGAACATATGGGGCGTCCCGCCTGCAATCCGGGCGGCGATCGCGGTAGACCCGGTGAGATGCGGAGTCTCCCGGACCGAAACGAATGATGGAGGTCACCCCCTCCGCAGCCTCCCGGTATATCAGGGAAACGTGGGATATTGTGTCGAGTTCGATGAAGAGGCGAAGGAATCCATCAGGTCTCTTGCACAGGATCTCAAGGATAGACGGATGGAGAGCCTCGTCGACCGGATATGCGCAATATGCAAGCAGGTCCGGCGGGAGAATGATCGGTGCGGGACCGGTCAGGAATGCCCGGAGCCATGATGCACGATACGAAGCGAGCCCTCCTTGAGCAGAAGATCGCAGAGAGGGGTTCGATGCTTGTTGCCTTCTCCGGCGGCGTGGACAGCGGGCTCCTCGCGGTGGTTGCGAGAGATGTGCTCGGGGAGAAGGCACACTGCGTCTTTATCGACAGCCCGCTCGTGCCGGGATCAGCGCTCGCGGAGGCAAAGGCCATGGCGCGAGATTTCGGCCTCTCGTTCGAGATCGTCCGGGCGCCCGGCCTTGACGGGGACTTCCGGAGAAACCCTCCGGACCGCTGCTATCACTGTAAAAAGAAGGATGCGGCACTCCTGAAGACGAAAGCGAAAGAGCGCGGCCTTGCCGTCGTCGCGGACGGGATCAACCTATCCGATACGACCGAGCATCGCCCCGGCCTTGCGGCGAGCTCGGAAGAGGAGATTGTGCATCCCTTCATCGAGGCAGGTATGACGAAGGCCGACATCAGGCGCACTGCACGGGAGAGCGGCCTCCCCTTCTGGAACAAACCCTCGGCCGCCTGCCTCTCCTCCCGTATTCCCTACGGAGAGGAGATCACCGATGCAAAACTCCGGATGGTCGAATCGGCCGAAGAGTTCCTCCATGAACTCGGCTTTGCACAGACCAGGGTCCGGTGCCACGGGGCGATTGCGCGCATAGAGGTCGAACCGGCGGAGATGGAACGCCTTCTTGCGGAGCGCAGGGCGATCGTCGCGCGGTTAAAAGAGACAGGCTTCTCCTACGCCGCACTCGATCTGGAAGGCTACCGGAGCGGGAGCATGGACGAGGTGCTCTAACCATTGGCGTGCCGCCGCTACCGCTCTTTCCGTCCGAGCAACCTGCAGACCTGGCAGACCTCGCCGCTCGTAAGTTCGCCGCAGATGCGGCAGGTAGAGAGCGCCTTCGCTGGCTCCGCGGCGCGGGCCGATTGCCTGATCCCGCCGCGGAACCGCATCAGGCGCAGCATCGTCCCCGGGTGGCGGTGCTCGAGCCCGGCAAGCATCGTGCGCACCTCCGACCGGAGCGCGGTCCCGGCGTAGGGGCACTCGGGCAGGTCGCGATAGTACGCCCGGAGGAGGAGGTAGGTCACGATCTCTTTTTCAGAGAGGACGGCGAGAGGCTTTATCCGCGGGACGAAGTGCCCGGGCTGCCCGGTCGAGGTATCCTGGCGAAGGCGGGGGAGGTCGCCGCGGAGGACGTTCATCAGGACCGACTGCGCCTCGTCGTCGAGGTTATGGCCGGTGGCAAGTTTCGTCGCGCCGACCCGTTTCACTGCTTCGACGAGCGCCCGCCGGCGCAGCACGCCGCAGACGGTGCAGCCCTGTGACTCTCTCCCGACAAGTATCGCATCGAGATCTTCTCCGAAGAGGTCGGCGAACGTGACGATCGCATGCTCGACGCCGAGTTCGCCCGCCAGGTCCTGTGCGGCTCTGAGGGTCTCCTCCCGGTAGCCCGCGATCCCTTCGTCGATGGTGACCGCGACGGGGGTTGCGCCGAGTGCCGGGAGGAAGCGGTGGAGCAGCAGGAGCAGGGCGGTGCTGTCCTTTCCCCCGCTCAGGCCGACGGCGACCCGGTCGCCCGGCGCGATCATCTGCTCCCGTGTCACGGAGCCGAGGACGCGTGCTTCGACGTCCTCGATGAAATGGCCGGCGCAGAGCCGCCGCTCCGGCTCGGTAAGGCGGACGACCGCAGGTTCGCGGCAGAGGGAGCACCGATTCTCCGCAGAGGACACCGGCTCACCCGCCGTGCGAGAACCGGAGAACCCGGATCTCGTCGTCCTCGCCCGCCGTCACGTCCTCGGGGACGACCTTCCCGTTCTTCACGACGATCACGGTCGTCGGGTTGATCCCGAGTTCGAGAAGGATCTCTTCTATCGGCGCGGAGGTGCGAGAGAGCGTCCGCACGCTCCTGTCCGGAAGGATGATCTGCATATCTGACCCTTGAGTGTTGGTTTTGCCACCCCATAAATATCTTCAGGAATCAGGGGCAAAATACGGCCGAATCTGCCGCAACAGCAAATACTATATGGATCTCCGGAGAGATCCATGTACGAGTTAACAATTGTGAAGTCACTGCAGCCGCGACAACGACATGAGGAGCACACCATGACACCCGAGGAGAAAGCATACCTCATCAGTATCGGATCGGCGAGCATCGACGAGGCGCTCGGCGTGGGTCTTCTGCCGACGACGGCGACGGCAGGCCCGGGCGCCGGCGGATCGTCGGTCTTCATCCGCTCCGGCAACCGGCGGGTCAGGCTCTCCATCAACCCGGCATCGCCGCTCCGGATCGTTCCCGACGGGGACGCCGTCGCCGTCATCCACAACAAAAAGACGATCGCACGGGGCAGGCTCGAGCGCCCGCTCTGCCACTGCCCGGAACAAGCCTACATTACCGTCAGCGAACGTTGCGTCTTTGACTGCAAATTCTGCCCGGTTCCAAAACTCGGCGGGGCGATCAAGGATACGGAGACGGTCGTCAGGATGGTCGAGGAGGCTGCTGCCGCCGGGAGCCTCTCTGCGATCTCCCTCACGAGCGGCGTCGCCGGATCGCCGGAGCAGGAGGTGGACCGGATGGCCGCCGTGGTGAGGGAGCTCCGGGCGCGGTTCGATCTCCCGATCGGCGTCTCGGTCTACCCGACCGCGGACTCGACCGCGATCCTCCGCGCCGCCGGTGCCGACGAGATCAAGTACAACGTCGAGACGATGGACCCGACAATCTTCGCGCGGGTCTGCCCCGGTCTCTCCCTTCCGTCCATCCTCGACGCGCTCGAGGGGGCGGTGGAGGTCTTCGGGAGGAACGCGGTCTTCTCAAACTTCATCATCGGTATCGGGGAAGAAGACGAAATGGTCAGGGACGGCGTCGCCTATCTCGCCAAACTGGGCGTCATCCCCATCCTCCGGCCGATCTCCGCGTCACCCCTCCGGGCAGGCGAGATCGCCGTCGAGCGTCCGTCGGCGGAGCGGCTCCTCCACCTCGCGGGGATGACCCGCGAAACACTGGAACGGCACGGTCTTGACCCCCGGCGGGCGAGGACGATGTGCCTTCCCTGCACCGGGTGCGATCTCACCCCGTTTTGGGACGTATGAGGCGGGCGCTCACCGAACGCACCCGTCCTCACTTTCGTTGCACTGCAGGATCGAGAGAGCGGCGTCCCGGCCGAGCCGGGTATCGACGAAGGTGAGGAAGATCCCGATATATTCGGGAGGGACACATCCGAGGCTCTCGCTCCCGTCCAGCACCAGTCCTACGAGGTAGCGGAGGTCGTCGTCGTCGAGCCGTTCCAGCCGCTTCCCGAAATCCTCTGCGTCCGTCGCGTAGTGGTTCGCGAGCGGGGGGAGGATGGACCGGTATGGCCCTCCCGACCCCGCACACACCAGCCCCGTGCATTCAGGAGCGGCCTTCTTCAGGATCGTCATGTCCCGTTCAGATAAGATTCGCGCCATGGGATCGTCCCTGTGGGCCCGGGCTCCCGGACCGCACCACATTCACAATTGTTAAGGTTGCGCAGGGATAACCTTTGTGAAGAAGGCTGCACCTTTGACCAGAAGAGGTTGTGATACCATCCCGTCCACCAGTCCCGATCGAACCCTCGCCGAACGGATAGCCGCGTTGAAAGAGGAGCGCGACGCCGTCATCTTCGCCCACAACTACCAGATCCCGGCGGTGCAGGAGGTCGCCGACCACGTCGGGGACTCGCTCGAACTCGCACGGGCGGCGGCGAAGAACGACGCTGACGTCATCGTCTTTGCCGGCGTCGACTTCATGGCCGAGACGGCCGCGATCCTCGCGCCGGCAAAGACCGTCCTTCTCCCCGCGGCCGACGCTTGCTGCCCGATGGCGGAGATGGTCACCGCCGGCGAGGTCCGGGTGCTCCGCGAACGGTTCCCGGACGCCGCCGTCGTCGCCTACGTCAACACCTCCGCCGCGGTGAAAGCGGAGAGCGACATCTGTTGCACCTCCGCAAACGCCGTCGCCGTCGTCGAGTCGCTCGACGCAGAGCAGGTGATCTTTCTCCCCGACAGGAACCTCGGCCGCTACGTCGCCCGGTTCACCGATAAAGAGATCCTCCCCTGGGACGGCTACTGCATCGTCCACGACCGGATGACGGCCGGTGAGGTGACGGCCGCCCGCCGTGCTCACCCGGAGGCTGAGGTGCTCGTTCACCCCGAGTGCCGGCCCGAGGTGATCGACCTTGCCGATCACGTCTTCTCGACCTCGGGGATGGTGCGGCACGCCTGCGCAAGTCCGGGGCGGGAGTTCATCATCGGGACCGAGGTCGGACTCCTCCACCAGCTCGAGAAGACGTGCCCGGGAAAGGTCTTCCATCCCCTCTCAAACAGGGCGGTCTGCATCAACATGAAGAAGACCGATCTCGCAAAGGTGCTCGCGGCCCTCGAGCGGCTCGATCCGCGGGTGACAGTCCCGGAAGAGACCGCCGTCCGGGCGCGGATCGCGATCCAGCGAATGCTCGACCTCCCTCAAGAGATCAGGAACCCCTGAGAACGTCCTGCCAGCCGAAGAACCGGTCCCAGTCCCAGGGCTCGTCGAAGACCTGCACCTCGACGTCCCGGACGCCGCTCACGTCGAGCACCCGGCGCCGGATCCGGTCGGTAAGGTAGTCGACGAGCGGGCAGGTGGCGGTGGTCAGGACCATCTCCACGAGCACCGAGGAGTCCTGAACGGTGATCCCCTTGATCAGGCCGAGATCGACGACATCGATCCCGACCTCCGGGTCGATCACCTCTTTAAGCGCCGCCCGGATACTCTCCTCGAGCGCGATCTCTTCCTGCCGTTTACCGCCGACCAGTCCCGACCGCTCCACCGCCCGGAGCCGCTCTTCGATCCGGTTCTGCCGGTCAAGCATGCGGCTGACCACCCGGAGCATCGGGTCGGGGAGGTCGCCACGGTCGAGTCTCTCCTGGCCCTTCTGGCACTTCGGGCCGGCGAGCCTGCCGGGTACGCCCACGACCGTCGCACCGGGGGGGACGGGGTGGACGACGACCGAACCCGCCCCGACCTTTGCCCCGCGTCCGACGGTGATGGGGCCGAGAACGCTCGCCCCCGATCCGATGATGACGCCGTCCTCGATCGTCGGGTGCCGTTTCGTCCGCTCAAGCGCCGTGCCGCCGAGCACCACGCCCATGTAGATCAGGACGTCGTCGCCGACCTCCGCCGTCTCCCCGATCACGACGCCCGAGCCGTGGTCGATGAAGACGCGGCGACCGATCTTCGCACCGGGATGGATCTCGATCCCGGTCAGCGCCCGGGCGATATGAGAGACCAGACGGGCCGGGAAGTAGAGCCGGCGGCGATAGAAGGCATGTGCAATCCGGTGCGCCCAGATCGCGTGGAGGCCGGGGTAGCAGCAGATCACCTCGAGCGTCGACCGGGCCGCCGGGTCTTTGTCAAAGACCGTCTGGATGTCTTCCCTGATGGTCACCGCGTCACCCTTCAAAAAGATCCGTCGAGAGATACCGCTCGCCGGTGTCCGGGAGGAGCACGACGATCACCTTCCCCTCGAACTCCTGCCGCCGGGCAACCTCACAGGCGGCGTGGACAGCCGCGCCCGACGAGATACCGGCGAGGATACCCTCTTTTTGGGCAAGCAGGCGGCTCATGGTAAAGGCGTCCGCGGAGGTGACCCGGATGACCTCGTCGATGAGATCGGTCCGGAGGACGCCCGGCACGAACCCGGCCCCGATCCCCTGGATGCGGTGCGGACCGGCCGCCCCACCGGAGAGGACGGGGGATTCGGCAGGTTCGACGGCGATCGCTTTGAAGGAGGGGTTCCGTGCCTTGATGGCCTCGGCGATCCCGGTGATCGTCCCCCCCGTCCCGACGCCTGCGACCACGGCATCGACGATCCCGTCGGTGTCCCGCCAGATCTCCTCGGCCGTCGTCCGGCGGTGAACAGCAGGGTTCGCCGGGTTCTCGAACTGCTGGGGTATGAAGTAGGCGTTCGGATCCCCGGCGGCGAGCCGGGCGGCACGATCGACCGCCCCCGTCATACCCTCAGATCCGGGGGTGAGGGCCACCTCGGCGCCGAGCGCCGCGAGAAGTTTTCGTCGTTCCATGCTCATCGTCTCGGGCATCGTCAGCACGAGCCGGTAGCCGCGGGCGGCACAGACAAACGCGAGCGCGATCCCGGTGTTGCCGCTCGTCGCCTCGATGATCGTCGTGCCTTCCCGAATCTTGCCGGTCCGCTCGGCCTCGTCGATCATCGCGACCCCGATCCGATCTTTCACGCTCCCCATCGGGTTGAACGACTCCACCTTGGCGAGGACCGTCGCCCGGGAGCCTTCCGTCACCCGATTCAGCCGGACGAGCGGGGTGTTCCCGATCGTCCAGGTGATGTCATGGTATATCCGTCCCATCGCTATCGATCTCCTTCTCGTCATTCAGATACTTCATTCAGATACTTGAATCGACCGTACCGCTGGAGACCCCGGGTCTTCTCCGGCAGCGCCCAGCGCTTCCTCCAGGGCTCGAATCGTCTCGATCCTCGCGGCAGTGGAGGGGTGCACCGGCACCGCTCCGCACCCGCAGGCAGGGGCGATCGACGCATCGAACGTCCCGATCCCGCGGGCGAGCCGGACGACGTCCTCCTTGTCGAACGCAATCAGCGGTCGGTAGACCGGGATCGTCGCCGCATCGGTGAGCACCGCCAGGTTATCCAGGGTCTGCGATGCGACCTGGCCCATCGACTCGCCGGTGACGAACCCCTTCGCCCCCGTCCTCCGGGCGACTTCGGCGGCGATCCGGTACATCCGCCGCTTGCAGAGGAGGCAGGTGTAGCGCTCCTCGCCCCGCCCTTCGAGCATCCGCCGCGCCCGGGCAAGGTATCCGTCCTCGACGACCAGAAGTTCGATTTCGGGCTGGTAGCGGCGGAGGGCCTCGATCGTGGCCTTTGTCCGGGCGAGGTTCGTCTCGTCGAGATAACCTTCAAGCCCGATGTAGAGCGGGACGATCCGGCACCCGCGCTTCATCATCAGATAGGCCGCGACCGGGGAGTCGATCCCGCCGGAGACGAGCGCGACGAGCGTCCCCTCGACGCCGAGGGGAATGCCGCCGACGGCAGGGATCTTCCGGTCGAAGAGGTAGCAGGTCCCGTCCCGGATCTCGACGAAGATCTCCCGCTCCGGGCCGTCGAGGTCGACGCGGAGGTGCGGGTACTCCGCCCGGACCAGGTCTCCGAGCCGTTCGGTGATCTCCCGGGAGGAGAAGGAGTGCTTCCCGACGCGCCGGACCCTGAGGGCGAAGGTCGCAGCCTCCGCGATACCGTGACCATCACAGAACGCGAGGAGACCCGCCGGCAGATCGTCGAGCGGCACGACGTCGCAGTGGGAGAACGAGACGACCCCGAAGATGTTCCGAAGCACCTCCGGGTCGACCTCCCCGGCAAGCCAGATCCTCCCGCGCTCACGCCGGGGAACTGCTGCCGGGAGGACCCTCTTGATGTTCTGGATAAGGGTTTGCTCCCATCTCCGGCGGACGGGCTCCGACTTGAGGAAGATCTCGGAGTAACGCACCAGCCAGACCCGGTCCGGCTCGATCATGGTCTCCGCCTCCCCTTCCGCCTGAGCCGTTCGACCTCCTCGCCCCCCGACACCCGGATCAGGAACGTCCCGTAACAGGGCTTGGTGTAGGGGAGGATGATGAAGGTATCCTCCTCCACCCCGACGGCGATCGGCGGCACCCCGATGATATGCGTATCAAAGATCGCGTACCCCGGGTCGACGTAGTAGACCTCGCGGCAGCGTTTCTCCACCAGGGCGCGGCACTCCGCGAACGAGGCTCCCCGGAGGAGAACCTCCGGGTCGAGCTCGTCTATGCACGCCATCCGAAGACCTCGTCGATCCCTTTCTTCAGTCTTCCCGGGTTGTGGACCGCTTTCTCCACGACCTTTTCGCAGGGGAACTCGACCCCTGCTGCGAGTTCTTCGGCGTTCCGGCCGAAGACGATGACTACGAGGCGCGCTTCCGGGAGGAGGTAGCGCATCGAGGCGGCGTACGAGATGCCGGCATCGTTATGAGCGAAGACCACACAGAGACCAGCGTCTCTCTTGCCTTCCGCCACCTCTCCGATGCAGCGGTCGAGGTCGATGGTCCTTCCGATGTAGTGCTTCTTTATGTCCGAGACACGGAGGAGGACGAGAACCGAGGGGTTTCCGGAACTGAGGACGTCGTAGCCGCCTTCACCGAGCCGACCTGCAAGGTAGAGGCCGATTGCCGCCTGCACCGGGACCTCCGGGCACCCGAAGACCAGGAGGGCTGATTCATTCTTGTGTGCTTGTGTTGTCATGCGCATCTCCCTAAGAGGGTGCTGATGGCATCGCTCGATATCAGCCCGATCACCCGCCGGTCGATGTCGACGACGGGAAGGGCCGATATCGAGCGCTCCTCCATCCTTCGAGCGACCTCCGTGACCGATTCGGCCGGGGTGGCGGTGACGACCGAGCGGGACATGATCTCGTCGAGGCTCCCGTAACCGCAGGCAACCGCTTTCGCGATGTCCCAGGAGGTGACGATCCCGGCGAGATCGCCCTTCCCGGTGAGGACGGGGAGGTGGTTGACGGCGTTCTCGATCATGATCCTTGCTGCGTCGTGAATGGACGCCTCCTCAGCGATGGTCGGGGCGTCCGTCTCCATGACGTCCCGGACGAGCAGGTGGTCGAGGAACGTGCCGATGAGATAGTTCATCTGCCCGTCTTCGAGGAGGAAAGCATCGTGGCCGTAGTTCGACCGGATCTCGCAGTACTGGACATTGATACCGTTCGCGGCCAGCGCATTGGCGATCTCCTCGGACTGGTAGGCCGGGTAGAGCCAGTCGGAGGAGACCGAGACGACCAGGAACGAGGCCTTCGTCCCGGCAAAACCGGCGGCGAGCGAGTCGTCCACGGCGAGGTCGAAGTAGTCGAGCGCCCGGGTGATGTAGAGGTAGGAGTTGGCGTCGAACCGCCGGGTGAAGGTCTCGCCCTGGTGGTGGAGGTAACTCTCGACCTGGAACTCGG
>Ga0208041_1000469_pt1 | contig 39282 bp, 39 predicted proteins | sample AD_SCU002_MetaG_FD_184453 | JGI IMG/M metagenome (GOLD analysis project Ga0208041, IMG submission 184453) | Active sludge microbial communities of municipal wastewater-treating anaerobic digesters from China - AD_SCU002_MetaG (SPAdes) (version 2) | ecosystem: Engineered > Bioreactor > Anaerobic...
AGTCCCCGGCTTTTTAAATGCCTCAGAAATCGTGTCCAACTCTCTTTATCCTCCTTGGCTCCTTCTTGAACACCCAAAATATGACGATAGCCTTCCTGATCCACCCCGATGGCCGCAAGAATACTTACATTCTTTACTTCCCCGGCCCAGCATCGCTTCAGCCAGATCCCGTCTAAAAAGACATATACGTACTCGCCTTCGATCGGCTCATTAATCCACTTCTCAATCCGCTCATAAACCTTTTTATTCAGATTGGATACGGTCCCCGGACTAACTCGCGTTCCCCACAGCGCTTCGGTAATATCTTCAACTCTTCTTACGGATACGCCGGCCAGATACATCTCGATGAGCGCTTCTTCCACCGAACTTTCTCTGCGACGGTATCTTTCGATTATCGCCGTCTCAAAACTTAATGTGCGCAACTTGGGAACCTGCAATGCAACCTGGCCCGCTTTGGTATCCAATTTCCGCTTATAATGGCCGGCACGAGTATCCTGACGCTTTTCCGTCCGCTCATAGCGGCTTGCCTGGCACAGCCGATCCGCTTCAGCATCCAGTAATGCATTTAATGTCTCTTCTATTGTGCCGCGAACTACCTTATCCAGATGTTTTGTTAACTGCTCCTGCTCGATCCGGATGATCTGTCCTGTTTTTTCGCTCTTGTTTTCCTGGGTCGATTTGATATCCTTCATTCGTAGCCCTCCTGACGGTATTTGTTTGCGTCTTCGAACAACCAAACTTTACCAGATTGAGGGCTACTCCTCAAATTGTGCGAAAAATATTATACGTTATCAAAAATCCAACACAGTCCAAAGAAGTGCAAAACTCGTTAGAAATAACGGGTTTTTTATTGCCGCCATTCCAAAGATGGTTTTATAAACTTCACAAAATCCAATCTTTTTATGGGCCGATTTCTTCATAAAAGCCCCCAAAGAAAATAGCAAGCCCCCAAAGCGAGGTAATTACTATGCCGAAAAGAATCCAACCCCTGACAGAGGCGAAAGTCCGAACCGCAAAACCGCAGGAGAAAGAATATAAACTCTTTGATGGTGGTGATCTATTCCTTATGGTCACGCCGTTTGGCGCTAAATTGTGGCATTTCAAGTACTACTTTAAAAGCAAGGAAAAGAAACTTGCTCTTGGTGCATACCCGGCAATAAGTCTTCTCGATACATGTCAAAGACGCGATGAAGCCCGGCGGCAATTAGTAAACGGCAATGACCCCGGCGCTGTTCGTAAACCCCAGAAACAAGTAAAAGTTGAAGAAACCGAAACTTTTGAGGTTATAGCCAGAGAATGGCATAATAAATATAAGCCGACTTGGAAAGAAAACCATGCAGCCGGAATTTTAAGAAGATTAGAGCGTGATATTTTTCCTTTGAAAAAGCCGCCTTCTTTCCTGAGAAACCGATCCATCACACCGTGAAAGAAAGGTGTGGAAACAGGAAAATTCGTTTTCAGAAAATCCTCAACGCCTCTTTGTACCTGATTGGAAAGCACGGATGTTATCATTTAAGCATCTTTCAGCATCATTTATTCGTTTTCATCTTCAGAAAAACCTGAATGCGTTTCTTATCGATCAACTCAAGGCCTATTCATCTGCTCTTAATACATCCCCTCAAGAACCTGAAGTCAGTTTTTGCCAGATGTCATCCATCTGCCATGGATTGAAAATACGTATGCACCGGACGTTAAACGGCTGCTCACCGTTATATAAGACAAATCCGGGAGCAATGCCCTTAACCCCCAGCGCCGAAAAACGCTCTATGGATTTTATAAAATCCGGAGAAAAAGTTGCGGAAGATTTTATCTCGACCGGTGTCAGCGCGCCCCTTTCTCGAATCAGCAGATCGACTTCATTGCCGTGGGAATCGCGGAAAAAAAACAACTCCGGCCGAATCCCTTTGTTTTGTGCACTTTTCATGATGTCCGCAATAATGAAGTTTTCGTAAAGATTGCCGCGCAGGGGATCGCGGGCCGCCTGCTCTGCCGTGCTGATACCCAGAAGAAAAGCCGCCAGTCCCGCATCTGTGAAATATATTTTAGGAGATTTGATCACACGTTTTTGAATATTTTCAAAGAATGGCGGCAGCTCGAATACAACATAAGAAGCTTTTAATACCGAAATCCAGTCTCTGATGGTAGTGGCGGACACCCCTGTATCATTCGAGAGAGAAGCCAAATTGATTATCTGTCCCACCCGGCCGGCCAGCAGCGTGAGAAATTTCTGAAAAGGCGACAGGTCGCGCAACGAAATCAAAGCGCGAACATCCCGTTCGACATAGGTTTGCAGATAGCTGTTGAAGAACCTGCGTGATTCGATATTTTCCTCATGAAGCCGTGGAAAACATCCCCGAACGATGGCGCCAAAAACCTCCTTCCGCGCCGACGGATAATGTCTCAGTTCGCGACTGGAGAAAGGCCAAAGCGTAAGCATTGCGGTACGGCCTGCCAGCGACTGGCTGATGGCTTCATGCAGCCGCGGTTGATGGCTTCCTGTCAGGATAAACAGTCCGTGTCTTTTATCCTTGTCAACAATACCCTGGATGTAGGAAAGCAGCACCGGCAGACGTTGTATCTCATCCAGAATAGCCCCTTCTTCCACCCCGCTCAAAAAGCCCCGTGGATCGGCTTCAGCCGCCATCCGAACATCCGGGTCTTCCATGGAAAAGTAGGGTTTATCCGGGAACGTCATTTTGGACAGCGTTGTTTTACCCGACTGACGAGGGCCCAGGATGGTTGCAACGGGATACTCCGCCGCTGACCGTTTCAATGCTTCTGAAATATCTCGAATAATCATGGTGTACAAGATAATCCATTGTTGCGCAAAAAGCAAGTTGAACTTTTGATTTGCACAGCATTTTGTCTTGACGTTTTTTTCAATGCCTGGATGGTAGAAAACTTCCTGTTGTATTTTCACCCATTTAATATTTTCAACGTTTGTTGAAAGGGCTTCTTTAATCAGGACTTCAATTTTCTGGCAATGATAGACCTGTCGTTGCCATCATGGAAATAAATTCTGCCGGTCTATGTATCATCCGACGCCACAAGAAAGAAAAGGGCTTACGCGGTTAATAACAACCGGTAAGCCCTTTTATTTTTCGAGCAGATTATTGATTAGGGCTGGAAAGAGAGCAATGTGTCAGTTCACTTTTTTTGTTCACCTCATCTTTGAGTCTCTTAATATGACCTTTACCAAGACCTTTAACTTCACAGCCTAATGCAATATATTGCCGGATGCGGTCATCCTCGAGGATGCCGAAACAGTCAATGACGGCAATCGGATGGCCTGCGACTTTGACGATCCGGGCTGGATCAAGTTTAAGATAGGCTTCATGTCTGACAGCCATGACCAGTGCGTCAATATTTTTCAAAGACTCTTTTAAATCTTTTTGCACCTGTAAGTCTTTAAGTTTTTTCTGGTTGCGGAAGAAAATGGACTTGCTGTTTTCAGGGTACTCTTCCTGATTTTCAAACTGCAACCAGTGATCTACATAGGGATCATGCACCCGAATTTCAGCGCCCATTTCCGTAAGTCGGCGAATCAATATTTCGGAACCGCTGTAGCGGGTGTCACCCACATCTTCCCGATAAGAAGTTCCCAGGATAAGTACCTCCGCACTCGCAACAGGCACACTCATGTTGCGTAAAGCGTCCCGGACGAGCTGGTGGGGTGCAGTGAACGGGTATCATTAATATCAATTGCCAGCGGAGTTATCCTGAATGTGTTATTTTCAAAACCAAGAATATGGCGGTTGGCCCAGACGCCAAGACCGCCGTCTTTCGGCAAACAGTAACCACCAATGCCGGGTCCTGGAAAAATCATCTTCGAATGCGTCGGTCGTAGTTTAATGCCGTCGGGAGTGATTGAAATGAGTTGATTCATGATAACCTCCATCGGTTTATTATTAGCACAACACCTTGTTTTCGACGGAATGCAATATAATAAGAACATCGTAGGGTATCAATTCAAAATATCCGAGTGAAATTTTGCATATAGAGGAGCTTTATCCTCAAACACAATCGGATCCTGCGATTCAAGCCTTCCCGCTTTCGGATCACAATACCTTGACATAATTTATTTAACCAGGATACTGGAATCAGTACTTAACGGAAAAAGAGATGATGAAAAATGGCTGAAAAAGGCGAATTATGGACATTTGAGCTTTTGGGTCTATGTCTGGTGACTTTTGTTGCCGTCTGCAATGTGACCGTCTTCTACAACTTCTTTAATTATCTGCAGGCGCTGGGGATATCTGCCGATCTACGTGGATTGCTGGTCGGTTCCTACTCGCTCACAGCTATGGTGCTTTACCTCCTGGCGAGCCCGTTTCTCAATGCCGCTAATGCTCCGCGCACCATGCTGCTGGGAATGATGGTAGTGGCTTTGTGCGGTGGAAGTTATCTCTTCGTTCATTCCTTCTGGGGGCTGCTGGGGTTGCGCATGATTAACGGTTGCGGGCAATTTCTCATGGGTGCAGGAGCAATGACGCTTTTCGTATCGCTCATCCCGATGGAAAAAAACGGGCAAGCCTTTGCCATTTATTCTATAGCCATCCTTTTACCTTATGGTTTGGTGCCGGCGGTAATGGATGCGTTGGCTTTCTTGATCCCCACACCTCCGCACGGTTATGCGGGCTTTACAGTCATGCTGATTCCGGCGGCATGGATTGTCTGGCGTATTCGTCGCCGCCGGGGAAGAGCGGGTATGGAGTCTCAAAAACAACTCCCCGCCTGGTCGGATATTCGTGCTAATGTGACGCAATTGCCGGTTGCACTGCTCCTTCTGCTGAATACAATTTATATAATCAGCTGGAGCAGCATGTTCTTTTTAATCAAAGGATTTGCCGATCAACAGGGAATCGTTAACGTGGGTTCCTTTTTTACAGTAATGACGGCGGTGATGATTACAATTCGTCTCTTTGCAGCGAAACTATTTGATTCCCTTGATAAGGCATGGATGGTGGCGGCCACATTTGCCGTGGTTGCCCTCGGGTATCTGGCCCTGGATAACCTGCCGGGAGCCTGGGCGATATCTCTGGTGGCCTTAATCTTCGGGATAGGTATGGGAATGGGGCAACCTGTTTTCCATGGATTGATGTTTGAAGTTTCCGCCCCCAATTTCCGCCCTCTGAACGCAAATCTGACACTCTGTGCTATTCAGGCGGCATTTTTCCTCGGTCCTGTATTGGGCGGCGCTATCGTTGCCAGGTGGTGCTATCACGGTTATTTCTTGTTCAGTATGGGCATGGCGCTGTCGGCTGGAGCTGTCGCTGTCCTTCTGGTCAGGCAGCGTTAAAAACATCTGCTTCCAGATGAAAAGAATATGAAAAAATCCCGTTTCTACGCATATGCGGCAATGTTCGGTGATGGTGTCGATGTGAAACTTAAGATCCGGATTTAAAATCCTGATTGGCCCTCTTTGGTCAATTTATCGGCCTTATACCCAAGTTCTGCAATAACCTGAGCCCCCAGTAACAGAATTGTGGCGACAACCTCTATACTGAGAAGGGTCACCACCGCTATGGCGATAGAACCATAAATTAAATTTACCATGGAGATGACCGCGTAATACCAGATCAGTACCCGACGGGTAATTTCCCATAGAATCGTAGCCGCTATCCCACCAATAAGCGAATAGCGAAACTTGACACGCACTTCGGGCATCACCAGATAGAAGGATGTAAACATCAGCATCTCGCCGACGATTCCCAGAATATACAGTACTCCGCCGGTCATGCCCCCTATGTTCAAACTCCAGCCAAGAATTGTCAAACGCTCGCTTTCCAGTGTTTCGATTGCCCCCACGATAAACGACACCAGCAGAAGACCGAGCGCCATAATGAAGATATACACATAGGGAATTATTGCGGAGATGAGAAAGTTGCGGCGTTTGATCCGAATCTGTTTGGAAAAGATCACAGACATGGCTTTTTCCAGCATGGAAAAAGCTATGGAGCTGAAAAATAGCATGATGATAAAACCGATAAAGCCAACCGCATGACGGTGTTCAAGGAATGATCTCATCTGTCTTATCAGGGTTGCTTCGTATCCGGGCATTACCATTCCCAGATATGTTGACAACGTTATAATCAGCTGCTCCTTTCCTATAAAGTGCGTCAGCACAACGAGGACAAGGAGTGACAAGGGTACAATTGACAACAGAGCATAATAGGCGACAGCGCCTGACAATAACAGCCCCTGGTTGTTTATGAAATCACGTGCTACACTTAACAGGAAATTATAAAGCCGTCTCAATATTTGTTTCATATTCAGTCGTCTGTTCATCATGGCATACAGCATAAGAATTCATCCTTCGTTTTCACTCTACAGAAAGGCTACAGAATTTTACTTTCATGGTCAATACTAAGCAGGGCAACATTTTTTTTCTCTATTAATCTTCGTAATCTCGCACGGTTCGTAAATTTCATCAAGTGAAGAGTACGGCGGGCAAAGTCGTAATTCATGCTCGTTTTACAGCACTCAGGAGGCTGGCGACCACTTTGGGAAAAGGGGGAAATCCATGAACCACAAAAACAGACTGGACGAAAACTGAAAACAGCATTAAAAAGTGGAAATGGATACAAAAACGACGACCCCGTTTTGTTTATTGCAGATGATCATAATCCATTTCTTCGAACAATATGAAGTATGTTCACAAGAAAAAATTCAATGGAGATAAGGCCCATGCAGCAACCGATCAGAAGCATTATCAGCGTAATTCTGAGAGCCCGGTTCTCGTATCTATTCTTTACAATAATAATGCTTTTTATATTCCGGCCTCTTATCGAAAGTGCCAAAGCAGTAACTGCAGTAACAAATATCTTCGTATGGTTCATTGTTGTTTCCTGTGTCTGGGCGGTTCACGAAAAGCGGAGACGCCAGTGGTTTGTCATCTCAATGGCTGCGACCGTCATCCTGCTGGATTTTCTTGACTTCCTTCTTCGCAGCACTGTGACATTGTGGGCGAGTAAAATCGCGATATTCGCCTTCCTTGGCTATGCCGTCGTCAGCATTTTATTTTACCTTGCCCGGCAGAAAGAGGTCACAGCCGATATGCTCATGGCGGGGGCCAGCGAATACATGCTTATTGGCATCTTGTGGTCCTGGCTTTACTTTCTTGTAGAGACGGTGCATCCGGGGTCGTTTAACGTTGCCGGCACGAAAACGGATCAGTTTGGATTTCTATATTTCAGTTTTGTGACACTCACAACCACGGGTTACGGGGACGTCCTGCCATTATCGGTTCAGGTGCGATCCCTGGCCATGCTGGAGCAGATAACGGGACAGCTCTTCATGGCCATTACCGTGGCGCGTCTCGTTAGTCTCTATACTGTCGGTGGCAGGAAGCAATGAGCCGACTTGCCGCGCGTGATAAGACCTTGATTTTTTCTGAAAATACTTTACTCTTGAACAGTCGGGTGTAATTGTCGGTATTCAGAAAGAGATCACCCGGAATCCGGACAAGACAAATAGGGAGGCGGCAATGGAATTAATGACTTCAAACAAGGAGGATATTTAATGGAAGCGTTAAAGGACACCTCTCACGCCAGCGTCGACAGTTTTATCCACGCCCAGAAAGCAAAATTTACCATGAACCTCTCGCCCGTTTCCCTGTTGCTGGCTTTTCTGGACTGGTCTATCAATCTTGCCGATTCACCGGGGAAACAATACCGCATTGCGGAAGATTTTAACAAAAAGATAACCAATTACTGGGATTATACATTAAGGTCTCTCCTCCGGGGCGACAGGGAACCGGAAAAACCAATCACCACCGATCCCCGTTTCCAGGCGGAGGCGTGGCAGCAGTCACCTTTCATCTTTATCTACCAGGCCTTCCTCCTTTTTGAAGACTGGTGGCAAAACACCACGATCGGCCTCCCCGGCGTTTCCTGCCAGAATCAGAATATTGTCCGCTTTGCCGCCCGTCAAATCATTGACATATTCTCACCGGCGAACTTCCTTTGGACAAACCCGCTTCTGCTCCGGGTGACATGGGAACAGGGTGGGCAAAATCTCCTGCGTGGATGGGAAAACATGCTGGAGGACTGGCGCCGCTCGCGCAACAAGGAGCTTCCCGTGGGGACGGAAGATTTCCGCCCCGGAGAAAAGGTGGCGTTGACGCCGGGCAAGGTAGTATTCCGCAACCATCTTGCCGAGCTGATCCAGTACGCTCCGGCAACGCAAGAGGTGTACAAGGAACCCGTCCTCATTGTTCCGGCCTGGATAATGAAATATTATATACTGGACCTTTCTCCGCACAATTCCCTCGTTAAATATCTGGTAGACCAGGGACATACAGTGTTTATCCTCTCCTGGCGCAACCCGACGGAAGAAGACCGCAACCTTTCCATGGCCGATTATCACTTTGACGGCATCATGGCGGCGATCAACGCCATTTCCAAAATATCGCCGGGAGAAAAGATCCACTCCGTGGGATATTGCCTGGGCGGCACCATGTTGGCCATCGTCGCCGCTACCATGGCCCGCGACGGAGACAACCGGCTCAAGAGCATGACGCTCCTGGCTGCGCAAACCGATTTTCGGGAGGCCGGAGAACTGACCCTGTTCATAAACGAAAACCAGGTCAACTATTTGACCGATGTCATGTTCGACCGGGGCTATCTGGACACGAAGGAAATGGCGGGAGCCTTTCAGCTCCTGCGGGCGAACGACCTTATCTGGTCCCGGTTCATTCAGGAATACCTGATGGGCGAGCGCCGCCCGATGAACGATCTTATGTCCTGGAACGCCGATGCAACCAGAATGCCTTTCCGGATGCACAGCAAATATCTGCACAGTCTTTTTCTGGACAACGATTTTTTCGACGGCCGCTACAGGGTCGGCGGCGGCAATATCGTCATCAGCGATATTCACGTTCCCGTCTTTATTGTCGGCACGGTCAAGGATCACGTTGCGCCGTGGCGCTCCGTGTACAAGTTCCATCTCATGTCCGACGCCCCCACGGTCACATTTGTTCTGACCAGCGGCGGACACAACGCCGGAATAATCAGTGAACCCGAGAATACCAGACGGACATACCAGATGTTGACTCAGCGGGAAGGAGAAAAATACATTGATCCTGATCGCTGGCTGGATGAAGCGCCCCGATTCAACGGTTCCTGGTGGATTCCATGGCAGGAATGGCTGAAGGCCAACTCCTCCGGCCTGACCGTTCCGCCGGAGATGGGGGCTCCGGAAAAGGGCCTGCGCATCCTTGGCGACGCACCGGGAACGTATGTGTTCCAGGTCTAAACATTGTCCAGGGGTGACGACCTCGTAAAAAGGCCGGATGCTGCGTTGCGCTTTACCCCTCGTCACTGCAGTGTCCCGCAAAAGTTCGCTTCATTCCTCGGTATTCGCGCCTTGCCTGCGGCCTTTTTACGAGGCCGCCTGAAAATTGTTAATTTACGAATTTTTAAGAGTCCATCAGGAATGACCGGCCTGCAAAGAAAAATCTGTTTTCCCATGCCCGCTTTGTCAAGAAATCGTCCAAGGAAGAAGCTCTGATCGCGCTGCTCATCCCCGACAGCCTGGTTTCCAGCGTGCCGGATGTTGCAGCCAATGTTTTGCGTTGGCATCTAGTGTATGGTTATACAAAGAACGCTGCGGAAATGATTGAAAATACTGACTGACACAATGCTTATCTTATGATATTATCTTTGTAAATTGTAACAGGAGATTACGATATGCAAAGATATATCAACCGATATGCAACAGGCGAATTACAGCAATCCCTCAGCCAAAACCCCGTCACGGCATTAATCGGTCCCCGGCAATGCGGAAAATCAACGCTGGCCCGGCGTGTTCTTCAAAACCGGAAAGACGCGCTTTTTCTGGATCTGGAACTTCCCTCGGATATGCGAAAACTCGGTGATCCTGAACTGTTTCTTCAGGAACATGCAGACAGATTGATCTGTATTGATGAAGTCCAACTAAAGCCGGATTTGTTTCCCCTGCTGCGGGCCCTTATCGACAAAGACAGACGGCCCGGTCGCTTTCTTATTCTCGGTTCTGCATCGCGTGACCTTGTCCGGCAAAGCGGCGAAACGCTGGCGGGACGAATCCACTACATTGAACTGACGCCGTTTACCTGGACCGAACTTACAGTCGGCGCAGCCAAAACAGAATTGGACTTTAAAAAACATTGGTGGCGTGGTGGTTTCCCTCCCGCATTTCTTGCGAAGAACGACGCGCAGAGCAATGCCTGGCGAAGAGACATGATCCAGGATTATCTGAGCCGCGACATACCCTCGTTTGGTTTTACCATACCCATGCCGATGATGGTGCGCTTCTGGAAGATGCTTGCCCATTATCACGGCGGCCTGATTAACTCTTCCAAATTCGGGCAATCGATGGACATATCACACAACACCGTTCGTAAATATATCGGCATTCTCGAACAGACATTCATGGTGCGCACCCTTCAGCCGCTGGAACTCAACCTCAAAAAACGTATGGTCAAATCACCCAAGGTATACCTGCGCGACAGCGGGCTTTTGCACACGCTGCTGGAAATTGACTCTATGACGGAACTATATGGACATCCGGCATTCGGCGCTTCGTGGGAAGGCTGGTGTATTGAACAGCTTATTTGCGCGCTGCCGCTGTGGCAGCCGTTTTTCTATCGAACATCATCAGGAGAAGAAATTGACCTTGTTTTGCTGAAAGGCCAAAAAAGACTGGCCTTTGAAATCAAGGCCTCCCTGACGCCTCATCTTTCCAGAGGTTTTGCGGATACGATCAGAGTGCTGAAACCGGAACGCACCCGGGTTGTCTGCCCGATGACCGATCCCGGCTATCCGATCGCCAGCGGCGCACGCGTTCTGGGAATCAGCGAATGTTTGAAAGAATTGGACGAGTTTTTATAGCGGGAGGAACTGAAAATAATTTTTCTGATCGGACACGTTGTGGGGGGAGGAAGGGTTGCAGAATCGAAAAATTTTAAAGCAAATGTTGCATGCGAAATCCGGCAAAGAACTCTATTACATGACTATAGCGTGTTGTAATGAAAGGAAGCTATATGAAAAATGAAGAATCCCCTAAGGTGAAATTAAAATTTACAGATCACCAGCAGGACCCGAAATTAAAGTGACTCTTGAGCAAAATACGGTTTGGCTGGACGCGCATTTAATTGCCGGGGTATTTGATGTTGATAGAACTGTTATTGTCAAACACATAGGTAATATTGACAAAACTGGTGAATTGTCCGAGAAAGCAACCTGTGCAAAAATTGCACAGGTTGCGGCTGATGGGAAAACACGCCAAATGAACATTTTTAACCTTGATGTTATTTTGTCGGTTGAATATCGCGTTAATTCTAAACGTGCCACACAATTTCGCATTTGGGCAACCAATGTTTTGCGTCGGTATCTGGTGGATAAAATAATACTTGCGCCTGAGATAAAAACATCCTTATAATCGCTTCATCTAATGAAGCATTTAGAGCGAATAATCGCTTCAGGAAATAATACTCATGAAATATATCTGGCAGATCAAAAATTGGCATGATTTCAAATATGACGTTGCCGCCGTGCTGAAACCATTGGGCGAGTTGAGATTAATGCAAGGGAAACTGCTGGGCCGTGTGGCCGAACTTAACATCGGGTTGGATGTCGACGCACAGGCTTCCATCCTTGTCGAAGAAACCATACGGACAGCACAAATCGAAGGGCAGCAGTTCAATCGTGAAGCGGTCCGGTCTTCCGTAGCCCTCAAACTGGGATTACCCGCGGGCGTCGGCGTACCGGACGGACATATTGATGGTCTTGTCGATGTTCTGCTGGACGCCGTGCGTTTTTATGATAAGCCGCTGACCCAGGCCAGGCTTAACGGCTGGCACGCGTCGCTGTTTCCCACAGGATACTCGGGTTTGAGAAAGATTCGGGTTGGCCGGATGCGCGGGAATGAACCAATGCAGATTGTATCCGGGCTGTTGGGTAAGGAAAAAATACATTATGAAGCTCTGCCCCGTGAGCGACTTGATGAAGAAATGCGGTTTTTTTTTTAATGGTGGCAGACGTCGGCGGATCAAATGGATGGTATATTGCGGGCGGCCCAGGCTCATCTGCATTTTCTTACGATCCACCCCTATGAAGACGGCAATGGGCGATTGGCGCGCGCAATGACGGACATGGCGCTGTCGCAGGATGAAAAAATCAAAGTCAGATATTACAGCGTTTCATCCGAGATTGTCCGCCGCCGCAACGAATATTATCAGGTTCTGGAAGATGTGCAGAACTGCCGCGTTGACGTGACAGCCTGGTATTTGTGGTTCATCCAATGCATCCATTCGTCCATCGAGCAATCCTGGGACATAATCGCCAACATTCTCCTGCGTCATGATTTCTGGAATAAACATGCCCAGACACTGATCACTGACCGGCAGAAAAAAGTAATCAACCGCATTCTGGAAGCCGGGCCGGGTAATTTTGAAGGTGGTTTGACCACGCGAAAATACGTCAATATTGCCGGTGTCAGCCGTGCAACGGCGTTTCGTGAGATTGCCGATCTTACGGCCAAGAACATTTTACAGCGACTCCCCGGCAGTGGCCGTAATGCCCGCTATGATCTAGCATGGCCGTCGGTACGGAAAATAGGGGCATGAAAATTGTATTATCAGTCCCACAATAGAATTGTCATGCCGGACTTGATCCGGCATCCAGAAATCAATTGATACCAGCCTTTGCGCAAGAACGGCTAATGTCGAGCAAATACGCTACTATTAATATTAGGATACGACTGTGTCATTAAAATCTTGAAGGAAAGAAAAATCATTGCTGGACACATTATCAGCGGAGGAGCCGATGGCATCGGAAAAAGATCTTACGACGAAGGATATGAGAGGGCAGGTGATTTTATACAAAAATCATCTGGAAGTTCGTTTGGAAAAAGACACTGTTTGGCTGACACAAAAACAGATGTCCGAATTGTTTGATACCGATAGAACAGTGATTGGTAAACATTTGCGAAATATATTTAGTTCTGGAGAGCTGGAAGAAAAAAGCAACGTGCAAAAAATGCACATTGCAAATTCTGATAAGCCTGTCACTTTCTATACACTTGATGCCATTATCTCTGTCGGTTATCGTGTCAATTCAAAACGAGGTACACAGTTTCGCATTTGGGCAACCAATGTTTTGCGTCGACATTTGGTGGATGGTTATACCATAAACGAAAAACGATTAAAGTTGCAGCAAAGCAAAATACGTGAATTGCAGGATACAGTCCTGATGCTGGGCAACATAGTCCTGCTTGACGGCGTTTCTGATGAAGCAAAAGGCGTTGTTCAAATTATCTCCGAGTATTCAAAAGCATTAAGCATTCTTGACGATTTCGATCATCAGCGTCTGGCCGTACCGAAAGGGACAAGAAGAACAAAATACAAATTGACCTATGAAGAAGCCAGAAAGATTATTGATCAGATGAAAGTAAAATTTAAAGACTCTGCTCTTGTCGGACAGGAAAAGGATAAAAGCTTTCAAGGATCGCTGGGCGCCGTTTATCAAACCTTTAATGGTAAAGATGTCTACCCCACTGTGGAAGACAAAGCAGCCCACCTGCTTTATTTCGTGACCAAAAACCACAGTTTTATTGATGGCAATAAGCGCATCGCCGCGGCTTTATTCGTTTGTTTTCTTCGTTTGTTTTCTGCAAAAAAACGGCATCCTGTCCGATAAAGGAGGAAGCAAACGTATTGACGATAATGCACTTGTCGCTTTGACACTCATGATCGCCGCGAGCAAGCCATCTGAGAAAGAAATCATGGTTAAGGTGATATTAAATCTGCTGAATCAACACCGTCCACCTGCAACAGCGGCAAAAAGTAAAAAAATGCTTCAGGAATAACTAAAATAATATTTGATCGGACACGCTGTTGGGAAGGAGGGTAAGACGAAATTAATATTCATTTTACTTGAACGAAGAAGGACTTTACTGGACAGCCGGACAGGAAAGGCAATCGCGTACCTGCAACGAAAAACCTTTTACCCGATGTCCGCCCTGTCAAAAAATCATACGTGAAAATTTGCAGTAAAAATATCCGGGAGCCCCTATGTCATCGAAAATCATCTTTGAGCGATTTCTCTGGTTTCATAATGAGATTAAAGAAGACAAATACCCCAATACCCGAACTCTTGCTGAAAATTTTGAAATAACCCGCAAAACAGCCCAGCGTGATATAGAGTTTATGCGCGACAGACTCGGCACGCCTCTTATCTATGTGCATGAGAAGAGGGGATTTGCCTATGAGGACAACGCTTATGAAATGCCGGGTTTCTGGCTGAAGGAAGAAGCGCTGATCGCGCTGCTCATCGCCGACAGCCTGGTTTCCACCGTGCCGGACGTTGAAGTTCGAACTTCCCTGCATTCATTTCTTGAGCAAATACTCGCCAAACTTTCTTATCCTGCGGCTGTTTCCGTAAGGGAATTGAGCCGCAAAGTATCTGTCAGAAACATCGCCTATTCTAAAACATCCGAGAAAGTGTATCATCAGGTGCTGGAGGCGGTGCTCGATTTCAGTCCAATACGGATCGAATATTATTCTCCCCACACGGCGAAAACAACCAGCCGCGATATCTTGCCGCTGCACCTGCTCAACTATATGGGCACCTGGCATATTATTGCGCACTGCACACTAAAAAATGATCTGCGTGATTTTGTTTTGTCACGCATCAAAACAATCACACCTTGCTTCAGTAAAATTAATGTACGTGTATCCACCGGACAACTTAATGATTACATCCGGCGTACTTTCGGCATCTTCCACGGAAAAAACACGGATGAAGTACGCCTGAGGTTTTCTCGGGAAATTTCCCCTTGGATTGCTGAACAAATCTGGCATCCAGCGCAAAAAATATCCAGCGAAAAAGATGGTAGTCTGCATCTGACCATTCCCGTCGCCGATTTCCGGGAAATCAAGCGCGAGATATTGAAATATGGTGCTCAGGTGGAAGTAGTATCGCCTGCAAAATTGAGGGAGGAAGTCAAAAAAGAGATCGAAAAAATGAGAAATATTTACTCGTAGGACATAAAATGTCCCATCAACTGCGCTAAAATGCATTAATGATAAAAAAATTGGTGAGAAATAATAGGATTGTTTTTATTGATGTGGAAACAACCGGGCTTGATCCTAAAAAGGGGCATAGAATTATCGAAATAGGTGCTATAGCTATGGCCGATAATTACATAATCGATGAATTTCAAAGCCTTATAAGAGCAAACCGTATCATTCCCCGCCATGTTTCCAAAATTCATGGCATTACCAATGAAATGCTGACCGACCAGCCGGGGCCCGAAGATGTATTTCCAAGAGTAAATAAATTCATTGCCGGCAGCATACTGGTTGCGCATAATGCCGAATTTGACATAGCGTTTTTACGTTCAGAATTTCACAAGTTGAATTTAAACATTAATAATCAAGTATTTTGCACTTTGAAAATGAGCCGCAGGCGCTATCCAAGCCTACCGAATTACAAATTGAGCACGGTTTACAGACATCTTGTTGGTAATCACCCTGCGGATGCCAGGAAACACCGTGCACTGGACGACGCCCGCATGGTAGCCGCCATTTGGCTGGCGATGGAGGGGAAATGAGCGATTCAATACCTTTGTATTACAAATATTGGGGAAAGGCAGAAAAGGAAACGGGTAAATATCATCTTTTGCCTTGTCATTGTCTGGATGTGACTTCGGTTGTTGCACAATGGTGGGATTCAAGCCCTTCTATACGACGATCATTTTGTAAATTAAATAAGGATTGGCATGAAAATCAAATACGCGCATGGGTTCTTTTTTTTGTGGCCTTACATGATTACGGCAAGTTTGATATCCGTTTTCAACTGCGTGTAAAATCTGTTTGGCGGGCGCTCTATCCACAAGCAGAAAATTATCATAAAATGCCATCTGAGCATGATTGCCGAAATTACTATCATGGCGAATCTGGTCTTTTCTGGTTCATTCAGGATCATGCACAATTACTCGGACTTCAGCCAATTAGCGCCTCCGCAAGTTCAGATTTTCTTGATAATCCATTCGAAACCACGCCTGTACAATGGTCTTTATGGAAAGTCTGGCTTGAATCGGTCATGGGACATCATGGTCATATCAAATCGGCCGAATCGGTGCCTGACAAGACACTTCCATCAGCTTACGATCAGAAACTTGCAGAAATAGATCAAAAGACCAGAAGAGCGTGGTTTGATGAACTGGAAAGAATATTCCTTCATCCTGCTGGGTTTTCACGGAATGACATGCCACCGGAATGTTCGCCGCTTGCGGCAGGATTCTGCTCCGTATCAGACTGGCTAGGGTCTCGTTGTGATGATGAAAATTTCACATACTTGCAAGAACCGATCAATCTCAAAGATTATTTTATGGCTAAATACAACAATGACGCCAACAGAATCACCGAGTTTGCCGGCGTCATTTCCAAACCACATGCTTATTCAGGTGTTGAGGCATTGCTTAAGTCTGGCGCTGTACAACACTCTGTTCAAACATTAGTAGCTGATCTACCGTTACAAGCAGGATTAACAATCGTAGAAGCGCCTACTGGTAGCGGTAAAACTGAGGCGGCCTTATCTTACGCATGGCGGCTTGTCGAGGCCGGGTTGGCCGATTCAATTGTTTTCGCTCTTCCAACACAGGCTACGGCGAACGCAATGCTCAATCGTGTTGAACTTATGGCGACTAAACTTTTTGACGATCACCCAAATGTATTGTTGGCGCATGGATCAGCACGCTTCAATACAGCATTTACCGCACTCAAGCATAAAGCTTTAGCTGGCTATGAAGGTGAAGACGGCTGGGTTCAATGTTCCGAATGGCTGGCCGAAAGCCGTAAACGAGTTTTCCTGGGACAAATAGGTATTTGCACGGTTGATCAAGTTCTGATTTCAGTGCTTCCTGTGCGGCATCGCTTTGTGCGTGGGTTTGGTTTAGGGCGAAGCATACTCATCGTGGATGAAGTGCATGCTTATGATGCATATATGTATGGTTTACTGGGAGAGGTTTTGACCCAACAAAAACGATCAGGTGGTTCGGCCATACTCCTCTCTGCAACACTTCCTGAACGTCAGCGTAGGCAGTTATGTTCCGCATGGTCTGCAAATTTACCAAGCCAAGGTGAAAGGGCATTTTATCCGCTGGTTACGTGGACAAATGGTGATGAACCGGTATTCTTTACACTTGGTTCAGAACAGCAACCAGGCGACATGACTGTAAACATAGAACCGTTGAATATTTCCGAAATGAAACCCAATGAAAATTTGTTCCGACGAGTGATTGCTGCGGCAAAGGCTGGTGCACAGGTCGCTATCGTCTGCAACCTCGTTGACGTTGCCCAGGGCGTAGCGCGCGAACTGCGCATGCTGACAGATGTGCAAGTTGATCTTTTCCATGCCCGTTATTGTTATGTCCACCGCAAGGAGAAGGAACTATCGGCAATTCAGGTTTTTGGACCAGACGGCGACCGTTCGGTGGGGCGGATTCTGGTAGCAACACAGGTTGTTGAACAATCGCTTGATCTCGACTTTGACTGGCTGATAACACAACTCTGCCCGGTTGACCTTTTATTTCAGCGCATCGGACGTCTTCACCGTCATATGCGTCCGCATCGTCCGCCCGGATTTGAATCACCATTATGCACGATTCTTTTACCTGAAAATGACGGTTACGGATTGCACAGTAAGATATATGCAAACACCCGCCTTCTGTGGCGGACGGCAATGATGCTAAATGATGCACCAAGCGGTAAAATCACTTTCCCCGACGCATACCGTACATGGATCGAGGCTTGTTATAAAGACAACACCTGGGGGCGTGAACCGGAAGCAGTCGAAAAAGGCTATGAGAAATTTAAATATGAGATTGAAGAAATACAGAAATACAAGGCACGGTTCATGATTCAAACTGCCATGAATCCATTTACAGATACAGACGCACACATAACGGCTATTACGCGGGATGGCGATATGAACCTGACGGTTGTGCCTTTTTGCAAAACTGCGCAAGGCACCATGCTGCTGGACGGAACAATACTGGAACAACAGGAAGAATACAAACGTCTCGAATGTTTGTCACTAAGCAGTGTTGGCGTACCAAAATCATGGCAGCACTGGTTTAACGAGCCGGAAGACGGGAAATATTGGTTACAAATGGAACAAGACGGCGATGGATATATCGCGTTTTCAAAGGGCGTGACTTTTAATTATCACAAGGACTATGGACTGGAGAAAAAGAAATGAACCTTTTAAATGATCAATGGATACCGGTTCGCCTGCTTGAGGGTGGCAAAGCCGAAAGAATTACTCTGAGGCATCTTCTTTGTGGAGATGAAAAGTGGGAATTATGTCTGCCGCGTGACGATATGGAATTGGCGGCATTACAACTCTTGATATGCATAACCCAGGCGTTGATTACACCGGCCACATCCAATGAGTTGAAGAATTACATCGCAAAACCATTGTCTGAGACCGTTTATGCGAAGGCAGCGCAGCCCTACGCGGATTGGTTTCAACTGGATCATCCACAGTACCCGTTCATGCAAGTTCATGGGGTTGAAGCAAAAGACGTAACACACATGGATAAAGTGCTTGCCGGTGTAACTGGCGCAACAAATAGTTGTTTTGTTAATCAAGCAGGTTTGGCAGACAATCTTTGTCCAGGGTGTACAGCAATTGCTTTATTTAATCAGGCATCTTGTACACCAAGCTTTGGTGGTGGCTTCAAAGCAGGTTTGCGCGGCAGTTCGCCAATTACAACCCTGATTCAGGGCGACCACCTGAGAAGAACGATATGGTTAAATATCTTAGCCGAAGACTCAATTCAGCAATATATGCCCTGGCATGAAAGCACCTCAGGGCAGGAACCAACGTGGATAGCACCGATCAAGTCTGGTGAAATAAAAGTGGAACAGATTGGTTTTTTACGAGGTCTTTTTTGGCAACCGGCGTATATTGAACTGCGACCACCAGTTATGGCCGATAGCTGTTCTTGTTGTGGTATGAAAACTGATGTGGTTTTCAAAACATTTAATAAAGCTAAGTTCAATTTCACTATCACCGGGACGTGGCCACACCCACATTCGCCGCGTGTCATGACAACGAAAAAAAAGCAAAAGCAAGAGAAGTTTGCGGCCTTTACAACAGCCGCGCCCGCCTGGACACAGTTGAGCCGCTTTGTTGTTCAGCAGGAAATTGATGAAACAAGTGCAGAGGGTCAACAACCCGCGGCAGTTATCCTTCAAATACGAAAGCTTTATGGGCCGAATTCCCAGCGGCTTCACCTGTTGATAGGCGGATATCGCGCGAATAAGGCTTCCATCATGGAACGACGACATGAAGTATATACACTCAACCACGGCTGGGATCGCCATGCGCATATTATTCACCACCTAGTTTCATTAGGTCGCGGGTATCGGGATGCACTTTACAAAGCAATATTTGTTTTCGTTCAAGGAATCAAAGACATAAAGGGTGCGGGGGTAAAGCTGACTCAATCAACGGAAATGCAATTTTATCGTCGCTCTGAACCGGTCATCGAAAATACCCTCTCACGGATCGAATTCACAAACGCAGAGCCAGAACTTGCAAGAATGCGACATGCGTTAAAAGACATTGCTCAAAGCTTATTTCAAGAGTCTGCCCAACCATACCTGAGCGACCCTGAACTGATTCGAACATTGGCTGTTGCAAGAAAGACACTCTACAAACACCTTAACAATCTTGAGCCACAAAATGGGAAAGGAGAAGATGATGGAACAGCAGAAAACCCCTGATTTCATGGTGCTATACAGGGCATGGGATAAGATGCCGCCGGGTCCAAAAGCGGAAATCAGGCGTACAAGTAAACCGATTGAACTCATTGAGATACCGGCCTTTTACCACTTATACAGCGGAAAGGCCGGTAGCGAATGGGAAAAACAGGCTTATCAGCGTTTAATATTTTGCTTACCGTATATCAATCACACGGAGGAAAATATCAGTTTGGGCAAAGCGCTCGCCAGAGGGAAAAATGTCAGCGAAAAGCGCTTGTTCCAAGTGATTCGATCCGGTTCGCCAAATGACATGATCCAGTTGCGCCGAATTTTGCAGATGGTTGATCCATATACCAATTGGAACAATGCTGCCCAAACACTATGGTATTGGAATGAACGCAGTAAGCGCGATTTGTTGGAAGACTATTTTATGAATCAATCGAAACAATAAAATATCAGGAAGAAAGGAAAACACAATGGATAAAAACTTTATTAATTATCACATTCTTATTTCACATAGCCCGTCGTGCCTTAATCGTGACGATATGAACATGCAAAAGTCGGCCATATTTGGCGGAAAGCGTCGTGTACGCATTTCCAGCCAAAGTCTCAAACGTACGATACGCACAAGCGATTATTATGAAACGAAGTTTGGGGAAGCTAGTATACGCACAAAACACTTGGACTTATTAAAAGATGAATTTTTAAAAGATGAAGAAATAAAAAAAGAATATTCGGATGTTATCCAGGATGCTTTGGAACGTTTTGTTAAAACCCAGGTGACCACAGAAGAGAACGACGATGACCAATCTGATGAAGAAAAGGAGAAAAAACCGGAGAAGAAGCTTGCGGTTGCACCTTGGATAAAAGAGGAATTTAAAATCCTTTGTCGTATTGTTAAGGAAGTGCGGGAAGCGGGCTTAACACCAGAAGAAAAAGAAAAGGCTCAAAAGGATCACGATAAACAGAAGAAACCCAAAAAGGGTGAGAAAAAACCCCCCGAATACTTTGAAGGGCAAATTATTGATAAGAAAATCGAAGCCAAAATGAAGGACAACAAGAAAGCCCTGCTTGCTGCCGTCGCTTCTGCAAAAGATGTTGCCCTTTCGGGACGTATGGCAACATCAGGACTAATGACAACAATTGACGGCGCGCTTGCTGTAGCCCATGTCATTACAACACATGCAGTGGATGCTGACATTGATTGGTTCACAGCCGTTGATGACCTTCAGGAATTGGGTTCCGGCCATCTTGATACACAGGAATTTTCCAGTGGGGTATTCTATCGTTATGCGAGTTTAAATCTCAAACAGTTGCAATTAAATTTAGGACTTATCCCCGATATTGATTCTGGAGAAACTCAAGAAAGTCGAAATGCAGCACTTGATATTGCCAAACATTTACTCCATCTGCTCACGACAGAAGTTCCTTCTGCAAAGCAACAGAGTTTTGCCGCCCATAACCTCGCCGATCTAGCGATGGTATCATTCTCTGATATACCAGTATCCCTTGCAAATGCCTTTGAAGAGCCAGTCAAAGCATCAGCAGGTGGCGGTTTTCTGAAACCTTCAGTAGATGCCTTACATGCATATTGGGGGAAAATTCATACAGGTTATGGTTTGGACGAACGGACAGCAGTATTCTCTATCAGCAAAAAACCGCCAGAACTCATGACAGAAAAGAAGACTCTTGCAGAACTAGAAAATTGGGTAAAAAACAACGGTATCGAAACAGCGAGGTAATCTATGCGCGATTTTCTCATTCTTAAATTGCACGGCCCTATGCAGGCCTGGGGTGAGCACACCTTTGAAGGATTGAGGCCTTCGGCCAATTTCCCGACACGTAGTGGCATTCTTGGATTACTGGGTGCTTGTCTCGGTTTTAATCGCAACGATAAAGACAGGCTGGAGAATCTTGCGAATAGTATCGGTATGGCGGTCAGGGTGGACATGCGACAGTTGCTTCGTAGCAACGGTACATTGAAGGAACTTCAGGTCGTAAAAATGACCGATTATCATACCGTGAAAGATGCGAGGGTAGATTATGTCGGCCTGAAGAAACATGACACCATCCAGACATGGCGTGAATATCTTTATGACGCCGAATTCACAGTTGCGCTGTGGAATCACACGAATGCCGCGCTTCACATTGACCAGATCGAATCTGCAGTAAAGCAGCCACTTTTTACCCCATATCTTGGCAGACGTAGTTGTCCCATTTCAAGGCCGCTATTTGAAGCACGACTACAATCACCCGATATTTTAACAGCGTTTAACGAGATACAACCCATCGGCGGGACACTCTACAGCGAGGAAAAGATTGGTGAACGGTTGAAGCGTGTTCGCGATGTGCCGCTGATTCAGCAACCGCGCCAATTTGCCGGACGAAACCTTTACGTTTATGGAGGTGGCCATGTATCTGAGTAAAATATTAGTCACCGGGGCCATCTGCCGAAATCCCTATGAGATTCACCGCACACTATGGCGTTTATTTCCTGAAGACGAAGCGGCTACAAGGGATTTTCTTTTCCGGGTTGGAGATGCTGACCGGGTGCATGCAGAGATTCTGTTACAATCGGAAATAAAGCCGGAACACCCGAATGCCAATACGAGAATTCAGGCATGCAAGGATTATCAATTAACATTGAATAAAGGCCAACGGTTGCGTTTCCTCTTAATCGCTAATCCAGTAAAGACAATCAATGATGAGGCTGGAAGAAAGACGGCTGAGGGTGAAACGAAGAAATGCCGTGTTCCACTTATTCGCGAAGACGATCAACGGTTGTGGTTAGAGCGCAAGTTAAAAGATGTGGCATTAATTGACACCCTAGACATTGATCCTATGACACCATTACGATTTTATAAAACCAAAGAAGAGCGCGCCGGTAAAATTCAGCCGGTGAGTTATAAAGGCGTCTTGAATGTAAGGGATGCAGAGGGTGTTGTGATGCTGATAAGAAAAGGGATAGGGCCAGCTAAGGCTTTTGGGTGCGGGCTTCTGTCGTTAGCGCGCGCCTGATGAATGCGATTGAGAGGTATCATGGAAAGAAAAAATACTGTTTTCAAGGGTATGGGAATCAGAAAGATCATCTATTTATGGAAGAAGGCACTGAAATCGTGACATTCTGTCACGGGTTTAGAGGTTAACATATTATGAAATCACTGGATCGTGATTTTCTTGAGCGTCAGGCAATACCTGTTGAATTTGCGGGAACGCTGCGCTTGGTGGGTGAGTTTCGTGGGAAGCAGGAGTTGTTCAAAAAACAAACGCCACAGGTTTTGAACATGCTCAAACAGACGGCTGTCATCCAGAGCACGGAATCTTCCAATAGAATTGAAGGCATAACGGTGGAGGAAAAACGTCTGCGTCCACTGCTGGAAAAAGGAGCGACTCCCCGGACTCGCTCGGAAGCCGAGATCATCGGTTATAAAAATGTACTGGCATGGATTCACACCATGCATGACCGCATCGAAATCACACCGGAAACCATTCTTAAGTTGCATCGCGACATGTTAAGCAAAACAGACATTCCAGCAGGTATCTGGAAACGGCGTGACAATACAATTGAAGAACGATTGACCGATGGCCGATGGATCACGCGTTATATACCCGTATCGGCCACAGAAACCCCTTTCTACATGAAGGAACTTTGCAGCCGCTTTACCCGTTTGTGGGAGGAAGGCCGCATAGATCGACTCCTTCTTTCTTATGCATTTGTCCTGGATTTTCTGTGCATTCACCCTTTTGCTGACGGTAACGGACGTGTGTCGCGATTGCTGACGGTTTTACTGCTTCATCACGGCGGCTATGATGTTGTTCGGTATATTAGCCTGGAACGTCTTATCGAAGAAAACAAAGCAGGCTATTATGATGTCTTAAATCGCGTGTCCGTAAAATGGCATGAGGCGGGTCATTCCATCATCCCCTGGTGGGAATATAATCTTGGCTTGTTGATTGCGGCCTATAAGGAATTTGAAAACCGCGTCAACACGGCGCGGTCAAACCGTGGCTCCAAAACAGCTTGGGTGCAAGAAGCCATAGATCATCTGCCGGAAGAATTTGAAATAAGAGAAGTTGTGCAGGCCTGTCCGGGGGTGAGCCGCCCCATGATTCGAACCGTTCTTGAAAAACTGCGCGATCAGAGCAAACTTGAAGCTTTGGGGACAGGGCGTGGGGCAAGATGGCGAAAGGTGATAGTATCTAATAAACGTGATAATAAACGTGATAATAATAAATAATAAATAAAAGGGTAATTAACCATGACCGAACCAATTCTTCCGCAGCTTAAACCGATACCCATGAAAGATCGTGTTTCCGTAATTTTTATCGAAAAGGGGAATCTTGATGTTTTGGATGGCGCTTTTGTTGTCGTTGATAAAACCGGCATCCGTACGCACATACCCGTAGGTGGCGTCGCCTGCCTGATGCTGGAGCCGGGATCAAGAGTATCCCATGCCGCTGTGACATTGGCTTCCAGAGTCGGCTGTCTGCTGGTCTGGGTGGGCGACGGCGGTGTGCGGCTTTACGCATCCGGCCAACCAGGCGGTGCGCGTGCTGATAGACTTTTGTATCAGGCTAAACTAGCTTTGGATGATACGGCACGCCTGAAAGTTGTCCGAAAAATGTACGCCATAAGATTTAAGGAAGAGCCCCCGGAGCGACGCAGTGTTGAACAACTACGTGGTATTGAAGGTGTGCGCGTCAGAAAGATGTATGAACTGTTGGCACGCCAGTATGGTGTTACCTGGAAAAGCCGCAATTATGATTATTCGGAATGGGAAAGCGGCGATATTCCAAACCGTTGTCTCAGTTCGGCTACTGCCTGTCTTTACGGAATATGCGAAGCAGCCATTTTAGCCGCGGGATATGCCCCGGCAGTGGGTTTTATTCATACCGGCAAACCGCAGTCGTTTGTCTATGACATAGCAGATATATTCAAATTTGAAACGGTTGTTCCCGTGGCCTTTCGTGTTGCTGCAAAGAAGTCCCAGCAACCGGAACGCGAAGTCCGTCTTGCCTGCCGGGATGCATTTCGACAGTCAAAAATATTAGCGCGGATCATTCCGACCATTGAAGAAATTTTACATGCCGGAGGACTGGAAAGGCCCAAACCGCACGAAGAGGCGGTAGAAATTGCTATTCCGAATAAGGAGGGTATCGGCGATGCTGGTCACCGTGGTTGAAAACGCGCCGCCACGTTTGCGGGGTAGACTGGCGATTTGGCTTTTGGAAGTGCGTGCCGGTGTTTACGTTGGTAAGGTATCCAGACGCGTTCGCGAAATGATTTGGGCTCAGATTGAAAAGGGAATAGAAGACGGCAATGCCGTTATGGTTTGGAGCACCAATACGGAATCGGGATTTGATTTTATGACGCTGGGGGCTAATCGGCGTATTCCTGTGGAAATGGATGGTATAAAACTTGTTTCTTTTTTGCCGGAAGAAAAAAACAGGATGGATTGAGAACTTGATTTTTGTTTCTGTCTATTTGGTAGAATTAAGCTCTTTGAAAATTGAATAGAAAATCAAAGAGATAGAAGAAGCATGTTCCCCACACACGTGGGGATGAACCGGCTTAATTCATTCACTGAAAAAAGGTGGGGGGATGTTCCCCACACACGTGGGGATGAACCGGCGGATCGGTAAAAACCATGTCGGCTATGCGAATGTTCCCCACACACGTGGGGATGAACCGCGGTGATGACCGGGCTTGAGGCAGGGGCAGCGATGTTCCCCACACACGTGGGGATGAACCGCTCCCGGTTCATAACCCTCCAGGCTGAACAATATGTTCCCCACACACGTGGGGATGAACCATTTGGCCGGTATGCCCTGGGGTCGAATGTGCCATGTTCCCCACACACGTGGGGATGAACCGGCATTAGCCGTTCCGCTGACAAGAAAAGAACCATGTTCCCCACACACGTGGGGATGAACCGCCGGGGAATGACAAATCCTTCTGCCCTTGCCCATGTTCCCCACACACGTGGGGATGAACCGACGAACATATTTTGTCCCTGGTATGCGCTCTAATGTTCCCCACACACGTGGGGATGAACCGTCGGCGTCGAACTGATCAACTATCACTATAACATGTTCCCCACACACGTGGGGATGAACCGGGCATCCCCTTATTCCTGCCTCGCACTAAGTGATGTTCCCCACACACGTGGGGATGAACCGGTTGAATAGGATAGAAGAGGTATACAAAAAATATGTTCCCCACACACGTGGGGATGAACCGCGCAAACGCCAATCGAAAGAAAAGAAAGACCTATGTTCCCCACACACGTGGGGATGAACCGCGACATTCCCCTACGACTGGACGCCCAGTTACATGTTCCCCACACACGTGGGGATGAACCGCAAACATTCCCTGTCTGCCGGGTGCCGAAAGGATGTTCCCCACACACGTGGGGATGAACCGCTGTCAATATGAAAAGTGATATAACAAGGGCAATGTTCCCCACACACGTGGGGATGAACCGTGTTCCTAGCGTACGCCGCATGGCGATTAAGCATGTTCCCCACACACGTGGGGATGAACCGATGGCGGTGTATTTATCCTGCGTCCATTCCCAATGTTCCCCACACACGTGGGGATGAACCGCAAGAGAAGTAACCCAGCAGAAGGCAACTAAAATGTTCCCCACACACGTGGGGATGAACCGATAAGAAGCGGATATTTGGGTATATGGGGTGGATGTTCCCCACACACGTGGGGATGAACCGTGTCGTTGGAAGGTGATCTCTCTTGGGGTTTGATGTTCCCCACACACGTGGGGATGAACCGCACATCCTGGCCGAAGAAAAACGCATGGACCCATGTTCCCCACACACGTGGGGATGAACCGCCGGAGGTAATTTATGGGCATTTGGAAAGACAATGTTCCCCACACACGTGGGGATGAACCGCTGGAAATGGCTGAAAACGATGTTGATTTGTAATGTTCCCCACACACGTGGGGATGAACCGATATCATCGACACGCCGTTTAACGGTTCTGCTATGTTCCCCACACACGTGGGGATGAACCGGTCGTGAAAACGGGCGTTGTGCAGTCCCGCCTATGTTCCCCACACACGTGGGGATGAACCGGTAATTGGGAAATCTGCCGGGCGTATTTTTGGATGTTCCCCACACACGTGGGGATGAACCGGCGCAACTTGTCATTGCCGACATTCCATACAAATGTTCCCCACACACGTGGGGATGAACCGGGCAAGGATGCCGACGGCGGAACAGTTGATTTATGTTCCCCACACACGTGGGGATGAACCGTAATGACAGCCGACCAGACTACGACTATAATAATGTTCCCCACACACGTGGGGATGAACCGGGGAAATGTCATTAGCCACTTTTGCCTCTGCGATGTTCCCCACACACGTGGGGATGAACCGCATGCTGTATTTCCAGTTCCACGCTCGCCATCATGTTCCCCACACACGTGGGGATGAACCGCCGTTGCCTTCTGTGGCTGCGACTGCGATTTCATGTTCCCCACACACGTGGGGATGAACCGAATTGCGTGATTAATAAAATAGAAATTTCTTTATGTTCCCCACACACGTGGGGATGAACCGCTGACTGTTTTTTGATAATTAGTTTTGCCAAAATGTTCCCCACACACGTGGGGATGAACCGCCATAATTTCCTCTACAATTCAACAGGCTCAGATGTTCCCCACACACGTGGGGATGAACCGCGTTGCGCTCCCCGTCCAACCGTCCATCCCCGGATGTTCCCCACACACGTGGGGATGAACCGATTGCGCAATGATTTGAGCGTTTTCCGTCTCCATGTTCCCCACACACGTGGGGATGAACCGCCGTCCCTTAATACCTACGCCGGACTGGGACGATGTTCCCCACACACGTGGGGATGAACCGACGGAGCGCCAGGTGGTGCTGGAGCGGTTCAAATGTTCCCCACACACGTGGGGATGAACCGTCAATGCAGCACAGACGAATAGTTATTCTGGAATGTTCCCCACACACGTGGGGATGAACCGAAGTTGACCGGACTGTATTACGCTTCGAGTGAATGTTCCCCACACACGTGGGGATGAACCGATACGGTGCACTTGGTGTTGTCGGGAATGTTGATGTTCCCCACACACGTGGGGATGAACCGTCCGCGTCGCCTCATTGATCACGGCTGGAACCATGTTCCCCACACACGTGGGGATGAACCGTCAATTGAGGGATCAGTACAATCGAGATAACCATGTTCCCCACACACGTGAGGATGAACCGAAATCGACCGCATTTTCAATCTATCCCGTAAAATGTTCCCCACACACGTGGGGATGAACCGATAGTAATGCCGCCTCTATTCCCTCGACTGGAATGTTCCCCACACACGTGGGGATGAACCGAATATACGCTGTTGGAGAAACGCAGGTTAGGAATGTTCCCCACACACGTGGGGATGAACCGCTGATGATCCAGCTTCTATTGTACTTTTTCAAATGTTCCCCACACACGTGGGGATGAACCGATTATCCTCCTTTATAGTTGTTTCTTCAAGTCATGTTCCCCACACACGTGGGGATGAACCTTTAGTGAGCGGGCTTATCCTTCCTCCGTGTTCATGTTCCCCACACACGTGGGGATGAACCGGTAATTTCAAAAGCGCAGATAGAGTCAAGCATATGTTCCCCACACACGTGGGGATGAACCGAAGATGCAATCGGCAGTCATGTGCAGGGATACATGTTCCCCACACACGTGGGGATGAACCGTATTCAGCTTATATGATGGATAATCCAAATGAATGTTCCCCACACACGTGGGGATGAACCGATGGCTGAGAAATTTAAAAACCATGAGGTTTTATGTTCCCCACACACGTGGGGATGAACCGCTATTTCACCCGTGTTTATGAGCCGCGTCTCGATGTTCCCCACACACGTGGGGATGAACCGGAAAATAGTCATTCCCGCGAAGGCGGGAATCCATGTTCCCCACACACGTGGGGATGAACCGACGCGAACCATTTTTAATCAATGGAATAAGACATGTTCCCCACACACGTGGGGATGAACCGCCGGAAATTACAACAGACCTGGGCGACTGGGGATGTTCCCCACACACGTGGGGATGAACCGATTATGCGTATTATTGCGGAATGTTAGGCGTTATGTTCCCCACACACGTGGGGATGAACCGCTACGGCGTTGTGTATGGGGTGCTGCGCAGTCATGTTCCCCACACACGTGGGGATGAACCGGGAAAGAAACCGGCAATGATTCAGACGAATCAATGTTCCCCACACACGTGGGGATGAACCGCTTCAGCGTTGTGTATGGGGTGCTGCGCAGTCATGTTCCCCACACACGTGGGGATGAACCGATCAGGTGCATAAAAATGAGGAGAAGCAGGCGATGTTCCCCACACACGTGGGGATGAACCGTCCTCAGCTTGCACTTCAGTTGCCCCTGATATATGTTCCCCACACACGTGGGGATGAACCGGCGTTGGCAGCGGTGCGATAATGAAAAAAGTAATGTTCCCCACACACGTGGGGATGAACCGAGAGGGGCGCGAAGGAGTGCACTGGTACGGTGATGTTCCCCACACACGTGGGGATGAACCGTAATGGTCGGTCAAGACCAGGTCGGGCCTGTGATGTTCCCCACACACGTGGGGATGAACCGTCAATTGAGGGATCAGTACAATCGAGATAACCATGTTCCCCACACACGTGAGGATGAACCGCTCGGCACGGTAGCGGCAGCATTGGCGATAGTATGTTCCCCACACACGTGGGGATGAACCGCCGGATTACCGCCCCGAACAGCCCGCACCGGCATGTTCCCCACACACGTGGGGATGAACCGCATCTTTTAGTACTGAGATGAGTGCATTTACAATGTTCCCCACACACGTGGGGATGAACCGGCTTCATCGCCTTTCAGTCCACGTTTCCACGCATGTTCCCCACACACGTGGGGATGAACCGATGAGTCTTTAGCTCTTAAAATATAATCTGTAATGTTCCCCACACACGTGGGGATGAACCGACGCCGAGGGTTTGTGGTCGCCCGCAGGAGCAATGTTCCCCACACACGTGGGGATGAACCTGATGGTTGATGCTCATGAGGATGAAATCATTCATGCTTCCCAAACATCAGCACGAAAACGACGTGGTACATTGGTCGTGCCCCCCGCGGGCGCGTGGATTGAACTCAGATCATAGTCGGCAACCAGCACCGCTATTCACGGTCCACAATCCACTATTTACTATTCACTATCAACTACTTACCATCCACTATTTACCCCAAAAGGTCGTTTCCTCCGCGGGTTTGGATGGAAACGAAAAATCGGTGGCGTTTCTGCGGACAGGGGATGCAGGGATTGAATTTTTTTGCTATAATATAGATTTAAATTGGCATATCAAGGAGGAAAAAACAGAGTGGGTAAAGTTAAAGTTGTCTCAGCGAAAGAAGCCGCAAGCCTGATAAAGGACGGCGACACGCTGGGGATTCAGGGAATTATAACGGCATCTGCGCCAGTGGACCTTATGGCGGCGGTCAGAGACCGGTATGTGGAAACACAGTCGCCTAAAGGCATTACCGTTTTTCATGTATCCGGAATCGGCGACGGCAACGAGGGCGGCATGAACATGTTTGCTCATGAGGGGCTCATTGGCAAGCTTATCTGCGGTCATATCGGAACTTCGCCGAAACTTTTTCCTTTGATCACTGCGAACAAATTTCCGACCTTTGTCGTTCCACAGGGCGTACTGACGCAGCTTGCCCGCGCGATTGGCGCCAAAAGACCGGGTGTCGTCACCAGCGTCGGTTTAAAGACCTTCGCCGATCCCCGGGTGGAAGGCTGCCGGGCCAATAAAGCGGCGATGGAGCTTGCAGAAGATGAGGGCGTTGTCGAAGTCCTGAAAATAAAGGATAAAGATTATCTTCTTTACAAATCTTTTCCGGTCAATATCTGTTTCATCAAAGCGACCACAGCCGACGTTGACGGAAATCTGTCGATAGAGAAGGAGGCCGTCCGGCTGAGTTCGCTCGAATTAGCCCTGGCGACGAAAAACAGCGGCGGAATCGTGATCGCTCAGGTGGAAAGGCTGACGGAGGCGCACACGATTAAACCGCACCACGTTGTTGTGCCGGGAGTTCTCGTCGACTATGTTGTTATAGCCAGCGAGGTCGGCCGCAGGCAATATTTTGCCGTTCCCGAGTTCCATCCGGAATGGTGCGGCGAGACAAGGATTCCGCTTGATCAGATCCCGCCCGTTGAACTGTCCGAAAGAAAGATTTGCGGACGGCGGGCCGCCCTGGAGCTTAAGGAAGGGGCCGTTGTCAATCTGGGGATAGGCATGCCGGAAACGGTGGCGGCCGTAGCCGCCGAGGAAGGATTGTCGTCCAGGATTACCCTTAGTATCGAGGCTGGCTCCTTTGGCGGCGTCCCGCAAAGCGGCCTGGCGATAACCGCCTCTACCAATGTCGAGTCGATCATCTCCCACGCGGACATGTTTATCTTTTACGATGGCGGCGGCATCGATCTTGCCGTTCTCGGGGCGGCGGAGATCGACAAACAGGGTAATGTCAACGTCAGCAAATTTTCCGGCCGGACGGTAGGACCGGGCGGATTTGTGAATATCACCCAAAGCACCCAAAAAATTATATTCGTCGGCTCATTTATGGCTGGAAAAACAAAGCTGGAGATAAAAAACGGGCAACTGGGCATTATTGAAGAAGGAAAGACGTCGAAATTCGTAGACAAGGTTGAACAAATTACTTTCAGCGGCGAGTACGCCAACGATACCGGAAAGGATATCCTCTACGTGACGGAAAGGGCGGTGTTCCGGCTGACACCCGACGGCGTGGAACTGATCGAAATCGCCCCCGGCGTCGATCTGGAAAAAGATGTTCTATCCCGGATGGCCTTTCAGCCGCTTATATCAAAGCAGCTTAAAAAAATGGATCCGCGGATATTTACCGATGCCCCGATGAAGCTGACTTTCCATTTATAAATCAATGATGATATTGCGGCGGCAACCACCCCCTAACCACGGAGGCTGTGTCGCAATGTCATCGCGAGCGAATACAATGAGCGAAGCAATCTCGTATGATCTTGAAAATATTAGATTGCCACAACGTCTGAAGAGGCGTTTCGCAATGACAATCAGCTATTATGACACAGTCTCCAGCAGGGGACAGAGGCGACGAGGCGTGGTTCGACAAACTGTAAATGTAATTTCAATGAGGTTGCGGATTTTCTGGTGAAGTCTGCCAGAAGCCGTTGTTGTTCACAAACTTCATCAACTCCCGCCTGATGGTTTCGTACAAGTCGGGCAGCCAGGAAGGGCGGGAGGGCATATTGCGGACGGGGCCAAACTTGCGCATATCACTGGGTGTAATGATGACCTTTACATCGTCTAAACCTGTTTTGGCGACAAGTACAAATAGCTCCTCAATGGCCACGTCGCCGATTGCAATGCACCCGTGGGATTTGTCTTTCCCGTGAATATGTATGTTGCCCCCCAGATTCGATCTTCGATCTCTGCGTGCCTGCCGGAGATCGTAATCGTTGGGGTAATTGATTTTCATGGACAGGTAGAACCTGCTTGCCGGATTAAGAGCAGTTATTCGATAGATGCCTTCTGGAACCTGGCGGTCTCCTTCCCGAAGTTTTGGCCCCGACCAGCCGCTCGTAAAAAGAATGTCATAGGTGTGGATATGCTTCCAGTCTCCGTTATGTTCCGCCCAGAGCTCCAGCTCCAGGACATCTTTCACAACGATGAAGCAAATCTGCTTTGGAGGGTAGGGCACGCCGGCGCGCTGGAAATGTGGTTTTATGCGGGACTCGGCTTTTGGACCTATCCGTTCGATCACTCTCCTGACGCCCGGATCTTCGTAAGGCAGGGTATCCGAAGAGTTCGAAAATGCGACGTCATGGAAGTATGGAAAAACAATTAAGAATAGACAGGATGCAACAACAACGGTGAGATGGTTGCCAAAGCTCTTATATGCCATATTATTTGTGTCTGCTCAAAAAAATATTTTCATTCCTTGCAAATTTGCGGGCCCGACATTATTAAAATGCCGGAAGTATTTAAAAATTAAAAATGAAGAAAGGTCATCGCAAGTAAAATGATCGGCTTTTATAAATCTTTTTTTCAATTTCTCACAAGAACATTTTTTCTGTTTTTGTTGTTTGCTCTGCTCTTTCCGTCATCCGAGGCAAATGCGAAGATTTTTTCCTTATCACCGAGTACACGGCTGGTGGGAGCCGTCAGCACCTACACGGTGAAAGAGGGAGAGTCTCTTATTGAGATCGCCCGAAGTTTTGATCTTGGGTATAATGCAATTATCCAGGCCAACCCCGGCATTGATCCCTTCGTGCCGGGAGATGGAATAAGTGTTACCATTCCATCCCGCTGGATACTGCCCTCCGTAGAAACTCAGACGGGAATCGTCATTAATCTCTCCGAGTTCAGGCTCTATTATTTTTTTGGAAAAGCTGATGCGAGATTTGTGCAGACATTTCCCGTGGGCATCGGCAGTGAAGGGCATGAAACTCCCCTTGGAGTATTTAAGATAATTGAAAAAACTGCTAATCCCGCCTGGTATGTTCCCAAATCAATCCAGTTGGAAAATCCCACCCTGCCCAAGGTGGTTCCTCCGGGGCCCGACAATCCGCTGGGCACGCATGCTTTGAGGTTGTCCAACCCAAGCATTCTCCTTCATGGCACCAACAGGCCTTTCGCCGTCGGAAGAATGGACAGTCATGGCTGCCTGAGACTTTACCCTGAAGATATTCCAATACTTTTCATGCTTGTGTCCAAAGGTACTGCAGTTACTATTGTGCGTCAGCCCATCAAAGTGGTCGTTGAAGCCGACAGGGTTTATATGGAAGTCCACAACGACCCGTATGTGGAATTAACGCTGCAGGATGTCGCCAATCTGCTGATCCGGAAAGGTTTGCTGGGAAGGGTGAATGCGGTAAAAATGCGTGAAGTGTTTAATAAAAAAGACGGGATACCTGTTGATATCACCTATTAAGAGACCGCGGCCTCGTAAAAAGGCCGGATGCTGCGTTGCGCTTCATCCCATGTCATTGCAGCGTACCCTAAGTACGCTTCATTCCCCGGTATTCGTGCGCCTTGCCTGCGACCTCCTTACGAGGTCGCCTGAAAATTGTTAATTTTACGACTTACTATGAAAATAGAATCGTATTAAGTTATTTTCATGCTTCGTGGTGTATCACGATGCATGACCGTTTTCTAAGAAATCGTGGGGCCCCTGAATTTCTGTCCGCCGGGGCCCCACGAAATAACCTATTTTCTCTGGTGCAGCTCAAAAGCCTTTTCAGCTTTCTTGGCTGCTGCTTCAGCTCTTTTTGCCGCCGCCTCGGCTCTTTGAGCGTCGTTTTCACTCTTGCTGGCGCAGTCCTGGGCAGTCTGTAAAGCCTTTGCAGCATCAGCCTTAGCTTTTTCAGCATCAGCTTTATTAGACGCGCTGCTGGCTTCCAATTTATTGATTCTGTCCGCCAACGCGTCGTTCTGTTCCTTCACGTAACCCTTTGAGGCGCAGCCATAGGAGAAGGTAACCAGAAAACTCAACAACATCATAATCACAACGGATTTTTTCATAATCTTCACCTCCTGAAAAAAATAAATTTTCTCTATTTTAAACAAAATAAATAATTAGTAAATGTTTTATTTGTATTATTGTTTGCATTATTATCGCTAAGATATGCTTGACATGTCGGCCTGCATTTTCTATGCTCATTTTACGGAAAGTAAGTTTTTATGAAGTACGGGAGCATTTTTTCATGACTTTTCATATAAGTAGACGTTTTTTCCTCAAAGGCGCGCTTTTTACAACCGCCCTTACCCTTTTCCAACCGGGACACGTATTGGCAAGTCTTCCCAGCGAAAGAGAATCTTCGGGCCGGTTGAAACTTTACAACATCCACACCGGCGAAAAAATCAACACCACCTATCGAACCCGGGATGGTCAATACAACAGCCAGGCCATCGAGGAACTGAACTGGCTGCTGCGCTGCCATTATACAAACGAGCCGCACCCTATCGACCTCAAAACTGTAGAGTTTCTTGACCGCGTCAGCACCCGGCTTGGCGGCGGCCGTGAAATTCATATCATCAGCGGCTACCGTTCGCCGAAATACAACAACTTTCTTTTGAGCAAAGGCCACAAAGTGGCGAGGCACAGCCTGCACCTGGAAGGCCGGGCACTCGATATTCGCATCCCGGGCGCTGACCTGTCCGACGTCCGACGCACCGCAGTCGCATTGCGCACTGGCGGCGTTGGCTATTATCCGGGAAGCAATTTTGTTCATATCGATTCAGGAGTATTCCGCACCTGGTAGTCCATCATTAAAAAATATCTGTAAACAAACATAATTGTGAGCTTAAGGAGAGATGCCCGCCGCCGGAACAATATTCTGCACGGCAGATGGAAATATTGTCCAACGAAAATGAAAGGTTTACTGGAATGAGAAAATTATCTCTGTTAATAGTTTGCCTGTTATTATGGGGTTGCGCACCTGCCGCAAACCGGATACCGGACGGGAAAACGGAAGCGGATTGGGAATTTGACAGAAAATGTTGTCTCGTTAAATCGGGAAGGGTGGAAGGGTTTTTATTGACTGATCCGGTAAATCTTTTCTTGAATATCGAGCGCAACAAAAAATATAGGGAATGCCTCGAAGAACTGGGCTGGATCGAATAATTCCAATTCTAAATCAAGCGCTATCTTTGTTGGCCCTTCGGCAGGCTCAGGGCAGTCTTAAAGCTGATAGTCAATCATGGTGAGATTGTCGAACCACGCCTCGTCGCCTCTGTCCCCCGCTGGCGGGGGTAGGGGGTGGTTGCCGCCGCGATATCATCATTGATTTAGAAATGGAATAATTTGTATCGTAAGGGAGAATTTTAATGAAAAAGTACGCTGTCCTGTTGCTGATAGTTTTGTTTTTGACAGGCTGTCAGGCTGCTGAAGATAAGAAGACAGACAAGGTCAAAGCTGATGCGCCTGTCCTGGAACTGGAGGCGACCAGACTTGCCGCCGACTACGCGGAAAATGAAGCGGCGGCGGATGATAAATATAAAGGTAAAATTGTCGCGGTTAAGGGGAAAATATATCAGATGGGCAAGGACCCGCTGGGTCAGCCTTTTATTGTCATCGGGGGGCGCGCCTTCGGACATGGCGGCGTGCAATGTGTATTTGCCAGGGGCAAGGATGATTCATTGGCCGCACTCGCCAAAGGGAAGGAAGTTCGTGTGCAGGGCAAAGTCGGCGGCAAAGTTGTTGTTGTGCGGGTTGAAGATTCGTCATTGCAATAGTTGGCGACCTCGTAAAAAACGGTCATGCATCGTGAGACACCACGAAGCATAAAAATAACTAAACACGATTCTATTTTCATAGTAAGGCCGGATGCTGCGTTGCGATTCATCCCGTGTCATTGCAGCGTACCCTAAGTACTCTTCATTCCTCGGTATTCGCGCGCCTTGCCTGCGGCCTTTTTACGAGGTCGCCTGAAAGTTGTTAATTTTACGGCTTTTTACGCATTCATCATAGTTGACTAATTTAATTTGATGTTGTATCAACAAATTAATTGCGTTTAATACTGGAAAAACCGATGAAATTGATGCATAAAGACACTGGCAGAATTTCACAATGCCGTTGGCGGAAAACAATTGGACAACTTTCGGGGTTGTTGCATAGAAACAAACAAGAATATCAAACTTAATGTTACGAGTTAATAACGGGAGCATATGATATGCCTGACTACTGGATAAAAATTAGCGAAATCGAGCACGAAGATCTTAATCGTCACCATTACCTGGTTACGGCGGAAAGCGAAAGCGAAGCGAAAAAATCAGCTCTGAAGTTTATGGAACGTTTTATTGATGACGATGATAATCCGGAAAGAATCGAAAACGGATATACTTTTTACAACAATGAAATTATTGTTCGGCTCGATTCCATAAAAGAAACGACGAAGGAAAAATTCAAGGACTTTCTGCTTAAACTGCACACGATTGACATGACATAATAAAAAAATAAAGCTTTTTGGCAATAAGTAAATGTCTCATTAATTTCAAATTAAGGGGAGGAAAGACCATGGCTAAGTTGAATGATGTAATGAAAGAAATGATCAAAGGGCAGCAGGCCTGGGTGGCGACAAGCGGCGCTGATGGAAAAGCCAGTTTAGCGATAAAGGGCAGCGCAAGAATAGTTGATGATGAACACATCGCCTTCTTCGAGTTGATGGGCAACAGAACCTGGGCTAATGTTCAGAAGAATCCCTGGGTGGCCATTGCCGTATCCGACGTGAGCAAATTCAAAGGCTATCGATTTGAAGGCAATGCCGAAATAATCACCTCGGGGCCGCTTTTTGACGAAGCCGTGAAACTGGCTACGGCATTGAAGATACCTGTTCCTCCCAAGGCGGCGATAAAAGTAAAAATTGAAGAAATTTATGATCTCGGCAAAGCCGGCAAGAAAGTATCTTAAGATTAAATTTCGGCGGTAAGCGGGCGCCTGTTTCCATGACGGTGCCCGTTGTTATTAGTAACCGGTCTTCCGGGTGATGTAATAAAATTTATACCGGGCGGGGCCTTCTATCGGGTCCCGCCATTATTGTAAGGTTTAGTCTATGTTTCGTCAGATTCTTATTCCGACAGATTTCTCGGAAAAGCTTGCCGGCCCTCTGGAAATGGCATCTGACCTTGCGAGAAAATATAAGAGCACCATTCACCTTCTCCATGTTATTGAAATTATCCCCGAAGCTACTTTCGAGGAGTTTGAAGATTTCTACAAGAAGCTGGAGAAAAAGGCGCAAAGCCAGATGAGAAACATAATTTCCCGGTACACAGGCAAATTGCTCCATCACATAACTTACGGGAATAGAGTTGAAGAAATTCTGAAATTTATCAAGCAGTATGAAATTGACCTGGTCATTATGAATTCTCACATGGCCGAAAAGAAAAATCCTCTGCGGGATTGGGGCACTATCAGCTACAGGGTTGCTCTGTTGTCGGAAAGCCCGGTCATGCTGGTAAAATAGCGTATAAATTAATTATATCAATTTTTTATGCGGTATTGTTAAAGGAAAGCTTTAGTCTGATAATTCCGGGCATTCCAGGCATTTACAATTGTTGGTCACTTTTATTTTCTGCAACCGCTGTGCGCCAGTTATACGGCAGCAAGATTTGAAGAGTTACGATTTTTCCTTCACTCACCATGACTTCCGTCTCTAAATTTTCCGGATGAAGCTGACTGATGAATTCCCGGCAGCGCCCGCAGGGCGGCAGAATTTTGCCCTTGGCATCAACGGCTATCATTTTTAGCACGCGGTTCTCTCCTGCCGTAATCATCGCCGCTGCTGCGGCATGTTCAGCGCAGAAACCCATTGCGCAGGCTGTTTCAATGCATACGCCCGTGTAAATTTTTCCGCTATCGGCAAGTATCGCCGCGCCGACGCTGCCGGCTTTGGCATCCGCCGAAAGACAGCGCGGATTAACCGCGGCCTTGGCCTTCTTGTACAACTCATCAAATGTCATTAAATCCTCCTGCAATCTTCATTTATATTCCCTTTTTGTTATCTGCGTATTCAGTATGGAGTGACAGGATTATGACTATTTATTTATTTTAACATAAAACCAGGGAAAAACGGTTATTTAAATTAAATTTCCCGAAAGACGCCTTAATTCATTTTTTTGTAAAGACGGGTTTACGGACTGATTTGCTTTGACTTATGGCGAAAAAATCGGTTTATTGTCCGGGATGCGGTTTAAATTTCATAATGGAGGAATGTCATGAAAGATTCATTAAAGCCGGGATTGACAGTCGAATTTAAGTTCAAAGTTCCAGAGAACAAAACCGTTCCATTTCTTTATCCGGAGTTTGAAGAGGGGCACGTAATGCCGAAGGTTTTTGCTACGGGCTTTCTTTTGGGGTTATTCGAATTTACCTGTATCAAAGCGCTCAAAGCTCATCTTGACTGGCCGAACGAACAGACGGTGGGCATCGGCATGAATATGACCCATGCTGCGGCTACTCCGCCGGGGATGAACATCACCGTAAAAGGAAAACTCGACAAAATGGAGGGGAGAAAACTAACCTTTAAACTGGAAGCTTTCGATGACGCGGAGAAAATATCCGAAGCAACGCATGAGAGATACGTCATCGATGCGGAAAAATTCAATGCCGCCATCGGCAAGAAAGCGGCCAAAGCGTAAAGCGGCGAGGATTAGAAAAGAACTTTACTGGATGATTACCGGAGGCTGGTCAAAATGACCGGCCTTTTTTTGACCCGGTGTCATAATTACCAAGATTGTCATTTCGATATAAAGGAGATTTTCTAAGAAGATTTCCTTGACACTAAAGTTCGCCTTCCCTATACTTCAATTCTCCCAAAAAGTTCTTGTTAAATCAGATAAATTGCAAGTCGTGTTGCCGTCGGGATTGTTTATGAGGCGCTTATTGTTTCTGGATATTTCGATGGTCTTGATATTGAAGCATTTTAAATAAAAGT